>CAACXF010000517.1_pt1 | contig 34711 bp, 19 predicted proteins | sample 2275871 | NCBI WGS metagenome assembly CAACXF01 (sample SAMEA5312481, study PRJEB27640) | indoor metagenome | biome: indoor environment; feature: controlled; material: polymer antistatic dissipative epoxy resin | place: Italy | collected 2014-05-27
GAAGCACGCGCATAGCAACGGATCAAAAACCCATCACAATGTTACAAAATAGGGCGGCCCGCAAAGCCGCCCTTTTTGCATGTCAGGGCCACACAAAAGCCCAGTGTCGCGGGATGGAGCAGCCCGGTAGCTCGTCAGGCTCATAACCTGAAGGTCGTAGGTTCAAATCCTACTCCCGCAACCAAACTCACAACACACACACGCCGCCTCGGATATCCCCAAGGCGGCTTTTCTGTGTCCGCGCCCTACCAAAACAGCGACAAAGCCCAATCGCTGCTGGGCGATCGGGGCTATGACACCGACAGTTCCGCAATGCGGTGCAGGAAAAAGGGATTGCCCCCTGTCCGGCTCGGAAATCCCGCAATAAGGCCGTCAAATACGGCACCCGTCGGTATAAGAGGAATCCTAACCGCCTCGAAATCATGTTCGGTTGCCCCAAAGACTGGCGGCGCGTCCCCACCCGCTATGACCGGTGCCCCCACGTCTTCCGATCCATCGTTTGCGCGCACTGCCACAGTCTTGTTCAGGTCATGGGCCTGTCCCTGATGAAATGATATCGGCCTGAACCCACCTCGATCGTCACACCTTCGGGTGTCGTGGCATGGATGGGGATATTGGGATGCTCCTCGACTGCCCGGTCGCCTTCACGCCAGGTTCCGGCCGGCAGGCTGATCCGCGCCGTGCAATTGGCAGGCACGCTCAGCGTCAGGCGCGACAGGCCGCCGGCATCGCCATCCACCTCCGTCGTGATCGTTCCGGTGACCGCATCATGGCGGGCGGTCACGCGCCCGGCTTCCGGAAACCAGATCGGTTGCACGGCGATGCGACGGAAGCCCGGTGCGGCGGGGGAAATTCCGGCCAGCCTGCGATAGAAGAAGCCGACGACCGCGCCGAAAGCATAATGATTATAGCTGTTCATCGACAGGTCGCCGACATCGCCATTCCATCGCTCCCAGACGGTCGTGGCGCCGACGCTGGGCATATAGCCCCAGGAGGGATAGCGGGTCTGGAGCAGCAGGCCGATCACCTCGTCCCGTACGCCCGCATCGGCGAGCACGTCGAGCAGATAGGGCGTGCCGAGGAAGCCGGTGGACAGCGTCATGCCGCGCGCGCGAATATCCTGGGCCAGGATCTGTGCCGCCTGCACCTGCTGGTCCGCCGGCACCAGCCCCATATGCAGCGCCAGCACCTGGCTGCACTGGCTGCCATTGCCGGCCTTGCCTGCACCGTCCAGCAGCTCGGCTGCAAAGGCGGCGCCGATCGCGGCGCGCAACGCTTTGTAGCGGGCGGCGTCGGCGGCGCGGCCAGACGCCTGTGCCATCTCGGCCATCAATTGCGCGCTATAGGCCCAATAGGCGGTGGCGCACAGGATGCGGGGCGTGGTCTCGTCATCGGGCTGGATCGCATCGACCGACAGCCAGTCGCCCAGGTCCAGCCCGCGATCATGGCGCCAGATATGGTCGGGATTGTTGCGCGCGACGAAGGCCATCCATTGTTCCATCGCGGCCCAATTCTCGTCGATGACGGCGGTGTCGCCATAACGGTGCCACAGCCCATGGGGCAGGATGATGCCGGCCTCGCTCCAGCCGGCGGTCACGACATCGGGGAAGGAGAGCGGCTGCGGCACGACGATCGGATAGGCGCCATCGGGGCGCTGCGCGGCGCGCGCCTCCAGCAGGAAGCGGCGAATGAAGGGATCGACCTCCATGTTGAAGGCGGCGGCGTCCAGGAAAACCTGGATGTCGCCCATCCATCCCATGCGCTCGTCCCGCTGGGGACAGTCGGTCGGTACGCCGAAGAAATTGGAACGCTGGCTCCATAGGGCATTGTCCCAAATCTGCTGGAGCAGGGGGGAGGCCAGTTGCATCTCGCCGGTTTCACGGCAATCGCTATGGACGACGACGGCCTCGATATCGTCGAGCGTCGGCCTGCCGGGATAGCCCTCTACCTCGACATAGCGGAAGCCATGATAGGTGAAGCGGGGTTCGAAACGCTCGCCGGCGGGATCGCCGCGCAGGATCACATGGTCGGTGCATTCGGCGCGGCGCAGATTGGACTGGTCGGCGGTGCCATCGGGGTTCAGCAATTCGGCAAAGCGCAGGCTGATCTGCTGGCCCGACGGCCCCTGGGCGCGCAGCGTCACCCAGCCCGGCATATTCTGACCGAAGTCGAACAGGAAGCGGCCCGGCGCCGGCTCGGTCATGGCGAGCGGGCGCAGGCGGCGCGTGGCGCGCAACGGCGGCGATGTCTGGGCGATCAATTGGGCAGGCGGCGCATCCCCGATCCGCACCGTGCGCCAGGCGCTGTCGTCGAAATCGGGGCTGTCCCAGCCGGACTGCTCCAGCCGTGCATCATGGCATTCGCCGCCATAGATGTCGGAATAGACGACCGGGCTGCCACCGATGCGCCAGTCGCGGCCGGTGATGACCCATTGCTGCGTGCCATCGGCATAGTCGATGCGCAGCTGGGCGCGCAGGCGGCGTGGCGCGGGGCCAAAGCCATAGCGTTCCATGCGCCAGCCAAAGGCGCCGGCGTAGAAGCCGTCCGCCACCGTGAAGGCCAGCGCATTGGCGCCGTCGCGCAGCAGCGCGGTCACATCATGGGTCTGGTAGAGGATATGGCTCTTCGCGACGCTGATTTCGGGCGCGAGCAGATGGTCGGACACGCGCTGGCCGTTGATACGCGCCTCATAGGTGCCGAGCGCCGTTGCATAAAGGCGGGCGGCCACCACCGGCGCGCGGGGCGTGAAGAGGGTGCGCAGGCAGATGCCCGGCTCCTTGGGGCGGGGGTCGCCCTGCGCGCGCGATCCCGACGGTTGGGCCGCATCCCAGTTGCGGGCATCGAAACTCGTCAGGGTCCAGCCCTCGGCCGGGTCGCTCTTCACCCGCCAGGCGTTGCCGCTCACCAGCCGTTCGATGTCGCCATTGCGGCGATGCAGGCGGATCAGGGCCGCCATCGCACCGCCATCGACCGGGAAGAAGCCGCTGGTATCGGCCGTCGCCAGCAGGCACAGGCTGTTGCGTCCGGGCCGCACCTGTCCGCGCGCGGGCAGCAGGCTGCCCCAATAGATGAGGTCCGGCAGGCTGGCCGGCTCGCCGTTCAGCCAGACGCCCAGCAGATTGTCCTTGGCCGCGACCAATATCTCGGCATCGACCAGGTCGGCAGGCGCGTCGAAATCGAGCCGGAAGCCGTGGGCGCGCGGATCAAGCGGATCGGCGCTCCATATCCATTGCAGCCCGGCCGCGCGATCGGCCGCGGCGCCCTCATCCTCAGCCTCGATCCAGTCCGCATGCCAGTCCTCCGGTACCAGCAGCCCGACCTCGAACCAGCTCTGTGCGGATTGGGCCTGTTCACCCTGATTGTCGACAATCGCGACATCCCACCAGATGCGCTGCATCGACTGCAGCGGCGGGCCGCCATAGGGGATGTCGAAACAGGCGTCGCTGTCGACCGGGCCGCTGTCCCACAGCAGGTGCGCGCCGTCCCGGTCGGCGGTGGCGCGAATGCGATAGCTGCGCTGCATCACCCCCCGTCGATCGCTCTCCAGGCGCCAGGACAGGCGGGGATGGCGCGCCTCCAGCCCCAGCGGTTCGACCAGATAGTCGGCGCGCAGGTCAAGGATGCGAAGGCGGGTGTCGGGGACGGTCATGCCATGTCTTTCCACAGCTGGAGCGCTTTCCCGCCTGAACGGAAAGCGCGTCAAATCAGGAATATGGAGCAGAGTCCGAGCCGATGCCGTCGGATCGGACTCTGCTCCCGAACTCAGTAGGAGGTGAACAGGGCGTCGCGGGCCAGCTTCATCGCCGCGACGGCATCCTGGCGATCCTGCGCATCCTGCATCGCCGCGAAATCGAGCTTGTCGAGTGCCCGTTCGATCACCTTGAGGAAGCTGATCGCGGCATTGGCCGCCTGCACGCTGTCCTCGCGGAACGGGAACTGGTCGAGCTGCCAGACGCCGTCCCACTTGTTCTTGCGCAGCGTGTAGAAAAATTCGAACAGCTCGATCGGATGAACCGATCCGGCGATCATGTCGTCGTCCCAGCCGCGCAGATTGTCGTTCACGTCCATGCCGAACAACCGGCCATGGTCGATCGCGAGCTGCGCCGCGTCGGCCGGGGATTCGCCGCCATAGAGCGAATGGCCGAAGTCGAGCAGTATGCCGATATTGGGCAGGCCGATCTTCTCGATCCCCAGCAGGGTGCGCGCCACGCTGTCATAGCTCATATGGTTGCGGGGTTCGCGCGGCTTATATTCGATGACGAATTTGAGGTCCGGATTCTGGCTCGCCAGTTCGCCGACGCCATCCATGCTCATCTGCCACAATTGGCGGTGGTCGACCTGGAAGGGATAATCCCAGCCATCCTGGCCGGGCCACAGTTTCACATAGTCGGCACCGAACCGGCGCACGACATTGGCCGCGTCATTGACCATTTCGTTGGCCAGACGACGGATGCCCGGATCGGGGTTGGTAAAGGCGCCGCGGGCAAATTGCCTTGTATAGATTTCCGGGGTGATGCCGATGACGGACAGGTTGTTCCGCTTCAGCGCTGCCTCGACCGTGTCGAGCGACAGGCTGGGGTCGACAAAGGGATAGTTGATGTCGACGACCGACAGATCCTCCACCTGGCCGGCCAGGTCGATCATCTCGATCAGCGAACGGGCCGGGCCATAGCCATCGGTGGCATAGCGGTCGACATAGGTGGCGAAGTGCCAGATACCGGCACCATATTTCTGCTTGGCCATGAACATCCTCTCCGGTGGAAGGGGTTGGTATACGCACGCGACGACGTGCGCGTGCCTGCCGCTGTTGCGGTCAGGCGGTAATGACGGTGACGCCGATCGCCTCGATGGCCTTGCGATCCTCGTCGCGAATGCCCTCGTCGGTGATCAGCACATGGACCAGCTCCAGTCCGCCCAGGGCAGAGAAGGAGCGCTGGCCGATCTTGCTGCTGTCGGCGACCAGGCAGACCTGTTCGGCCGCGCCGATCATCGCGCGCTTGACCGCGATGTCGGAAAGGGCCGGATAGGTCAGGCCGTTGTCGATATCGAGTGCGGCCGTCGCCAGGAACAGGCGCTGGACATAGAGGCCCTTGAAATAGTCGGCCGATCGTTCGCCCGACAGCGACAGGGTGGGGGCCTTGAAATGGCCGCCGGTCATATGGACTTCGAAACCGGGTTCTGCCCCCAGCATCAGCGCGATGTTGAGCGCATTGGTGATGACCGTCAGGTCGCGCCGGCCCAGCAGATGGGTGGCGACGGCGGTCGTCGTCGATCCGCTGTCCAGGATGATGGTCTCGCCATTGCCGACCAGTGCGGCGGCGGCCCGGCCGATCCGCTCCTTCGCATCGAGATGGCTCTGATGCTGCAGTGCCATCGATCGCACCTGCTGCGGCACGGACTTGAGAAAGGCGCCGCCATGTTCGCGCTCGATATGCCCTTCGGCCTCCAGCTTCTCCAGATCCTGCCGCACGGTGACTTCGGACACGCCAAAGGCCTCGGCCAGTACGCGCACGCGGGCGCTGCCTTCCTCCTGAAGCCATTCCAATATCTTGAGGCGCCGGCTTTCGCCCAGCAACCGGGTCTGCACGCTATCCTTCAACGCGTGGCGCTCCGGGATGCAGGCTGATCGGGCATGGCAGGACTCTCCGCAAAAGCCGTTCCGAACGGCGCTGGGGCACTTTCTAGGCGGGCTTCGCTTTCCTTGTCAATTTTTCGATACAATTCTCAAAACGAAAGAAAACGAAAGTTTATCTCTTGCGTATTTTTTCCTGCTGGATTAGCTCCAGCCGCCAGGGAGAGTTTTGCCAGATGACCATGCCGCCTGTTCGCGATTCTGATGCTTCGGCCGAAGAGGCCCTGTCCGTGCGCGCCGACCATGTCCGCGAGCGCGCAAACTGGATGCGCCGTCGGCTGCTGGCCATGATTGTCGAGGCGGGGCAGGGCCATCCGGGCGGTGATCTTTCGGCCACCGATATTCTGGCGACGCTCTATTTCGATATTCTTCGTTTCGATCCGGCCCAGCCCCTGGCCCCCGGCCGGGATCGCTTCGTGATGAGCAAGGGCCATTGCACCGGCGCGCTCTACAGTGCGCTCGCCGGCGCCGGCTTCTTTCCGGAGGCCGAACTCGATACCTATCTCCGGCCCGAATCCCGGCTGAACGGTCATCCCAACCGCACCTATCTGCCCGGCGTCGAAACCAATACCGGTCCGCTGGGGCACGGCCTGCCGGTCGCGGTCGGCATCGCGATCGCGGCGCAGATCGACCAGGCGGACTGTCGCGTCTTCGTGCTCACCGGCGATGGCGAGCTGCAGGAAGGGTCTATGTGGGAAGCGGCGATGCTGGCCGGGCATCGCGGGCTGGGCCAGTTGACGGTGATCGTCGATCGCAACCGGCTGCAGCAGGGCGCGCGCACCGAAGACACCAATGCGCTGGAGCCGCTGGCCGACAAATGGCGCGCCTTTGGCTGGGACGTGGCGGAGGTGGACGGGCATGATCCGGTGGCGCTGCTGCAACGGCTGGATGCGGCGTGCCTGCCGCGCAGCCGGCCGCTCTGCATCATTGCCAACACGCGCAAGGGGAAGGGCGTCAGTTTCATGGAAGATCAGGCGGGCTGGCATCATGGCGTGCCCAATGCGGCGCAATATGCCCAGGCGCTGGCCGAACTGGACGCGGAGTTGGTCGCATGAGCGCCGCTGCTGCGCCCTCGGGTCTGTTCGACTGTCGCGATGCCTATGTCCGCGCGGTCGAGGAACTGGCGGTCGAGGATGATCGCATCGTCGCCGTCGTCAATGACTCGGTCGGCTCGTCCAAGCTTGGCAAGTTTCGCGATCGCTTCCCCGACCGGCTGGTCAATGTTGGCATCGCCGAGCAGAATATGGTCGGCGTCGGCGCGGGCCTGGCCAATGGCGGCAAGATCCCGTTCGTCAGCGGCGCCTCATGCTTTTTGAGCGCCCGCGCGCTCGAGCAGATCAAGGCGGATTGCGCCTATAGCCAGGCCAATGTGAAGCTGTGCGGCATTTCCAGCGGCGTCGCCTATGGCGAACTGGGCGCGACCCATCATAGTATCGAGGATGTCGCCTGGCTGCGCGCAATCGACCGGCTGACGGTAATCGTGCCGGCCGACCCCTGGGAAACGGCGCAGGCGATCAGGGCGGCAGCCGCCCATGACGGCCCGGTCTATGTCCGCATCAGCCGCATGCCGGTGCCCGAACTGGATCGCGACCATGATGCATTCCGCATCGGTCAGGCGGAACAGCTGCGCGCCGGTCAGGATGTCGCGATCATCGCCAATGGCACGCTGGTGCATCGCGCGCTGGATGCGGCCCACCTGCTGGAGGCGGAGGGTATTTCGGCGCGCGTCATCAACATGGCGACAGTATCGCCGATTGACACGGCGATGCTGGCGCAGGCCGCCGCTACCGGCGCGATCGTGACGGCGGAGGAGGGGCTGGCCCATGGCGGCCTGGGCGGGGCGGTGGCGGAATATTGCGCCACCCACAGTCCGGTGCCGATGCGGATGCTGGGCTTTCCCGGCTTCCTGCCGACCGGCTCGGCCGCTTGGCTGATGGATCGCTTCGGGCTGAACGCGCACGGGATCGCTGCCGCCGCCCGCGACCTGCTTGCGGTGAAGGCCCGCTGATGCGCGGCCCGGTCATCCTGGCGATCGATCAGGGCACGACCAATACCAAGGCGCTGCTCGTCAGCCCTGCCGGAGAGATTGTCTGCGCCCGGTCGCAGGCGATGCCGGTGGCGCATCCGCGTCCGGGCTGGGCCGAACAGTCGGCCACCGCCATCTGGGACGCGGTAAGGGCGCTGATCGCCGATCTGGTGGCCGCCGCGCCCGAAGCGGAGATCCGCGCATTGGCCCTGTCGAACCAGCGGGAAACCATCCTGCTCTGGGACGCGCGGAGCGGGGAAGCGCTGGCCCCGGCGGTGCTGTGGCAATGCCGCCGGTCCGAACAGCGCTGCGCGGCGCTGCGCGACGCCGGGCATGAGGCGGAGATCATCGCGCGCAGCGGCCTCGACATCGACCCTCTGTTCCCGGCGGCGAAGATCGGCTGGCTGCTCGACAATGTGCCCGATGGGCGCGCCCGTGCGGCACGGGGCGAATTGCGCTGCGGCACCGTCGACAGCTGGCTGTTGTGGAAACTGACCGATGGCCAGGTCCACGCCACCGACCATGGCAATGCGTCGCGTACCCAGTTGCTCAATCTCGACACGCTGCAATGGGATCCGGTGCTGGCCGGACTGTTCGACGTGCCGATCGGGCTGCTGCCGCAGGTCCGTGCTTCCGACAGCCTGTTCGGCACGGTCGCGCCCGGTGTCACGGCGCTGCCGGCCGGCACGCCGATCCGGGCGGTCATGGGCGACAGCCATGCCGCCCTCTTCTACCATGGCGGCAGCCGGCCCGGCGCCACCAAGGTGACGATCGGCACCGGCAGTTCGGTGATGAGCGCCACGCCGCATCGCGTCCGCTCCACCCATGGCCTGTCGAGCACCATCGCCTGGCACCGTCAGGGCGTGGCCCAGCATGCGCTGGAGGGCAATATTTCGATATCGGGCCAGGCGGCGGCCTTCATTGCCCATCTTCTCGGGCTGGCCGACGAAGCCACGCTGACCGAACTGGCGCGCGGCGTGGCCGACAATGGCGGCGTGGTGTTCGTGCCGGCGCTGGTCGGTCTGGGCGCGCCCCATTGGTGCAGCGAGGCACGCGGGAGCCTGTCGGGCCTGTCGCTCGGCACCCGGCCGGGCCATATCGCGCGTGCCACGCTGGAGGCGATCGCCTTGCAGATCGCCGATGTCGTCGCCGCGATGGAGGCGGATCTGGGTGCGCCGGTGCCGCAGATATCGGTTGATGGCGGCGCGACCCGCAACGACCTGCTGATGCAGCTTCTGTCGGACCTGACCGGGCGGCTGATCCTGCGGCCGCATGTGGCGGAAGCGAGCGCCCTGGGCGTCGCACGGCTGGCGGCGGAGGCGATGGGCCTGACGGTGGAAGCCGGCCCTGGCCGGGCACCGGATCGGATCATGCCCGCCATGCCGGTCGAGGACCGGCAGCGGATCAAGGCGGGGTGGCGCACGGCGGTGGCCGGCGCAATCGGCCGGCCCATGGAATTAGAGGTCGTCAAGGACGGGCCCGTCGGGGCCGTGGTGGAGGCAGGCTGACGAGCTGCACCGCCGGATCGGAATAGCCGCCACGACAAAAGTCAGCGGTTCGTCATCATATAGGAGGGGTTTGACCATGAAGATTCACGGTTCCTGCCATCAGCGCGCCCGCAGCTTGCGCCTGACGTGGCTTGGCGGTTCGGCTGTCGTCGCGATGCTGGCCGCACCGGCGGCAGCGCAGGAGGATGGCACCTCCACCGCCGACATCATCGTCACCGGCAGCCGCATCGCCTCGCCGGCATTGACGTCGCCCAGTCCGCTTCAGGTGCTGACATCGGAAACGCTGGAAAATAACGGCATCGTCAACATCCAGGATGCCTTGCAGCAAAATCCGGCGATCGGTCTGCCCGGCCTCAGCCGCACCACCACCGCGAACACCACCAATCCTGGCCTGTCGACGGTCAATCTGCGCAATCTGGGACCGGATCGCACCCTCGTCCTGATCGATGGCCGCCGGTCGGTGGCCGGGGTGCCGGGCACGGCACAGGTCGACCTGTCGATGATCCCGACGCCTTTCGTCGAGCGGGTTGATGTGCTGACGGGCGGCGCCTCCGCCGTCTACGGGTCGGACGCGGTCGCAGGGGTCGTCAACTTCATCTACAAGAAGAAGTTCGAGGGTGTGCTGCTCAATGCCCAGGCCGGCATTTCGGAACGGGGCGACGATCGGCAGATGGTCGTCAACGGCACCTTCGGCCATAATTTCGCCGACGGCCGTGGCAATTTCATGATCTATGGCGGCTATGTGAAGGAAGGAGCGGTCGATGCCCGTTCGCGCAACTTCTCGGCGCGGGATTATACCAGCCTGGGCACGATCCAGCGGGTGGCAGGCAACAGCGACGCCAATCTGACCGCTGCGCAGAATATCTTCACCCCTTTCTACAACCCTTCCAATGTCGGCCCCGGCGGCATCTTCGTGATCGGGTCGCAGACCAATCGCGTAATCCAGCCCGACGGTACGTTTCGCGCCTATAATGCGGCGACCGATGGCTGGAACCGCGCCGAATGGGGGCTGCTGGCCTCGCCATCGGAACGCATAACCTTTGCCGGACGTGTCAATTTCGATGTCAATGACAGCGTCAATGTCTTCACCGAAGTCACCTATTCCAACGTCGTGACCAAGGGGCGGATGGAAGCATCGCCGATGCGGACCGACAGCGCGCTGGGCGCCTTCACCGGCACCAACGGCTTCTATCCGATCCAGTCGCGCGTGCTGGTGCCCGGCGGCAACGGCGCGACCGTGCTGGTCAACAATCCCTTCGTGCCGCAGGCCGTGCTCGACGCGGCGACCGACCGGACCGGCGATGGCCTCAAGGATCTCAGCTTCCTGCTGCGCACCACCGCCTTTGCCCCCGGCACCCGCACCATCCCGACCGAGCGCGACAATTTCCGCGCGGTGCTGGGCACCACCGTGGACCTGGGCAGCAGCTGGAAGTTCGACGCCTATTATCAATATGGCTTCACGAAACAGAATCAGTCGATGTCCGGCCTCGCCAATCTCTATAATCTGGCCGAGGGCTTGCAGGTCATCACCGACGTCTACGACTTCGATCGCGACGGCAGCACCACCGATGCGGTCTGCGCCAATGCCGACGCACGGGCGCGCGGCTGCGTGCCGATCAACGTCTATGGCGCTGGCAAGCTGACCCAGGAAATGGTCGACTATCTCGAAGTGTCGATGCAGCGGAACAGCAAGCAGAGCATGCACGTCGCCGCCGCCAACCTCACCGGAACATTGTTCAACCTGCCCGGCGGGCCGGTCCAGATCGCGGTCGGCGCGGAATATCGCAAGGAGGAAAGCCGCGACATCTTCGATCCGCTGACCAATGCGGCGCGCAATGGCTATGTCCAGCTGACCGACACCGCTGGCAGCTTCGACGTCAAGGAAGCCTATGGCGAACTGGTCGTGCCGATCCTGTCCGACACGCCCTTCTTCCAGAGCCTGACGCTGCGTGGCGCAGCCCGCATGTCGGATTATTCGACGGTCGGCACATTCTACGCATGGAATGCCGGCGTCGAATGGGCGCCGGTCGAGGATATCCGCTTCCGTGCGGTCTATGCCCATGCGGTGCGCGCACCCAATATCGGCGAATTGTTCGCGGCGCAGGCGGCGGGCATCGTGACCATCACCGATCCCTGCCAGGGTATCACCCTGTCGACCCAGGGCGCGATCGCCGACAATTGCCGGGCGGTGCCGGGCATCCTGGCCAATATCCAGCAAAATGGTTCCTTCACCCTGACCCAGGCGGACCTGTCGGGCGTGGGCGGCATTACCGCCGCCAATCCCGACATCCGTGAGGAAACGGGCAAGACGCTCACCCTGGGCGTGGTCATCAATCCCCGGTCGATCCCGGCGCTGCGCAACCTGACCTTCACCGCCGATTATTTCGATATCAGGCTGGAGGATGCGATCAGCCGCGTTCCGGCGGCGACCGTGCTCAACAAATGCTATCGCGAGGGGCTGGCCGATTTCTGCCAGTTCGTCACCCGGCGCACGGAGGCGTCCGGCGCCTACAGCATCGGTTCGGTGGAACAGGTGGTACGCGGCCTCATCAACAGTGGCGGTTCCTTCTCGCGCGGGCTCGATTTCACGCTCAACTACAGCCATCAACTGTTCGGCGGCACCGCCAGCCTGTCGGGCGCCTGGACCCATCTGCTCAAAAACGGCTTCCGGGCGCTGACCGGCGATCCCTATGACAATACCATGGGTGAACTCGGGACACCGCGTGATTCCGTCAATGTCGGCATCAACTGGGCCAATGATGATTTCGGCATCACCATCAACAATGAATATATGGGGCCGCAGGTGCTGGATTATGAGAATTTCCAGACCCTCTATCGCCTGGCGGACGGGTCGGTGCCGGACTCCAAATATTTCCGCATCAAGTCGAAAATCTACACCGACATGCAGATCCGCTTCACATCGATCGCGAACTTCGAATTCTTCATGGGTGCCAAGAACATGTTCGACGTGAAGCGTCCGCCGGTCTGGGGGGGCCTGCCGGGCAATGTCAACGGCACCTATGACGTGCTCGGCCGGCGCTTCTACACCGGCGTGCGCGTCAAGCTCTGATCGGTCCGAAAGGGGCGGGGAGGGCGGTGCCGCTGGCGCCGCCCTTTTTCGTCAGTCGCTGCTGTCGAGCAGCAGTGCCCAGTCGTTTCCGGCTTTTGGCTGGCCCGGCGGGACGAAGCGGCGGATGCCGCGATTGGCGAAGTGGCCGATCAGCTGGGTGGTGCCGGTGCGCGGATCGAACCAGGCGGCACGCACACGCTTGCCCGCGATCCGGCCCATCTGCACGCGAAAGGGGCGCCCGGTATAGCTGTAGGCCATCGCATAGCCGGCGCCGCGGGTGGCGGCGACGCGCTCGTAGCGTTCGCCATTGTCGACGATAAGCTGCTGGTCCGGCGCGCGGTCCTCATCGGGGCGCGAGAGCATCAGCGCCTTGAGATGCCGCATCTGTTCCGCGCCGGCGGCATGCAGCGCATCCTGCCAGGGGATATGCGCCCAATAGGCGGATTTCTGGCCGGGCACATGGAATTGCATCACGCTATTCTCGCCATAGCTGTGGCCGAATGCCCCGGCGAACACGGACCACCAGGCATAGCGGCGCACATCGGCCGCCTGCCAGATCGGTTCGCGCGCCTGATCCAGTCCGTGGGGGATATTCTCGTAGCTGGGTTCGCCATCGATGCTCGGCTTGGCGGGGCTGCGTGCCCAGTCGTCGGCGACATAGCGCCAATTATCCTCGCCCCGCGCGCAGGGGGTGCTGTCCTGCGCATAGCTCTGGTGGCCCGACTGGAACATGTTGAAGTCGAGCCAGGCTGCATCGTGGAAGGTCCAGGAGGAATCGGTACGCCCGAATGGGTGGAAGGTCATCAGATGGCCTGGGTCGATCGCCTTGATGGTGCGGCCCAGCGCCTGCCAGGTGACGGTCGCCATGTCGCCATGGGTATCGCCGCCATTCAGCCAGACGATGTTGGACCTGCCCCGGTAACGCTCGGCCAGGAAGCGGCCATAGACCGGAGCATTGTCGACGGTGAGCTTGCGCATCTCGGCAAAGCTGCCCCAGGCGGGGACCAGTGCCAGATAGAGGCCATGGGCGGCAGCGCGATCGACCACCCAGTCGAGATGATCCCAATAATCATATTCGTCGGGCCGGGCCGGGTCGTTGCCCGGCGTGATGCGGGGGCGCGCCACATCGCCGTCGATCAGGGCCTGTCCGGCAATCGGGCTGGCCATGTCCGGGCGGTGCAGGATCATCACCTGGATGACGGTGAACCCCTGCGCCGCGCGGGTTGCGAAATAATGCTCTGTCTGTGGGCGATCCAGCTTGCCCAGCAGCAGCCAGCCGGTGTCGCCCAGCCAGAAGAAGGGCTTGCCGCCCGCTTCCAGATAGCGACCATTGGCCGTGATCCGCAGCGGCGGCAACCTGTCCTGCGCCAGCGCCGGGATCGCCGTCAGCGCCAGCGCGGCGCCGATCGCCGAAATGCACAGGCGCTGCCGCCGGGCGCGCCTCATGCCAGCCCCGCTTCCAGTTCCTCCAGCGACTTGCCTTCGTTGCGCGGCGCACCCCAGAAGCCGATGATGCCGCTGATCAGCAGGAATGCGGTGAGGATCCAGGCCAGGGTGGTAAAGCCGGTGGAGGTCAGTACCGGCACGAAGAAGCTCCATATCCCCAGCAGGATGCGCACGATCGCAAACATAACGCCCTGCGCCGTGCTGCGCAGCAGGGTCGGAAACATCTCCGAACTCCACAGCTGGAAGAAGCATTGCGCGCCAAAGCCCTGGCCCACCGCCATCAGCACCACATGGATGATCGCGACCGTCAGGGTCAGCGGGAACAGCGCCAGCAGCGACATGCCGATTACCTGGATGATGGCCGACACCAGGAACATCATGCGCTGGTTCACCCGGTCGGACCAGCGCATGAAGATCAGCCAGATCGACAGCATGCCGATCAGGAAGCTGCCGGCCTGGATCGCGACCGACATGGCCTGGCTCTGGTCGCCGACCGTGCGCAGAATATAGGGGAAGAAAAAGCCGTTGGTGCCCGCCCACAGGTTCCAGAAGACATACATGCCGGCCAGGAAGGCCATGGATCGGATATGCTGGGGGGTAAACAGGTCGCGCAGCCCGACCCGCGGCTGGGCACGGACGCTCTCGCTGGCCTGGGCGTCCAGCCAGCGCTGCGATTCCTGCATCTTCGATCGCAGGAAGGTCAGCGCTACCGCCAGGATCGCCAGGTGGGCAAAGACGATCCGCGCGCCCAGCAGGCCCAGGGGCGTCAGCGCCAGGAACATCAGCAGCACCACGACCGGGCCCAGATACCAGAGCACCTGGGCGACCCCGCTATGTTTGCCGCGCGCGCCCTTGGGCGCCATTTCCGCGATCAGTGACCAGGATGCCGGAATGTCCGCACCCACCGCCAGGCCGACCAGGAAGAAGCCCAGCACGATCATCCAGGCATTGACCGCAAAGATCAGCCACAACATGCCAAAGGCGTAGAAGAGCATGTCATATTGGTAGATCTTCTTGCGCCCGAACAGGTCGCACAGTCGCCCGCCGATGAATGCGCCGACGCCAGCCGAAATCGCATTCGGGCCAAAGGCGCCGATCATCCCGACCAGGTCGTTGCTCAACCGATAGGTTTCCACCCACAGCGCCAGCGCGGCCGACCCCGCGACGATCGATCCGGCATCGATATAATTGGCCAGCCCCGCCAATATGCTGTTCTTCCAGTCGTCGGCCTGTTCGCCGCGATCGGCGGAATAAGTGTCGATGGCGGTCGTCACGGACATGCTTTCCTCCCCAGTGCGCGGCCTTGTCGGTCCGCTTCTTATGTGGCATCAATGCTAATATAATAATATTATTATGGGGGCCAGCCCGGAATTGGCTCCTGACCGAAATTATGACGCAATCTGGAGAGGGGAAAAGGCGATGGCTGTTTCGCGACGCATGATGCTGGCGGGATCGATGGGGGCGGGGGCTGCGGTGCTGGCACGGTCTGCATCGGCCGCGGTGGCGCAGCCGGGACAGGTCGAGCGCTGGGGCGTTCTGGAACTCGCCTTTGACGGCCCGCGCACCGGCAATCCCTTTGACGACGTGACCCTGTCGGTCCGTTTTTCGTCAGATGGCCGGACGATCCGCGTGCCCGGCTTCTATGATGGTGATGGCGTCTATCGCGTACGGTTCAGCCCACCCGAGACGGGATGCTGGCAATGGACCAGCGAGTCCAGCGCGGCGACCATGTCGGGCAAAAGCGGCAGTTTCGAATGCACCGCGCCGTCTGCTGGCAATCATGGCCCGGTGCGGGTCGCGGCCGGCTATCACTTCGCCTATGCCGATGGCACCTCGTTCCGCCAGATCGGCACGACCTGTTATAGCTGGGCGCTGCAGAGCGAAGCCAAATGCGCGCAGACGCTGGCGACGCTGAAGACCGCGCCCTTCAACAAGATGCGGATGCTGGTCTTTCCCAATGTGGAGTCGGTGGCGACCAATCCCTTCGTGCGCACCGGTCCAGGGCCACGGGACTGGGATCCCGCCCGGATCGATCCCGCCTATTTCCGCCGTTTCGAGGATCGCATCCGCAAGCTGGGCGATCTCGGCATCGAGGCGGATGTCATCCTGTTCCATCCCTATGACGAGAAGCGCGGCTATAGCGACATGGCCCGTGCGGACGACGAACGCTATCTGCGCTATGTCATCGCCCGATTCGGTGCCTATCGCAACCTCTGGTGGTCGATGGCCAATGAATATGATGATGTGAAGAGCAAGACGATGGCCGACTGGGACCATCTGCTGCAAATGCTGCAGGCCGAAGATCCGCATGACCGGCTGCGCTCGATCCATCAGATCACCACCTATTACGACAATCGCAAACCCTGGATCACGCACAGCAGCATCCAGAATGGCGCGGCGGTGCTGGACGATGTCCGGGCCCAGCTGCATCGCAGCTTCGGACTGAAGCCGGTGGTCTTCGACGAGGTCTGCTATGAGGGCAATTCCAAGCTGCGCTGGGGCAATCTGACCGGCGAGCAACTGGTCGAGCGTTTCTGGTGGGGACTGATGGGCGGCACCTATGTCGGCCATAGCGAGACCATCGACCCGGAGCGTAACGCCGATCATAGCTGGCTGGGGCAGGGCGGCCGGCTGGCCGGCACCAGCCCGCCGCGCCTGGCCTTCCTGCGCCGGATCATGGAGGAGGGGCCAGCACCGGGGATCGAGCCGATCCAGACCTGGTGGAATTATTCGATCGCCGGCAAGGAGTTCGAATATTATCTCCATTATTTCGGGAGCGAGCAGCCGACGCAATGGCCGGTGGTGCTGCCGGGACGCAAGGGACAGCCGATGAACGCCTACCGGCTCGACATCATCGACACCTGGAACATGACGATCTCACCGGTCGACGGCCTGTTCCGCATGCAGCGGCACGGTGATTATGATTTCCATGATCCGGCGCGCCCGACGGTCACGCTGCCCGGCAAGCCCTGGCTGGCGGTGCGATTGGTCAAGGCCTGATCGGCCGATGGCGGCTGGCGCGTCAGATGCGCCGGCCGCCTTCGGATCATTCCGCCTGCGCGCGCGACAGGCTGCGCGACACCTTGATGGCGCCGAAATCGATGATCTCACCCATCAGTCGGCTCGCCTCCTCGGCCGCGCCCGCCTCGATCGCGTCGACGACCCGTTCGTGGCGCAGCACGGTCTCTTCGTGCATGTCATCCTCTTCCAGCGGCAGCATCAGGAAGGACGCGACGAGCGCGACTTCGGTAACCGTGGAAAAGGCGTTGAGCAGGAAATTGCCGGACGCTGCGCCAACCGCCTGGTGAAAGGCGAGGTCCGCCTCGGCGAATTTCTGGCGCGATCCCACCGCCGCACGCATGCCGGCGACCGCCGCGCGCAGCAGCGCGATATCCTCGGCCGACGCGCGATGGGCGGCCAGTTCGGCAGCGCGCGATTCCACCGCGACGCGGGCTTCGGCGATACCGCGCCGGAAATCGCTGTCCATGCCCAGGCTGACTCGCCAGGCCAGCACTTCGGCATCGAAGAAATTCCAGTAATGCTGCTCGCGCACGCTGGTGCCGACCCGCGTCTTCGACACGATCATGCCCTTGGCAGTCAATGTTTTGAACACTTCGCGCAGCACCGTGCGGGAAATGCCGAACCGCTCGATAATCTCCTGCTCGGACGGCAATTTTGTGCCCGGCGGATAGGTGCCGGCCAATATTTCGGCCCCCAGCACCTTTGCGACCTGATCATGGGTGGACGAGGTCGGTTTCAGATAGGCTTCGAAGCCGGATGTCTGCTGTTTTGCCAAATGCTGTCCTTCAACTGACCGTAAATCCCCCGATACGATCCTTCCGCTTGTTAGGCTATCCGCGCGTCCGAAACCAGATCGCGGGCCTCAAACTTTGGGTCCGTTACCATAATGGGACTGCATCGGCATTTGTCCTATACCCGGATTCATCCGGTTGGATGGATCGAGCCCGCGATAGAAGTCCGCCAGCGCCGGTTTCGCCGGATAGAGATGGCCGACATTATGTTCGGCCGGATATTCGGCGCCGCGGGCGTCCAGTTGGCGCAGGACGCGCTGCTCGAACTGCTCGATGTCCGTTCCCTTGCGCACCACATAATCCTGGTGGAAGACATGGCAGAAGAAATGGCCGTAATAGAGTTTGGCGATGGCCTCCGCCTCGATCTCGGCCGGCAATGTCTCGGTCCAGACAAGGCTGTTGCGGGGGAGGGCGATGTCGAGCGCGACAATATCCTCCACCGCCCGATGATGGACCGCGCGATAGCGCACGGCCGCGCCGGCGACCGCGAAGCGATGCTGGAAGGCCCGGTCCGCCTCGTCGGCTGAACATTCGAAATAGGCGCCGTCGCGCCCGTCGATGCTGCGTTGCAGATAGGCCCGCATCGCATCCATGTCGGCGGCACCCATGCGGATCATCAGATGATGCTCGTATCGGTCGCGATAGCTGCGCATGCGCCGGGGCAGATGTTGCGGAAAGCAGCGGGCAAACTGGTTGAGCAGCCGGTCCGCGAGATGGTGGCGGCCAAGTCCCAGGCTGTCCAGCCAGCCATCGACCCGCGCCTTGAACGCGAACAGCGCGGGCAGTCGATCCGTGCCGAGCAGGCGCACCGCCAGGAACATGTCCTTGCCATAGCGGGCGGCGATGTCGAACGCGGTGCGATGGACATATTCCGCGGCGATCGGCAGGCCGGGAAAATCGCGCAGCATGTCCCGGCGCAGGTCGGTCAGCAGGCGGGGGTCATTGGTGCCGATATAGAAGACGCCCGATGCGTCTTCCTGGGGGAAACTGTCCAGCCGTACCGCGAACAGGGCCAGCTTGCCCGCGCTGCCGGACGCTTCGTGCAACTTGCGCGGGTCGGCATTGAAGCGGGCAGGGGTGTCGGCTTCGATGTTGCGCACATGGCTGGCATAGTCATGATCCGATCCGCAGCGGCCCTGGTCCGCGATCAGGTCCGCGTCGGTAAAGGCGCCGCGATCGAGCCGGTCGAGCAATGTCTCCACCGCCTCGCCCAGGTCGATGCCCAGATGGTTGACCAGTGCCAGCCGGCCATCGGCGTCGATCCGGGCATAGAGCGCCAGTTCGGTATAGGCCGGCCCGCGCCGCACCAGCGATCCGCCACTATTGTTGCAGACGCCGCCCATGACGCTCGCCCCCAGGCAGGATGAACCGATCACCGAATGCGGCTCGCGGCCCAGCGGGCGCAGCCGGCGTTCCAGTTCGTGCAGGGTGGCGCCGGGCAGGCATATGACCTGCCTGCCGCCATCGACCAGGTGGATACCCTTGATCCGGGTCGTGCTGATGATGACGACGGGGCGATCATAATCCGCGCCATGGGGCGTCGATCCGCCAGTCAGGCCGGTATTGGCCGCCTGCATGATGATTGCCGTGCCGGCATCGACGCAGGCCTGCAGGCAGCGCCACTGCTCGACCAGCGATCCTGGCCGGACCACGGCTGCGACCGGCCCCGAACCGAAGCGATAGCCGAAACGGAAGCGGCGGGTCTGGCGGTCATGCGTGAGGACGTGGCGATCGCCGACGGCATGTCGCAAATGCGCCAGCAAGGATGCCAGATCCTCCCCCTTCATCGCCTCTCCCCACCTGTTTTTCCGGGCAGCCACCGGCACGCTTCGCTGCTCTTCACGACGTATCTTGACCTGTTTCATCTAGGTAATATCATATGACTAATAATCGAAAAGAAAAGAGGGGCCATGAAAAGCAATTATTTTGCCGCCGCCATCCTGGCTTCCTTGCTGGGTGGCAGCGCCGCCTCGGCATCGGGCGAAACCGCCGGTACCGGGCCGGTTCCCACACCTTATGTCATCGATCATCCGGGGCGGGCCGACTCGCTGATCGACATGCGCTTCCTGCTCGACGGGCCTGCCGGCAAACATGGTTTCCTGTCAGTCCGGGACGGGCATTTCCGATTTGCCGATGGCCAGCGCTTCAAATGCTGGGGCGTCAATATCACCGGCTGGGAAATGGGATCGGCACTGCTGCCGCCTCATCGGGAAGCGGAAATCTATGCCGAGTCGCTCGCCCGACTGGGCGTCAATTGCGTGCGGCTGCACTTTCTCGACATGCGCCGCGAGCAGAAGGTGATCGACGGCAATGGCGGCAAGGGCGACGTGCCGCCGATCACCCATACGCCCTCGGGCCTGATCGACAGCCGCTATGAGGATAGCCGCCATTTCGACCCGGAACAGGTCGACCGGCTTCATTATCTCTTCGCCCAGTTCAAGCAGCGCGGCATCTATGTCGATTTCAACCTGAATGTCGGTCGGACCTGGCGATCGGGCGATGGCGTGCCGGATCATGACCTGATCGGCGTCGCCAAGGGGGTGACCTATTTCGGCCCGGAACTGATCGCGCTGCAGAAGGAATATGCGCGCATGCTGCTGGGGCTGCGCAACCCCTATACCGGCCTGCGCTATGCCGACGATCCGGCGGTGGCTATCGTCGAGATCGTCAACGAGAATTCGCTGCTGGAATTCTGGCAGCGCAACTGGCTGCGGGGCGAACGGGTGCCCGGTGGTGCCAATCTGCAACTTGACCTGACGCCCCATTATGCCCGGCTGCTGACCGACCGCTATAATGGCTGGCTGGCCGCACATCGCACGCCCGAGCAGCTGGCACAGCTGCGCGTGATCGCCGGCGTGGCGCAGGGGGCGGCCATTCCCTTCCTGCGGCGCGGCGATTTCCGCGATGCACCCGACCTGCGCTACCGTGCCGAGATCGAATTCCTCACCGGCGTGGAAGTGGATTTCCAGCAGGACATGGCGCGTTTCCTGCGCGAGGAGGTGGGCGTCAAATCGGTCATCATGCCGACCGCGGACCACACCTATTTCATCGCCGGCCAGCCGATGATGCGTTCCTCCGCCAAATTCGACGTGATGGACTCACATGTCTATTGGCAGCACCCCGCCATCTACGGCCATCGCAACGATCCGATGGTGAACCGGCCTGACCTGTCGATTCCGGTCAAGCTCGCTCGCACGGCGATGCGTGGCAAGGCCTTCACCGTCAGCGAGGTCAATCATCCCTATCCATCGGAATATGGTGCGGAAATGATCCCGACCCTGGCCGCCTATGCGGCGCTGCAGGATTGGGACGGCATCTTCTTCTACACCTTCGAGGCGAAGCTGCTGGGCAAGGCGACGCCGGTGATCGGCGATCATTTCGACATCACCCAGGATCCGGTGAAGATCGCCCAATTGCCGGTCGGTGCCATGCTGTTCCTGCGCGGCGATGTCGCGCCCGCCCAAGCAGTGGTGGAGCGCAGCTATTCGACCGCGCAGATCGACGAGACCGCGCGCATGCCGCGGGCCGAACAGCCCTATTTCACGCCGGGCTTTCCCAAGGTCTTGCCGCTGATCCACGGGTCACGGGTGCGCTGTCTGGATTGCGCGCCGGTCGCCGCGCCGCCGATCGCGCCATCCGACACGATCCGCTCGGACACCGGCGAACTGGATTGGCGCGTGGCGCCACAGGGCGGCACGATCAGCATCGACACGCCCCGTACCCAGGGACTGGTCGGCTTCATTCGCGATGCCAGGCGCGGCACCACCCATTTGTCGGCCGATATCGGCAATGGCTTTGCTGCGATCACCGCGTCGGCGCTCGATGGCAAGTCGCTGCGGCGGTCCGACCGGCTGCTGCTGACCGCCACCGCCAAGTCGGGCAATAGCGGACAGGTCTGGAACGCGCGCCGGTCGATGCTGGATGTCTGGGGTACTGCGCCGACCTGGATCGAGCCGGTGACCGGATGGGTGATGCTCAAGGATCTGGACGGCGCCCTGGCGGTGTCGGCGACTCCGCTCGACGGAGCCGGCAAGCCCAATGGTCCGGCCATTTCCGCCCGTATGCTGGAGGATGGATGGGAAATTCCGATCGGCACACCGGCAACAACATCATGGATTATAACGATTTCTCGCTGACGCAACGCCGTCTGCATTAGTCCAACAAATTGCCTTGAACTCATATAATAATATTATATAACGATGGGCAAAGAACATCGTTCAGGAGAGGGTTATGCGTTTCGCATCATATATTCTTACGGGTGCTGCTACCTGCGGCATCATCGGCTTCATTCCCGCCGCGCAGGCCCAGACCAGCGCCCCGGCCCAGGATGAAGTGGCCGACATCGTCGTCACCGGCATTCGCGCCAGCCTTCAGTCGGCCCAAAATATCAAGCGCAACTCCGACAAGATCGTCGATTCGATCGTCGCCGAAGACATTGGCAAGCTGCCCGACATCAACGTCGCCGAAGCGCTGCAGCGTGTGTCCGGCATCCAGGTCAGCCGTGATCGCGGCGAAGGGGGCGGCGTCGCCATCCGCGGCCTGTCGCAGGTGCTGACCACTATGAACGGCCGGGAAGTCTTCACCGCCGGCGGCGGCCGCTCCTTCAACCTTCAGGATGTGCCGTCCGAACTCCTGTCGGGCATCGACGTCTACAAGACGCCCTCGGCCGACCTGATCGAAGGCGGGATCGGCGGCGTCATCGACCTGCGCACCCGCAAGCCGCTCGACAAGAAGGGCTTCACCTTCAGCGCCAGTGCGCGTGGCCGCTATTCGGATCTCGCCGATGACGTGAAGCCGATGGCCTCGGTGCTGGTCAGCAACAGCTGGGATACGGACGCCGGCGAATTCGGCATCCTGGTCAGCGCCGCCTATCAGGAACGCGCCTTCGCCACCGACATCATCAATGTCGGCGCGCCCAATGGCCGCAGCGACATCATCGCCGGCCAGACGGTCAATACGCCCAACGGTTCCTACCAGCCCGCGATCAAGGGCAATCGCCGCCGCATCGGTGTCGACGGCATCGTGCAGTGGAAGCCGACCCCCGAACTCGAATTCTATGGCCAGGTCAGCTATCAGGATTTCCGCTCGATCCAGACCCAGTTCGGCCTCAACATCTCGACCAATGGCCGCACGGCCGTGCCGGGCAGCGCGACGCTGTTCGACGGCACCAGCGATATCGAATCCATCTCCTATAATAATGTCTCGTTCAGCACCTTCGGCGTGGCGCGCGACACCTATGACGAGAATTTCCAATATTCCGGTGGCGTGACATATGAAACGGACAAGGCCCGTTTCAATCTCGATGCCAGCTATTCGACGTCGAAGAACACGCTCTATTATTCCGAACTCGACCTGACCGGCGTCGCGCCTCTGGCGCAGCAGACCGTCAGCGGTTCCGTGCCGAGCATGCTGCTCAGCGGCATCGATCTCAACAATATCGCCAGTTACACGATCGGCGCGATGACGCGGAACGAGAACTATTTCAAGGGCGACATGTGGGCGATCAAGGGCGACGCGTCCTTCGACATCGAAAGCCCGATCCTCAAATCGCTGAACTTCGGCCTGCGCTGGGCGAAGCGGGGCATGGACTTCACCCCGGTCCGCTTCTTCCAGACGCCGGGCACGGCCGCCGCGCGGCTCAACGCCGCCCCCTATGCCGACCTGTTCATGGCCAATCCGCTCAACAGCATGTTCAGCGGTTCGGGCAACATCAACCAGGATTTCCTGGTCGCCGATCCCGATGCCCTGCGTTCGATCGACAGCTTCAACGCCATTCGCCAGCAATTGGGCATCACCGCCCAGGTGGGCGTCAGCACGCCGGGCATCTACAGCATCGATGAAACCACGCTGGCCGGCTATGCGATGGCGAAATATGGCTTCGATCTCGGCAGCGTGCCCGTCGACGGCAATATCGGTGTCCGCGTGATCCGCACCGGCCTCAATGTGACGGGCAACCGGCTCGATGCCGGCCAGACCGTGCCGACGCCGATCGACATGGACAGCAATTATATGAGCGTCCTGCCCAGCGCGAACATCCGCTTCAAGCTGAGCGACGAACTGCAGTTGCGCCTGTCCGCCTCGCAGGTTCTGACCCGGCCCGGTTTCGGCCAGCTCGCGCCGACGCTGACGCTGGTGCCGGCCCAGAATACCGGTTCTTCGGGCAATCCCGACCTGCGTCCGCTCAAGGCCGATCAACTCGACGCCAGCCTCGAATATTATTTCTCGCCGACCGGCTCGCTCTATCTGGCCGGCTTCTATCGCAATGTGCAGAATTTCATCCTGACCGGCACGGTCCTGCGCAACATCGACGGCATCGAATATAGCATTTCGGCGCCGACCAACAGCAACCAGGGCAAGATCAAGGGCGTCGAAGTCGGCGGCCAGACCTTCTTCGACTTCCTGCCCGGCCTGCTCAGCGGCTTCGGCGTCCAAGCCAACTATACCTTCGTCGACAGCTCGACCGGCACGTCGATCGCGGGGCTCAGCACGCCGCTGACCGACCTGTCGAAGCACAGCTTCAACGTCAGTGCCATCTATGAAAAGGGGCCGCTGTCGGCGCGCCTGGCCTATAACTGGCGCGACAAGTTCCTCACCGGCCTGTTCACCAACAATGTCGTCACCGGCCTGCCGGTCTATCGCAAGGCCTATGGCTGGCTCGACGCTTCGATCAACCTCGACGTCACCAAGAATGTCACCTTGTCGCTGGAAGGCAGCAACCTGACCCGCAGCAAGACCCATACCTATTATGGTCGCGAAACGCTGGTCGGCAATCTGGAACAGGACGACATCCAGGTGCTTGGCGGCGTTCGCGTCACCTTCTGACCCTCTCCCTCCCCAAGAAAAAATCCCATCCTCCCTTGATCCCCGCGGCTGCACCCGCGGGGATTTTTTCTGTGTGGAGGGGCTGGATCGGCTCCGATCAATTGCTGCCGTTCCCAGATGCTCCCCTTGCAGGGGAGGATGGTCCGCAAGCGACCAGAAGCGGCCATGTTCCCCCTCCCGTTTACGGGAGGGGAATGGCAGGAAACCACCAATGTCAGTCATTCCAACTGGCCTTCAGGGCATGAGCGGTCTGCACGGAGCCCCATCGCTCAAAAAAAAAAGGGGACGGGCGCCCTCTGGCTCCCATCCCCGGCTTTCCGCGGGCTTGCCGTCTATTGGAAGTCGACCTCGCGTGCATAGACCAGGCGGACCGGGCCCAGCAGACCGGAATCGAGCAGCGGCTCGCCCGGCTGGAAGAAGGTCCAGGGGGTGAAGGTGACGCGGCCGCCCTCCGGCTTGGCCTCGCCGGCCTTGTACCAGTCGGGCAGCGCGGTGATCTTGCGCGCCATCACCGGCGTCATCTTGCCGTCGGGCCCCGGCTTCTCGCCGATCGTCCAGTCGGCATTGTCGACGAAATGGCCCTCTTCGGGCAGGGCGGCATCGCCGATCATCCGGTTGGGCCACAAGTTGGTGACCGACAGCGACAGCTGGTTGCGCCCGGTATGCACGACATCACTGATGTCGACGCGATAGGGTTCCTTCCACAGCACGCCCAGATCCTTGCCGTTGACTCGCACGCCTGACAGCACCTCCACCCGGCCCAGGTCCAGCCAGATGCGCAGGCCCTGTTTCAGCGCGGCGGCCGGAATGTCGATCGTCCGCTCATAAGTGGCGGTGCCGGAAAAATGCCGCACGGCCGGATCGGCATGATGGCTGAGCGACTGGAGTGCGGGCAGGGTAATCGCCGCGGGCGCACCACGGCCTGACTGGAAACGGACCTGCCAGGGCCCTTCGACGATGCGTGGCGCGGGCAACGTCACCTGCACCTCCTGTCCGCCGCTGCCGCTATATTTGCCGCTTTCCCATGCCGTCAGGCGCAGGCCGCCATTCGCGGTGCGCACGATGTCGGCCGGGCTGGCATTGGACGCCGGCATCGGCGGCCCGGCCGCCGCTACCCTTGCAATTTCATCCGCCGTCAGCGCGCGCGCGTCGGTGCGCAGCGGCGTGAAATTGCCTTCGAAGAAATAGGTGGCGCCATTGGGCGCGGCCGGATCGCTGCCGCCGGCAAAGACGGTGCGCCCGCTCTTCCGGCCGGTGCGGGCCAGTTTTCCGTTGATGTACAGGCTGGGCACGCCCTTGTCATAGACCAGCGCGAAATGGCTCCAGCCCGCGATCGGCTGGTGGGATACCAGCACCGCCGGCACGGCGTCGGGCGACGCGCGTTCGATCACGAAGGCGCCGTTGCGCCCCACGGCCAGCCCGGCGATCGCCGTCCCTTCGCCATGAATGTCGCGGCCGGACCGGGCGTTGATCAGATAGTTTTTTCCGGTCTCGTTGATCCGCCCCTTCACCCCTTCCTGCGGCATCAGGCGCAGGTCGAGGTCGGGCTTGGCCCATAGCGACAGGGTGAAGCTGTCCGACGGGGCCTGCACGACCGGGGTTTGAAGTGCCAGATCGGCAAAGCGTACGCCATCTTTGGCCGCCCAACTGATCGGCGCGGCGCCGGCCATGGCGGGGCGGAAACGGACGAAGGTCGATCCGGCCGGCGACAGGTCGAACGCGACCCGCGTGCGCCCGCCCGACGCATCGAACAAGGCGGGCTGGCTGACCGTGCCGGTTTCCGCATCCCACAGGCTGGGCGTCTGGCCGCTGACGCGGAAGCTGCACGTCACCCGTTCGCTGCGCCGCTGCCGGTTGGCGATGAAATAGACGTCGCCATCGACCAGTTGCCGGTGCAGCCAGTTGACCTGGCCGTCGGGCGTGGCGGTGGCGCATTCGACATCCGGGCCGGTCTGTGTGGCGGCCAGGGCATCAGCGATGGTGCCGCTGGCAAAGACCTGTCCCTTGCCCACCGCGCGTGGCCCGCTGATGGCGGCCGGTCCCCAGAGCGCCTCGACATCCTTGTCGAATTGCGCGTCCGTCCCGCCCATGGCCAGCGAACGGGTCGGGCGCGGGGCCAGCAATATCATGCCCTGCTCCACCAGGCTGCGCAGCCGGGCGACCAATTGTGCGGTCATGCCGGTCATGCCCTCGGGCAGAGCAAGCATCGCGTAGCTGGCGCCGTCGGGCAGCACGACCTTGCCATCGCGCACGCTGGCGCGGGTCAGCAGCACTTCGGCATTGACCAGGTCATAGCTGTGGCCCGCCGGGATCAGCGGCGTGAAATATTGGCCAATCTTGGGATTGGCGTCGGCCGACACGTCAGGCCGCACATTTTCCGACTGATTGGGGCTGTCCTCGCCGACGAAGAACAGGATATCGGCGACATTATGCCCCTGGCGCAGCATGAACTGGCTGCGCGTCAGATATTCCATCCACGGGCGGGACTGGGCGAACCATGTATTGGTGCGATCCAGATTGATGCCCCATGGCCCCATCACCATGCCCGGCTCGGCCAGCACATTGGGCTGGTGGGCATAGCGGTGGAAGAAGATCTGGTTGAAGCCCTGCGCGAACATCTGGTCGCCCAGCGTCTTCATCGAATAGGGATAGTCCATCCAGCGGCTGGTCTGCGCCTCGCCGGTAAAGGCCTCGGCCGCGACCACGCTCTTGCCATAGACATGGGCGGCCGACGACACCATCTTGACCGTGCGATTGTCGGTCCAGGGCGTGCGGCTCCAGAATTCGGTCATCGGCACCTGCGCCCGGCCGCTGACCTGCAGCGCATCGAACGGACCGGGGCCATAGCCTTCGGTGTAGAAGCGCAGTCCTGCCGCATGGGCATGGTCCTGCATCCGGCCATAATAATTGTCGGCCATCAGGTCCGCGAGGGTACGGCGGAAATCGAACAATATCTTGTCCGATCGGCCGGCGTCGCCGACGATCCGGCCCGTCATCGTCGGCAGCCAGGGCAACAGGCTGTAACCGTTGCGCTTCTCGAAATCGGCGAGCAGCGTCGGCGTCCAGTTCTGCAGACCCGCCTCATAGCTGTCGATCTCCAGATTGGCGAAGGCCTTGCCGGCCATCGGCCCGGCCGCTTTCACGACGCGACCGACGCTGCTGTCGAACTGGTGATCGACGGCGGCGATGTTCAGCTTGTCGACCTCCAGCCCGCGCCCCGCGTCGGATGCGGCGACGTTCAGCTTGCCGGTCGGCGTGTGGCCCAGGCGCAATATGGTCCAGCGTCCGGCCGGCGCGGTCCAGTCGAGCCGGCCCTGCGCATCGACCTTGGCGGTGAGGTCGATCACCTTGAGGGGATCGATGACAGCGCCCGCAGGCGCCTGGTCCGGCCCCTTGGTGATCGCGCCCATGCGAAAGCCATGCTCGCCCTTCACGTCCCAGTCGCTGATCCGCGGCGTGGCATAGAGCAGCGCCTCGGCCAGCTTCACCTTGGCCGATGGGGTGACACGGAAATAGCGGGCGGTGACGGCGGAGAAATTGATCGATCCCGGCGCCTCGATCCCGCGCTCCACCGCGACGCTCACCTTGCCTACCGCTGTCCAGTTCCGGCCGTCGTCGGAGGATTCCAGCGTCGCGGAAAAGGCCGGGCTTTCTTTTTCGGCATAGAGGGTCAGCGCCTGGGCGGAAAAGGGCGCCTTCATGCCGATGACCAGCGGCGCATCGGGGCCGACCGGCGTGCTGCTGTGCAGGTCGCGATCGGTCAGTTGCGCGGCATCGACGATGCTGCCAGTGCGCATCGAGGCGACGGCGTCGCGATAATGGCTCTCGTCGCCGTCCGATGCGGGATAGGCGATCACCGCGGCATCGCGATAATAGTCCAGCTTGGTATAGGGGCGGGGCAGGGTGGTGCGCACCCGCTGGCCACCGGTCACGCGGGTTTCGGTCCAGACGATCTGTTGCATCGCCTGCGCCGGGGCGATCCAGGGGCCGCCGCTCGACGACCAGCCCGGCGCATTATGCATCCCCACCTGCAGGCCCAGGCTGCCCGCCTTGTCCATCATGTGGGTCATCAGGCCCAGCCATTGCGGGCTCAGATAGTCGACCGGCCCCTTGGGCACGTCGTCGCTGCCATCGAACACCAGCACGCCGCCCAGCCCGGCCTTGGCGATCGCATCCAGGTCGGCATCGATGCCCTGCTGCGTCACATTGCCGTTCATCCAGAAATAGAGCGTCTGGGGACGGCTGTCGGCGGGCGGATTGCGGAAGCTGTCGGCGTCTGGGGTCGATGTCTGCGCCGTGATCGGTGCAGTGCCCATGGCCGCGATCGCGACCCCGCTGGCCAGCCTCGCCAGAAATGCGCCCTTCATCCCATCCACTCCCTTGTCTCATCTGTCTTTCGCAGCCGTCCGGGGAAGGCTGATGGTGCGTTCCCCCTGGTCCTGCCGCGAAATCGGTTGACTCGGTTTAGTCATACTAATAGCCAGGAACAAGGAAATATAATAAAATAATACTAATTGAGTTGGAGCATATGGAGAGGGGCATGAATCCGCGCAATTCCAGGCAGTCCGGTCGGTGGAAGGCCGCGTTGATCGGATCCGCCCTGCTGCTTGCGCTGCCATCGGCCATGCCGGCCGCCGCAACCACGGCGCCCGGCGCGAGCGCCGCCAACGGGCAGGAACAGTTCCGCAAACTCTATCTGGGGTCCGCCTGGTATCCCGAACAATGGCCCGAGGAGCGCTGGGCCGAAGACCTGCGCCTGATGCAGGCCCATGGCGCCAATGTCGTGCGCATCGGCGAATTCGCCTGGAGCGCGATGGAGCCGACCGAAGGCGCCTATGACATGGGCTGGCTGGTCCGTGCGGTCCGGCTGGCGGCGAAATATGACATCAAGGTGGTGATCGGTACGCCCACCGACACGCCCCCCGCCTGGATGACGCAGAAATATCCCGAGGTGCTGCGCATCGATGGCGACGGCAAGCGCCTCGGCCATGGCGGCCGCCGCCAATTCTCCATCTCCGATCCCCATTATCGCCAGCTCAGCCGCGACATCGTCAGTCGCATGGCACAGGCGCTGGGCCATGAGCCCAATGTCATCGGCTGGCAGATCGGCAATGAATATACCGACGAAAGCTACGACCCCGCCGCAAAGGCCGGCTGGATCGACTGGCTCAAGGATCGTTACGGTACGCTCGACAAGCTCAACGATGCCTGGACCACCCAATATTGGTCGCAAACCTACAGCGACTGGAGCCAGGTGCCGTTCAACACGGAAAAGGGCAATCCTGGCCTGATGCTGGAGCAGAAGCGCTACATCACCAGCCAGTGGGTGGCGTTCCAGAAGAACCAGATCGATGCCATTCGCGCCCATGCGCTGCCCGCACAGTTCATCACCACCAATCTCGGCGGCCTTGGCTGGGCCAACCGCTTCGACCGCTATGCCATCAACCGCGATCTCGATTTCGCGTCCTGGGACAATTATGTCGGCGCCGGCCATCTCCAGCCCTATCGCAACGGCGCCAGCCACGATCTGGTGCGCGGCTGGAAGCGCAAGAATTTCTGGGTGATGGAAATCCAGCCCGGTTTCGTGAACTGGGCGCCGGTCAGCAACATGCTCTATCCCGGCGAAACCCGCGCGATGGCCTGGCAGGCGATCGGCCATGGCGCTGACGGCATTCTCTACTGGCAATGGCGCAATGCGCTCAATGGCCAGGAAACCATGCATGGCTCGATCCTCGGCCCGGACGGCAAGCCGCTGCCGGTCTATGACGAAGTGGTGCGGATCGGCCGCGAAATGGCCAGGGCGACGCCCGTGCTGGCCGGCACCGCGCCCGTCTCTCCGGTTGCCATCCTGCAGGATTATCCCAGCCGCTGGACCATCGATTTCCAGCCGCATCACAAGGATTATGACCAGATCGGCGTGCTGCTCGATTATTATGTGCCGCTCAAGGATGCACTGGGCAGCGTCGACATTGTCGAGGCGGACGGGCCGCTTGATCGCTACAAGCTGGTGGTCGCGCCCAATCTTGCCATCCTGACCCCGGACATGACGGCCCGGCTGAGCGCCTTCGTGAAGGCCGGCGGTCATCTGATCCTTGGCCCCCGTTCGGGCCAGCGCGATGCCTATGACCGGCTCCAGCCGCGTCGCCAGCCCGGCCCGCTCGCGGACCTTCTGGGCGGACAGGTCGAACAATTTTACGCGCTCGACGAACCGGTCGCGGTCGGCACCGGCACGGCGCGCATCTGGGCGGAAGACCTGACCGCCAAGGCCTCCGATACCCAGGTGCTGCTGCGCTATGGCAAGGCCAATGGCTGGCTTGATGGCCATGCCGCCGCGCTGACGCGCCAAGTCGGAAAGGGCCGCATCACCTATGTCGGCGCCCTGATCGACCCCGATCTGATGAAGACGCTGATCGACGATGCGCTCAAGGGGGCCGGCGTCGCCCGCGACTTTGCCGTGCCCGCCGACGTCGAACTCATGACCCGCCAAGGCGATGGCCGGTCCATCGTCATCCTCATCAACCATGGCAAGGAAGCGCGCAGCGTCACCCTGCCCGAAACCATGACGGACATATTGGAGGGCGGCACCAAGCAGGCCGTCACCCTGGGCGCCGAAGGCGTCGCCGTGCTGCAACGGGGAACCGACAAGTGAAGACAAGATTGATCGCGGCGCTCTGCGCGCTCACCGCCATGACCGCCCCGGCGCTCGCCCAGCAGGCCTCGCCCTGGCCGATGGACTACAAGGCCGCGCCCGTCGAAGCGCAACTCGCCAAGGTCAAACAGGGCGTCAACGAAGGCCCCTTCCGTCCCGACTGGGATTCGCTACGCGGCTTCAAAACACCGGCCTGGTTCCAGGATGCCAAGTTCGGCATCTTCATCCATTGGGGCGTCTATTCGGTCCCGGCCTATGCCAATGAATGGTATTCGCGGAACATGTATGTGCCCGGCAACGATGCCTACAACCATCATGTGAAGACCTATGGGCCGCAGAACAAGTTCGGCTACAAGGACTTCATCCCGATGTTCAAGGCGGAGAAGTTCGATCCCGCCGCCTGGGTGAAGCTGTTCCAGGATGCGGGCGCGCGCTATGTCGTGCCGGTTGCCGAACATTGCGACGGCTTTGCCATGTACCAGTCGTCCTTCACGAAATGGGATGCCGCCGACATGGGGCCAAAGCGCGACGTCACCGGCGAGATCGCGAAGGCGGCCCGTGCCAGCGGCCTGCATTTCGGCCTGTCGTCGCACCGCGCCGAACATTGGTGGTGGTATCATAAGGGGCGCACTTATGATTCCGACGTCAACGACCCGAAATATGCCGGCCTCTATGGCCCGGCCGCGCCCACCGGCCTGCCGGCCGACAAGCCCGACAACTGGCCCGATAGCGACCTGCTCCAGAATTGGAGCCCGCCCAACAAGGAGTTCCTGAACGACTGGATGGCGCGCACGTCGGAACTGATCGACAAATATCAGCCCGAACTCATCTATTTCGACTGGTGGACATCCTCGCCGCTGTTCGAGCCGCTGATGCGCGACACCGCCGCTTATTATTATAACCGCTCGGCCGAATGGAAGGCGCCCGGCATCATCGCCTATAAGGGCTCGCAGTTTGCCGAGGGCAGCGCCATGTTCGACCTGGAACGCGGCAAGAGCGATGCGCTGAAACTCACCCCGTGGCAGTCGGACACTTCGGTCAGCATCAAGAGCTGGGGCTATGCCCAGAATGACAGCTATCGCACGCCCAAGTCGCTGATTGCCGACCTGATCGACATCGTGTCGAAGAACGGCAATCTCCTCCTCAATGTCGGGCCCAAGGCGGACGGCACCATCCCGCAGGAGATCGCGACCGTGCTGCAGGGCATGGGCGCCTGGCTCAAGGTCAATGGCGAGGCGATCTACGGCACCCGGCCCTTCCTCTATTTCGGCGAGGGGCCGACCAAGTCCGGCCATGTCCGCCAGGTCGGGCAGTTCACCGAGAAGAATGTCACGAGCTTCACGCGCGAGGATATCCGCTTCACGACGAAGGACGGCCATCTCTATGCGCTGGGGCTGGAACGGCCGGCCGACGGCGCCGTGCTGGTCAAGACGCTCTATGCCGGCACGCCCTATCTCGACCGACAGATTGACCGCATAGAATTGCTCGGCAGCGGCGCGGTCACTTGGCAGCAGACCGCCGAGGGGCTCAGCATCACCTTGCCGCAGAGCGGCGCCGATGCGATGCCCTACGCGCTGCGCATCAGCTTCAAGAAATGAGACCGGAGAGACCCCATGCAGACCCTTGCCCTGCTCCATACCAGCCCCACGCTCAGCCCGCTGTTCAACGAACTGACCGCGCGGATCCTGCCGGGCGTGCGCATACTCCATTTCGTGGACGAAAGCCTGATCAAGAACACGATCGCCGCCGGTCGACTGGAAAAGCCGACCATGCGCCGGCTGATCGACCTGGTCGGATCGACCTTCGACGCCGGCGCGGATGCCACGCTGGTGACCTGCTCGTCGATCGGGCCGGCGGTGGACATCGCCGCCCAGCTGCATGACAAGCCGGTGCTGCGCGTCGATCGCCCGATGGCGGAAAAGGCGGTTGCGGCGGGCAACAGGGTCGGCGTGCTGGCCACCCTGTCGACCACCCTGGCGCCGACCGCTGCCCTTGTCCGCCGCGTCGCTGAGGAAGCCGGCCGCGAGATCGAGATTGTCGAACATGTCTGCGAAGGCGCGTTCGACGCCGTCATGGCGGGCGATGGTGCCACCCATGACCGGATTGTCGGCGAAGCGCTGACCGGCCGGATGGCGGGCATGGATGCCATCCTGTTCGCCCAGGCGTCGATGGCCCGCGCGCTTGCCGCACTGCCGGACGGCGCCGTGTCGGCGCCCGTCTTCACCAGCCCGGAACTGGGGGTGGAGCGCGCGCGCGACGTGCTCGCGGGCCTGCGCCAGTGAAAAAGCGCCATGCCGTCGTCGGGCTGCTCGGCGTCCTTTCGGTCATCACCTTCCTCGACCGCATGGCGATCGCGGTCACCGGGCCGTCGGTGCAGAAGGAACTGGGCATCACGCCACAGCAATGGGGCTGGGTGCTGGGCGCCTATGTCATCGCCTATGCCGTGTTCGAAGTGCCCTCGGGCGCGCTGGGTGACAGGCATGGCTATCGCAAGGAACTGACCCGCATCACCCTGTGGTGGTCCTTCTTCACCGCCGCCACCGCCTTCTGCCGCAATTTCTGGCAACTGACCGGTGCGCGTTTTCTGTTCGGCCTGGGCGCGGCGGGCGCCTATCCCAACATGTCGGGCGTCCTCTATCGCTGGCTGCCGGCGCGCGAACGGGCGCGGGGGCAGGGCGTGATCTGGGCCGCCAGCCGTCTGGGCGGTGCGCTCGCGCCGCTGCTGCTGGTGCCGCTGCAGGCGCAGTTCGGCTGGCGTGCGGTGTTCATCGCCCTGGGCGTGATCGGCCTGGGCTGGGCGCTGGCCTGGCGGGCTTTCTATCATGATAACCCCGCGCAGCAGCCCGGCATCACTGCGGCGGAGGTCGCGGAGATCGGGAGTGACGACCATGGCGGGCACAGTGGCACGCCCTGGCGCAAGCTGCTCTCGCTGCCTCAGCTGTGGCTGATCGCGCTGGCCTATTGCTTCTATGCCTTTGGCAGCTGGTTTTTCTTCAACTGGTTCCCGACCTGGATGGTCAATGGGGCCCATTTCAGCGTGGCGGAAATGGGCCTTTATGGCTCCATTCCCTTCCTGCTCGGCATTGTCGCCAATCTCGCCGGCGGCGTGCTGTGTGACCGCCTCGCCGAACGGATCGGCATTCGCAAGGCCTATAGCCGCATCGCCAGCCTCTGCCTGGCAGCGACTGCCGTGCTGCTGGTGCTGATGAGCCTTGCGACCAGTAAGCTGCTGATCGTCGTCCTCGCGGCCTCGGCCTTTGGCGTCATGGATCTGATGCTGCCGTCGGCCTGGGCGATGTGCATGTCGATCGGCGGCCGCTACGGCGGCACCGCGAGTGGCGTCATGAACACCGCCGGCAATCTGGGCGGCTTCGTCTGCACCGTGGTGATCGGTTACATGATCGGCGCGACCGGCGATTACGACCTGCCGGTCCAGGGCGTGGCGCTGATGGTGCTGATCGCGGCGATCCTGTTCGCGCGGATCGATTGCACCCGCGGTTTCGACCAGAAGGCCGCGCCGGCGGAGGCGCCGGTTCCGGTCGCGATCTGAATGGAAAGGGCGCGCGCGGTGGTTATCCGCCGCGCCGCACCGTTTCGAAAAAGTCGGGTGCGCCCATCTGGCCGCCCTTCAGCACCAGTTCCAGCCCGTCCAGTTCGGGCTCGGCGGCAAAGGCGCGGACCAGCGGCGCCCCCCGTTCCAGTGGCGCGGCCCAGGCCAGGGCGTCCAGCCCCATCTGCGCGACGCC
>CAACXF010000119.1_pt1 | contig 32750 bp, 32 predicted proteins | sample 2275871 | NCBI WGS metagenome assembly CAACXF01 (sample SAMEA5312481, study PRJEB27640) | indoor metagenome | biome: indoor environment; feature: controlled; material: polymer antistatic dissipative epoxy resin | place: Italy | collected 2014-05-27
GAACCGGCCCCGGCTGCCGCGCCGGCCGAACAGCCTTCGGCCCTGATCGATCCGGCGCTGCTGCTGGCGCTGGGCGGCGGTTCGCTGCTGCTGGTCGGCCTTGGCGCCACCGCCATCGTCCGTCGCCGCCGCCAGCGTGTCGAAGCCGAGCGCGAAGCGATCACGCCGATCGAAACTGGCCCGGCCCCGGCACCCATGCCCCTCGCACCGGCTGCCCCGTCTGTAGCTCCGATCGCTGTACGCACCCCGCTGGCCGCCGCCGCGCCGGGCAATGATGTCGAAGCGATGGTCGCCGCTGCCCCCAGCCGCGACAATCCCTTCCTGACCCAGCGCAACCGCCGTCGCCGCGCTCATTTCCTGCTCGCGCAGCGGCAGGCGCTCCGCACGGCCGATCCGGTCGCCCGCGCCGCACCGGTGGCAACCCCGGCTAGCGCCGCGGCAACCGATCGCAGCCAGACCGTCTATCGCTTCGGCAGCGACCGCGCCCGTCCGGGCCTGTTCAAGCCGCGCACCAGCTGATCGGCGCCCCGAGCTGACAATGAAGGGGACGGTGGCTCGCCATCGTCCCCTTTGTCTTGCCTGTCCTACAACCATGTCTTCCTGATAGAAGTGCGGGGCAGGGGAGGACATTGCCCTTTCCGATAGGATCAGCGTCCAGCAAGATTATGTCAAAATCTGCGGGAAATATGGGAAGTTAAGGCCCGCAGCTTCCAACAGGCACCCCCGCGCTGTTGCGCTAGTCCGTCCCGCCTGTTACCGGCGCGCGGTTTATATCCCACGCCAATATTGGCCTGCAGAAGAGTCGCCCACCATGTCCGACAAGATCAATCGTATCGTCCTCGCCTTTTCGGGCGGCCTCGACACCAGCGTGATCCTGAAATGGCTGCAGCAGACCTATCAGTGCGAAGTCGTCACCTTCACCGCCGATCTCGGCCAGGGCGAGGAACTGGAACCCGCCCGTGCCAAGGCCCGCCTGATGGGCGTCAAGGAAGAGCATATCTTCATCGACGACCTGCGCGAGGAATTCGTGAAGGATTATGTCTTCCCGATGATGCGCGGCAATGCGCTCTATGAAGGCCTCTATTTGCTCGGCACCTCGATCGCCCGTCCGCTGATCGCCAAGCGCCAGATCGAGATCGCCAAGATGCTGGGCGCCGACGCCGTCAGCCATGGCGCCACCGGCAAGGGCAATGACCAGGTCCGCTTCGAGCTGGGCTATTACGCCCTGCAGCCCGACATCAAGGTGATCGCGCCCTGGCGCGAATGGGATCTGACCAGCCGCACCAAGCTGATCGAATTCGCCGAACAGCACCAGATCCCGATCCCGCGCGACAAGCGTGGCGAAAGCCCCTTCTCGACCGACGCGAACATGCTGCACACCTCTTCGGAGGGTAAGGTGCTGGAGGATCCGTGGGAGGAAACCCCGGACTTCGTCTATTCGCGCACCGTCAACCCGGAAGACGCGCCCGACGCGCCCGAATATATCACGGTCGATTTCGAGCGTGGCGACGGCGTCGCGATCAACGGTATCGCCATGTCGCCCGCGAACCTGCTCGAAACCCTCAACGAATATGGCCGCAAGCATGGCATCGGCCGTCTCGACCTGGTCGAGAACCGCTTCGTGGGCATGAAGTCGCGCGGCATGTATGAAACGCCGGGCGGCACCATCTATCACCTGGCTCATCGCGGCATCGAGCAGATCACGCTCGACCGTGGCGCTGCCCATCTGAAGGATGAGCTGGCCCCCAAATATGCCGAGCTGATCTATAACGGCTTCTGGTTCTCGCCCGAGCGCGAGATGCTCCAGGCCGCAATCGACCACAGCCAGGAAAAGGTGACCGGCACGGTTCGCCTCAAGCTCTACAAGGGCGGCGTCTATGTCGTTGGCCGCAAGTCGCCCTACACGCTCTACAGCGAGAAGGTCGTGACCTTCGAGGACGACGCCGGCGCCTATGACCAGCGCGACGCGGCGGGCTTCATCAAGCTCAACGCGCTCCGCCTGCGCCTGCTGGGCCGCCGCGACGGGCTTTGATTTAGCGCGACATTGATGTTTCGGGGAAGCCCCCGGTCCGCACATAAGCGGGCCGGGGCCTTTCTCTTTCCTTCCCGATACAAATTGCGACAAACTATTGGGTGACATGACAAAGTTGCGGGACAAGTCTTGCCGATAAGCGACGTCAAGGATGGTCGACACACCATCCACGACTGAACTTGGAAGGAAAGACCCAATGCTCCGCAAATTCTTCACCACCGTCGCGGTCGGTTCGCTGTTCGTCGGCGGGCTGGCGGCCACCCATGTCGCCTTCGCGCAGGATGGTGGTCCGGGTCCGCGCGGCATGCGCGGTGGCCCGATGATGATGGCTGACGCCAACAAGGACGGCACCATCACCAAGGCGGAACTGACCGCCTCGCTCGAAGCCCGCTTTGTCCAGCTCGACGCCAACAAGGATGGCAAGTTGACCAAGGAGGATCGTGACCTCCGTCGCCAGCAGCGTCTGGACGAACGCTTCGCCGCGCTCGACACCGACAAGAATGGCCAGATCAGCAAGGCCGAATATCAGGCCGGCCACCAGCCCCGCGCCGATCGCGGCCCTGAAGCCGGCAAGCCCGGCGGCCCCGACGGCAAGCGCTGGGGCGGGCGTGGCCATGGCGGTCCCGGTCGCGGCATGATGCACCGCGGTCCCGGCTTTGGTGACGCCGACAAGGACGGCACCGTGACGAAGGCAGAGTTCATGGCCGGCCCGCTCGCCATGTTCGACAAGGCCGACGCCAACAAGGATGGCAAGGTCACGGCCGAGGAAATGAAGGCCGCCCGCCAGGCGATGCGTGGTCCCGGTCGCGGACATGATCGTGGTCCGGGTCGTGGCCCCGGCGCCGACCAGGCGCCGCCTCCGCCGCCGGCCAACTGATCGGCTGACAGCGCCGACGATCCGGAGCGGGGCTTTTCCCCCTAGCGCCCCGCTCCAGTCGATCGTCCCAAGGGGGAAGGGCGAAGGTTCCCCTGCCTTCGCCCTTCCAACCCGTCCCCCGGCATGACAGACAGGCAAAATGAGCGAACGTCCCCATCTCCTGCTCGTCGATGACGAGCGATCGATCCGCGAGCCGCTGGCCCAATATCTCTCCCGCAACGGCTTCCGCGTGACCGCGGTCGAGAATGCGGCGGAGGCGCGGCTGCGTCTGGCCGCCAATGCCATCGACCTTGTCATCCTCGACATCATGATGCCCGGCGAGGACGGCCTGTCGCTCTGCCGCCATATCCGCGAGACCAGCGAGATTCCGGTGATCCTGCTCACTGCCCGGTCGGAAGAGACCGATCGCATCGTCGGGCTGGAAATGGGCGCCGACGATTATGTGCTCAAACCCTTTTCGCCGCGCGAACTGGTCGCTCGCATCAAGGTGATCTTCCGCCGCGTCGCCACCGGCGGCCAGCGCGTCACCGCGCCCGACGGCGCCACCTATGCCTTTGCCGGCTGGCTCCTCAAGACGCAGGAACGAACCCTGGTCGATGCCGAAGGCGTGTCGCTGCCGCTCTCGACCGCCGAATATAATCTGATGCTCGCCTTCGCCACCCGGCCCAATCAGGTGCTGAGCCGCGACCAACTGCTCGACATCACCCAGGGGCGTGAGGCGAACGCCTTCGACCGGGCGATCGACAACCAGATCAGCCGCCTGCGCAAGAAGATCGAGCCGGACGCCAAGAACCCGACGCTGATCAAGACCGTCTGGGGCGGCGGCTACACCCTGTCGGCGGAGGTCCGCAAACTGTGAAGCAACTGCGCCTCTGGCCACAAAGCCTGGTCGGACAGATCATCATCCTGGTCGCGATCGCGCTGTTCGTGGCGCAGGCGATCAATTTCGGCCTGCTTCTGCGCGAACGCAATCGGGTCGAACTGACCAGCCAGACCGCGCCGCTGGTCTATCGCGTCATCAATGCGCTCGACACTAGGCCGGATCGCGTGCCCGACCGCGATCATCCGCGCGCCAATCAGGATCGCGACCGGCGCAATATCGACTTCCTCGCCAGCCGCCCGACGCTGAGCGGCAAGCCGCGTCCCGATGTCGCGGCCCGCGCCGGCGCGATGTTCGACGATATCGGCCTCACCGTCCGCACGATCGAGGCGGCGGAGGACAGCCGCATCATGCCGCTGCGCCGCTGGGAACAGATACGCAGCCGCGCCACGGGGGAGGCGCCGCGCGACCATAGGGTCGGCCGTCTGACCTTGGCGGTCGAATATGAGCCGGGCAAATGGTTGACGACCGAGGCCCGCATCGGCAGCCGCCCGCCGCGCTTTGGCGGCTGGCTGGTCGCCCAGACGCTGATCCTCTACGTCATCGTCCTCATTCCGCTGCTGTGGATGGGCCGCCGCTTCGCCCGCCCGCTCAAGCAACTGACCGGCTCCGCCCGTCAGTTCGCGAAGACCGGCTCGGCCGATCCGGTCGAGGAAAGCGGGCCGGGCGACGTGCGCCAGCTTACCACCGCCTTCAACGCCATGCGCGCGCGCATCATTGCCATGCTGGACGAGAAGGACCGGATGCTGGGCGCCATCGGCCATGACCTGCGCACCCCGCTCGCCTCGCTGCGGGTCCGCACCGAATCCGTCGATGACGAGGCCGAGCGCGCCCGCATGTCGGAGACGATCGAGGAAATGAACCGGATGCTCGATGACATCCTCTCGCTTGCCCGCGCCGGCCGCAGCAGCGAGACGGCGCAGAAGGTCGACCTGACCTCGCTCGCCGACGCTGTGGTCGAGGATTTCATCGAACTGGGGTCGCCGGTCGACATGATCGACAGCGATCGCGCCGTCGCCTTCGTCCGCGCCCAGCAGATCCGCCGCGCGCTGCGCAACCTCATAGAAAACGCGATCGTCTATGGCGACCGCGCCCATGTCAGCGTCGAGCATCAGGACGGCATGATCCGCATCATCGTCGCCGATGAAGGCCCCGGCATTGCCGAGGACAAGATGGGCGAGATGATGGAGCCCTTCACCCGGCTCGAAGGCTCGCGCAACCGCGAGACCGGCGGCGCCGGCCTCGGCCTGGCCCTCGTTCGCGCGATCATGGCCGAACATGGCGGCGCGCTCCAGCTCGCCAACCGCCCCGGCGGCGGCCTCGAAGCCAGCCTCGTCCTCCCCGCCTGATGGCCATTCCCATTCCTCCCCAAGTGCGCTTGGGGAGGGGGACCGCTCGCGTAGCGAGTGGTGGAGGGGCACAGGCCCGATGGCGCAGCGTCGGAAAGTGCTGGCCCTAACTCGCCAGCGGCCGGATCATCGCCGGCGTCTCGACTGCGACCGGCGCCACCGGCGGCAGGTCGGGCAGCGCCTTGTCCACCGTCACCGGGTCGCCGCTTTCGACCAGCGCAATCGCCTCGGCCTCATTCGCTACCGCCGGCGGCGATCCGCGCAGCGGCATGCCTGCCGTCTCGCGCACCGTCAGCATGGTCAGCAGGCCGATCAGCGCCGCACCCATCAGATAATAGGCCGGCACCAGCGGATCGCCGGTCTTTTGCACCAGCCAGGCGGTGATCAGCGGCGTCGTGCCGCCGAACAGCGAGACCGAGATGTTGAACGCGATCGACAGCGCGCTGTAGCGCACCGGCGTGTAGAAGAGCGCTGGCAGGGTGGAGGGCATGGAACTGGTGAAGCAGACCAGCGCGATCCCCAGCAACATCAGCCCCAGGAAGATCAGCGCGTCATTGCCCGTGCCGATCAGCAGCATGCACGGCACCGACAACAGCATCAGCGCGACGCAGGCGCCGATGATCATCGGCCGCCGGCCCAGCCGGTCGCTGAACAGCCCGCCCACGACATTGAGCGGCATCATCACCAGCATCACGATGATGATCAGCAGCAGTCCCTTGGTCTCGGCATAACCCATGGTCACGCTGAGATAATTGGGCATGTAGGTCAGCAGCATATAGTCGGTGACGTTGAACACCAGCACCAGCCCGACGCACTTCAGCAGCTGCCGCCAATGGACGCGGAACAGGGTGCCAAGCCCCGGCCGCTCGCTTTCGCGCGCGTCAATCTGTTCGCTATAGGCCTGGAATGCCGGCGTTTCCTCCAGCTTCAGCCGCATATAGAGGCCGAGCAGGCCCAGCGGCCCGGCGACCAGGAAGGGAATACGCCAGCCCCACTCGAGCATCTGCGCGTCGCTCAGCGACATCTGCAGAGCGGTGACGGTGCCGGCGCCCGCGATATAGCCGCCCAGCGTCCCGAACTCCAGCCAGCTGCCCATCAGGCCGCGCTTCCGATCGGTCGAATATTCCGCGATGAAGGTCGCCGCGCCGCCATATTCGCCGCCGGTCGAAAAGCCCTGCACCAGCCGCGCGGCCAGCAGCATCAGCGGCGCACCGATGCCGATCTGCGCATAGGAGGGGATGAGGCCGATGGAAAAGGTGCCGACTGCCATCAGGATCATGGTCATCGCCAATATCTTGTGCCGGCCATAGCGATCGCCCAGCGGCCCGAACACCAGTCCGCCCAGCGGCCGGACCAGAAAGGCGACGGTGAAGGTGGCGAAGGTCGCGATCAGCTGCAGCGCCGGATCGCTGGACGGGAAAAAGACATGGCCCAGCGTAACGGCGATATAGCCGTAAACGCCGAAATCGAACCATTCCATCGCATTGCCCAGCGCTGCGGCGCCAACGGCGCGGTTCAGCAGGGACCGGTCGACGACGGTGACATCGTCGACTTCCAGGTCGCGGCGGCGCTTGAACCAGCCGAAATGGGTGTGGCGCGCGGCATGCGCGGCAGATGTGGACACATTATTCTCCCGGCCCGTCCAGGCGGGCACGCGGGGCGCGCCTCACAGCCATCGGACAGGCAATGTCGGCCGATAATCAGGGCCTTGGAACGTTGCGACGCCGCATGGGGCATCAAGCGAGGAGGGCCCCATATAGGCAATCGCCCACAAAAAGGTGCAACAAAGGGGCAGGCCGTGCCCGCATGGGGGTGAGCCGACCCCGGCCTGTCCTATTTGCGCATCATCGCTTATGCTGCGTCGCGATGGAATTTCGGCCGGACATGACGAAGCAGGGGTTGGAAACAAGATTTCCAACCCCTGCATCAAAATTGCCGAATATGCGGGAAATATGGGAAGTTAAGGCGGCGATTTCCTATTTTGCCGCCCCGACTGTCCGCCTCAATGCTTGCCCGGCTTGGACGATGTGCCCGCCGCAGTCGGGTTGATCAGCGCCGCGCCGCTGGGCAGGCCGGTGCCGCCCATGTCCAGCTTCTGCGCCTGTTCCCGCGCGACCCGCTGCGGATCGTCCCGCTCCTTGATCGCCGCCTGGGTTTCGGGATCCTGCGCGTCATCCTCGTCGGCCGAGGCATTGCCGCCACGGGTCCAGCCCAGGATGACCGACATGCGCCGGTTGCGCGGATCATAGGCGTCACTCTTCACGAACGGCTCGCGATCGGCGACCCCCTCGATCCGGGCGAAGCGGGCATTGGGAATGCCGGTTTCGGCGAGCGCCTTGCGAGTCGATTCCGCGCGGGCCGACGACAGCATCCAGTTGTTCATGCTCCGGCCCGACGCATAGGGCAGGCCATCGGTATGGCCGCGCACGATCAGCGGGTTGGGCATGGTCGCCAGTGCGTCGGCCACCTCGGCGATCAACGCCTTGGCTTCGGGCAGCAACTGGTCGGTGCCCGACCGGAACATCGCGAAATCCGCCTCGTCGATCAGGTCGATGCGCAGCCCTTCGCGGGTTTCGGTGAAGCGGACATTTTTGCGCAGCCGGGCCAGGCCCTTCTTGGACATGCGGTCCTCAAGCTGCTTCTTGATATTCTCGAACTTCTGCCGGTCGGCCGCGCGCAATGCCTTGCCGCCCTGGTCCTTGGTGCCGGTGGCATCGCGCGGGATGGTGATGGCCAGATTGCCCTGACCGCCGGTGGTCGGGTAATTTTCCTTCGCCATCAGGCTGTCGCCGCCGAACATGCCGGTGGACCCCGCCGAATTCATCTTCAGCTCGACCAGCGTCGGCGTGAAATAGTCGGCCAGCGCCTTGCGCTGCTTTTCGGTGGTCGCACCCAGCAGCCACATCAGCAGGAAGAAGGCCATCATCGCCGTCACGAAGTCGGCATAGGCCACCTTCCAGGCGCCGCCATGATGGCCGCCATGGCCATCGACGATGATCTTCTTGACGATGATCGGCCGGGGTTCGGGCTCGTTCGCGCCGCGCTTCTTCTCCGCCATGGCTTATTTGTTCCGCATGCCGTCGAACACTTCGGCAAAGCCGGGCTGGTTCGCATGGATCAGGCTGGAACGGGCGGCCTCGATCACCAGCGGCTGCGGATGGCCGTGCAGCGAGGCGATGATGATCTGCTTGACGACATGATAGATGGCGCCGTCCTGCTCGATCACCGCGCGGCAGCGATTGGCGAAGGGATTGACCATGCCATAGGCGAGCAGCACGCCAAGGAAGGTGCCGACCAGCGCCGAGCCGATCATCGCACCCAGCACCGAAGGCGGCTGGTCGATCGAGCCCATGGTCTTCACCACGCCCAGCACCGCGGCGACGATGCCGAGGGCCGGGAGAGCGTCGGCCAGACCCTGGAGATTGTCGGCGGGCTTGAGCGCTTCATGATGATGGGTCTTGAGGCTGTTATCCATCACTTCCTCGACCGCATGGGGATCGAGCGTGCCGGACGACACCACGACCAGGCGCAGCGTGTCGCTGATCAGGTGGATCAGCGTCTTGTCCTTCATCAGCTTGGGATATTCGCCGAAGATGGGCGAGGTGCCCGGATCCTCGATATGCGGCTCCAGCGCCACCGGGCCTTCGACGCGCAGCGTCTTCATCAGCTTGCTGACCAGGAAGATGCAGTCCAGGAAGTCCTGCTTCTTGTACTGCGGTCCCTTGAACACCTTGCCCAGGCCGCCGCCCAGCGCCTTCAGGTCGGAACCCGAATTGCCGATGATCAGCGCGCCGACGGCGGCGCCGCCGATGATGATCATTTCGTGGGGCAGGGCGTGCAGCACCGGTCCGATGTCGCCCCCGGTGAAGATGAACCCACCGAAGACCATGCCCAAAAGCACGACAAGGCCGATGATTGCAAACATGTTGATCCCCGAAAATGCGCCTGGAGGCGGTGGCTCCGTCGGCGCCCCGTGGCGCCAGTCCCTTTCTGGTTAATACGGACTGGTTACCGTCCCCTTTAGGACGGCGACGCTTTTTCGCCGCCTTTAACTGATCAGGTCGAACAGGGTCTGCTGGTTGATCCGCGCAAAGGCGGACTGGGCCGCCTCCAGCTGCAGCAGCTGCGCCTTCGCGTTCGAAATGACCGTGGTCAGATCGGCCGATTCCAGCGTGTCGCGCCGTTCCGACAGGTTGATGTCGACATCGGTCAGCCGCGTGCCGATCACGTCCAGCCGGTCGGCGCGCACGCCCTGCTTGGCGCGCTCCACCACGACCCGGTTCTGACCGATCTGGATCGCATCCAGCGAACTGGCGAGGTCGGTGTCATTGCCGCCCTCGACCGCGTCGATCGCCTTGCCCAAGATATCGTCCAGCGACATCGATGTGCCGTTGACGTCGATATTCTCGGAAATTTCCTGCTTGGTGCCGACCACTGCCAGGTTGAGGCCGCGGCTCACCGGCACCAGCACGCTCTGGCCGTCGTCGAACACCGACACGCCCTGATAATCCTTCTGGTTCAGCAATTCGCCGACCGTGGTGCGGATCGTCTTCAATTCCTCGGCGATGGCGGCGGCGCTGGTGTCGTTCAGCGCGCCATTGCGCGCCGAGGTCACCAGTTCCTGCGCCCGCGTCATCAGATTGTTGATTTCTTCCAGATTGGCTTCGGCATTGCCGGCGCGGGTCGTGCCATAGCTGACATTGGTCTGCCAGGCCGACTGCTGCGCCTGGGCGCGGCCGATGTCGGACACCTGGACCCAGGCGAGCGCGTCGTCCGACGGCTTGTTCAGGGTGATGCCGGTCGAAATCGAGGTCTGTCCGTCGACGATGCTCTGCGACAATTGCTGTTGCCGACGGATCTCGGCGAGCATGATCTTGTTGGTGATGCCTACCATGTCCCAGCGTCCTTCCGTCACATGATCTGCAGGATCGAATCGACCGTGTCCTTGGCGACCTGCAGGATCTTGGCGCAGCCCGAATAGGCCTGCTGGATCCGCAGCAGGTCTGCCGCCTCCATGTCGAGATCGACCCCGCTTACCGCTTCGCGCGCGGCGACCGCCTGGTCGCTGCGGCTCTGGGCCGTGGTCTTTTCCGCCGTGCTGGCGGTCAGCAGATTGGCGTTGCTGGTGATCAGGGTCGTCCAGCCCTGTTCGACGCTGCCGCTGCCGCGCAGGGTCGATGATACCGTCAGCAGATTGCCGTTCAGCGTGCCGTCGGCGGACTTGGTCGCGAGAGCGTCCGGCTCCACGTCCAGCGCGACCAGCGTCGCGGCGCTGCCACCATAGGACAGCAGCGGCACGCCACTGGCGCCGGTATCGGTATAGCCCTGCGCATGCCACTCATTGACGTCGGTGGCGAACTGCTCGGCCAGCGTGTCGAGGCTGGCACGGCGTTCGGCGGTGGTGTCGGCCGATGCGAACAGCCCGCCCAGCGTGCCGTTGGACGGAGCGGCGAGTGCCGTGCCGTCGGACAGGGCCAGCGACAGGCGCCCATCGGTGGCGGACGCGGTCACCGCGACCGACGCGGCGGTATCGCCCGATACCAAAGTGGTGCCGTTATAGCTGACCTCGGCACTGTCATGCGCGCCGAAGCTGATCGTCACATTCAGGTTGGAAGACAGCGTCTGCAGCGCGGAATCGCGACTGTCGAGCAACTGGGCATAGGCCGACGTGCCCGGCTGCGCGCGCAGCAGGCTGTTGTTGATCGCGGCCAGCGACGACAATTGCTGGTTGATCGTCTGGGCCGACGCCTGCGCCTCGGTATTGATGCCGGTCGATATGGTTTCCAGGTCGGCGGCGGTCTGGCGGAAGGATTCGGCGACGCGGCCAATGCTGTCCAGCGTGGTGACGCGCAGCGACGTGTCGCTGGGGCTCGCTGCCAGCTTGTCCAGATTCTGGTACATCGTCGTCATCAGCTGGCCGACACCGGTTGCGGTGTCATTGAGCGCGGTTTCGATGTCGCTCTGCCAGCGCACGCGCGCGTTCGCGCTGCCCAGCGCCATGGCGGTGATGCGCACCGACGCATCCAGATAGGGGTCGGTGCCGCGATTGATGCTGGCGACCTGGGTGCCGCCGAAATTCGCCTTGGCGACATAGGTCGCCATGGTCGCGGTCGACGATCCCGATTCCACCGTCGTCACCGACCGGCGGGCATAGCCGTCGGTGCTGGCATTGGCGATATTCTCGGAAATGGCCGCCATCGCCGTGCGATAGGCCTTGGTGCCCGACGCACCGATGATGAACAGGTCGCTCATGCGCTCTCAGCCGTGGTTGCCGTGCCGGTCGCGGCCGTGCTGCCGGTCTGGGCCGGGCTGTCGTCCTTCACGCGGGCACCGAACTGGTGCATCAGCAGTTCGGCGATGCCCATCGCGCCCTTGGTCGACATGGCGTCGGCGGTGCGCGCGTCGGCCATGTCCTGGAATTGCTGGGTCGCGCTCGAATCGGTGATGCCCTCGGCCAGGCTGGCCGATCGCATCGCGCCGATCATCTGGCGCAGGAATACCGCTTCGAACTGCTGCGCCGCCTTCTGCAGCGCAGCCTTGGTCTCGAAGGGGTTGGACGTGCCGCTCGCCGCGGTTGCGTTCGATACCTGCATCACAACACCACCAGTTCCGCTTTCATCGCGCCCGCCTGTTTCAGCGCCTCAAGGATCGCGACCATGTCCGCCGGGGATGCCCCGATGGCGTTGACCGCCTTGACTATATCGGCCAGCGACGCCCCACCTTTAAAATTGACCATCGGTTTTTTCTGTTCGTCGATGCTGATGTTCGACGATTGCTCGACGGCGGTCTGGCCCTGGCTGAAGGGCGCGGGCTGAACCACGCGCGGGCTTTCATTGACGCTGACGGTCAATTTGCCATGGGCGACGGCGGCCGGATGGATCTTCACCGCGCCGTTGATGACGACGGTGCCGGTGCGGGCGTTGACGATCACGCGGGCAGGGGCATCGGCGGGTGTGATCTCGATATTCTCGATCATGCCCATCATCAGGATGCGTTCCTCGGCACCCGGCGTCGCGTCGATCGCGACCGACACGGCATCCATCGCGCGGGCGCGGCGATCGCCGAAGGTCTTGTTGATGCCGTCGGCCACGCGCAGGGCGGTGGTGAGGTCGGCTTCGGACAGGTTGAAGGTCAGGGTCGGTGCGGTGTCGAAGCCGGTGGCAACCGCACGCTCGACCGTCGCCCCTTCGGGGATGCGGCCGGCCGACGGGATATTCACCGACACCTGGCTGCCATCGGCACCGGACACGCCCAGGCCGCCGACGGCCAGATTGCCCTGCGCCATCGCATAGATTTCGTTATCGGCGCCGCGCAGCGGCGTCATGATCAGCGTGCCGCCACGCAGCGACTTGGCCTTGCCCATCGCCGACACGGTGACGTCCAGCCGCTGGCCGGGCTTGGAAAAGGCAGGCAGGTCGGCCGTTACCAGCACGGCGGCGGCGTTTTTGAGCGCCGGGTTGACGCCGGCGGGCAAGGTCAGGCCAAAGCGCGAGACTACGCCCTTCATGCCCTGCACCGTATATTCGATGCTGTCGTCGCCGGTGCCGGCCAGGCCCACGACGATGCCATAGCCGGTCAGTTGGTTGGGACGGACGCCCTGGAAGGTGCCCAGATCCTTGACGCGTTCGGCATGGGCCGGCGCAGCGATCAGCGCCAGCAGCGGCAGGAGGAAGCGGAACAGGCGTGTCATGGCGGTCCGGGTCTCCATCAGAAGGGGCTGATCATCGAGAAGAAGCGCTGCAGCCAGCCCTGACGGCTGGCGCGGGCGATCTCGCCCTTGCCGGTATAGATGATCTTGGCGTCGGCCACGCGGGTCGACAGGATGCGGTTGTCCGGGCCGATATCGGCCTGGCGGACCAGGCCGCTGATCTGGATGAACTCGTCGCCGCGATTGAGCGTCAGCGCCTTCTCGCCCTTCACCAACATGGTGCCGTTGGGATAGGCGGCCGCGACCGTCACGGTGATCTCGCCATTGAGCGCGTTCGACTGGGTCGCTGCGCCCTTGCCGGTGAATGCGTTGTTACCACTCATCGCGATGTCGCTGGACGAGAAGAGCTTGGACAGCGGGCCGGTGGTCGGCGGATTGAGGCCGATCGAGCCGCTGCGGTTGGTGTCCGCGCTGTTGCTCTTGGTCGCCTGCGTCCGTTCGACCAGCACGATGGTGATGATGTCGCCGACATTGCCGGCACGCGCGCCGCTGGTCAGCGGCGTGTAGCCGGTCGATACCTGAAAGATCGAGCCATTGGCCTGCGGGGCCTGCGGCTGGGCGATGACGGTCGGCGCATAATATTCGCGCTCGACCTCGCGCTTCTTCTTTGCAGCGAAGGCGGGCGACGCGGCCATGGAGACCATGGCGAGAGCGACGAGCGAAGTGGAGAGCGCGCGCATCAGTCAGCTCACATATTCTGGTTGGCGTACTGGAGCATTTCGTCCGTCGCCTTGATCATCTTGGAATTGACCTCATAGGCGCGCTGGGTCTCGATCATGTCGACCAGTTCCTCGACGATGTTGACGTTCGAGGTTTCCAGATTGCCCGAGCGGATGAGGCCGCGACCTTCCAGACCCGCGGTGCCGACCTGCGGCGTGCCGCTGGCGGCGGTTTCGACCAGCAGGTTGCCGCCGATCGACTGAAGCCCTGCCGGGTTCATGAAGCTCGCCAGTTCGATCTGGCCCAGCTGGGTCGGTTCGCTTTCACCCTGCAGCGTCGCCGACACGGTGCCGTCATTGCCGACGGTGACCGACGTCGCGCCCTGCGGCACGGTGATCTGCGGGATCAGCGGCAGGCCGTCGCTGGTGACGACGGTGCCTTCGGCGGTGACGCTGAAATTGCCGGCGCGGGTATAGGCGGTCGAACCGTCGGCCTGCTGCACCTGGAAATAGCCCGATCCCTCGATCGCCATGTCCAGCGCATTGCCGGTTTCCTGCAACGTGCCCTGCGTGTTGATCTTGCTGGTGCCCTGCAACGAGACGCCCGAACCCAGATTGAGGCCGGTGGCGAACTTGTTCTGGCTGTCGCTGTTAGCGCCGGCGGCGACGATCTGCTGATAGGCCAGCGTCTCGAAGTCGGCCCGGTCCTTCTTGAAGCCGGTCGTGTTGACGTTCGCCAGGTTGTTGGCGATCACGCGCATCTTCGTGTTCTGCGCGTCAAGGCCGGTGCGGGCGACATGAAGGGCGGCGTTGGTCATCGTTCAATCTCCGTGCGGCTCCCCGAAGGGATGCTCATGCGTCGTTCACAGCAAGATGCGTGCCAAAATTAACCATCCAGTTTCATGAGCGATGCGCCGCCGTCGTCCATCTGCTTGGCGGTGTCGATCATCTTGATCTGGGTTTCCCAGGCGCGGCTGGCTTCGATCATCTGGACCAGCGCGGCGGTGGCGTTGACGTTCGATCCTTCCAGCGATCCCGATGTGACGGTCGCGATCGGATCTTCGGGCAGGGCGCCGCCATTCACTTCGCGGAACAGCCCGTCCGTGCCCTTGGCGATGCTGGAACCGGCGGCATTGACCAGCTTCAGCTTGTCGACCTGCTGCGGATTGGCCGGATCGCCGCCCTGGGGCACGCCCCAGATGCTGCCATCCTGGGCGATCGATACGCTGTCCATCTGGGGCAGGGTTATCGGGCCGCCCTGGCCCAGCACGGCCAGGCCGTCGCCGGTGGTCAGCAGGCCGCTGTCATTGACCTTCAGGTCGCCACGGCGCGTATAGGCTTCCTGTCCGTCCGGGGACTGAACGGCGAGCAGTGCGTCGCCGTTCATTGCCACGTCCAGCGGATTGCCGGTTTCGGTGACCGCCCCCTGCGCCATGTCGGCGGCGATCACCTGTTCGGAGGCCTGGGCTCGGGTGTCGAAGGTGTCGCCCTTGATCCAGCGCGTCTCGGCATTGGCGATTTCGGCGCGAAAGCCGACCGTGTTGGCGTTCGCGAGATTGTTCGCGATCGACGCCTGGCGGGCCATCGCACCGCGCATCGCGGTCAGTGCCGTGTTGACGAGCCGGTCCATGGGCTACCCCTTCTACCCCGTGCCTTAGCTACGGATGTTGACGATGGTGGTGGTCAGCGTGTTGGCCGCCTCGATCGCCTTCGAGTTCGCCTGGAAGTTGCGCTGGGCAGCGATCAGCTGGACCAATTCGTCGGTGATGTCGACGTTGGAACGTTCCAGCGAGCCCGAGTTGACGGCGCCGAACATGCCCTGGTTGGGCGTGCCGATGATCGCGTTGCCGCTTTCCACGGTCGAGGTCCAGTGCGCGTCGCCCTGCTGGCGCAGGCCTTCCAGGCTGTTGAACGATGCCATGGCGACCTGGCCCAGATAGACGGTCGAACCGTCGGCATAGATGGCCGACACTAGGCCGTCCTTGCCCACGCCCACGCTGGTCAGCTGCGCGCCATCGGCTTCGCCCTTGTAGGTGGTCGGGATCTGCAGGTCGGTGAGGTCGCTGGGCGTCGTCGAATTGGTCGGCGGCGTCGTGATCTCGCCGGTGTCGGGATCGACCGCGAATACCTGGATGCGCGACCCGGTGGTGTCGACGGCATAGCGGTCATTGTCGACCGAGAAGGCGCCGTTGCGGGTATAGCTGATGGTGCCATCTTCGCCCTTCACGGTGAAGAAGCCTTCGCCCGAGATCGCCAGGTCCAACGTCTTGTCGGTGGTTTCGATCGTGCCCTGGGTGAACTGCTGGGTGATGCCCTGCACGCGCACGCCCTGGCCGGCGACCTGATGGGTGGTTTGCATCGGCGCAGCGGCGAAGATATCGCCGAACTGGGCCTTGCTCTTCTTGAAGGCGGTCGAGTTCACGTTGGCGACGTTGTTCGAGACGGCGGACAGATCGGCCTGTGCGCCCTTGAGGCCGGAAAGCGAAACATAGAAGGACATGGCGTAGCTCCTTGGGTGAAAAGGATGGGTGAAATTACATCAGGCTGATCGCGTCGGTCGGCGCATAGCTGCCGAGCGCGGTGATCAGTTTGGAGGAGGAACCGTCGGCGGGTGACTGGACGGCGGCGATGGTGGCCCAGGTCGCGACCTGGCTGGTGGTGCCGCCATTGACCTTGACCTGCAGGGCGGAGGAGGAAACGGTTTCGCCCGCATCATCCTTGCCGTCCCAGTAGAAGGCGACCTCGCCGGCACTCTGCGCGCCCAGGTCGATCGACTTGACGACATTGCCGTCGCCATCGACCAGGTCGACGCTGACGGCATCGCTCGAGCCGCTCAGCGCAATCTGGCCGGCATAATAGCCGCTGGAATCGGGCACTGCGACATTGCTCTGGACCAGCATCGACTTGCCGATCCAGCTGGCTGCATCGCCAAGCCGCGTGCCACTCAGTTCCGAAGCCAGTGACTTGAGCGACTGGTTCATTTCGGCGATGCCGGTCGACTGGGTGATGGTCGCCATCTGCGACACCATCTCGGTATTGTCGACCGGTTCGAACGGATCCTGATACTGCATCTGTGCGGTCAGCAACGTCAGGAAGCTCGACTGATCCATGGTTGCGCTACCCGTGCCGACATTGGCATTCGGGTTGTAGACCGAAAGGCCTGCGCTATCGGTGACGGTAGACGTCGTCGTCATTTGCCGATCCTTATGGTTTCGAGCATCAGGGATTTGGCGGTGTTGAGCACCTGCACATTATTCTGGTACATGCGGGCGGTCTCGATCATGTCGACCATCTCCGCATTGCTATCGACCGCAGATTCCCAGACATCGCCATTGGCATCGGCCAGCGGATGATTGGGGTCGTGGCGCTTGGTCGGTTCCGCATTGGTGGTCACGACATTGGCGACCTTGACCGTCGACACGCCGGGGCTGTCGGTAACCGACTGGAAAACCGGCTTGATCGCGCGATAGGCTTCGGCGGCGCTGCCGGTGACATTGCCGGCATTGGCCATGTTCGATGCGGTGGCGTTCAGACGCACCAGCTGCGCGCTCATGGCGCGGCCGGCGATGTCGAACACATTCATGGGGCCTGAACCGCTCATGCTCATTCTCCCTTCAGCGCGCGGTTGATGGTGTTGATGCGGCCCTCCAGGAAGGAGAGGGTGGTGCGATATTTCACCGCATTTTCCGCAAACAGGGTCTGTTCGGTGCTCAGTTCGACGGTGTTGCCGTCAAGGCTGGGCTGCAACGGCACGCGATAGCCCATGGCATCGTCCACTGCCTGGCCGACATCGGCCGGGCCGCGGTCGCTCTGAGCGGTCGCTTCCTTGAGCGCGGCATCGAAATCGATGTCGCGCGCCTTGTAATTCGGGGTCGAAGCGTTCGCGATGTTCGACGCGAGCAGGGACAGGCGCTGCGAGCGAAGCGCCAGCGCCTTTCCGTGGATCCCGAACAAACCGTCTTCCAGCGACATTTCCCGTCAGTCCCTTTTTGCCCTTTCGGGCCTAAAGCTTTCGATCGTCTCGCCGTTCTCCTGCCTGATGGCGTTCGATGCGAGCGATCCAGCCGGATATCCGCAAGGACCGTGCCAATTTGCGTGGGTGACGCAGGATGGTGCGGCAAACCGCCGGAAATATGGGCTTTCGCGGCATCGGGCGGCAAGGGCGGCAAAAATTTGCCGGGTGGTGGCAATCTTTTGCCGCCCGGTCAGCATGGCGGAACGGAAGGTGGGATGATCGGGATTTTGGCGCATCTGTTCGATCCGCTCACGCTCGCCGCGATGCTGGGTGGCGTTGCGGTCGTGGCGCTGGCGCAAAATGGCGTTCAGGCGGTCGGCCGGGCCTGCGTGGCGTTGCGGCCTTTGCTGCGCGCCGATCCGCTGCGCGACCGGGATGCGGCGCGCACGGCCCTGCTCCAGATCGACCAGGTGGCCCAGTTGCGCGGCCTGATGTGCATCGACCGGGTGAAGAGCGACAGCGGCTTCATGGCCGATGCCGCGCGTCGCCTTGCCAATTGCGATCGCGTCGAACAATTCGAAAACTGGGCGTCGCAGGCGCTGGCCGATCGGGCTCAGCGCCACGCCAGCGTGCGCAACGTCTGGCTGTCGGTCTCCGATGCGGCGCCGGCGCTGGGCATGGCCGGCACGATCATCGGGCTGGTCGGCATGTTCGCGGCGATGAATGATCCGTCCGCGCTTGGTCCTTCTATGGCGCTTGCGCTGCTCACAACCCTTTATGGTGTGGTTATCGCCAACCTGCTCGCCGCGCCGATCGCCGCGCGCCTGGCGACCCTGTCCGAACAGGAACTCGCCTGGCAGCAGGAGGCGGTGGCGCGCATGCTGGCGATCGCACGGCGCGAAAATGCGCCGCTGCGCCGCGCATCGATCCGCGAAGTCGCATGACCGCGCCCGCAATCCCATCGGCCGCAACGGCGGCCCGGCGCAATCGCTGGGCCGTCAGCTTTGCCGATCTGCTGATGCTGCTGCTCGGCTTCTTCGTGCTGCTCCAGGCGACCGGCAGCCAGCGCCGCGATGCGATGCTGGCCGAGGTCAGTCGCCAATTTGGCGGCCGTCCCGCCCGCACCGCGATCGAACTGCGCGCGGCAGAGCTGTTTGCGCCGGGCGAGGCGATGCTGACGCCGCAAGGGCAGATACGTCTGCGCGCGGCGGTGCGGCCCTATATGCAGGATGACCGCATGATCGAGCTGCGCAGCCAGGGGCAGGACCGGGCACGACAGCGTTTCGACGATTGGGATCTGGCGGCAGCGCGGCTTGGCGCCGTGGCGCGCGCGCTCAAGGCGCAGGGCATAGGGGGCGATCGCCTGCTCATCCGCGGCCTGGATCAGGCGGACAGCGCCGACGGGCAGGGGCAGGTGATCCGCATCGCGCCGGGCGAGACCGTGAAGCCCTGAGCCTAAACTGGCACGTTTGTTGCTTTTAACCATGGCGAAAGTCCGCATTTTCGGAGAAGCGCCGTGACCAGACCCGTTCAGTTCCTCGCCATCGCCTTGGCCTGCGCCGCTGCGCAGCCCGCGCTGGCGCAGCAGAAGTTCGAGAATCTGGATCGCATCGACAGCCTGGTCGCGATGACCGTCGGCGCGAACATGGGCGAACCCGGTGGCCCGCTGGCGCCGGTCGATCGTCGCCTCCGCCTTGCAGCCTGCCCGACCACGCCTAGCGTCGAAGGGCCGATTTTCGGCGCCGCCATGGTCAAGTGCGATGCACTGGGCTGGCGCATCCGCGTGCCGCTGGTCGCGGGCGCCGCCGCAGCTGCCTCCGGCCCGGTCGGCCGTTATGCCCCGGCTGCGCGGCCGGTCGCCAAGGAATCGGTCGTCAAACGCGGCGATCCGGTCCAGCTCATGGCTGGCAATGCCAGTTTCAGCGTATCGCGCATGATGATCGCCGATGAAGATGGCGCAATTGGCGAGACGATTCGCGTGCGCGAAGACAAGAAGTCATCGCCTGTACTTGCCCAGATCGTGGACATGGGCGTAGTGCGCATTCCGGGATTTAATAATTTTTGAACTTGTCCGTTATAGCGTTCAAGGGACGAGTGAAGGAATGAACCAATGATCAACTCAGTCGGCCAGAGCATCAGTTCGGCAATCGAGGCTAACCGCTTGCGCGAAGGGGGCAAGACCCGCGCCGCATCGGCAACCGGATCGACCGGCACCACCGCGTCGGCATCGACGTCGGCCAGCCCGGCGGCGCGCATGGCGGCCGAAGGCGCGCCTGTCGACATGGACCGCATCGCCGTCATCAAGGCTGCGATCGCTTCGGGCAATTATCCCGTCAACCCGTCGGTGATCGCCGACCGGATGATGGCGCTCGATCTTCCCGCCTAAACAGGACATTCCTTCATGCCCCTCGGCCTTGCTGCACTGGATGGTCTCTTCGCCGCATTTGACGACCTGCGCGCTGCGCTGGACGGCAATGATGCGGCCGCGATCGAAGCTGCCAGCACCAGGGTCAGCACGGCGGCCGCTGCCGCCCGTGCGATCGGCGCCTGGCGCTCCGAACCCGATGTGGTCGAACGGCTCAACCGGCTTCTGCCGCTGATCGAAGCGGCGCGCGTCCGCACCAATGTGCTGGCGGACTATACCAGCCAGCGACTCGCGATCCTGACCTCCAACGGCGCCCGCAATGCGCCGCTTACCTACGGTCGGCGCTGACAAAAATAAATTTTGCTTTCGGGCTAAAGCGGCGCCAATCGGCGCCGTTTTTCGTTTTACGCAGAATCTTGTTTAGCCGCGTTAACCAAATCTTGGCACAAGCATTGCTCTAATAGCCCACGGTACCAAATGGGGATTGTGGGTCAGTGTCGGCACTTGCAGACATTTCAGCAACGGGAGCTTCGGCCGGTAATCGCGTCACCAACGCGATTGCGATGGCGAGCCGTCGTACCGGCGTGGACTTCTCCTACCTGCTTGGTCAGGCCAAGATCGAATCCAGCCTGAACCCCAGCGCCCGTGCCGCCACCTCTTCCGCCACCGGTCTCTATCAGTTCGTCGACCAGAGCTGGCTCGCCGTCGTCGACAGGCATGGCGCCGAATATGGGCTGGGCTGGGCGGCTGACGCGATCAGCAAGGGCAGCAATGGCCGCTATTATGTGTCGGACCCCGATCTGCGCCAGCAGATCCTGGACCTGCGCAAGCATCCCGAGACCGCCTCGGTCATGGCGGCGGAACATGCCGCCGACAACAAGGCCTATCTGGAAAGCCGCCTGGGCCGTGAGGCCGAGCCGGTCGATCTCTACCTCGCCCATTTCCTGGGCGTGGGTGGTGCGTCCAAATTCCTGTCGATGAATGATCGCGCGCCTGGCGCAACGGCCGCCTCGATCTTCCCGGCGGCGGCCCGCGCCAATCGCTCGATCTTCTATGACAAGCAGGGCAATGCCCGCAGCTTCGCCGATATTCGCGATCGCTTCGCCAGCAAGCTGCAAAAGGGTGTCGATTCGATCGGCACCGGCAATGTCCAATATGCCGACGCATCTGGCGCAACTGGGCTGCCCAGCGGCGCGAAGACCGTCGCCCCCGCCGATTATGTGCGGATCGAAACCCAGCGCCTTGCGACCCAGGCCGACGTCGCCGTCCGCCCGGAACCGCAGACCGCGCGTCTCGCCTATCTCATGCTCGCCACCCTCGGAAGGTAACGGCCTCTCATGACTCCCACCCAAGTCAAAGCGAAGATATGGATGAGCGCCGCCAAGGGGGCGGTGTTGCCGTTCGCCACGCTGATGGTCGTGCTGTTCATGATGGTGCCGGTGCCGGCGGTGATGCTGGACATCGGCTTCATCACCAACATCATGATCAGCCTTGCCGTGCTGATGGTGGCTCTGAACGCCGCCAAGCCGCTCGACTTTTCCAGCTTCCCGACGGTGCTCCTGTTCGCGACCCTGCTGCGCCTGGCGCTCAACGTCGCCTCGACCCGCGTCGTGCTGGTGTCGGGACATGAGGGATCGGATGCGGCCGGCCAGGTGATCGAGGCATTCGGCCACTTCCTCATCGGCGGCGACTATGTCGTCGGCATCTTCGTCTTCGCGATCCTGATGATCATCAACCTGGTAGTCATCACCAAGGGTGCGGGCCGCGTGTCGGAAGTGTCGGCGCGCTTCACCCTGGATGCCCTGCCGGGCAAGCAGATGGCGATCGACGCCGATCTCAATGCCGGCCTGATGACGCCTGAGGAAGCCAAGCTGCGCCGGGCCGAAGTCGCGACCGAAGCGGATTTCTACGGTTCGATGGACGGTGCGTCCAAGTTCGTGAAGGGCGACGCGATCGCCGGCATCCTGATCCTGGCGATCAACATCATCGGCGGCATCATCCTGGGCGTCGTCAGCCATGGCCTGGCGATGGGCGATGCGGCCCAAACCTATATCCTGCTCGCCATCGGTGACGCGCTGGTCGCGCAGATCCCGGCGCTGCTGCTGTCGATCGCCGCCGCCTCGATCGTGACCCGCGTCAAGTCCGAACAGGATCTTTCGGCGCAGGTCGCCGGCCAGTTCGGCACTGGCAAGGCCTGGGTGCCCGTTGCCGCGATCCTCGGCTTCCTCGGCATCCTGCCGGGTATGCCGCATCTCATCATCCTGACGGCCGCCGCCATCGCCGGTGGTATCGCCTGGCAGCTGCGCAAGGCCGGCCAGCGCAAGGCTGCCGAACCCGAACCGGTCGCCCCGCCGCCCAACCCGGCCATCATCGAATGGAACGACGTGTCCGATGGCGCGATCCTGGGTCTGGAGATCGGCTATGGCCTCATCGGCCTGGTCGACGAGCGCAAGGGCGCGCCGCTGATGGCCCGCATCACCGGCATTCGTCGCCAGCTGTCGAAGGAACTGGGCTTTGTCGTGCCGATGGTCCGCGTGAAGGACAATCTGGCGCTCGAACCCAATCAGTATCGCATCACCATCGCCGGCGTCGTCGTGGGCGAGGATGATATCTGGCCGGACGATCTGCTGGCGCTGGACAGCGGCATGCTGGAAGGCACGGTCGCTGGTCGCCCGGCCAAGGATCCGACCTTCGGCCTCGACGCCGTCTGGATTTCGCCGGCCAAGCGCAGCGAGGCGGTGGTCGCCGGCTATACCGTGGTCGATCCGCCGACGGTGGTCGCCACCCATCTCAACCAGCTGATCGCGATGAACGCGGCCGAGATGTTCGGCCTGGACGAGGCTCGCAAGCTGCTCGACAATCTCAAGGATGTCGCGCCGCAGCTGGTCGACGGCCTGACCCCCGGCACGCTCAGCCTGACGCAGATTTCCGCGCTCTGCCGCGCGCTGCTGTCGGAAGGGATCGCGCTCAAGGACTTCCGCCGCATCTGCGAGGCGATGGTTGATGCGGCCCGTCCTGACATGAACCACGAACAGCTTGTCGAAGCGGTGCGCCAGCGCATCGGCGCGCTCATCATCCAGGGCCTTGTCCCGGTGAAGATGCCGCTGCCGGTCATCACCCTCGACGGCGATCTGGAAGCGATGCTGGCGCAGGCGATGCGTGTCGCCGGCGACGCCAAGCATCCGATCGAGCCGAGCCTGGGCAACCGCATCGTCGAATCGGTCGTGCATGCCGCCCGGCCGATGCTGGGCCAGGCGCGCAATTTCGCCATCGTCACTTCGCCGGTCGCGCGCCGCGCGCTCGCCCGGCTGTTCAAACCCCATCTGCCCGAGACCCCGGTGCTGTCCTTCCTGGAAATCCCGGATGGCAAGGGTGTCGAGGTTGTCGCCGTCGTCGGTGGCGAGCAGCGGCCCACGCCCCGGCACGATCCGCTGCCGCGTGAACGCGTCGCCTGAGGAGACTGACCAATGTATATGAATAAGGTCGCTGCAGGCTCGGATGTCCTTACCTATGGACGGGCAGGGCTTGCCAATTCCCCCGAACAGCTGGCGCGCCGCTACATGCCGCTGGTGCGCAAGATCGCCTGGCATGTCCATGGCCGCGTCTCCAGCGCGATCGAGGTGGAGGATCTGCTGCAGATCGGCATGGTTGCGCTGGTGGAGTCTGCCAACAGCTTCGAGGATCGAGGCCTGGGCTTCGCCTCCTATGCGCAATTGCGCGTGCGCGGCGCGATGATCGATCATCTGCGGCGCCATTCCACCCTGTGCCGCTCCGCCATGGCGACCCGCAAGAAGCTGGCCGCCACCCGTGCGAAGCTCGAACAGAAGTTAGGACGGGCGCCGCTCGAAGCGGAAATGGCCGCTGAACTGGGCATGGACGCCGCCGACTATCGCGAAGCGGCCGATGGCGCCGAGATGGTCCAGCACACCAGCATGGACGAGGTCTATTCCGACCAGTCCATGTGGTTCGCCGATGTCGAGGATCGCGCCGACGACATCATGGAGCGCGAATCGCTCAAGGGCGCGCTCGCCAAATGCATCGGCGAACTGCCCGAGCGCGAGGCGCTGGTGCTGCAACTCTATTTCGTCGAGGAACTCAATCTGGAGGAAATCGGCCAGACGCTGGACATCGGCGCGGCGCGCGTCTGCCAGATCAAGAAGTCGGCACTCGACAAGCTGCGCGGCAAGCTCAGCGACTGGAACTGACCGCCTCGCGCGCCCGTCAACCGTCGTTGGCGGGACGCGATACCGATGCCTTGCGACCCGGAACCGGCCAACGGAAACGCAGCGGCCGGTAATTCTGTGTCCGCCACCACGGTTCGGGCACCTGGAACAGGCCGCTATTTTCCGCCCGCTGGCCCAGATCCTTGCGCGCGGTCAGCGCGGCCAGAACGGGGGCGGCGAACAGACCGGCCAGCACCGGGCTCATCCAGCCGATCGCATTGGCGCGCACCGCCAGCACGGCCAGGCCGACGCCCAGCAAGATATGCCATTTGAACAGCCATATCGCACCCAGGATCGCCATGCCGTCGCGGTCGCGGGTCTGGCCGTTCCAGCTCGCCTTGCGGCCCATCAGGATGCTGAACAGGTTGATCGTCTGGGTCAGCATCGCGACCGGTGCCATCAGGATCGACAGGATTATGTCGGCGATCACGCCGCGCGTCATCCGTACCGCGCCGCCAAAGCCGATCCGCCGCGACGGGTCGGCCATGGCCCAGCCGATCGCCAATATCTTGGGACCGAACAGCAGCACCGCCGTTACCGTCAGCAGCGTGCTGGATGGCAGCACAGCGGCCGGCGGCCAGACGCCGGTGGCGACGCCGCCCAGAACCACCAGCATCATCGCCAGCCATAGCGGCGAGGTGCAATAGGCCGATGCGCCGACGAACAGCTGGAACCGGCTGACCGGGTGCAGCCCCTTGATCTTCGCCAGCAGCGGGACATGCTGGATATTGCCCTGGCACCAGCGACGATCGCGGGTGAACAGGTCGGGCATGGCCGGCGGAAATTCCTCGAAACTGTCGTCGGCGGTGACCATGTGGACGTCCCAGCCGCGCCGGCGCAGCAGCGCTGCTTCCAGCATGTCATGGCTCAATATATGGCCGCCAAAGGGCGCACGCCCCGGCAGTTCGGGCAGGCCGCAGCTTTCGGCGAAGGCGCGCACCCGGACGATCGCATTATGGCCCCAGAACATGCCTTCGGACCCGGCCCACCAGATCATGCCGGCGGCCGAGATCGGCCCGAACAGGCGGCTGGCAAATTGCTGCCAGCGGGCGAACAGCGTGGCGGCGCCCATCACTGTCGGCACGGTCTGAATGAGGCCCAGATGCGGGTGGCGTTCCATGTCGACCGACAGGCGCGCCATGGTCTGGCCGCTCATCACGCTGTCGGCATCCAGCACGATCATATGGTCATATGCGCCGCCGAAACGGGTCACCCACTCCTCGATATTGCCCGGCTTGCGACCGATATTGCGGGCGCGGCGGCGATAATGGACCGGGCGCGAGAAGGCCTTGCGCATTTCCAGATAGGCCTTGCGCTCGGTCTCGCCATTTTCCGGGTTGGAATCCGACAGGATGAAGAATTCGAAGCGCTCGCCACCCATTACCTGCGACAGCGATCGTTCCATGATCGACAGGCGGCCGAGCACGCCCAGGAAATCCTCGTTGCAGACCGGCAGCAGGATCGCGGTGCGCGCCTTGAGCGGTGTGCGGTCGCGCGGGATATAGGGGCGAACGCCCTTGCCCTTGCCGACCGTCAGCAACAGGAAGCCGATCGCGGCGGTGGCAAAGCCGAAGGCGATCCAGGCGAAGAGCGGGATGAACAGGGCAAGATAGACACCCTCCCAGAAGGAAATACCGTCCAGGCCGATCGACCGGCGCATCTCGTGCGCGGCAAGCGCGGCGGGCAGCAGCGCAAGCAGCACGACCAGCAGCCGGCGGGCCCACAGGTCGATGTTCAGCGGCCGATGGATCCGACCCGGCGCGGTCGCGAAATCCTGCACCGGCATGGCAAGCGGCGCCTCTGCCGGCACGCTTTCGAACGCCCGGACAAGCGCTTGCGACCCCGTGGCCCCATCGGCCACGTTCGTGCCTCCTGTCGATGTCATGTCAGACCCATTCCTGGTTAACCCGAGCGCTAGAACCTTTCGCTACCCGCGTGGTTCCCTTCATGCGCCTATCGGATAATGCACATATTCACTGAACGCGCGATTGCCAGAGCGAAGTTGGACCCGGATATCCGCCGCCCTGTCGCCCGATTTACGGATGTCGATCGCCACGCGATACAATCCCGCCTGGCCCAGCACCGGATATCCGCCCTTCTTGACGATGGTGCCATTGCCGATATCGGTCCACAGTTCGGGCTTCGCATCGGCGGGCAGGCCGGCAAAGTCGATCACCAGTCGTTCGACCCCGGCTTCGTCACCACGACCGCGCCAGACCGCCTGCACGATCGCCAGATTGCTGCCGGCGGGTGCCCGGTCCGCGGTCCAGTCCAGGCGATAGGCGGCGTCGATCCGGCTGCCGGGACGCGCGGCCTTGGCCGGCGTCCAATAGGCGCAGACATTGTCGGTATATTCGCTGTCGGTCGGGAAGGTGTAGAGCCGTACCTGTCCCGCGCCCAGCGGCGCAGACGGCGTCGCCCATAGCGAGGGGCGACGGTCATAATAGACGCCGTCATCCTGATAATGGTCGAAATTGCGGTCGCGCTGCAACAGGCCAAAGCCCTTGGGGCTGGTTTCGGCAAAGCCATCGACGCGCGGGACGGACGGGTTCACCAGCGGCCGGGCCTGCGCGCTGCCATCGGCGCTGGCGATGGAGAGCAGGTCGGAATCATGGATTTCCGGGCGCCAGTCGGTGCCCTTGGTCCGGTGCGCCTCGTCGTACCAGAACATGCTGGTCATCGCCATCAGGCCCAGTTCGGGGATCGGCCGGCGCGGGAAGAGGGCAGCGGTCACGTCCTGCGTCACCCCCTTGGCGCCAAGCCGATTGACGAAGCGGAAGGCGCCGGTGATCGATGCGCCGTCCAGCAGGGCATAGACGGTGACGCTGCTGTCGCCGGTCCGCTCCAGCCAGAAATGGGTGAAGCGGGGGAATTCCTCCTTGCCCGGAATGCTGGTGTTGATCGCGATCGCGCGGGCGGACAGGCCGAACTGCTTGGTCGGGCCGGGCGCGCGGAAATAGCTGGCACCCAGGAAGGACAGCCAGTCGCCGTCGCGCTTGGCATTCATGATGCGGAAGCCGGCATAGCCAGCGTCCGGGCCAAGGTCCGCGACGGCATTGCCGTCCGGCGTCTCGAACATGGCGGGATCATAACGCAGAGGCGTCGCCACGCCCTTGTCCACCAGCGCGATCTGCACCGGTTGCTGGGCCGTGCCGCTCAGCGGGAACAGGCGGACGCCGGTGTCGCCGGGCAGGTCGCCCCAGATCGTCTTCTCGTCGCGGAACCGCGCCTGGTGCATCTGGTCATAACCGACCTTGGCGGCGACCGGATTGGGCGGGGTTTCGGCAAAGGGCGCACGCGCCAGCTTCTGCGCCATGGCGATGATGCCGTCCAACGAGAAACGGTCGTTTCTGGCTTGGGAAAGGGCAGGGCGGGGGAGCAGCAGCGCTGCGCCCGAAGCAGCGATCAAGGCGCGCCGGTCGATCATGGTCATGCGTCCATCATGGGTGCTGATCGCGCCATTGCAAGATGTGCCTGTAATCAAACGCGATGAAGCCCCCGTCCGGGGGGACGGAGGCTTCGAATTTGGCCGTTTGATCGAAGGTGTTACCCCCGGCACGGTGGGGACTGTTGATGTGCCGGGGGTGACATGGCGGGTTGCCGGTGACCAATACCTCAACCCGTCATTTTCGGTGTCCGATCCGGATTACTGGATCAGCTTCATGACGTTCTGCTGGCTCTGGTTGGCCTGGGCCAGCATCGCGGTCGATGCCTGGCTCAGGATCTGGGCCTTGGCGAGCGCGGTGGTTTCGGTCGAGAAATCGGCGTCCTCGATACGGCTCTTGGCGTCGGTCAGGTTGGTGACGTTCGCGGTCAGGTTGTTAACGGCCGATTCAAGGCGGTTCTGGATGGCGCCGAGATCCGCGCGAGTGTTGGCAACCTTCGATACCGCTGCGTCGAACAGATCGAGGCTATCTTGCGTCGCGGTGCCGGCCGAAACGGCGCCGGTGGTTGCGTCAACGGTGGCAAGAATAACCTTCGATTTGCCGGTGGTAGTATCGATCAGGTCAGAGATGGCGTCATCAGCGAACAGGCCGTTGGCTTTGATGGCGATCGTGTCGGTTTTGTTCGCGCCGGCCTGGATGATGATGTCGTCAGGGCTTGGATCGCCAGCAGTTGCTGGTGCGGCAACCGCACCGGCGGTCGTTGCATCCGAGCCGTAAAACAGCTTCTTGCCGTTAAATTCGGTGTTCTTGAGCGTGTCGGTGATCTGGCTGGCCAACTGATCCAGTTCGCTCTGGATGTTCGCCTTCGACTTGTCGTCATTGGTGCCATTCAGACCCTGGACAGTTAGTTCACGCATGCGGGCAACCATGTTGCCAATCTCGCCCAGTGCGCCTTCTGCGGTCTGCGCCAGGCTGATGCCGTCATTGGCGTTGCGGATGCCCTGGGTCATGCCCTTGATCTGCGAGGTCATCGACGAAGCGATGGCGAGGCCGGCGGCGTCGTCCTTGGCCGAGTTGATGCGCTTGCCGGTCGACAGGCGCTCCATGGCGGTGGACAGAGCCTTGCTGGAGGCGGCCGAAGCATTGGTGGCCCGCAGCGCCGACGAGTTGGTTCCGATAACAGTCATGATATTCCCTTTCCGTTCATCAGGTCGCTGTCGTCTGACGCTTGCGGCCTCGAAAGGGGATAACGGCGGGCCGCGAAAAGCTTTTAGGGGGCGATGCGATTTTTCTGGAAAAAGACGGAAAAACAGCCCTCTACGCGTGCGCGTATATATAGAGTGCGATTTCTCTGCGGGGGGAGCGGAAAAAAATTGCCGGTCACCGGCAAGTTAATGGCCGCGTTAACCATCTAATAACCACGCTGGCGTAAATTTAAGTCATCGAAGGGGGTAGGGGCGTGCGGGGGCACAAACCTGCCAAGACACTGGGGACAGTTCATGTCATCGCTTGACGTGAGCCGTGGGGTCTGCGCGCTCGTTCCGGGCTTGCAGCACTGGCTCGAAAATGCCTTGTACACGGTGCGGATCGTGGATGCGCAGGGCCCGCGTGAGCGGGATAGCCGCCGCGTCCTTCTCGCGACCGAGATCGGCCATGCCACCCATCGCGATATCCTCATCAACCTGGTCGACGGCAAGCCGTCGCTGGTGCCGGCGGCCAATGGCCTGCCCGCCCGCGTCGCCTTTGGCCTCGAAGACATGGGTTTTGCCTTCGCGCTGATCGCCGAACTGGCCCGCCCGGCTTCGGTCCCGGCGGTTGGCGATGCCGCCAGTGCCCGCCTGATGACGCTGGCCGGCCGCGTGGCCCGCAGCGACGCCACCGTCCTGATCCAGGGTGATACCGGCACCGGCAAGGAAGGCATGGCGCGCTTCCTTCATACCCAGTCCGGCCGGGTCACCCATGACTTCATCGCCGTCAACTGCGCCGCGCTGCCCGAAACCATGATGGAAGCCATGCTGTTCGGTCACAAGAAGGGCAGCTTCACCGGCGCATCCAATGCCTCGGACGGCCTGTTCCTGGCCGCGGACGGCGGCACCCTGTTCCTCGACGAAATCGCCGAGCTGCCCCTCGCGCTCCAGGCCAAGCTGCTGCGTGCCCTCCAGGAAGGCGAAGTGCTGCCGGTCGGCGCCACCCATCCGGTGCCGGTCAATGTCCGCATCGTCGCCGCCTGCAACCGCAATCTGGCCGACGAAGTCGCCGCTGGCCGCTTCCGCGAAGACCTTTACTGGCGCCTCAATGTCATGGCGCTGGAACTGCGCCCGCTGGCCGAACGTCCCGGTGACATCGCCGCGATCGCCGCCGCCATGCTGCTGCGCCACCAGGATGCCGGCAATGACGGCTTTGTCTGGCCGACTGCCGCCGCGCTCGACAAGCTGGCCGCCCATCGCTGGCAGGGTAATGCCCGCGAACTGGGCAATGTGCTGCAGCGCGCGCTGGTGCTGCGCGACGGCGAGCGCATCGAGGCCGACGACCTGCATATCGCCGGCGCGCCGCAGCCGCTGCGTATCGTTTCGGCGACGCCGGTGGCCGCAGTCGCTGCTGCGCCGGCCGAACCGATCCGCCTGCGCGACGTCGCCCATCATTCCAAGCTGGAAGCGATCCGCACCGCCCTGCGCGAGACCGATGGCCATCGCGCCGCCGCCGCCCGCAAGCTGGGCATTTCCGAACGCACGCTGCGCTATCGGCTCGCCGAGATGCGCGAGCTGGCTGCGGCTTAAGGAGGGTTAGGGCATGACCGGTATCTCTCCCACCGACAGCGTGATGGCGATGCGCAATGCCATCCTGCAGAAGAACGCCGCGCTGCGCGACGTCGCCTCGACCGGCAATGTCGGTTCGACTGGCGGCGCCGGCGCAACGCAGGGCACCGCGCCCGGCGGCTTCACCGACGCGCTCAACAACGCGCTCCAGCAGGTCAATGGCCTGCAGGCCCAGGCCGGCGATGCCGCCTCGGCGTTCGAGCGGGGCGAAACCACCGATATCGCTGCGGTCATGCTGGCCAAGCAGCAGGCATCGGTCAGCTTCGAGGCGACCCTCCAGGTCCGCAATAAACTCCTGTCCGCCTACAAGGACATCATGAGCATGCCGGTCTAACCCATGAGCGAGAACGCACTCACCATCGATGGCGGCTCGGCCGCTGCCCCGGCCCTCCCGGCCGTCACCGGTGCCAGCTTCGGCAATGCCAAGGGCGTGGACGCGCTCAAGGCGCGCTTCGCCGGCTTCATCAAGCAGCCGGCCGTGGCCAAGAGCCTGCCGCTGCTCGGCCTGCTCGGCACCGTCGCGGTGGCTGGCGCTGCCTGGCTGGCCCTGCGCGAACCGCCGCAGCGCGACCTGTTCCGCGGCCTGCCCGATGGCGACAAGTCTGCCGTCGCCCAGGTGCTCGACCAGAATGGCATCAAATATGACTTCGACAATGCTGGCGGCATGACCGTTGGCGAAGGCGATTATTTCAAGGCGAAGATGATGCTCGCCGCCCAGGGCCTGCCCAAGAGCGCGCCCGACGGCAACAGCATGATCGACAGCCTGCCGATGGGCGCCAGCCGCGCGGTCGAGAATGAGAAGCTGCGCGGCGCCCGCGAAACCGATCTCGCTCGCACGATCGAGGCGATCGACAGCGTCGAGAGCGCCAAGGTCCATCTCGCGGTCGAGGCGCCCAGCGTCTTTCTGCGCGAACGCACCAAGCCCTCCGCCTCGGTGATGCTCCGCCTGTCGCAGGGCCGCACGCTCACCGACGCGCAGGTCAGCGCCATCGTCCATCTCGTCGCCTCGTCGATCCCGGAACTGAACCCGGAGGATATTTCGGTCGTCGACCAGAATGGCCGCCTGCTCAGCAACAATGACGGCAATGCCGCCGACGATCGCCAGCTCGCCATCCAGACCCGGATCGAGGACCGCTATCGCCAGTCGGTCGTCGCGCTGCTGACCCCGATCCTGGGCGACGGCAAATTTTCGGCCGAAGTCCATGCCGAACTGAACTTCGCCGAACGCCAGGCGACCCGCGAAAGCTTCCCCCAGGACGAGGCGCGCCTGCGTGCCGAGCAGGGCAGCTGGTCGTCGGACGAGCGGGGCCAGAAGGCTGGCGAGGCATCGGGCATTCCCGGCGCGCTCAGCAACCAGGCGCCGGTCAACCCGACCGTGACCCAGACCAACCCGAACGGCCAGGCCGTGACGCAGGGGCAGGCCGCCGAACAGCAGCAGCCGGCCACGCCGGGCCTGCCGCCGATGAAGACCGAGGAAACCTTCAACCGCAGCTTCGAGCTGGGCCGTGAAGTGTCGGTCACCAAGGATGCAGTCGGCACCGTCAAGCGCCTGTCGGTCGCGGTCGCACTCGACACCGGTGCCGATGGCAAGCCGCGCTCCGCCCAGGAAATCGCCGCGCTGGAAGCGCTGGTGAAGGGCGCCGTCGGCTTCGACCAGGCCCGTGGCGACGTCGTTGCCCTGTCGGCGCGCAGCTTCGCCAAGGCCGAAGAGGTCAAGGCCCCCTGGTATGAGGCCGACTGGATGTCGCCGCTGATCCGCAATGTCTCGGCCCTGCTGGTCGCGCTGCTGGTGATCTTCGGCATCGGCCGCCCGCTGCTCAAGCGCCGCGCCGCTGCCCAGGAAGCGAAGGCCGTCGAGACTGCCGAAGTCGGGCAGCGTCTGGGCCGCGAAATCTCGGGCGAACTGACCAAGCAGGCGACCGAAAATCCCGATCCCAGCCGTCCGGTGACGCTCGACATGATCTCGTCCACCTATGACTATGCCCAGCGCGCCGACCTGATCCGCAACTTCGTCAAGCAGGATCCCGATCGCGCCGCCCTGGTGGTCCGCGACCTTCTGAAGGAAGGAAAGAAGGAAAATGCCTGAGATCGTCCCCGGCCGTCCCGAGGCGCTCAAGGGCAGCGCCGCCGCCGCCGTCTTGCTGATGCTGTTCGATGAGGATGAAGCGGCGCAGATCCTGTCGCGCCTGGAGCCCGAAGAAGTCCGTCAGCTCGGCTATGCGATGTATGACGTGCAGGATGTCGATCCGGAGGAAGTGAACGAGGCGCTCGACCATTTCGTCACCAAGGCCAAGAAGCGCACCACCATCGGCTATGGCGCCACCCGCCATATCCGCGGCGCGATGACCAAGGCGCTGGGCGAGGAACGGGCCGAAACCATCCTGGCCCGCATCACCCCGCCGACCCGCTCCACCCAGCTGGAAATGCTGAAGTGGATGGACGCCAAGGAAATCGCCGTCCTGATCGAGATGGAGCATCCGCAGATCATGGCGATCGTGCT
>CAACXF010000153.1_pt1 | contig 26143 bp, 29 predicted proteins | sample 2275871 | NCBI WGS metagenome assembly CAACXF01 (sample SAMEA5312481, study PRJEB27640) | indoor metagenome | biome: indoor environment; feature: controlled; material: polymer antistatic dissipative epoxy resin | place: Italy | collected 2014-05-27
GCCGGCCGACCTTTCAGAAGAACAGCTTGCGGAAGCTGACCGACACGGTCCGGCCGAGCGGGTCGAGATAGCCCGGCTGATAGCGGACCGGGGTTGCCCCGGTCGCGTCGGTCACGTCGCGGCGGGTGTTGAAGATATTGTCGATGCCGATCGACACGCGCGCGCCGCGCAGGAAGGGATGGGCCTTCACCAGGCTGGGCATCTGGCCGAAATTGGCGAACAGCCGCAGATTGGCGGTCGCCAGGCTGGCAAAGTCCAGCCGCGAACTGCCGCCCAAGGCGCCATCGACATGGGTGCCGCTTTCCCAGTCGACGCCCAGACGGCCGCCAATGCCATTGTTCACATAGCCGACCCGCGCCTTCAGCTCGTGACGCGGCTGCCCGCCCGAGGAGCCGACCGCATCGCCGTCGAGCAGGTTGAGTTCGGGCACGCCCGGCGCGATCAGGATGCTCTCGGTCAGGTGCCAGGTATGATAGAGGCTGAAGGTCAGCCGCCCGCCGGCCTGGCCTGCGCCGGGACCACGGAAACCGCCCGGCCCACCAAAGCCGCCCGGCCCACCAAAGCCGCCACCCGGACCACCGGGGCCACCCGGCCCGCGCGGACCATCGCCACCGCCCTGCGCATTATCACCACCCTGGCCGCCATTCTGGCCACCGGGGCCATCATTGCCGCGCTGGTTGTTGTCGCCGTCGCCGCGGGGCGCGCTGTCATTGCCCTCGCCGCGCGGCGGACCGCCCTCGCGATTGCCCTCCGCGCCGTCGCGCGGGCCGCGATTGCCGAAGGCGGCGCGCATGTCCTGCAATTCCTTGGGGCGATCCTCGGGCTTGGCGCCGGCCGCGCGCCACGCCTCGATCACCTTCTGGATGTGCGACTTCAATGAGATGGACAGGTCGAAGCCCCAGCGCAGCTGCTCGCTTTGCGAGCGCAGATAGTTGATCGGCCGCGCGTCGATGCTCAGCAACTGGCCATCCTCGTCGCGCATGAAACGCTGCGGGAAGGCATTCTCGATCGCCGGCGTCGGCGTCGGGAAGGCGGAAATGGGGTTGCTGGTCCGGCTGTTGAGATAGGTCGCCGTCAGCGTCAGGTTCGGTTTCTCGAACGGCTTGATCCGGGCGTTGATGCGGAACTGGTCGCGCGTGCTGGATCGCAGGTCCGGATTGCCGCCGGAAAATTGCGTGACGAACACGGTCTGGCCGGTGGCATAGTCGAACACCGACACGTTGGGCGTCGAAATCACCGGATCGTTGATCTGCGTGCCGGTCGGCGCCGACTTGTCCTGATTGGCCGACACCAGCAACTGCACCGCCGGCACCGGCCGCCAGCGCAGGCCATAGCCCAGCGTCGACAGCGTGCCGAAATCCGACAGATGCTGCGCCCCGGCGTTCATGTTGACGCCGACATCGCCGATCGCGCCCAGAAACCCCTTGGACCGGCTGGTCAGCGGTATGTCGAAACTGACCTGTCCGCTCGCAATCTCGCGATTATAGTCGAGGCCGCGTTCCACGCCTGACCGCACCGAATGGCTTTCAAAGCCATTGGCCGATCCCCCGACCCGCACCGACGTCATGACATTGCCGGCCGGCAGGGTCAGCAGCGATCCGCTGACCAGCAGGTCGCCGCCGATCGCGCGCGATTGCGACCGGGCGCGGTCGGTCAGGCGCGACTGCAGCAGGTCGGCGGTGAAGGCGCCATAGGGATTGACGCTGGCCGATCCGGCATCGAGCGCGGCCTGGATGCCGCCCGTGTCGACGCCGCGATCGGTGCGGGTGCGGGTGTCGGAAATGTCGCCATTGCCGGTGAAGGACCATTGCCAGGTGCCGCCTAGCCGGCCGTTCAGCGTGACGCCGATGTGCCCGGTGGTGCCGCGGATCTTCTGCCCCAGCGCGCCGGCCTGCTCCAGATAGCGATAGAGGCGGACATCGTCGCCAAAGGCGGAGAAGGGATTGCCGCCGGGCAGGGTGAGGGCTGCGGCCGACAGGCCCTGCAGCGAATCATTGTCGGACAGTTCCAGCCGGCCGTTGATCGTCGCCGATACGCCGCCCAGCGCGCGCGCCAGGGTCGCGTTGGCGGAAAAATTTTCGGTCGCGGGGCTGAGCGTGCGATATTTGCTGAGATTGCTGACGCTGGTCTGGTTCGCGCCGGCAACGAAATCATTGAGGCCGGGGGCGCCGTTGGCGGCACTGCCGGGCACGCTGGCGACCGTCACGGTCTGGCCGGCGGCGGCCGACAGGGCCGGGTCGATCTCTGCTCCGCGGTCGATCGCGGTGATATTGCCGGCCAGCGAATAGGGCATGCTGGGCGCTGCGGCATTGATGCCGCGCTCGCTCTCCAGCAGATTGTCGGCCCGGCTATATTTGACGTTCAGCGTCAGCCGATTGTCGCCCCGGATGCGCAGCACGCCGACTTCGCCCTGGCCATTTTCGCGTCCGCCATCGGTGGTCGTGCCACCGCGCAGATCGACCGTGGTCGCGCGGAAACGCTGGCGCAGGACGATGTTCACCACCTTCTGCGTCGGCGCATAGCCATAGGACAGGGCCACTTCCTCGGGCAGGATGTCGACCCGCGACACCGCTTCGGATGGCAGGTCGGAAATTTCCGAGAAACTGGAAATGCGCTTGCCGTTCAGCAGGATGACCGGCGTGCCATTGGTCTGTGGCGACAATTCGGTGATGATTTCGGAAATCGACGTGACGCCCAGCGCCCGGACATCGGCGGGCGACAATTGCTGTTCGGGCTTGATGTCGCCGGGCACCGCGCCGCGCTGGACCGCGCCGGTGACGACGATCTCGTCGCCCTCGTCCATCTGGGCCGGCGGCCCTTTCTGCTCGGCCTCCTGCGCCATCAGCGCGCCGGGTGCCGCGCCCAGCATCAGTGAAAACAGCAGCAGCGACGTCGTCTGGCGCACGGAAATTTACCCCTAATCTGGACCCTGACAGGATCTCGTTTAGGCCGCACTTGTCGCAAAAATCTGGCAAGGCAAAGACAGTTTTGTCGCAAAGTGTAACGGCGCGTCACATGGTGCAACAAATGCGTGTTCGGGGCGTGATCGGCCTCACTTGCGATCCCGCGTCAGTCGGGCATAGACGGGCTTTCGCGGCCGCGCCTGACGGCCGGACGAAGGGGGATTATATGCGCCATTCCATCATCCTGCTGCCCTTGCTGTGCCTGGCCGCACCGGTCGCCGCGCAGCAGGCCGACGATCTCAACCGCGTCATCGACGAAGGGCTGAACCACAGCCAGGTGATGCAGATCGCCCAGCATCTGACCGACGATATTGGCGGGCGCATGACCAACTCGCCGCAGATGCGGCAGGCGGAGGCCTGGACCGCCGACCAGTTTCGCCAATGGGGCCTGTCCAATGTCCGCAAGCAGGGCTTCCGCTTCGGTCGCGGCTGGTGGATCGCCGGCTCCTCGGTGAAGATGATCAGCCCACGTCCGATCCAGCTCACCGCCATCCCCGTCGCCTGGACGCCGCCGACAAATGGCGTGTTGAGCGCGCCGATCATCGTTGCGCCGATGAAGAAGGAGCGGGATTTCGACGCCTGGCGCGGCAAGCTTGCCGGCAAGATCGTGCTGGTGACGCTGCCCGGCACCGGCGACGAGCCGAACGAGGCCGCCTTCCAGCGGCTCAAGGGCAAGGATATCGAGAAGCTCGACAAGTTCGAGCAGCCGAAAAATGATCCAGCGTCGCTGGAGCGGCTGATGAAGCGCCTCAGCTTCACCCGCAAGCTGGAGGCTTTCCTGAAGGCCGAGGGGGCGGTCGGATGGGCGCGTCAATCCTATCGCGACGGCAAGTTGCTGCATGGCGAGGGTTATGATTTCGGCGTCAGCGACACGCCCGCGCTGCCCGGCGTCGAGATCGCGGCGGAGGATTATCGCCGCCTCGCCCGCCTCGCCAAGACCGGCCCTGCGCCGGTGCTGGAAATCAACAGCGACGTCCGTTTCGACGACAGCGACGTCAACGCCTACAACATCCTGGCCGATATTCCCGGCAGCGATCCCAAAGCCGGCTATGTCATGGCCGGTGCGCATCTCGACAGCTGGGTCGCAGGCGACGGCGCGGCGGACAATGGCGCGGGCAGCGCCATGATCATGGAGGCTGCGCGCATCCTGAAATCACTCGGCATCAAGCCCAAGCGCACGATCCGCTTTGCCCTCTGGTCGGGCGAGGAACAGGGGCTGTTCGGCTCGATGGCCTATGTCGACGAATATCTCGCCACCCGCGCACCGGGGCCGAAGGAGGAACAGGGGCGGGAGGAAATGTATTTCCGCTACAAGACCCGTTTCCCGATCACGCCCAAGCCCGGCTATGCGGACCTGAAAGCCTATTTCAACATCGACAATGGCTCGGGCAAGCTGCGCGGCCTCTATGCCGAACGCAATGTCGCCGCCGTTTCGCTGTTGCGCGAATGGCTCAGCCCCTTTGCCAGCATGGGCGCCGGCAATGTCGTGTCGCAGCCGACCGACGGCACCGATCATGAATATATGCAGGCGATCGGCGTGCCGGGCTATCAGTTCATCCAGGACCCGCTCGACTATGAAAGCCGCGTCCATCACAGCGGTATCGACACCTTCGATCATCTGAAGGCGGAGGATATGCGCCAGGGCGCGGTCGTCCTCGCCGGCATGCTGCTGCAGGCCGCGAACAGCGACAAGACGTTGCCGCGCATGCCGCTGCCGACCCAGCCGGCGGTCAGCGATCCGTTCAAATATGAGGATCCGGCGCTGGATTGAACGTAACGGGCGGGGCGGCGGCGTCGCCGCCCCGCCTAGCTCTGGGCGTCGTGGAAGATGATGCCCAGCGTGTGGCGCATGCCGGACAAGAGCCGGCTGACGCCATGGCGCATCTGCACCCGGTGGACGCCGCGCGTGCCGATCACCGGCCGCTCACGCACCGGGAAGACCACGGCATCGCCCTTGCGCAGCGGCACCATTTCGGGGCGCGACTGCATGCGCGGGCGTTGCTCGGTCAGGATGAAGGCGCCGCCGGTGAAGTCCGCCTCCGGCTCAGACAGCAGGATCGCCGCCTGCAACGGGAAGATGGTCGCGCCATAGACATCCTGATGCAGCGCATTCCAGTCGCCCGCCTCATAGCGCAGCAGCAAGGGCGTCGCCTTGTCCTGGCCACCGAGCGCGCACTGGTTGAGGAAATCTGCGTGGCGCGCGGGATAGAGCGCATCGCTCCCCAGCATCGCCGCCCAGCGATTGGCGACCTCTACCAGCGGCGGATAAAGTGCTTCGCGCAGCGTGGCGACCGGCTCGGGCAGCGGGTGGTCGAAATAGCGATAGCGCCCCCGGCCATAGCCATGGCGCGCCATCACCACCTCCTTGCGGAAGGCATGGGGCTGATCCCATAGCGCCACGATCGCGTCGCACTGGTCCGGGGAAAGCAGGGCAGGCAGGCGCGCGGCGCCATGAAGGTCAAGGTCGGTCAGGTCCATGGTGCGCAGCATGGGCGGCGCGCGGCGCGGCGTCATCCCGCGCCTTGCGTTCAAATCCGGCGGATCATCTGGGCTTGCGGAACCGATAGAGGAAGCGATCGGTCTTGCCGCGAATGGCGGGATCGAACACCAGCTTGCTGTGATCGTCGGCGGGGTTGGCGAGCAGCGGGCTTTGCGCCTCCAGCACGAAGCCGGCGCGCAGGAAGTCGGCCTTCACCACAGCCGGATCGATCCGGTGCAGTCTGTCCACGATGGCGCGGGTGTCGCCGGCCGGGCCGACATGATCGATGATGCCGACGATCCCGCCCGGCCTGGTCGCGGCATAGAGCGTCTTCACGAAGGCATGGGGGTCGGTGCGCGGAATGCCGAACTTGTCCGACTGCCAGTAGAGATCATGGTAGCTCAGATTGATGATGCTGAAGTCGAAACTGTCGGGCGCCGCGGCAAAGGCCTCGAACGGATAGCGCACCCAGTCCACTTCCGGCCGACGCGCTACCAGCGCCGCCCATTTGGGCTTCTCTTCCTCGCCGGCGTAGAATTGGCTGGGCTCGAACCCGGTCACCTTGCCCTTGGGGCCGACCGCATCGGCCATGATCTCCGCCCAATAGCCCGATCCGGTCATGATGTCGGCTGCCTTCATGCCGGGCTTGAGGCCCAGGAAGGCCAGCGTCTCGGCCGGCTTGCGGCTTTCGTCCAGCGCCCGTGCGTCGGCGGGCCGCTTGGGATCGGCCACGGCGGCGGCCAAGTCGGTCTTGGCAAGGGCGATGATCGGCGTGGACAGGGCGAGGCCGCTCAGGGCCAGGGCAAGCATCAGGCGCATGGATTTTCCCCTCATGGAAGGCGGGCCAGCATGCGCTTGATCGCGCGTCCGTTCAACGATCCGCGCCGATGCCGGTCGATCGATTCCGGTCGTTGGTCGAAGGGCGGGGCAGGCCTGCCGCGTCCACTCGGCTCTCCACATGCACGTTCAGGCCCAATCATATTGTCATGGTTAACGGGCTCGGCTTGGGACGGCGCGGGGGCAGATGATAAGGAGAAAATGATGTCGCACCCGATGAAATTAGCCCCCATTGCCATGGTGTTGGTGGGCTCGCTGGGGCTGGGTGGCTGTGCCACGAAATCCTTCGTGCGCGAACAGGTGGCGACCGTGAACCAGCGCGTCGATGCGCTCGACGCCAAGCTGCAGACCACCGACGGCACGGCGCAGCAGGCTCTGGCCCAGGCCCAGTCGGCCGCCGGTCAGGCCCAGAATAACGGTCAGCGCCTCGATCAGCTGAACGCCCGCGTCGACGGTGTCGAGCAGCAGATGCGCGAAGCCAAGACCAAGCGCGCCAGAAACTGATCGCGCAACTGATCACGTAGCCGATCAAGCTACCGATCCGGTCGGGCTGGTCCCGATCCCGTGCCGGCGCCCCCGCTTCATGGGGGCGCCGGCCCCATTCCCGGATAGGCTCCTCCATGCACAAATTCCCATGGGCGCTGGCGATGCTGGCGCTGTTCGGTGCCTCTCCCGCGCTGGCGGCCGCGCCAGAAGCGGCCGCGTCCGAGAAGGCCGCGCCTGAAACCCCGCGATCGCCCGATGCGCGCCGGGTGATCGACTGGATTGCCGCGACCGGCGACAATCATGGCTTGCCCTATGCTATCGTCGACAAGCAGGCGGCCCATGTCTTCCTGTTCGATGCCAGGGGCAATGCGCTGGCCGATGCGCCGGTGCTGATCGGCATCGCGCCCGGAGACGATGCCACGCCAGGCGTCGGCAAGAAGAGCCTGGCGGAGATCGGCCCGGCGGAAAAGACCACCCCGGCCGGGCGTTTTCTCGCCAAATTCGGCCTGGCGGCGGGCAAGCAGCGCGTGCTGTGGGTCGATTATGCGACCTCGGTCGCGATGCACACCATCCCCAAGGGCAATCCCAAGGAAAAGCGGCGCGAGCGCATGCTGTCGCCGACGATCGACGATAATCGCATCACCTTTGGCTGCATCAACGTGCCGATCGCCTTCTATAATCGCGGCCTGCGCCCGCAATTTCTGAAAAAGGGCGGCTATGTCTATGTGCTGCCGGACACAAAAACGCTCGAAGCGGTTTTTCCTCCCCTGCATGTCCAGTCTTATCGGAAGGCGGACGCATCCTCATAAGGCGGGAGCCATGCGCATGACGATCCGGAGGGCAAGCGGCCTGATACTGGTTGCGGCGGCGGGGCTGTCGCCGGGCAGCGCACAGGCCGGCTTCTATTCGGGCGAAGCGCTGCTGGAAAGCTGCACCGCCGACCGCAACGACAAGGCTTTTTTCGAGAAAAGCTATGAATGCGTCGGCTATGTCGCCGGCGCGGTCGACGCGTTCAACACCACGCGCGAGGTGAATGGCCTCAAAAGCTGCATCCCCGCCGATGTGACGCTCAGCCAGTTGAAGGGCGCCACCGTCGACTATCTGCGCGCCAATCCGGACAAGCGCAGCCAGTCCGCCTCCGCCCTGGTCTTCACCGCCACGCGCCAGGCCTGGCCCTGTCCCAAGGCAAAGGCCAAGCCCGGCATCAGACCCGGCACGAAGAAGAAGCGGAAATAGCGCTTATTTCGCGGGCTTGCCGGTGGGCCGCCTATAGAGGCGCGCCATCGCCGCCTCCATCTTCGCCCGGTCGACCGACAGGATCACGCGCTGCGCCTGCTCGCCCAGATGCGGGCGATAGGCTTCCGTCCAGGACAGGGTGTCGCCATAGGCCGCCGTCTGGCTGGTCTCGAAATCGACCCACAAAGTCTCGTCCTTCGTCACGATCTCCGGGTTCAGCCAGGCCATGGCGACAATCTCGTCCCACATCGGATAGCCCGGTTCCAGCCCGGTCTGGAACAGCTCGCTCAGCGGGGTATGGGCGGGCTTCAGCCCGTCGAGGAAGGCGCGGGTCCATTGCGTGCCGGTGGACGGATCGACCGGGATCATCGTGATCTTCTTCCACGGCGCATGGGCAAAGATCTTCGCCGCCTCGGGGTCCCAGCGAATGTTGAACTCGCGGCGCGGCGAGTTGACGAATTCGCGGGCAAACTGCTCGGCCGATGGCCCTTCCAGCACCTGATGCGGCGCCAGGCTGCCGCCCATATAGAGGATTTCCTTCACATTGGCGGCGAAGCTGGGGTCCAGGCTCTGGGCGATGGCGATATTGGTCATCGGCCCGGTCGCGAACAGGGTGATCTCGCCCGGATGCGCCTTCACCATCCGCACCAGGAAGGCGGCGGCAATCTCGGCGCTGGGCTTCGTCCTGGGGTTGCCGATCGGCAGGTCGGGCACCTTGGTCGGATCGGTCGATCCGGGATGCTCCTGGATCGTGTCGCCCGGCCAGTAATCGGTCCATGGCCCCTTGAACACCAGCCGGCCATATTGGCCTTCCCAGCGCTTGGTCGCCTCGGCGCTGTTGAGCAGCGGGAAGGTCGCGCCGGGCACCACCGGCACGTCGGTCCGGCCCAATATCTCCAGCGTGCGCAGCGCATAGGCGGTCGCCGTGTCGCGCCACACCGATCCGCTGGTGGTGGTGATGCCCAGCACCTCGACATCTGGGCTTTGCAGCAACAGCAGCGGCACGCCGTTGAGGCCGATCATGTCGTCGTCGACGATCACCAGCCGCTTGGGGCTTGCCGGCGCGGCGGGCTTCGCATTCGCGCCCTGCACGCCCAGCATCAGCGCCAGCGCGCCCAGCATGATCTTCATCGTCCGCATTGCGTCAAACCCCCATTTCGCTTCGTCCCGCCGCCTGTTAGGACGGTGTCATGCGCAGCCTCTATCCGCCGATTGAACCCTACGCCACTGGTCATCTTGACGTAGGCGATGGCCACAGCCTCTATTGGGAACGGTCCGGCACGCCCGGCGCCAAGCCCGCAGTCTTCCTGCATGGCGGGCCGGGCGGCGGCATATCGCCCGATCATCGCCGCCTGTTCGACCCCACCCGTTATGACGTGCTGCTGTTCGACCAGCGCGGCTGCGGTCGATCGACCCCGCATGCCCATCTCGACGCCAACACCACCTGGCATCTGGTCGCCGATATCGAGCGCTTGCGCGCGATGATGGGCGTCGACCAGTGGCTGGTCTTCGGCGGCAGCTGGGGATCGACCTTGGCGCTCGCCTATGCGCAGGCGCATGTCGCGCGCGTGTCGGAGCTGGTGCTGCGCGGCATCTTCACCATCCGCCAGAGCGAGATCGACTGGTATTATCAACAGGGCGCCAGCCGCATCTATCCCGACAAATGGGAACGATTCGTGGCGCCGATTCCGGAAGATGAGCGCGGCGACATGGTCGGCGCCTATCGCCGCATCCTGACCGGTGACGATCGCGCCGCGCAGGTCGCCGCCGCCAAGGCCTGGAGCGTCTGGGAAGGCGAAACCATTCGCCTGCTGCCCGACGACGCGCTGTCCGCCACCCATGAGGGCGATGATTTCGCACTGGCCTTCGCCCGGATCGAAAATCATTATTTCGTCCATCGCGGCTGGCTGGAGGATGGCCAGTTGATCCGCGAGGCGGGCAAGCTGGCTGACATTCCCGGCGTCATCGTCCAGGGCCGCTACGACATGGCCTGCCCGGCCGAAACCGCCTGGGCGCTGCACCGCGCCTGGCCGCAGGCGCGCTTCGAAATGATCGAAGGCGCCGGCCATGCGTTCAACGAACCGGGCATATTGGACGCGCTGATCCGCGCGACCGACGGATTTGCGGCATGATGGAAGGAAAAGACGTGCGGACTATGATGTTGCTGGCGACGGCACTGTTTCTCGCCTCCTGTGGCGGCGGCGATGAGGTGACGGCGGTCGAGAACCGGGCCATGCCCGACACCGGCGCAGCGGCTGAAGTCGCCAAGCTCGACCCCGACCTGCGCAACGGCGTGCTGGAAAAGGCGATCAAGGCATCGGGCGTCGCCTGCCCCTCGGTCACCGGTTCGGAACGCGCCGAGGTGCGGCCGGGCGTCAAGGGCTGGAAGGCCCAGTGCAACAACGACACGGCCCATCTGATCGAGATCTTGCCCGATGGCACCGCGAAGGTGACCAGCCGGACGCATTAAGCGGGAAAGGCGTCAGGCGGCGCGCGGGACGATGCGATCCAGTTCGCCGTTCAGCGCCCGCTTGGCCTCCAGCAGTTCATAGTCGATCTGGAGGCCCAGGAAAAAACCTTCCGACATACGGAAATAGCGAGCCAATCGAAGGTCGAGTTCACCGTCCATTGGATGGTCGCCGTCAATCACGGCCTGCACGCGATCCACCGGCAGACCGATCGCGGTGGCCAGTTCCACCGAGGTCATATCCAGCGGTTCCATGAACTCCAGCCACAGCATTTCGCCGGCATGCGCATTATGCAGCCAGTCAGGATTATCGGTGGTGGTTGGTGATTTCGACATTATGCGCGTGTCCGTCTTTCCAAACGAAGCATATACGCCATTGCATATTGATGGAAATTGAATGTTGCCCGGCTCGATCGTCGCTCAGCGCGTGAAGGCGGTTGCTGGGTGGGTTGCGCAGGTCGTCCAGGGTGCGAGCGCGGTTGAGCAGCTTCAATTTAGAAAACGCGCGCTCCTGCATATCCGAAGGCAGCTTGCGGCTGCGTTCACCATTCCAGATTTTTTCGGTCTCGGGATTGGCGAAGGAGCGGATCATGGCGGCAAATCCTAACCGGACAACGATCTAATCTGACGCCACCTGCATCAGATTTGAATCGACGCTTACCGTAGGCGTCTCCGCACCGTCCAGGGCATGGGCCGGACGGTGCTACCGGTGGAATTTGCGCGAACCCTCAGGCGGCGTAGATCGCCGGGCGATAGCGCGGTTCGGGAATGGGATGATCATGATCACGCGCAAAATCGAGCCATAGAGCAATAGCGACCTGCACTTCCGCGATCGCTTCAGCCGGCGTATTGCCATGCGCGGAACAGGGTTTGAGGTCGGGAACGTCTGCGATCCAGACCTTGTCCTCTTTCGACCAGAAGACATTGATGTGGTAATGATGGTCCATCATTCTTCCATGCTGAGGCCGTAGGCTTCGACCATATCAAGAAATTGTTCGACCTGATAGGTTTTGGCGTCCTTGCCGTTGGGTTGAATGATCAGTGGTCTGTCGAGACCGGGACGGCCATAGACATGATGGCTGCCCGTCACTCGTGCCAAGCGAAAGCCGAAGGCTTCGAGCAAGTGCTGGAAGTCGCGGAAACTGACGTTGCGACTGCCTTGTAACAGGCGCTGGAGGAGCTTGGCGGGTTTGACCATGGCTGCGATCCTTCAATGGGCAGCTCCCCATGAATCGCCAATTTGCTCCGACTGCAACAGTTATTTTCGCCCAATTCCTAATCGAATTCGGATAAAAATCTCTGATTCAAGGTAGGCCGAAAATTACGGACCTTTACCGCCCGAACTTCCGCGTCGTCTTCCCGAACCGTCCTTTCCGTGTGCCCGGCTTGCCCTCGGTCGCGCGGCCGCGTGGCGCCGCCACCTGCTGGTCCGCTGGCAGGCCCAGTTCTTCCGCCTCCAGCTTGCGGATCTCGTCACGGATGCGGCCGGCTTCCTCGAACTCCAGGTCCGCCGCCGCCGCGCGCATCTTCTTCTCCAGATCCTCGATATAGGCGCGCAGATTATGGCCGACCAGATGCGGGCGATCCTCCAGGCCCGTCTCCACCGTGACCTGATCCTTGGACGCGACATGGGCGATGATGTCGCTGATATTCTTCTTCACGGTGAAGGGCGTGATGCCATGCGCATCATTATAGGCCTGCTGCTTTTCGCGGCGGCGGGAGGTCTCGTTGAGCGCGCGTTCCATGCTGCCCGTCACCCGGTCGGCATAGAGGATGACGCGGCCGTCGACATTGCGGGCGGCGCGGCCGATCGTCTGGATCAGCGATGTCTCGCTACGCAAAAAGCCTTCCTTGTCCGCGTCGAGGATCGCGACCAGCCCGCATTCGGGAATGTCGAGCCCCTCGCGCAGCAGGTTGATGCCGATCAGCACGTCATAGACGCCCAGGCGAAGATCACGGATCAGCTCGATACGCTCCAGCGTCTCGACGTCGCTATGCATATAGCGGACCTTGATCCCCGCTTCATGCATGAACTCGGTCAGATCCTCGGCCATCCGCTTGGTCAGCGTGGTGACGAGCGTGCGGTACCCCTGGGCCGCGACCTTGCGGCATTCGTTGATCAGGTCGTCGACCTGGTCCTCGACCGGCTTGATCTCGACCGGCGGGTCGATCAGGCCAGTAGGGCGGATCACCTGTTCGCTGAACACGCCGCCGGTCTGCTCCATCTCCCATGGACCGGGCGTCGCCGAGACGCTGACCGTCTGCGGCCGCATCGCGTCCCATTCGTTGAAGCGCAGCGGCCGGTTGTCGATGCAGCTCGGCAGGCGGAAGCCATATTCGGCCAGCGTGATCTTGCGTCGATGGTCGCCCCGCGCCATCGCGCCGATCTGCGGCACGGTCTGGTGGCTTTCGTCCACGAACAGCACGGCATTTTCGGGCAGATACTCAAACAGCGTCGGCGGTGGTTCGCCCGGCAAACGCCCGGTCAGGAAGCGGCTGTAATTCTCGATCCCTGCGCAGCTGCCGGTCGCCGCGATCATCTCCAGGTCGAAATTGGTGCGCTGTTCCAGCCGCTGCGCCTCCAGCAGCTTGCCCTCGGCCTCCAGTTCCTTCAGCCGCTCGGTCAGCTCGAAGCGGATCGCCTCCATCGCCTGCTTCAGCGTCGGGCCGGGGGTCACATGGTGGCTGTTGGGAAAGACCTTCACATAATCGAGGCTGGCGACCTTCCTGCCGGACAGCGGATCGAACTCGACAATCTCCTCTATCTCGTCGCCGAAGAAGCTGATGCGCCAGGCCGTGTCCTCATAATGGGACGGGAAGATTTCCAGATTGTCGCCCTTCACGCGGAAATTGCCGCGCGCGAAACCGGCATCGTTGCGCTTATACTGCAGCGCCACCAGCTTGCGGATGATCTCGCGCTGGTCCTCGATCCCGCCCTTCTTCATGCTGAAGGTCATCGCCGAATAGGTTTCTACCGATCCGATGCCGTACAGGCAGGAGACGGACGCAACGATGATGACATCGTCTCGCTCCAGCAGCGCACGGGTGGCCGAATGGCGCATCCGGTCGATGCTTTCGTTTACCGAGCTTTCCTTCTCGATATAGGTGTCCGACCGCGCGACATAGGCTTCGGGCTGATAATAGTCGTAATAGCTGACGAAATATTCGACGGCATTGTCGGGGAAGAAGCTCTTGAACTCGCCATAGAGCTGCGCCGCCAATATCTTGTTGGGCGCCAGGATCAGCGCTGGCCGCTGCAGCGCCTCGATCGTCTTGGCCATGGTGAAGGTTTTGCCGGACCCGGTGACGCCCAGCAGCACTTGGTCCTTCTCGCCCTGCTTGGCCGCCGCCACCAGTTCGGCGATCGCGGTCGGCTGGTCGCCCGATGGTTCATAGTCGCTGACCAGGGTGAAGGGGCGTCCACCCTCACTCTTCTCCGGGCGCGCGGGCCGGTGCGGCACGAAGTCCTGGCCGGTTTCGGGTTCGTCAAGGCTGGTGCGGATCTGAATCGACATGGGCGTAATATGGGGCCTTTGGGCAAGGGCGCAATCCGCGCCCTGGCAAGTCAGGGCTGCAATTCGAACGCGCTCTTGGGCGGCGGCGGATAGATCACCGGCTTGTCACCGAACCGCGCGCGCAGGACAGTCTCGCGGCGCTCGTCATCGACAATCTCGACATTCACTTCTTCCGGATATTTCAGGCTGACATGAAATTTCCTGTCTCTGACCTCATATTCCAACACTGACCAGCGCATGTTGGGGTCGTCGGGTTCCAGATACCAGGCTTCCCATAGAAGGTCGGCCAAATTCGTTCGTTGCGAATCGTACCAACGCACAATTTTGCCTTCATCCTTGAAAATGCTGATGTCGACCCATCCTTCACCGATTTCGACATAGAGAAACACGCCATTAGGATCGCCTCCCACAGTTTCAGCAAGCTCTTGCCCGATCTCGTTCATGAGCGGCCCCAGCTTCTCCAACTTATCGGATCCCATTGACCTCGCCTTTCGCCTCATTCGCGAACTGTCGGACGCGTTTCCTGCCATCGACATACCAGGTAACGGTAAGGTGGTAGGGGCGCTTAGAGGTTCCCTCATAAAGTGGCACAATGTCCACGATGACCCTTTTTTCTGCGCGTAAAGCCTTGGCCCATCCATCTTCCATGGCGCGGTAGGCGCCTCGATTGAAATTCCGATCCTGGGCGAAATGGTTGAAGCTGTCGCCGGGACCGTTGAAACGGGCAGCAATGAAATGACCGCCATCGTCACCGGGGCGACGATCCGGCTGACCTGCCTGAGCTTGCGCTTGGCGGGAGCGTTTGGCGATCGGTCCATCCGTAAGTTCGGCAATAATTTCTCTTGGGCGAGCGATGACGTCGATATCGAACGCATAGCCATTTCTCACTTCCCGCTGCCAGTTCGAGTTCAGTAGCTGGCTTTCCAGCGACGGTGGATCAGCCGGATCGGGCGGCAAGTCCCCGCCATGCGTATCCATATAATGGGCAAGGGCGACGACCTTGTTCTTGGCTGCCCGACCCGCATCCAGATAGGTCTGATGTGGCAGCTTCAGCCGTTGTCCGATCTGCAAGGGTTGATCGAGCGGCATGTTGTTCAGCCAGGCGAGGTCCGCAGCCGTCAGCCCCTGGCGCTGGGCGGCGATACGGCTGAGCGTGTCGCCCTGTTTGACCATGTAGAGCGAATGATTGGCGGGGTGATCGGCGCGAAAGCGATCGCGATCAGGAGCACCATTTCGTCTTGTCGCCAACGGTGACGATGGCCGTGCGACGCCGGTGCCACCGGGACGGGACGAAGGCGCATTTGCGTTGCCACCCGTGGCGCCGAAATAGCGGCCCTGTCCACGGAAGGTGAAGCGACCGTTTTCCTCGTCATGCCAAGGGTTGAATTTCACCTCGATCGCGTCCGGCCCGATACGCCGACCGGTGCGGAGATAAAGACTGAATGCGGTTTCGCGATTGGATCGAACGGACTCCCTCTTGGTCATCGACACGCCCCCCAATGATGAAAGGATCACCTATCATGATTGAAAGAACAAATGATCGAGGAGCGCACCTCACCACCTTACCACGCCCCGCCGGTAAGCGTCCGGCCTTGGGCGTGTTGCGGGGTTCGGTCCTGTTGCGGGGTTCGGTCCTGTTGGCGAGGGAGTGATCGATAGGAGTCTCCTTCTGGACTCCATAAGGAGATCAGGAGATGGGCCGGATCGAGGTCATCACCCGTACGGAGCGCCGCCGTAAATATTCGCCTGCCGAGCGGCATGCCATCATGCAGGAGGCGGACGCGCCGGATGTCACTGTGCGCGAGGTGGCGAAGCGGCACGATATAGCCGAGAGCCTGATCTATAGCTGGCGGACGGCGCGGCGTCAGGCGGAGAAGATCGCCAGCGAACCGCTGACCTTCATCTCATATGGAGCCGTGCCCGAGGGTGCAGTCGCTACGGTTCCTCATGCACAGCCGCCGGTACGTCCTGATCCTGTTCCGACGATGCCGGTGATGGATGAGTTGGCCCGTCCACATCCCGGTGCACGCCCCGGCGAGATCGGCATCGACCTGCCCAGCGGCGTTCGTCTGTCGGTCGACAGTTATGTGAACGAGAAGGCGCTGGCCCGCGTGCTGCGTACCTTGCGGGATATTTCATGATCTCACTGGCGCCGGGCACCAAAGTCTATCTCGCAAGCAAGCCGGTCAGCATGCGTTTGGGGTTCGACGGTTTGGCGGCGCTGGTGCGCCCGTTGTTTTCGGTCGAGCCCTATTGCGGCCATGTCTTCCTGTTCCGCAGCCGGAGCGGCAACTATCTGAAGGCGCTGCACTGGGACGGCTCCGGCATGTGCCTGTTCGCCAAGCGCCTGGAACGGCACCGCTTCGTGTGGCCGCCGCTGGTCGAAGGCGGCGTGGTGCTGACCCCGGCGCAGTTTGCGCTGCTGATCGAGGCGATGGACTGGCGGCGTGCCGTCGTTCCCGAAGCGCCTCGCATCCCGGTGCAGATGTAGGCATAAAGTGTTGTAAAACGGGGAATTTCCCTTGGATCGTACCGGCCATTTTGCTATGGGGAACCGTGTCCGCCGACGAGATCAACCTTCCTGCCGATCACGATGCCTTGCGTGCGCTTTTCGCCGATATGCAGGCGCGTATCGCCGCCTCGGAACAGGCGCTGGAAGCTGAACGGGCCGCCCATGAGACGACCCGCAACGCCGTCAAGCTGACCACGCTCCAGATCGAGAAGCTCAAGGTCCAACTGTCCCGGTTGCGCCGGATGAAGTTCGGTCAGTCGTCCGAGCGGATTGCCGAGATGGCGGATCAGTTGGAACTGACGCTGGAAGATCTCGAAGCCGAACATGCCCATGCCGCATGTGCCCTCGGTGAACCGGCACCCACGGAAGAACGAGCGCCAGCAGCCCGCAAGCCCAAGCGCCTGCCGCTGCCCGATCATCTGCCACGCGACGAGACGGTGCACACTGCACCCGATGCCGATGGCTGCTCTGCCTGCGGCGGCGCCATGGGCAAGCTGGGCGAGGACGTGACCGAGGTTCTGGAGTATGTGCCGGGCCGTTTCCGTGTCGTGCGCCACGTCCGTCCCAAGCTGGCCTGCGGCCGCTGCGACGCGATCAGCCAGGCACCGGCTCCATCCCTGCCGATCCCGCGTGGTCGAGCCGGCCCCAACCTGCTGGCGCATGTGGTCGTATCGAAGTTCGCCGACCATCTTCCGCTCTATCGGCAGTCGCGCATCTATGCTCGCGAAGGCGTCGATCTCAGCCGTTCCACCCTGGCCGACTGGCTGGGACAGGTCAGTTGGTTGTTGCAGCCGCTGGTGGACCGCATTGCCGATCATGTCATAGCCAGTCCCAAGCTCCATGCCGACGATACGCCCGTGCCGGTATTGGCGCCGGGCACCGGCAAGACTGCAACAGGACGATTATGGGTCTATCTGCGCGACAACCGACGATGGCGGCCGAGCGACAGGCCGGCGGCGCTGTTTCGCTATAGCCCGGATCGCAAGGGCGAGCGTCCGCGCGAGCATCTCAGGACATTTGCAGGCTTTCTGCAGGCCGACGCCTATGCCGGGTTCGAACGACTCTATGTGCCTGACCGTCAGCCGGGGCTGATAACGCCTGTCGCCTGCTGGGCGCATGCGCGGCGCAAGCTGCACGACGTCTACAAGGCCGACCCGCATTCCGTAGCAGCCGAAGGGCTGAGGCTCATCCGTGAGCTATACGATGTCGAGCGCGGCATTACCTGTGACCCTGCCGATGACCGGCGCAAGGCGCGGAAGCTGTCCAGGCTACGGGCGCTGGATTTCTTCGCATGGGCTGATGGCGTGCTGGGACAGATTTCCGCGCGGTCGCCGCTGGCTGAGGCGCTGCGCTATGCCGTGAAGCTTGAGCCCCAGTTGCTGGCCTACACCGAGGACGGGCGGCTTGAGATCGACAACAACCTCGCGGAGAATGCCCTGCGCGGCATTGCTGTGGGCCAGAAGAACTGGCTCTTTGCTGGTGCCGACTGTGGCGGGGAGCGCGCTGCCGCCATCTACTCCCTGCTGGAGACGGCCAAGCTCAACGACGTGAACCCGCAGGCTTGGCTGGCCGACGTGCTGGATCGCATCGGCAAGGGACATCCCATCAACCGGATCGACGAACTGCTGCCTTGGAACTGGCTTCCAGATTCGGCCTAACTAACCGATGCTCTTGAGATGCTGGTCGCCGGTGCCAAACTCCCTATTCAAATCAAGCAACCGATGGCCCAGCACGGCTTTCTCGTGGCGATCCACCACTATGACCAAAAGCGTATTGAAACGCCCGGTTCCAATCAAAATCTGATCAAATCGACCGTGGGCATCTCGATATACATGATGCACGTCATTCAGATCGGGTAATCCCAGATCATCAAGGCTAATATTGTCAACATAAGGCCAGATATCAACGATCGGCTCGGCATTCTCCGTCACATTCTGCATCGGAGCGGCGAAACAGGCTTCGAACTCATCAGCGGAAAGGAGGCGCGTGGGCTGCATGGCCGAGCCGTATCAAGCCTGGGCTATGCTCGCAATGGGCGTAAGCCGCTACTTACAGGACGGGTGGGCCCGGACGCTTACCCCCGCCGCCCCGGATCGCAATAATCCCGATATCCAGACCCGCCGCCGCTTGCTAAGTCTGGGCCAGATAAGGGGTCGCTTCTGCCAAGATATGCCAGGGGAAGCCGGTGATGACCAAAGCCTTGACCAACGGCCTGCTGGCCTGCGCGCTCGCGGCGCTGGCCGGATGCAACAAGCCGCCCGCCAGCCAGGACACACAGATCGCCGCGACCGACGCGATGAGCCATGACGCCGCTGTCACGCAGATCGAGAAGGTGCAGCTCAAGCCCGGCCAGTGGGAAGGGCGCTTCGTGATGGAGCGGATCGACATGCGCGGCGGGGAGGCGATGCCCGCGGCGGCGCGCCAGCAGATGCAGCAGGCGATGAACCGCACCCTGCGCTATTGCGTCACGCCCGAGCAGGCCGCCCATCCCGATGGCCGCGCCTTTTCCGGCGATCCGGGCAAGGATTGCCGCTACAGCGACTTCGCCGTGCGCGGCGGCACGGTGAAGGGCAATGTCACCTGCCGTCGCGATAGCGGCACCAGCAGCATGACGATGGCGGGCATCTATGCGCCCGACAGCTATGCGGTACAGATGGACATGCGGCAGACCGACTTGCCCAATGGCGTCGAGATGGCGATGAAGGCAAGGTCGGAGGGCCGCTGGATCGGCCCGGACTGTTCGAAGGGGCAATGACGATGCGCGCAATAGCATATATGGTCGCCGCGCTGGCTCTGCCTCCTTCGGCTATTGTGGCGCAGGCGCCCGAGCCGACCGATGATGTTAATAATACGATTATTGTCGAGGGTCAGCGACTGACCCGCAAGGAGGTGCGTGAACGCGCCACCGGGTTCGTAAGGACGTTGGGCGTCGTTCAGGGAGAACGCAGTGTCGCGCGCTGGGTCGACGGTGTTTGCCCCCGCGTCCTGGGGGTCGCGCCGGAAATCGCCAAACTGGTTGAGGCCAAGGTGCGCAAGATCACGAGCAACATAGGGGCGCCGCTGGCAGATGAGCGGTGCCACACCAATCTGCTGATCGCCTTTGTGGAAAACGGGCGCGATATCGCAAAACTGATATCGACGAACATGCCCAACGCGATGTCGCAGGTTCATGGCATTGATCGTCGCGATCTGGAACAGGGGGATGCGCCGATCCGCTGGTGGTATACCATAGGCGACAGTGCCAGTACCGGTGGCAAGGCGCTGGACATGCCGCCGCCAGGCAGCTTCGGTAACAGCGAGGGTGGCGGTTCTGCCCTCCCCACTGGTGTGCCGACGGTGCGCAATTATTCTTCCAGTCTGGTGCGGCCTGCGACGACACGGTCCATCGATGCGGCGACTGTGGTGATCGACGTCAATCGAGCCGAAGGCATCTCACTGACTGCGGCTTCAGCTTATGCCGCTTTTGTTGGCCTGGCAGAGATCAAGGGGCGAGCCAAACCGCCGGTATCGTCGATCCTCAACATATTTGGCGAAAAGACGTCGGCCAATGACCTGACATTTTGGGACAATCAGTTTCTTGATGAACTATATGACATGCCGCTCAATCGTTGGGGGCGGGTGCAGCGCGGTTATCTCGTCAAGGCGATAGGTCAGGCCGAGGGCGAAGCGGAAGAGGCCGATGATGGTCCGGTCGAGCCCTGAAGCTGGCTGACGGGACACCCTGCTGGCTCTGCGCCCGCCCGCTCGGCGCGCGGATCGAATGGCATCATCCCGTGCCCAAGAGCCGGGGCGGGCGACAGATGGTGCCGGTCCATCCGATCTGCCACCGCACCATCCACGCCACCCTATCGAACGCGGAGTTGGCGCGTGCCTATGCCGATGCCATGGCCTTGCGCAGCCATCCCGCCATCGCCCGTTTCCTCGCCTGGATCGCCGACAAGCCGGCCGATTTCCATGCGCCCACCCTCTCCGCCGGGCGCCGACGGCGATGAAGGGACGGGCGCGATAATTTCCCTTGCGCCCGCGCGCGCATCGGTAGAGCGTGCCGCCGTGGAACGAACGGGGAGAGGATATGCGTGACATTCTGACGCTGGGCGGCTTGCTGGCCACCAGCCTGACCCTTGCCGCCTGCGGCAGCGAACCGGCCGCCCCGCCCGCGCAGGAGGAGGAGGCCGCGCCGGCGATGATGAAGAGCGGGCAATGGACGCTCAGCCGCAAGACCACCGGCTACAACACCCCCACCGTCACGGCGGAGGAATATCAGGCCGCGCTCAAGCAGGTGAGCGAGGACAAGATCTGCATCAAGGTCGATGCCGCCGGCGTGCCCGACGCCGATGCGCTCGCCGGGGCGGAAGGCAGCGATTGCAGCTACAAGGACAAGATGGTGCGCAAGGGCCGGCTGATCGCGACCCTCGCCTGCAAGGCCGGCGCCGGCACCTCCGAAATCGTGGTCGAGGGCAATTTTACCGAGGATACGCTGACCTTCGGCACCACCATGACCAAGACGCAGGGCGGCAAGCCGGTGCTGCGCACCACCCACGACCTGTCAGGCAAGCGCGACGGCGACTGCCCGGCCTGACCGGCGGGACCGATCCGGGTGGGCCTCAGTCCGCCCGGCGGGCCTGGGCGTGGATTTCCGCCCGCGACAGCAGCAGGTCCAGGTCGGCGCGGCTGATGTCGAAATTGTCGGGCAGTTCGGCCAGCGCCTTGTCGATATCCTCCAGACGAAAGCCCGCCTCCGCGCGCATCTTGTCGGCGATCACCGGCGGCGCGACCGGCTGGTGCGGATAGCTGTGGCCCGACAGGCGGTGGAAGAACAGGCCGAGGGACACCAGGGCGATCGAATTGATCCCGACCGGCGCAAAGGCGAAGGCATAGCCGGCATCATGAATGCCCTGGCTGCCGATCACCGCGGTCAGCGCCGCCGCGCCGCCGGGCGGATGCAGGCAGCGCAGCAGGCTCATCAATATTATCGCCAGGCCCACCGCCATGCCGGCCGCGACCATCATGTCGGGGATCAGCTGATAGGCGGCGACGCCGATCAGGCTGGACAGGATATTGCCGCCCACCACCGACCAGGGCTGGGCCAGCGGGCTCGCGGGCACGGCAAAGATCAGCACCGCCGACGCGCCCAGCGGCGCGACGATGATCGGCAGGTCGCCGGCATGCAGCGGCAATTGGCTGCACACCAATATGGTGAGGCTGATGCCGATCGCCGCGCCCAGGCCCGCGATCATCCGGTCGATCGGGCGGGCACCGGCCAGCAGCGGCTTGAAAAGATTCATTGCGGATATTCCTTTGGCGCAGCCCCATGCGCCGCCACGGGCGAAAAGGCCACCCCAGTTTTTCTTGGCCCCAATATTGCCCGGAGTCGCCCGAGGGCCGCTTATTCCAGCGCGTCGATCGCCCGCTGGTCGCAATGCCTGGGGCCACGCGGCACCGGGCTGACATTGGGCACCAGCAGCGACTGGCCGATCCGCACCGGCGCGAAGCGCTTTCGCTCTATCCCCTCGCAGCGCAGATATTGCTCCAGCATCTGCGGCGGCGTGTCGCGCTTCTCGTAGGAGAGGCGGAAGGTGCCCCAGTGGATCGGGATTGCCGTCGATGCGCCCAGCCGCTCGAACAGTTCGACCGCGCGGCGCGGGCCGATATGCGCGTCCGATTCCATCTGCCCCGGCCAGAAGCGGAAGGCGCCGATCGGGATCAGCGCCAGCCGGATCGGCCCGAACCGCGTCGCATCGCCGGTCCAGCCCATGTCGCCCGCGCCGGTATCGCCGGCAAAATAGATATTGCCCGCCCGCGTCTCGATCAGGAAGCTCGACCAGAGCGCCCGGTTGCGGTCAGTGAACCAGCGGCTGCTCCAATGATGGTTGCGCGTCGCATGGACCCGATAGTCCGGGCAATGCTCGTAATTCTCGCACTGGATCACCGCTTCAGGCACCAGTCCGTTCAACTGCGCGCCGGTCACCGACTGGCCCCAGTCGAGCGCTACCGACGGTATGCCGTTCGCCTTCAATATCGTGTCATTGCCCAGCGCCGTGACGATCCTGGGCCGGTCGCGCTGCCACAGCATCTTGAGCGTCGGGATATCCAGATGGTCATAATGATTATGGCTGATGACGATCAGGTCGATCCTGGGCAGATCCTTCATCCTGATGCCCGGCTCCGCGACCCGTTTGGGACCCAGCGGCGGAAAGGGGCTGGCATGGTCGGACCAGATCGGATCGGTCAATATGTTGATGCCCGCCGCCTGCACCAGCACGGTCGCATGGCCGACCCAGGTGGCGACCATGCCACGCGGCGCGGCAAAGGGGGCCGGGCGCGCCGGTTTCACCGCCACCGCATCGGGCCATGCCGGGCGATCGTCATTGCCCAGCAGCCAGCGGGCGATGAAGCCCTGCCGGCTGGTGCCGGGCGGGGCGGGCATGTCGATCGCGCCATCGGGGTTGAAGAAGCGGGCGCCGTCATAATGGCGGCTCGCCGGCCCCTCATAATAGATACGGTCGAGGAAGGGCGGCACGATCACCGTCGCCAGACAGGCGGCGATCAGCAGGAACAGCAGCGCGACACCGACAGCCTTCATCATTGCAACCGCGCGCGCCATGCCTGCTCCCATGCCCGTCATCGCGCCGACATAGCGGACCGGCGGGGCAGGGCAAGGCCTCCCTATTGACCCTGACCCATGTTGGCGACTGCGCCATTCCCGGCCTCGGGCTCAAGGATAACCCCGATACCAACCGGCCCATCGCCGACCTAGCCTTGCGCCGTTCGTCTTCCCCGGTCTGACTCGCAGGAGCATCGCATGAGCAAAAAGCCGAATATTCTCATCATTTGGGGCGATGACGTCGGGATGTGGAATCTCAGCTGCTATCATCGCGGCATGATGGGCGGCTCGACCCCCAATATCGATCGCATCGCGAAGAAGGGCATGATCTTCATGGATCATTATGCCCAGGCCTCCTGCACCGCCGGCCGTGCCGCCTTCATCACCGGCCAATATCCGATCCGCGTCGGCCTCAGCACCGTCGGCCTCGCCGGCGCGCCGCAGGGCATGCAGAAGGAAGATCCCACGATCGCCGAACTGCTCAAGCCCCATGGCTATGCCACCGGCCAGTTCGGCAAGAATCATCTGGGCGACCGGGACGAGCATCTGCCGACCGCGCATGGCTTCGACGAATTTTTCGGCATCCTCTATCACCTCAATGCCGGCCAATATTCGGAAGAATATGATTATCCCAAGGATCCCGAAGTGGCCAAGGCCTTCGCCTGGCGCGGCGTGATCCACAGCAAGGCCGACGGCAAGGGGGGCCAGTCGATCGAGGACAAGGGGCCTTTCGGTTCCGAGCGACAGAAGACGCTCGACAATGAATTCATGGTCGAATCCAAGCGCTTCATCACCGACGCGGTGAAGGCCGACAAGCCCTTCTTCGTCTGGCACAACACCACCCGGATGCATTACCAGACCCACCTGCCGCCCGAATATGACGGCGTCACCGGCTATGGTCTCTATGCCGACGGCGTGAAGCAGATGGACGATCATGTCGGCGAACTGCTCGACCTGCTCGAAGAACTGGGCGTGGCCGACGACACGTTCGTCATGTTCTCGACCGACAATGGCGCGGCCTCCAATTCATGGCCCGATGGCGGCAACCAGCCCTTCCGCGGCGAAAAGGGCGTCGGCGGCTATGAAGGCGGCTTCCGCGTGCCCTGCGTCGTCAGCTGGCCCGGCCATGTGCAGGAAAATGTCGCCACTGGCGAGTTCATGGCGATGGAGGACTGGATGCCCACCATCCTGTCCGCGCTGGGCGAGCCGGAGCTCAAGGATGAACTGCTCAAGGGCAAGACCATCGGCAGCATGACCTACAAGGTCCATCTCGACGGCTATGACCAGACCGAACTGCTCAGCGGCAAGGGCAAGTCGAAGCGCAAGGATTTCTACTATTTCACGGAAACCACGCTGCACGGCCTGCGCTATGGCGACTGGAAGTTCCTGTTCAAGACGCAGGACAAATGGTTCAACGGCATTCAGGAAAATCTGAACACGCCGCTCATCACCAATTTGAAGCTCGATCCGTTCGAGCGTTTCCATGAAGCGCGCGGCTTCGACGAGTGGCAGGAAAACCGATCCTGGACGCTGGCGCCGGCGACCGCGCAGATCGCAAAGTTCATGAAGTCGCTTCAGGAATATCCGCCGCGCATCAAGAGCCTGGATTTCGATCTGGATGCGATGGTGGCGGACGCATCGGCCTCGCAAGCGCGCTGATCGCGACAGGCATGAAGTGGATGCCGCAGGGGCCCGACCTGCGGCATCCGATGGTTCGGCAGGGCAGGGGTGCGTGCCATGAATGATCTGAGTTTCGTCCTGGTCATCTTCTTCGTCACATTGGGACCGATCAAGGTGATCGCCGCCTTTGCCCAGTTGACCAGCCAGTTGCCCGATGGGGAGCGGCGCGCGCTGGCGCTCCGGTCGACCCTGATTGCTACGGCCGTCGGCTTCCTCATCCTGTTCATCGGCGACAATCTGCGCCAGAATTGGCAGATCGCATCGCCCGACCTGTTGCTGACCGGCGGCGTGCTGCTGCTGATCGGCGCGCTGGAGGCGGTCAAGAATGCGCAGCACGCCCCCGCGCCCGATGCGCCGCCGACCTCGGCCAAGGGACTGGCCATGTCGCCGGTGACCTTCCCGATCATCATCACGCCCTATGGTATCGTGGCGCTGCTGCTGTTCGCGGCCGTGGCGGGCGATACCCGGACCTTCCTGACCGGCGTGTTCGGGATTTTCCTGGGCATGATGGTGGCCGATTTTCTGGCGATGATCTTTGCCCGCCAGTTGCTGGGCTTCATCCACGCCGGAACGCTGATGGCGTTCGGCTGGATGATCGCGGTGCTGCAGGCGGCGCTGGCGATCCACGCGATCATGTCGGGCCTGCAGCAATATGGCGTCGTGCCCGGACCGCTTCCCGTCGTCCCTTGATGCGACGGGGTGGCGGATCAAGCGCCTGCCGGCCCTGGTCCGCCCCTTTTTGTGCGTTATGGCCGCAGCATGTCGGGCTTGCGCTTCGCCAGGTCGACCAGCGCCGCCGGCCGCCATTCGGGCAGCTTGTGCCAGCGTTCGATCGCGGCATCGGACAGGGCTTCATTGGTCCGCCCGGCGTCATGCGGCACGTCGATCGCACGCTCGCCCGATCCGAACAGGCGATAGAAGAAGGTCTGGGATTCTGTCACCGGGCCAAGCGGATCGGGATGGTGCGGCGGAAATCCGGGCGGCACCAGCCCGAACGGATCATCCACCGCCAGTCCCGCGAACCGCGCGCGCTCGACCATCCATTCCAGCGCGATATCGGACAGGCCGGAATCGGGATTGCCGCCGCCGACATCGGCATGGCAGCCGGGGAACCAGCATTGCTCGACATGCTGGCCTGCGCCCTGCCCCTCGGGGATCGTCCACAATGTCGGCAGGAACGGCTTGCGATGCTCGTCGATCGCCACCGCATGAAAGGCGAAGGCGACGCTCGATGACAGGTCGGTGTCGTGAAATTCCCGGTTCACCCGGAACAGATGCTTCAATATCCCCTGGAACAAGGTGTTGGGCACGCCCAGCGACCCGACCGTGTCCCACACGCCGACGCACCGGATCGGCGTGCCGTC
>CAACXF010000224.1_pt1 | contig 25453 bp, 21 predicted proteins | sample 2275871 | NCBI WGS metagenome assembly CAACXF01 (sample SAMEA5312481, study PRJEB27640) | indoor metagenome | biome: indoor environment; feature: controlled; material: polymer antistatic dissipative epoxy resin | place: Italy | collected 2014-05-27
TGCCCCAGCGGCCCTTCGGCCGAATGGACCACGACCCGGCCCGTGTCGGCCAACAGGCCGGCGGCGGTCCGTGCCAGCCGCTCCTCTTCCGCCAGGCTGCCGGCCACCAGTGCGGCAACGTCGGCCTGCACCGTGGCAAAGCCGTCCTGGCGCGCGGTGGCGATCTGTGTCGCGGTCACGGGGGAGCAACTGCCGCTCATTACCAGCAACCGGTCGACGGCGCCGGCGCGGGGCAGGGTGGGCGCGGGCGGCACGATGCCCGCCGCCTGCCACCCCAGGATCAGCGCGCGGGTCACGCCCGAACTGCCGACCGCGAAGCGGAACCGATCGCGCTGATGCGCCAGCAAGACAGTGCCGACGGCGGCGAGGCTCGCCTCGTCCATCCCGTCGAACAATATCGCTTCCAGTCCCTTGTCGCTCGCCTCGTGGAACAGCCTGTCGGCTTCGCCCGCCTGGATCCGGTCGCTCGGTGCCAGCGCGATCCGCGCGGCCGTCTGGCGGGCGAGATGCAGCCGCATGTCGGCCTCGTCCATCGGCGTCACCGGATGGCGCGCCATGGTCGGGTGCCGGTCGATGCGATGCACCACGCCACCGGCCGCGGCGAACAGATTGCCGAAGATCAGGTAACGGCCCAGATGCGGCGCGCCGATCAGGATCGGCACGATCCCGCCCAGCGCCTGCCGGCCGATATCCAGCGCGCGGCCAATCGATCCGATCGACGGACTGCTGTCGAAGGTGGAGCAGGTCTTGTAGTGCAATATCGGCGCGCCGCTGGCGCTCAGCGCGGCAAAGGCCGGAGGCAGGTGCCGCTCCATCCATCCAGGCGACCGGCTGCGGGCGTCGCCGGCCATGCCGATCGCCCGGACATCGGGGAAACGGGCCAGCAGCGCCGCATCAGGCTGGCGCAGGAACAGGATGGCGGGCACGCCACCTTCTGCCAGCTGTTCCAGCACATCGGTCGATCCGGTGAAATCGTCGCCGTAAAAGGCGTAGAGCAGGTCCGTCATCCCGCGAAGGCGGCGAGCGCGTCGCGCAGTTCGGGCGCCTGACGCGCCGCTTCGGCCTGGTCGACCCCGGCCACGGCCGCCTCCCAGGCCTGTTGCAGGGCGCGGACGCCCGCGCCCGGACCGCCCGGATGCGCCATGATGCCGCCGCCCGCCGCAAAGATCAGGTCGGTCGATCCCAGCGCGGCAAAGGTCGCCGGCACCTGTCGCGCAGACTGGCCGGACGAGAAGACCGGCATGATCTCGCACCCGGCATGGGGCGCCGGGAACATCGGCGTCAGACATTCGCGGGCCGACGCGATCACGCTCTCGTTACTCTCGCAGAATTTATTGTCGATGCCGTTCACATGGGTGTGGTCGATTCCGGCCAGCCGCCACAATTTCTGGAAGGCGATATAGCTCATGCCGATGGCGGGCGACCGCCCCAGCATGCCCCAGCCATTGCGGTGGCCGTGGATCGGCAACTGGGCATGGGCGCGCAGCATCTTCATCGCCGGCAGGCCGATGCTGTTCATGCTCGCCATGATGCATGTGCCGCCCTCGCGCAGCACATGGTCGTGCCGCGCCAGCATCTCGTCCATCTCGCCGGTCAGGTTGGCGGCGAACATCACCTTCTTGCCGGTCTTGTCGGCATGATCGTTGATGACGCGCATCACCGCGCTGATCCGCGCATCGAACGGGCAATGGGGCCCGTCCGCCTGCAATTCGTCGTCCTTGATGAAGTCGACCCCGGCCTCGACCAGCGCTCGCACCTGCTCGGCCGTTGCCTCGGGCGACAGGCCAACGCTCGGCTTGATGATCGTGCCGATCATCGGCCGGTCATAAACGCCCGCCAGCCTGCGTGTCCCTGCAACGCCGAATTGCGGCCCCTGATAGCGGGTCAGGAAGGCGGGGGGCAGCGTCACGTCCACCAGCCGCAGCCCGGAAAAGGCCTTCAGCTCCGACAGATTGCCATTGATCGTCGCCAGCAGGTTGGGCAGCGACAGGCCGAAATTGGATGTCGGCCAGGACAGCGTCACGCGCGCCCGCCGCCTCTTGCCGTCGCCGCCGCCCTTGGGCAGCCCCGATCCCGGCAAAGATGGCGCGCTGACCTCGCCCAATTCCTCCAAAGCCTCGACTCGCGCCGCATGGGCCTCGCGCAGTTCGTCCGTCTCGCCCGGCACGCGGACGAAGGTGCCGGTCGACTGCTCGCCCGCCATCGTCGCGGCCGCCTGTTCCAACGGAAAGGCCGTCTCGATCTCGTAAATGGCAAAAACCCGGTCGCTCATGGTCAGGCAATCTTGAAATAGGTGTTGTACCGCTCAAGCCCCACGTTGAAATAGGGGATGAAGACGAGGTTCCTGCCGCCGGTTTCCATCGCGTAATTCAGATCCGATCCCGGCACCGGCTTCAGCGACGCGGGCAGCGCCAGCGGCTGATCCTCCACCCCGGTCCAGGGATTGAGGCCGACATACATCACCGCCCCGCGCATCACGGCGGCAATGTCGGGGTTCTTGTCATCGATGCTCAGCGTCCGCAGGGCCTGCGGCAGGGTCAGTTCCACCATGTCGCCCGCCTTCCACGTCCGGTCGATCACGGCCAACGTCCCCGGCTGCACGCCCTGCGCCGCGCCATTGACGCGCAACTGCGCGCCCTTCGCCCAGGCGGGGATGCGCAGCTTCATGGCGAAGCGGCCATTGCCCGGCGCGGTCACGGTCAGGCGGGTGGTGTCTTCCGCCGGATAATTGGTCTGCTGCTCCACCTGTACGGCGCCGCCGGGGCGGTCCCACTTCACCGTGGACGGCGCGAACATGTTCACGACCAGCGCATTGTCGTCATGGAAATAGAGGTTCAGCACATAGTCGGCGACGCCCTGCACCAATGTGCCCGAGCAGCAGGGCCATTTCTGGTGATAATAGAGTTTTTCGGCCGCCACCCCATAGTTGGAATAATAAGGATATCCGCCATCGCTGTCGGGCAGGCGTGTTGCCAGCATCGTGTTGTACAGCGTCCGCTCCAGTCCGTCGCCATAGACAGGCTCGCCGGTGAAGCGCACCAGATAGCGGGCCAGCTTCATGTCGGCAAAGCTGCCGCAGGGCGTTTCGAAATGCGCCTTGGACGATTTGAGGCTGGCGGCAAGCTTGCCCTGATGCAGTTCGACAAACTGCTCCTCCGGCCCCCAGCCGCCCGACGCGAAACGCTGCGGCTCCATATAGGTCCAGGCGTTCACCAGCGCCTTGCGATATTTCTCGTCGCCCAGATGCAGATAGGCCTGCGCGCCGGAACTCAGCGCAATGGTGTGGCTATAGGCATGTTTGGTCGGCAGCACGTCCTGCCCAGCGGCCAGCGGATCGAACCATTCCTTGTTCAGCAGATAATGGACCGCCATCTGCCGGTATTTTTCCTGCCCGGTGATCTCGGCGACATGGAACAGATTTTCCGACAGCACATAGGTTTCGTCATAGGGCGGATCGACCTTGCCGATCCGGTCGCGCGACACCGGCGAGATATAGGGACGGCACTTCTCGATGGTGATCGGCAGCAATGTCTTTGCCTGCTCCACGCCGGATAGGCGATAGGCGTCGATCAGGCCGACGACATATTTGTCCATCGTATAGGCCGCCCACTGGTCTTGCGCCTTGGGACCGGCATAGGGGTTCCTGGTCTTGGTGATAAATTCGCCAAAGCCCTGCACCAGCGCCGCGACCTTGGCATGGACCGCCTTGTCGCCGGTGGTCGCGCCGATCCGCGCCAGGCCCGACATATATTGGCCGAACGCGAGGCCAGGGACGAAGCCGTCCCGGTCATACCAGCCGCCCATGTCCGGGCCGGGGGCAGGCAGGCCGGCCTGCTGGCGAAACACCTTGAGTACCCGGTCATTGTCCAGTGCCAGATAATGGGCGTGGATATGGTCATAATGATCCTTGACCACGCCGCCGGTCAGCTGGACCGCGCCATAGGGAAATTCCTTCAACACCTCGGTGCCGCGGGCGCCGGTGGCAGCGGCAAAGGCCATGGCCGGGGTGCCGATCGCGCCAGCGGCGGTGCCGGCACAGGCGGCGCAATGGATGAAACCGCGCCGGGACAGGCCCGAACCGTCACCACTTCCGTCAACGCGCCCGTCATGAAGCCCCTGGCTCATCCTCAATCCCCGTTTCCATTGTTGTCGTCATGCGCAGACTTGCGCTATGAAGCGATTTAACAATATCATATGATAAATTGCAAGAGGAGCGGAGGGATGATGATGAAGGGGATTTGGGCGGCGTCGCTCATGGGGTTGACGATCGCGGCTTCCCCTCTTGGCGCGCAACCGGCCGTCCATCAATCCCGCGCCACCCAATTTGCCGACAAGCCGGCGATCGCGGTCGGCGTCGCCTGGTATCCCGAACAATGGCCCGAACAGCGTTGGGATGTCGATCTCGCCATGATGAAGGCGACCGGCTTCAATGTCGTGCGGATCGGGGAGTTCGCCTGGAGCGCGATGGAGCCGGCCGAGGGGCAGTTCGATTTCGCCTGGATGGACCGCGCGATCGCCGCGGCCAAGCGCCACGGCTTCATGATCGTGATCGGCACGCCCAGCGCCGCGCCACCGGCCTGGCTTAGCCAAAAATATCCCGACACGCTGCGCGTCGATGAAAATGGCACGCGGGCAGGGCATGGCGGCCGCCGCCATTTCTCCTTCGCCAGCGCTCGCTATCGCGACTTTTCCCGCCGGATCGCGGTCGAAATGGCGAAACGCTATGGCAAGGATCCATCGGTCGTCGGCTGGCAGATCGACAATGAAGTCGGCCCGCCCAGCTTCGACCCTGAATCGGTCGCGGCATGGCATAGATTCCTGAAAGCCCGCTACGGCAGCATCGACACGCTCAACCAGCGCTGGACCACCCAATATTGGAGCCAGCATTATAACGACTTTGATCAGGTGCCGCTGCACGCCACCGGGCAGCAAAATCCCGGCCTGCTGCTCGATTTCAAGCATTTCACCAGCGCGACCTGGACCGATTATGTCCAGAATCAGGCGCAGGCGATCCGCCCGCTGATCGACTCCCGCGCCTTCATCACCACCAACACGATGTTCTGGAATGCCGGCTTCGATCATTTCCAGATGCACCGCGATCTCGATATCGCATCCTGGGACAATTACATCCCGGATGGCCGCCCGGACTGGGTCGCCAATGGCGCCAATCATGATCTGGTGCGCGGCTATAAGCGGCGCAATTTCTGGTTGATGGAAACGCAGCCGGGGCGTGTAGACTGGGTGCCCGTCAACCGGGCGCTCGATCCCGGACAGACCCGTGAAATGGCCTGGCAGGCGGTGTCCCATGGCGCCGACGCTGTGCTCTACTGGCAATGGCGGCCGGCCGCCAACGGCCAGGAAACCTATCATGGCGCCGTGCTGGGCCAGGATGGCGAGCCCAATCCGATCCATGCCGAAATCGCCCGGACGGCAAAGGACATGACGGCTGCCGCCGGCCTGTTGGCCGATACCCAGCCCGCAGCCAGGATCGGCTTCCTCTTTTCCTATGACAGTCGCTGGGCGATCGACCTGCAACGGCACAACAAGGCGTTCGATCCGATCAAGGCCTTTACCGACACCTATCGCCCGTTCCGCACCGAAGCACAGGGCGTCCATATCCTGTCGGTGGACGATGACCTGTCGGCCTATCCGCTGGTCGTCGCCCCAAATCTCAATGTCATCACCCAGGCGCAGGCGGACCGGCTCGCCGCCTATGTCCGCAATGGCGGGCAACTGCTGCTCGGCGCGCGTTCGGGCATGAAGGACGATGCCAATGCGCTCTGGCCGCAGCGCCAGCCCGGCCCGCTCGCCGATCTTCTGGGCGCACAGATCGACCAATATTATGCGCTCGACGAAAATGTCGGGGTGAAGGGCGCCGTCACTGGCACCGCCAGCATCTGGGCGGAAGAGATCAGGCCGACCGCATCCGACGTGCAGGTGCTCGCCAGCTATGACAATCCGGGCGGCTGGCTCGACGGCAAGCCGGCCTTGGTGTCGCGCCGGGTGGGTAAGGGGCGGATCACCTATCTGGGCGCCTGGCTGGAGCCGGCGGCGATGGCCCAGTTGGCCGATCGACTGATCGGCGAGGCGAAGCTGCAACCGCTGGTGCCCGATGCCCATCCCGACCTGGAAATCAGCGAGCGGGCAGGGGCGGGCAAGCGCGTGCTGATCGTCATCAACCATGGCGCGCAGGCGCGGCCGCTCACGCTGCCGTCGGGCGCGACGCTCGCACAGGGCGACTGGCAGGATGGCCAGATCGCGGCCCATGGCGTGGCCCTGTTCCGGCTGCGCTGAGGGCTGCTGTCCTATCCGGGGCGGTCATGTTAAACTGTCCCGGGCGACAGACGCCCGCAGACATGAAATTTCCAACATGAGCACGGAAATTTCAAAATGTGCGGGAAATGTGCGAAGTTAAGCGGTGATTTTCCTATCTGGAGAGCATGGCCTACCAGGGTATGGCCTACCAGGGAATGGAACGCGCCACGCTGATCCCGCGCACATCATCGGGCCATTTGCCGCTGACCGCGCAATAATGATGGTAGAGCGCGCCCCTGGCATGGATGATCGAGGGCTTGTGGGCGAATTTCTCGTCCACCGATCCGGGCGGGCCGGCATCGACCAATATCTCGTCGACCTTGCGGAAATCGGTCAGGCTGTCGCCCAGCGCCAGCAGGTCGCGTGCCTTGCCGTCGGTCGACAGGCCGAAATAGAACATCGCCCATTGCCCGCCATGGCGCAGCACCACCGGATCGCTGGCGAAGCGGTCGTCCCAGCTGCCCTTGGGACCGTTGCGCAACAACGGGCTGGCGGGATGGCGGGTCCAGTGCTTCAGGTCGGTGGATGTCGCAAGGCCGGTCTGCTCATGCCAGGGCTCGCCCTTGGTCTTGGCATTGTAGAAGAGGTGATAGGTCCGCCCGACCTTCATCAGATAGGGCTTGTAGAGCCCGCCTTCCTCCCAGGGCGCGCCGCCGTCCGGGAACAGGATCGGCGGCGTCTTTTCCCAGTGCATCAGATCCTTGCTGTAGGCGAGGCCGATGACCGCCGGACCGGCTTCATAGCCGGTGCCGGGATAGGCGTGCCAGGCGCACACATAATGGCCATCGACCTTGATCAGCCGGCCCGGCGACATCAGGTCATTCTCGCGCAGGATGGATGCCGACGCGATATTGTAGCGGGTGATCGGATCTTCTGGATTGCGGGCCAGGATGATGCCCTTGCGTCGCCAGTTGACCAGATCGTCGGACTCGGCGAGCCCGGTCTGATAACCGGTGCCGTCCCATCCGACATAGGTCATGCAGAAGCGCCCCTCGTGCGAAAAGACGAAGGGGCAGTCGACCAGCTTCTCGTCGAAACTGCCCTTCACGCCCGATCCGGCCAGCACCAGCTTGGGATATTTATAGGGCGTGCGATAGGGGGCGATCGGATCGCCCCGGCCGCTCCGCGCCATCGCGCCATCGGCCGCCAGGGCACCCAACCCCGCTGTCGCCGCGCCGATGAAATGGCGCCTGTTCATGATCCTGTCCGTCATTGCCTGCATGCTCCCTGCGCCAGGATGACTGGCAGCGCGACCGCCGCCATCCGTCCATAGCCCGCATCATTGGGATGAAGATGGTCGCCAATCTGGTCGGACAATCGCATCACGCCGGGCTGGCCCGGCTCCTGCATCGTGCCGTCGAAATCGACCACGGCGTCGAACAGCCGCGCATTGTCACGGATCCAGCGGTTGACGCTCTGCCGTCGCGCTTCGCCCGCTTCGTCGGCATAGGCCGCGCCTTCATAGGGCAGCAGCGTGCCGATGATGACGCGCAGCCCGCGCGCCTTCGCCCGCGCCAGCAATTGCCGATAGGCGGCGATGATCCGCTCGGCCGACACCTGCTGATATTGGAGTTCGGGTTGGCGCACCTTGCCGATGTCGTTGATCCCTTCCAGGATCAGGACATGGGTCGCGCCCGGCACCGCCAGCACGTCGCGGTCGAAGCGCGACAGCGCATTGGGGCCGCGTCCGTCATGCAGCAGGCGGTTGCCGCTGATCCCGGCATTGGCGATGGCCCAGCATTGCCCGGCCCTGTCCTTGGCCAGCAGCCTTGCCAGCTGGTCCGGCCAGCTCATGCCCTTGCCCGGCGATGCGCCGGCGCCTTCGGTGATCGAATCGCCGAACGCCACCAGCACGGCCGGCTTGGCGCTCGCCACCTCGACCGCGCTGACGATGCCGCCCGCGCGCGCCCGGCGCGGCGCCGGCAATTCGGTCCGGTCGGTAAAGTCGCCTGGTCCGGCAATGTCGACCATTTGCGCATGGGCGGCGACGGTCGCCGGCCCGGCATAATGGATGCTGACGGCCAGGATCTCGCCGGCCTTCACGGCCAAGGGCAGGGGATCGGTCAGCATCGGCGCATGGGCCGGCAGAATGGCGCCGGGCTGGCCCGCAAACATCAGCTTGCGCACACTGCCATCAACCGGATGGCCTGCGGCATCCAGCCGCAGGATCGATGCGCCGCCGATCGCGACCGGCGCATCGCCCAGTTCGTTCGACAGGCGCAGGCGGATGACGGCTCCCTCGCTGCCGATCCGTACGACCTGCCGCACCGTCTCATTGTCATAGGGACGACCCAGCGCATCCTTGATCGCCGGTTCATAGCCGATCGGCGGCGCGAACCAGGCGGGCACCCAGCTTTCTGCACTGGCGGTCGTGGCGAGCGCGCAGGTCGCCAGCAGGAACAGCGATCGCCGCAGCATCAGATCGACCAGCCGCCGTCGATATTGTGGATCTGCCCGGTCGTGTAGGTGGCACCGGCCAGATAGACCACCAGGTCTGCAATCTCCTCCGCCCGGCCCAACCGGCCGATCGGCTGGCGCGCGACGAAGGCGGCACGGGTCGTGTCATAATCGCCCTGCGCCGCCAGCCGGGCGTTAAGCGAGGGCGTGTCCACGGTGCCGGGGCAGATCGCGTTGCAACGAACGCCCTGTCCCACATGGTCGGCCGCGACAGCCTTGGTCAGGCCGATCACGGCTGCCTTGGTCACGCCATAGACGAAACGGTTGGGCACGCCCTTCACGCTGGAGGCGACCGACGCCATGTTGATGATCGCACCGTCGCCACGCGCGATCATGCCGGGCAGCACGGCGCGGACCATCCGCGTCATCGCCTTGACGTTCAGCGCATAGGCGAAGTCCAGATCCTCGTCCGACGCCTCCAGCACGGTCCCGCCATGGACCACGCCGGCGCAGTTGAACAGGATGTCGGCCCGCGCCGTCAGCGCCGATGCCGCGTCGATCGCGTCCCGGTCCAGCACGTCCAGCCGCGCGGTCTCGATCCGCTCGCCCTGAAGGTCGGCCAGTGCCCGCTCATCGATATCGGTGGCGATGACATGGGCGCCGGCCTCGACCAGCGCCAGCACGGAGGCGCGGCCAATGCCATGGGCGGCGGCGGTGACAAGGGCGGTCTTGCCCGAAAGATCGATCACGTATCTGTCTCCTCAAGGCCGGGCAGCGGGGTGCCGGGCTGTGCGTTGGATTGGTAACAGGCCTCGACCAGCGCCATGGTGCGCCAGGCATCCTCGACATGGGTGGACAGGCGCGCGTCCTCGCCGGCGCTGAAGCGCTGGAGATTGGCCATCGGGCCGATGAAGGCGTCGGGGAACCATCGGCCCTGCAATGGCTGCTGCACCCATGGATCGCCCTTGCGCGCGATCCACAATTCGTCCGTCTCGCCGGTCGGATAGTCGAGCAGCAAGCCAAGCTTCACCATCGCTGCGCCGTGCGTCCCCTCGATGCGGAAGGCCGCGTCCTGGAACTGGCGACCGAAATCATGATGATGGTTGATCGACAGGGTGACGCGCAGCGTCGGCCCATAATCCAGGATCGCGCTGGTCCGGGTGTCGGTCAGCGGGCTGGACGGGTGGCCATAACTGCGCGCGAACACCGATCGGGGATCGCCCACCAGCGCCCGGATCGTGTCGAGATAATGGATCGAATGGGACACCATCTCGACGCGGGGATTGTCGTTCAAATGCGGGAACAGATGCCAGGGCGTCACCAGGTTCAGATGCACCTCAATCTCGACCAGCTCGCCCAGATCGCCGCGCGCGATGGCGTCGGCGACCGCCAGCATCATCGGCGAATAGCGTAGCTGGAAATTGACCGCGGCGATCAATTCCCGCTCCCGGCAGACGGCCCGGATAGCGCTCGCGTCGGCCAGGGTCAGGCCCATCGGCTTCTGCAGCAGCACGCTCGCGCCATGGGGCAGGGCGTTCAGGATGGTGCAATGGACGACCGGCGGCGCGGCGATGTCGAATATCGCGTCCTGCGCGGCCGCTTCCTCGATCGACGCAAAGACCCGTGGCACGTCCCATTGGGCGGCAAGTGCCGTCGCGCGCTCCTGGTTCGTGTCGAACAGGCCGGCTACCGGGAAACCGGCCTTGCGATAGGCGGGCAGGTGCGCGTCCTGCACGATCCCGCCTGCACCGATGATGACGATCGGCCGGGGGGCGGACGGCATCGGCCAGCCCTGGCGCAGGGCGCTCACAGCAGCGCCTCCACCGCCGCCTGCGCCTGTGCCAGCAGAGCGGGCGTCGGCGCGTCGCTGGTCATTGCCCGGCCCAGCATGTCGTCGACGACATGGGAAATCGCGGCCAGATGCGGCGTCAGCGGCATTTCGCGGGCATGCTCATGCAACCAGTCGAGCCGATGATAATAGGGGATCTTCGCGTTGATCTCGGCATCGGTCCAGCTTGACCGGCGCACCCCGATCGCGCCTTCCATCGTCGTCAGCCGGTCCATCGGCGCGCTCGCCAGATGGCGCAGGAAATCCCAGGCCAGCGCCTTGTGGCGCGATCCCGCGCCGATCGCTAATACCCAGAAGACGTTGAGCGACACGCTGCGGCCGCCCGGCCCCGCCGGCAGCGGCGCGACATCGACCAGCCCGCGCACCCGGCTGTCCTCGGCCGTGTCGGCATAGGCGGCAAAGCCGAACCAGTTGGCCATCATCGCCACCTTGCCCTGCGCGAACAACATGCCCGACGCCACGCTGTCCAGGTCGCGCCCGCCCGGTGCTACCGCCCCTGTGTCGCCGGCGAGGTCGCGCAGATAATCCAGCGCTGCATGGGCTGCGGGGCTGGTGAAGGCGGGGCGGCCGGCCGTGTCGAACGGCTCGCCGCCGCGCGACCAGATATGGATGCAGAAATCATAGAAGCCGTTATGCCCGTCGGGAAACTGGGCCAGCACCGTGCCGTAACGCTGCTCTTCCGGGCGATGCAGCACCCGCGCCGCGGTGTGGAAATCGGCCCATGTCTGGGGCACCGAGAGGCCGGCCGCCGCCAGCAGATCCTTGCGATAGACCAGGCATTCCGGACCGTCATGATAGGGCATGCCCCAATAGCCGCCGGCAAAGCGCTGCATGCTGGTCAGCGACGGGCTCCAGGCCTGCGGAAAATCGGCGATCGGCGCGCGCGCCATGTGCGGCGCCAGATCCTCCAGTAGCCCGTCCGCCTGCGCCTGTGCCAGCCAGTCGGTCGCCATGAAACCGATATCCCAGTCACCGGTCGCCAGCCCGCGCTGGCCGATGATCGCCTCGTGCAGCGGATTGAGGTCCATGGCGACCGGCTCGATCGCGGCGTCGATGCCGGTCGTCGCCCGGAAATCGGCGAACTGTTTGACGATGGCGCTTTCGAACGGACCGAAGCGGCGCACTGCGATGCGCAGCGTGGGGCGGGTCATGCCGATACTCCCTTGGGGCGCCGCGCCCGGCCGGCGCCGACGGTGTAGATGGCGGCCGCCGCGACGACGACGATGCCCTCGATCAGGCCCTGATAATTGGCGCCCAGATTGAGGATGTTGAACCCATTGGTTAGGGTGAAGAGCAGCAGCGCGCCGACCACCGTCTTGATGACGCTGCCGGCCCCGCCGAACAGCGACGTGCCGCCCAGGATGGCCGCCGCGATCACGGTGAGTTCCGCGCCCTGCAGCGCAGTCGGGTTGATCGCGCCCAGTCGGCAGGCGAACAGGATTCCGGCAAAGCCCGCCGCGCCGCTCGACAGCATGAAGGCGCCGATCCGATAGGCATGGACATTGATACCCGACAGGCGCGCCGCCTCGGCATTGCCGCCGACTGCATAGACCCGCCGCCCGATCACGGTGAAGCGCAGGACGAACCAGACCAGCCCGGCGAACAGGGTGAGATAGAGGACCGGGGCAGCGATCGTGAAGGCACGCCCGGCCAGCAGCGCGCCGCCCAGCAGCGCGACGCCGCCGACCCCGACACTTGCTCGCCGCCGCGCGATCGCCAGGCCCAGCAAGCCAAGGCCAATGCCGATCAACGGCCAGAAGGGGGCAAAGCGCGCGCTCTCGAACGCCAGCATCTGCGCCAATATCGCGGGCTGCTCGACCATCAGCGATCGCCCGTCGGTCAGGATCAGCACCAGCCCCCGCACCGCCGTCAGCGTGCCCAGCGTGACGATGAAGGCATTGATGCCGACAAATTGCACGATCATGCCGTTCAGCAGGCCGATCGCCGCCGCGGTGCAGAGCGCGGCGAGGGCGGCTGCGGGAAAGCCGATCTGTCCTGCCAGCGCGATCAGCACGGCTGCGGCCAGCGCCGCCACCGATGCAACCGACAGATCGAAAGCGCCGGTGATCAGCATCACCGTCATCGCCACGCCCATGATTCCGACCAGCGATGCCTGATAGGCGATATTGCCCAGATTCTGGCCGCTGATATAGGCGGGCAGGCCCCGGCTGGCGGCGATGCCGGCCAGCACCGCGACCAGCAGTGCCAGCGCATAATAGACGCCTGCCTCGCGCAGGCCGAAGATGCGGCGCCAGTCCTGAACGCTCATGCGTCAATCCCTTCGGAAATGTCCGCCCGGCTTCCGCCGGCGGCAAGAATGAGGTCGGTTTCGCTGGTGCTGGCGGGGTCCAGCTCGCGCACCACCGCACCGTCGCGCATCACCAGGATGCGGTCGCAAATAGCGATCAGTTCCTCGAATTCGGACGACACCAGCAGCACCGGCAGCCCGTCATCGGCCAGGGTGCGCACCAGCCGCAAAATGTCGGTGCGCGCGCCGATGTCGATGCCGGCGGTCGGCTCGTCCAGCATCAGCACGCGGGTGCGCGGTTTCAGCCAGCGGGCGATCACCACCTTCTGCGCATTGCCGCCCGACAATTGGGTTGGCAGGGCGTCGGCATCCGGTGTCTTGATTGCCAGCCGGGCGATGGCCGCGTCCGCCTCCGCCCGTTCGCGCGCCGGCGCCTGCAACAGCGCCAGATCGTCGCCCAGGGCAATATTGTCCGATATCGACAGCAGCGGCACATAGCCTTGGCCGGCCCGGTCCTCGGGCACCAGCGCCAGGCCGGCGATCACCGCTTCTTCGGTACGGCGCGGCAGCGGTACGCCGTTCAGCAGCACCATGCCGCGCGCCTGTGGATCGGCGCCGAAAATGGCATGGAGCAATTCGCTGCGGCCCGATCCCAGCAGGCCGGCAAGGCCAATGATCTCGCCCCCGTGCAGGGTCAGGTCGGTCGGGGCCAGTCGGCCTGGCGAGGTCAGCCCGCGCAATTCCAGCACGGCTTTGCCCGGCGCGGCGCGATGGCCGTTCCGTTCCAGCGCCGCTACCGCCTTGCCGGCAATGGCGTCGGCAATATCCTGCTCGCCTAGCGCCGCCGTTGGCGATGCCAGCACGGCCCGGCCATCGCGCAGGATCGTGACATGGTCGGTCAGAGCCATGATCTCGTCGATGAAGTGCGAGATGAATAGCACCGTCCGCCCCTCGGCCTTCAGCCGCCGGATCGTGGCATAGACATTGGCCCGCTCATGCCCAGCGAGCGATGCGGTCGGTTCGTCCATGATGATGATCTGCGCGTCGGCCGTCAGCGCCGCAACGATCGCGACCATCTGCCGCTGGCCGATGGGCAGATCCTGCACCAGCGCATCGAGCGCGAAGGGGTTGCCCAGATCGGCGACGATCCGTTCGATCCGCACCCGCTCGGTGCGATCGCTGCGCCATGTGCCACCCTGGTCCAGCAGGATATTCTCGATCGCCGACAGCGTCGGGACCAGCGGCACATGCTGGTAGATGGTGGCGATGCCGGCGGCCTTGGGGCCGGCAGGCCCGGACCAGTTGCGGTCCTCGCCACGCCAGCCGATCGCGCCGTCGGTCGGCGTCAGCGCGCCCGCCAATATCTTGATCAGCGTCGACTTGCCCGCGCCATTGGCCCCCAGCAGGCCGTGGACGGTGCCGGGCTCGACCGCCATGTCCACACCTTTCAGCGCCATGGTGCCATTGGGGAAGGTCTTGGTCAGGCCCTGCAGGGTCAGGATCGGCATCACCATTGCCCCACACAGGCCTCGACATTGGCCTGCGTCACGGCGGGGATCGGATAGGTCAGGAAACGGTCCTTTCGCCTTTCTCCGCGCGCGGCCCGATGCAGCGCGTCGAAGGCCAGCGCGCCCAGCGCCTCCGGCTTGAAGCAGACCGTGCCGTCGACCGCGCCAGCCTTGATCGAGGCGATCGCAAGGCGTGATCCGCCCACACCGATCAGTCGCGCCGACGATCCCGCCGCCCGGACCGCACGGGCACAGCCGATCACCATGTCGTCCGCCTCGCTGAAGAACAGGTCGACCTGCGGCTGGGCGGTCAGGATATTCTGGCAGGCGGCCTCGCCGCCTTCGGACGACCAGTTGCCCGGCTGAGAGGCCACGATCCGATAGGGGACGTGGGCCGTATCGAGCGTCTGGCGAAAGCCGCGGGCACGCTGCTCGACCTCGGGATAGCCCGCCGCGCCTTCGACGATCGCGATCCGGGCCGTTTTGCCAGGTGGCAACAGGCGGGCTGCCAACTGCCCGGCGGCGGTGCCGGCCAGCACCTCGTCCTGCGATACCAGCGCGGTGAGGCCGGGATAGACGTCCTGCACCGACCGCTTGCGCGGATCGCCGATCAGCGCGGCGACCGACGCGACCGGAATGGCATGGCGCGCGATGCGGTCGACCCAGCCTTGCGCCACGACGCTGTCGATCGGCATGATAGCGATGCCGCGCGCCTGCTGGGCGATCAGGTCGTCAATGTCATTGGCCTGTTTCTGCACGTCGCCTTTGGCGTCCAGCACCACGGCGGTGGCGCCCGCACGCCGGGCCGCCTCGGTAAAGCCCTTGGCGATGGCGGCGGCAAAGGGATAACTCAGGCCGACGGTCGACAGCCCATAGCGCTCCCCACCTGTCTGCGCAGCCGGGACGGGCGGGCGCTGCGCCATCACCAGCTGGCGCACGGCCAATAGCGACAGGATCGCGACGATCAGGATCGCGACCGACAGGCCGGTCAGGATATGGCGGGGCCGCAATCGCATCGGTCAGGCGTCCCGGCGCGCCACCAGATAGAGATGCTCGCAGGCGAGCACCGTCTCGTCGCGCTGGTTGCGGACGTCGACCGCCTCGGTCACCACGCCATGGCCGGCGCGCTTGGGATGGTCGCGCTTGTCGGCGATGCGGGTGATGGTGCGGATCGTGTCGCCGATATGGACCGGGCGGATGAAGCGCAGCCGATCATAGCCATAGGACATGGCGTGCGGGTTGATGACCGTCGCGGTCAGGCCGATGCCGATGGTGAAGATCATCGTGCCATGGGCGATGCGCTGACCGATATCCTGGGTCGCGCACCAATGGGCATCCATATGATGGGGGAAGAAATCGCCGCTATGGCCGGCATGGACGACGAAGTCGGTCTCGGTGATGGTGCGGCCGAAACTCTGGCGTTCCGCCCCCATGTCATAGTCTTCGAAAAACTGTTCGATGATCATGCTGCGCCTGCCAGTTCGCTATGGATGAAGTCGCTGTCGGCGCCGAGCCGGGGGGCGGCGCGTTCATTCTTGAGGATCTGGCCATCGACGCGGATCGGGCATCGCGTCAGCCGCAGCGTCGCGCCATCGGGCGAACGCACCTGCTGCACCGCGTCGAGCGCGGCAAAGGCGGGATCGGCGGTCAGCGCCGGCCAGTCGAGCACCGGGGCGGCCCATATGCCGGCCGGCTCCAGGATGGCCAGCCAGTGCGCGCTCGTCCGTTGCTTCAGATGGTCGCGCAGGATCGCCTTGATCGCGTCACGCTCGACAAACCAGCGATCCGCCGGAAAATCCGCCATCTCCGTGCAGTCGATCAGCGTTCCCAGCCGGTCGACCGGCGCCATCGCCAGCGCGACATGGCCGTCGGCGGTGGCATAGATGCCATAGGGGGCAGCCAGATAGAGATTGGCGTTGCCGACTGCGCTGCGCGCCGGCATCGCGCCGCCGCGATTGAGATAGACCGCCAGATGCTCGAACTGCAGGTCGATGGCGGTCTCGATCAGGCTGACGTCGACCCGGCCACCTTCGCCACTGACGCCGCGCCGGACCAGTAGCGCCAAGATGCCCTGCACCAGCTGCGCCCCGGCCATCATGTCGGTGATCGACAGGCCGGCGGGCACTGGCGGGCCATTGCCATCGCCCGACAGCAACGCGATGCCGGACAGCGACTGCACCAGCAGATCCTGTCCCGGCCGGTCGCGCCAAGGCCCATCCGGGCCATAGCCGCTGACCCCGGCATAGATCAGGCGCGGGTTGATCGCACGGACATCGTCCCAGCCCAGTCCCAGCCGGTCCATGATGCCGGGCCGGAAATTGTGGATCAGCACATCGGCCTGCGCGATCAGGGCTTTGACCCACATCAGGTCATCTGCATTTTTGAGATCCGCCGTCAGGCTCTGCTTGCCGCGGTTGATGGCATGGAACAGCGCGCTGTTCTGGTCGAAGGGCAGGTCCGCCAGATAGAGGCTGCGGCTGGCATCGCCGCCATCGGGCCGCTCGATCTTGATGACGCGCGCGCCCAGGTCCGCGAGCCGCAGGGCGGCCGATGGTCCGGCCAGGAACTGGCTGAAATCCAGCACCGTAAGGCCCGCAAGCGGCAGGCGTACCATCTCATTCAGGCTGTCGGACGCCACCGCACCTCTCCATAATTATCATTTAATATGATATTTTCTTAGGCTATGGAGCTCACCAGAACGAGTCAACATATTTGTCTGAGTAACGGAGAGGCATGCTGTGCGCGGAATGACTTGGGACCATCCCCGCGGAATCGATCCGCTGCTGGCCGCATCGCGGACGTGGCAGGAACAGACCGGGCAGGACATCCAGTGGGACCGACGCTCGCTGCAGGATTTCGAGACCTTCCCGGTCGAGGAACTGGCCCGCCGATATGATCTGATCGTGATCGACCATCCCCATGTCGGACAAGTGGCCGATGCCGGCTGCCTGGTGCCGCTGGAAACCGTCTGCGATGTGGAGGCGCTGGCGGCGATCGAGGCTGGCTCGGTCGGCCTGTCCTATCCCAGCTATAATTGGAAGGGGCATCAATGGGCCTTGCCGATCGACGCCGCGACGCAGGTCCAGGCCTGGGTGCCCGGTCGCCTGGCTGGCCCGTTCCACACATGGGACGATGTGCTGGCGCTCGCCCGCACCGGTGGCCTGGGCCTGCCCTTGCGCGCGCCGCATTCGCTGATGTCGCTCTTTTCGCTGTGTGGGCTGGAGGGCGTGCCACTCGACGTGCAGGGCCCCGATCTCTTTCCTGCCGCTGCCGCCTCGGCTTATGACGGGCTGCTGCAACTGGCAGAACTGGTCGATCCGGTCGCCTATGATCAGGATCCGATTGCGCTGCTCGATGCCATGGGCGCTGCCGACAGCGTGATCGCCGGCTCGCCGCTGATCTACGGTTATGTCAGCTATGCGCTCGATGGCTTCCGCCCGGCGCGCATCGCCTTCCACGACCTGCCCTCCTGCGGCTCGGCCGGTCCAGCCGGTTCCGCCCTCGGGGGCACGGGCCTTGCCGTTTCCGCGGCCAGCGCTCATCGCGCCGAAGCCGCCGCCTTTGCCCAATGGGTGGCAAGCGGCACCATCCAGGCCAACCTCTATGCCCCTGCCGGCGGCCAGCCCGGCCATGCCCAGGCATGGGAGGATGCCGCGCTCAACGTCCAGACCGGCGATTTCTACCGGGCGACGCGGACGACCCTCGATCGCGCCTGGCTACGGCCCCGGCATGACGGCTATATGGGCTTCCAGCAGCAGGCGTCCGATCGCCTCAACCAGGCCCTGCGCGGGCGGGAAGCAGCGACGTCGGCGATTGCCGCACTCAACCAGCTGTTCCGGGCCAGCCTGGCATGAGCGATCAGCCGCTTGATGGCCTGCTGGTGCTGGACATGGCCCAATTTCTGTCGGGCCCCTCGGCGGCGTTGCGCCTTGCCGATCTGGGCGCGCGCGTCATCAAGGTGGAGCGGCCGGGCGGCGGCGACATCTGCCGTAACCTCTATCTGACCGACACCGATATCGGCGGCGATTCGACCCTGTTCCACGCGATCAACCGCAACAAGGAGAGCATTGCGCTGGATTACAAGCTGGCGGCGGATCGCGCGATGCTGTTGCGCCTGGCCGCCCGCGCCGACGTGGTGATCCAGAATTTCCGGCCCGGTGTCGCCGATCGGCTCGGCATCGGTCCCGACGCCTTGCGCGCCCATAATCCGCGTCTCATCGTCGGCACCATCTCGGGCTATGGCGACAGCGGGCCCTGGGTCGACCTGCCGGGACAGGATCTGCTGGCCCAGGCACTGTCCGGGGCGATGTGGCTCAATGGCAGCGCCGATGACGGTCCGGTGCCCTTCGGGCTTTCGATCGCCGACATGCTGGCCGGGCACATATTGACGCAGGCGATCCTGGCTGCGCTCGTCCGCCGCAGTATCAAGGGCGTGGGTGCCCATGTCGAAACCAGCCTGCTGGAGGCCATGGTCGATTTCCAGTTCGAGGTGCTGACCACCCATCTCAACGATGGCGGCCGTCCGCCGCAACGGGCGCGGGTCCGCAACGCCCATGCCTATCTGGGCGCCCCCTATGGCGTCTATCGCACCGCCGATGGCTGGCTGGCGCTCGCAATGACACCCTTGCCCCGGCTCGAGGCACTGCTCGACGTGCGGCTGGACGGTGATCCCTTTCGCGATCGCGACCGGCTTCAGGCGGTGCTGGCCGACCGGCTGGCGCAGCGGACCAGTGCGCAATGGATCGCCTTGCTGCGCGCACAGGATATCTGGTGTGCGCCGGTCGCGGACTGGCCGGGCCTGTTGGAAGCCGAAGCCTTCCGCCGTCTCGACATGCTGCAATCGGTGCCGACGCGCGACCGGTCGATGCTGATGACCCGTGCAGCCTGGCGCATCGATGGTCAGCGTGCCGCCGGTGCCTCGGCAGCGCCCCATGTCGACGAACATGGCGCCCGGATACGCGCCGAATTTGCTTAGGCCCTGTTGACAAAATGCTTCAGCCATAGCCTTGCGGCGGCGAGGTTAAGGAAGCTGAGATAGGAAAGCGGGGTTTTCTCGAAGCGTGTCGCGATGGGGCGTTGGTGCTCGAGGAAGCCGAACATGCGCTCGACGCGATTGCGATCGCGATAGCGTCGATAGTCAGGATACTCTGGCGTCTTGCGGTTCGAACGCGGCGGGATGACCGGCAGGATGTTGTGCAGGAGCAGGTTCTCGCGGAAACGGTCGCCGTCGTAGCCCTTGTCGGCGAACAAGGCCGGAGGCTTTGGCACCGGCATGGCCATGAGGCTATCGACACCGCCGTAATCGGACGCCTCGCCGCCCGTTAGGGGGAAGTCGAGAGGGAGGCCTAGACTGTCGCAGCGGGCGTGGACTTTGCACATAAAGCCGCCGCGTGATCGACCAAAAGCCTGCGCACAAGCCCCCCTTTTCCGCCCACTGCCGAAACATGGCCGCGAACCGTGGTGCTGTCGATCATGTGCTGCCACTCGTCGGTCAGGCCGAGATCGACTAGGGTTTGCAGCATGGCATCCCAGGCGCCTTGCACGGCCCAGCGCCGGAACCGGACATCGAGCGAGTTCCACTTCTCATAGCGCTCATGCATGCCGCGCCAGGGGCGCCAACCCGCAGGACCGGCAGCATTCCATTGAGATAGCGCCGGTTATCTCCGGCCGGGCAAGCATGCCTGCCACGCTCGGGTGGGAGCAGCGACCCGATCAATTCCCATTCTGCGTCACTCAGGTCGCCGCGATCCATGCCATTCGACAAGTTGCGGGACGATAACACGCAGAATCACCGACTTGGGCGTGTCCTGAGGCCGGTGTGAGATCCTACTCCAGCAACCAACACACAACAGACCAAGCGGAGCATTCCGCGGCGGCTTTTTTCGGTCTGCGCCCTACCAGACGAGCGGAAGTGACTTGGGCCCAACCACACCGCCAGGCCAATAGCTGATCTCCGCATCAGGCAGAACCTCGAAGTCAGGGATACGCAGCAGCCACTCCCGCGACGCCACCTTCACCTCCAGACGCGCCAAATGCGCGCCGATGCAGCATGCCATCAGGCAATTACATCCAGTGAATGGGCCCTATTTTCAGCACAGGCTGCGGCCGATCACTTCCTTCATGATCTCGCTGGTGCCGCCATAGATGCGGCTCACACGCGCGTCGCGCCACAGGCGGGCGATCGGATATTCATTCATATAGCCCGCCCCGCCATGAAGTTGGAGCGCGGCGTCGCATATTTCGCCCTGCAATTCGCTGTGCCACAGCTTGGCGGCGGAGGCTTCCGACGGGGTCAGTGCCCCCGCGACATGGCGGCGGATCGCCCAGTCGAGATGGGCCCATCCCACCTGCAACTTGGCGGCGAGATCGGCCAACACGAAACGTGTGTTCTGGAAATCGAGGATGCGCTGGCCAAAGGCCTTGCGCTCGCGAACGAAGGCCAGCCCCTCGTCAAAGGCGCGCTGGGCGGCGGCCTGCGCGCCGATCGCGATCGATAGCCGTTCCTGCGGCAACTGGTTCATCAGATAGGCAAAGCCCTGACCCTCCGCGCCCAGGCAGTTGTCCAGCGGGACATGAACGTCGTCGAAGAACAGCTCTGACGTGTCCGCGCTATGCTGGCCGATCTTGTCCAGGTTGCGGCCGCGCTGGAAGCCGGGGCGGTCCGCTTCCACCAGCAGCAAAGAAATACCCTTGGCCCCTGCCGCCGGATCGGTGCGGGCGACGAGGATGACGAGGTCGGCATTCTGGCCATTGGTGATATAGGTCTTGGCGCCGTTGATGACATAATGGTCGCCCGCGCGCCGGGCGCTTGTCGCAATCGCCTTGAGGTCCGATCCCACGCCCGGTTCGGTCATGGCGATCGCCGCGATCGCCGTGCCGCTTACCATCGCCGGCAACCAGCGGCGCTTCTGCGCCTCCGATCCATAATGCAGGATATAATCGGCTGCGATGTCGGACTGGAGCGTGATGCCGGCGGCCGACCCCGCATAGGCCAGTTCTTCCCCGACGACCGCATTATAGCCGAAGTCGAGGCCCAGCCCACCATAGTCCGGCGGAATGGTCGGGCAAAGCAGCCCGGCATCGCCGCAGGCTTGCCAGAAGGCGCGATCGACGATGCCGTCCGCCTCCCAACGATCGAGATGAGGCATCAGCGCGACGCTGAAGAATTTGCGGACCTGATCGCGGAACAGGTCATGATCGGCGTCATAGGCGGCGCGGCCGGCCATGTTGAGCATCATTGCCGCTCCTTTCAGGCCAGGGCCGCCACGGGCGTGGCGGCCGGGACATGATTGTGCAGCGACTGCCCGGATGCGGCGAGCGACCGCAGCAGTGGCGCCGGTGCTATGCCCATGGCCTCCAGTCCGTCTGCGATCCGGTCAAGGCCCACGCCATCCGCCCAGAAGAGCGGTCCGCCGGTAAAGAGCGGCCAGCCATAGCCATGGATCAGCGCGACATCGACATCGGACGCGCGGATCGCGATGCCTTCCTCCAGCAGCTTGGCGCCTTCATTCACCACTGGATAGAGCAGCCGGGCCATGATCTCCGCGTCGGTAAAACTGCGTTGGGCATGGCCCGCTCGCGTGGCGAAGTCGCGAATGACCTGTTCGACATGGGGGGAGGGCGTGGGGCGACGGCGCTCGTCATATTCATAATAGCCCGCGCCCTTCTTCTGGCCCCAGCGTCCTTCCTCGCACAGGATTTCCACGATGCTGCTGGAGCGGCTGGTCGCGGCGTCCCAGCCGATCACGTCGAGGCCGACCAGGTCGAGCATGGCGAACGGCCCCATCGCAAAGCCATAGTCCATCATCACCCGGTCGATATCCCATGGCATCGGCCCCTCCAGCAACAGCGCCTGCGCCGCTGTCATGCGCGGCGTCATCATGCGGTTGGCGATGAAGCCGTCGCAGACGCGGCTCAGGACCGCGACCTTGCCGATCTTGCGGCCGATCGCCATCGCGCGCGCCACTATATCGGGCGCCGTCTGGCCGCCACGCACCACTTCCAGCAATTTCATGACATTGGCCGGCGAGAAGAAGTGCAGGCCGACAACCCGCTCGGGTCGGCTGGTGACGCCGGCCATGCCGTCGATATCGAGAAAGGACGTATTGGTGGCGAGGATCGCGTCCGGCCGCGCGACCTGATCGAGCCGCGCGAATATCTCCTGCTTCAGCGTCATTTTCTCGAACACGGCCTCGATGACCAGATCGGCGTCGTCCAGGGCTGCAAGATCGAGCGTCGGCGTCAGCAGCGCCATGCGCGCATCCATCTGGTCTACGCTCAACCGCCCCTTGTCGACCGTGGTCTGATAGTTGCGGCGGATGGTGTCGACGCCGCGGCTCATGGCGGTGGGCTCCTGTTCGACGATCGTCACCGGGATGCCGGCGTTGAGAAAGTTCATCGCAATACCGCCGCCCATCGTCCCGGCGCCGATCACGCCGACATGACTGATAGGGGGGAACGGCCTGTCGTCGGGCAGGTCGGGCACTTTCGCGGTCAGGCGTTCGGCGAAGAAGAAATAGCGCTGGGCGGCCGATTCCCGACTGTGCATCAACTCCCAGAACAGATCGGACTCCCGCTTCATCCCCTCATCAAAGGGCAGGGTGACGGCGGCTTCCACGGCCTTGACGATATTCTCCGGCGCCCGGAACCCCTTGAAGCTGCGCCGATGCTGCTGGCGAAACCCGTCGAACAGGGCGGGTGGCGCAGCAACCGTGCGGTCGCGGATCTTGATCACCGGCGCGTCAAGCCGTTCGCGCAGATAGGCGATCGCGCCGACGATCAGTCGATCTTCGGGCATGATCGCGTCGATTAGCCCCATGGCCTGCGCGCGCGATGCCGACACCGGCTTGCCGAAAACCATCATGTCGAGCGCGGCCTCGACCCCGATCAGGCGCGGCAGGCGCTGTGTCCCGCCAGCGCCGGGCAGCAGGCCAAGCGCCACTTCGGGCAGGCCCAGCCGCGCCGATGGCGTGGCGATGCGATAATCGCAGACCAGTGCCGTCTCCAGCCCGCCGCCCAGCGCGGTGCCATGGATCGCGGCGAGGACCGGCTTGGGCGATCCTTCGATGCGATCGAGCACATCATGCAGCGGTACGCCCGTCAGCGGCTTGCCGAATTCACTGATGTCGGCCCCGGCGATGAAGGTGCGTCCGGCGCAGGTCAGCAGGATGCCGCGTGCCATCGGGTCGTCCAGCGCGCTGCGTATGGCCTGGTCCAGCCCATCACGCACGGCGGCGGACAGGGCGTTCACCGGTGGGGAATCGACCGTGATGATGGCGATCTCGTCCACGATCCTGATCTGAACCGGGGAATTTATCCACATGATTAAAATCCTCTCGCCTATTCTTTCGTCATCATTTATCTGAACAAATAACAAAATGACAAGTAGCGGAGTCGATAGGGTGCCAAGCGGCGGGGATGGTCTGGCAGGACGCGTGATACTGGTCACCGGGGCATCCTCCGGCCTCGGTGCCCATTTTGCGGCCATGCTGGCGGCGCGCGGCGCCCGACTGGTACTGGGCGCGCGCCGCCGACCGTTGCTGGCCGATGTCGAGGCGGTAATCGTCGCGGCGGGCGGACAGGCGATCAGCGTCGCGCTCGATGTCACCGACCCGGCCTCCGTCGCGGCCGCTTATGATGTGGCCGAACAAGCCTATGGACCGGTCGACACGGTCATCGCCAATGCCGGTACCAATGTTGAAGGGCCGGCGATCGATCTCGCCATTGCCGATTTCGATCAGGTGATGGCGGTCAATGTCCGCGGCCTGTTCCTGACCGTGCGCGAAGGGGCGCGGCGGTTAATGGCGATCGATCCGGCGCAGCGCCGCGATGGGCGGATCGTCATCATTTCCTCCATCACCGCCCAGTCGGTGTCGCCGGGGCTTGCCGTCTACAGCGCGTCAAAGGCGGCGGTGCTGCAACTGGGGCGCGTGCTGGCGCGCGACTGGGCGAACAAGGGGATCAATCTCAACATCCTGTGCCCCGGCTATATTGAGACCGACCTCAATGCGGACTGGTTCCATGGCGCTGGCGGCGCGCGGCAGATTGCTGGGTGGCCGCGCCGGCGGCTGATGGATGCGGACGCGCTCGACGCCATGCTCGCCTATCTGTGCAGCGATGCCAGCCGCTTCGTGACCGGATCGGTCTTCACCATCGATGACGGCCAGACACTTTAGAAGGGGCAGGGGAGACGGGCATGATCCGGACGCGCTTTACCGAAATGTTCGGCATCGATCATCCGATCGTGCAGGGCGGCATGATGTGGGTCGGCACCGCGGATCTGGTGGCCCCGGTGGCGCAGGCCGGGGCGCTGGGGTTCCTCACCGCCCTGACGCAACCGACGCCCGAGGCGCTGGCGCGCGAAATCGCCCGCACCCGCGAGCGGGCCGATCGCCCCTTCGGCGTCAACCTCACCATCCTGCCATCGCTCAGCCCGCCGCCCTATGCCGAATATCGGCGGGCGATCATCGAAAGCGGCATCACCATCGTCGAGACGGCCGGCCACAGGCCGCAGGAGCATGTCGACGATTTCAAGGCGCATGGTGTGCGGGTCATCCACAAATGCACGGCGGTGCGTCACGCCCTGTCAGCGCAGCGGATGGGCGTCGACGCGATCTCGATCGACGGGTTCGAATGCGCCGGCCATCCCGGAGAGGATGATATTCCCGGCCTGATCCTGATCCCGGCGGCCGCAGACCGGATCAGCGTGCCGATCCTGGCCAGCGGCGGTTTCGGCGATGGCCGGGGTCTGGTCGCTGCGCTGGCGCTGGGGGCTGACGGGATCAACATGGGCACCCGTTTCTGCGCGACCCGCGAAGCGCCGATCCATGAGAATTTCAAGGCGGCTCTGGTCGCCAATGATGAGCGCGCGACCGAACTGATCTTTCGCAGCTATCGCAACACCGCGCGGGTCGCGCGCAACGCGATCGCGCGTCAGGTGGTCGGGATCGAGGGGGAGAGGCGGCCGTTCGAGGATGTGGCGGCGCTCGTCCGTGGCGCGCGCGGCCGCGAGGGGCTGGAAAATGGTGATGTCGATCACGGCATCTGGACCGCCGGCATGGTGCAGGGGCTGATCCACGATATACCCAGCGTGCGCGATCTGGTGGACCGCATCATCGGTGAGGCGGAGGCGATCAT
>CAACXF010000497.1_pt1 | contig 18674 bp, 17 predicted proteins | sample 2275871 | NCBI WGS metagenome assembly CAACXF01 (sample SAMEA5312481, study PRJEB27640) | indoor metagenome | biome: indoor environment; feature: controlled; material: polymer antistatic dissipative epoxy resin | place: Italy | collected 2014-05-27
CTGCTGCTGGCGCAGCCCCGACCGATGACGCCGCAGGCGCTGGTCGCGCTTGATCGCTGGGTCCGGGATGGTGGCCGGCTGCTACTGTTCACCGATCCGCGCCTGCGCTGGCCGTCCGATTTGCCGCTGGGTGACCGGCGCCGGGCGCCGATGGTCGGCACGCTTGGCCCCTTGCTGGCGCATTGGGGTGTGCGGGGCGGGGCGGTGCGCGATCGGGAAATACGCCATTTCCTGCCCGATGGCCGGCTTTTGACGATGGCCGGGATGCAGCCCTTGTCATTGGAGGGGCAGGAGGGCGCTGTTCCGCTGCGGTTGCGGATCGGCCGCGGGGAGGTGCTGCTTCTGGGGGACGCGGACCTGATCGACGACCGGTTGTGGCTGGCCGATCCGGCGCGGCCGCTCGATCCGCGCGCCTGGAGCGCGGATACGCCGGCGCTGGTGGCGCAATGGCTGGGGGCGGAGATGCCGGATGGCCGTCGCTGGATGCGGGATGTCGCGGATGTCCGGCTGGGGCTGCGATCGGCGCTTCTGGCTGGGACAGGCTGGGCGATACTGGGTCTGATGCTGCTGTGCCGTCGTTCCGGGCGGAATGGCATGAGAACAAAAAGTGAAAATAAGCTGGTGAAAGGAGGAAAAAACGGTTAATCCCGTTTCTGACCGGCTTTTCCCAGCTTCACCCAACATTTCCCTTTGCAGGCCGCCTCATGCTTGGTAGATATTCCAACATTGGGGTTAGTCAGGCTTTGCGAGAGTCTTGCGCCGGGATTCGAAAATGCGATTCCGGCGACGGGAAGCCTGCGCCCTGCTTAAAAGGGGCGAATTTCCAGCGTGTCGGACGTCATTCTCTATTCGGGCAACGCGTTCAGCGTCGCGGACGGCAAGGGCCGTTTCGTGCTGCCCCTGGAGATGCGCCGCCAGGTGAAGCTGGCGAGCGGCGGCGAAAACCGTCTGTGCCTGTCGGTCCATATGGACAATGGCTGCGCCACCGGCTTCGGCCTGTCCCACAAGCTGTTCCTGTTCGAGGAAGTGAATGAGCTGGAGCGCGAGGCGCGCGCCGCCAATCGCCCCTTCAATGGTGATCTGGAGCGCGAGAATCGCCTGGGCACGATCGAGGACGTGAATTTCGACGAGGGTGGCCGCTTCTTCCTGCACCCCGATATCAAGGAAGAGGCCGGTATCACCGACGTCGTGTTCTTCTATGGCGTTGGCCGCTATTTCCAGATCTGGAAGCCCGAGGCGCTGGTCGAAAGCCCGGATCGCCCGGCGCTGATCCGCAACAAGGTGCGCCGCTGGCTGGAACAGCGCGCAGCGGAGGGCGGCAAGTGAGCGCCGCGCCGCATATCCCTGTCCTCCTGACCGAAGTGCTCGACGCGCTCGCCATTACCCCAGGCGAGCGGCATGTCGACGGCACCTTCGGCGCGGGCGGCTATTCCAGCGCCATGGCGGCGGCTGGGGCGCAGGTCTTTGCCTTCGATCGCGACCCCGATGCGATCCGGGAAGGGCAGGCGCTGGCCGATGAAAAGGGTGTCACGCTGATCCCCGGCGAATTTTCGCGGATGGAGGAGCTGCTGGCCGAGCGCGGCGTCAGTAGCGTGTCGGGCATCACGCTGGATATCGGCGTGTCGTCGATGCAACTCGACCGGCCCGAACGCGGCTTTTCCTTCCAGGCGGACGGCCCGCTCGACATGACGATGAGCCAGGGCGGCATGAGCGCGGCCGATTTCCTCAACACCGCCGCGGAAGAGGATATTGCCGACGTCATCTATCGCTATGGCGAGGAGCCGCGTTCGCGCCGTGTTGCCCGCGCGATCGTCGATGCGCGGCCGCTGGAGCGGACCGGGCAGCTTGCTGCCGTGGTGCGCCGGGCGCTGGGCTACAAGCCGCATGACAAGAAGGATCCATCGACCCGCACTTTCCAGGCGATCCGCATCCATGTGAATCGCGAACTGGAGGAGCTGGAGCGCGCGCTCGAAGCGGCGGAAGCGCTGCTGGAGCCGGGCGGCCGGCTTGCGATCGTGACCTTCCACAGTCTGGAGGACCGCATCGTCAAGCAGTTCCTGCGCAAGCGCAGCGGCAGCGAGGCGGGCGGATCGCGCCACCTGCCCGAGAAGAAGGCCGAGGTTGCGCCTGCATTCGAAAAGCCCGCCAAGGCCGTAAAGCCTGGCGAAACGGAACTGGCGCGCAATCCGCGTGCCCGGTCCGCCACCCTGCGCAGCGCCGTGCGGACCGGCGCGCCTGTTGCCAATGCCCATCGGAGTGCCCGGCCATGATCGCGGTCAAGAGATTGCAGAGCCTGATCTGGGTGTTGCTGGTCGCGCTGGGCGCGCTCGGCGCCTATCTCGTCTCCCTGAAGGTCGCGACCGAGCGCAATGACGTGATGCGGGTGCGGATGCAGATCGCGCAGGCGCGCGGCGATATCCGCTATCTGGAAACCGAGTTCAGCGCCCGCGCCAGCATGCGCCAGCTGGAGCGGTGGAACCAGGACGATTTCATGTATGCGACGCCGACCGCCGGCCAGTATCTGGCGGGCGAACAGGCGCTGGCGCATCTGGATGGCGTCCAGCCCAATGGCCCGGACTATGTCGCACCGCCGGTGATGGTGGCGATGGTCGAGACGCCGGCCGATCTGCCGTCCGCGCCGCAGGCCGCGCCGGCCAGCCCCGCCGCCAGCCAGATCCGCAGCGATATCGCCGTGATCCGCGAGGCGCATGCCGCCGATAATGTTGAGAAGCTGGCCAAGCCCGCCGCGCCGGTGAAGCTGGCCGAACAGCGTGCCAAGGCCGACGCGGATGTGTCGCGGCCCAATCCGGTCGCGCGCCGGGCCGAGCGCATGGCGATGCTGGATGCCAAGCTGCTGGACGACAGCACCATGGGTGACCTCAGCGCCCGTGCGGCGCGCGAGCGAAAGGGAGGCCGCTAATGGCCACGATCATCGTCCAGCCGGGCGGCGCCCGTGCCGGGCGGCAACGGGTCAACCTGACGGCGATCGCGCATAATCGCCTGATGTTGCTGTTGATCCTGTTCATGATGATCACGGCCGTGCTGATCCTGCGACTGACCTGGGTCGGCATTTTCGCGAGCGGCAATGGCAATGGCGATGGGTTGTCGGGCTTCACCCCGGCGCGTGCGGACATTGTCGACCGCAATGGCGTGCCGCTGGCGCGGACCATGGACGCCTATTCGATCGCGGTGCGCCCGTCCAAGCTGATCGGCGATCCCGATGAGCTGGCGCGCAAGCTGCACGAAATCTTCCCGGACGAGTCCGAGGCAGTCTTCGCCAAGAAGCTGAGGGGGCGCGGCTGGGCCTATCTGCGCCGCCGTGCGCTGCCCGAGGAAGTGGCGGCGGTGAACGCGCTGGGCGAGATCGGCATCGAATTTCCGCGCGAGAAGGAGCGCCTCTATCCCCAGCGCACGCTGGCCGCGCATATTCTCGGCTTTGCGCCCAATGCCGAGGGTAAGGGCGGCATGGGCGTGGAGGCGGCATTCAACGATCGGATGATCGACCCGGCGCAGCGCAGCCGGCCCTTCGCCATGTCGATCGACAGCCGGGTGCAGGGCGCGCTGGAAAGCGAGCTCTATGCCCAGCTGGTCCAGACGCGGGCCAAGGGCGCCGGTGGCATCATCCTGGACGTCAATACCGGCGAAGTGATCGCCATGGCATCGATCCCGGTGTTCGATCCCAACAAGCTGCAAAATTATGCCGGCAAGCGCTGCTCCGAATCGCCGCTCTGCAACCATATGGTGCAGGCCCGCTATGAGCTGGGCTCGGCCTTCAAGCCGTTGTCGATCGCGGCGGCCATGGACGCCGGCGTCGTGACGTCGATGAGCAAGCGCTATGACGCGACCGCGCCGCTGGCCGTCGGCGGCTTCCGCATCAAGGACGACCATTCGCTTGGCCGCTGGATCAACGTGCCGGAAATCCTGGTCCACAGCTCCAATATCGGCACCGCCCGGATCGCCGACGAAATGGGCGCCGCGCCGTTGCAGAAGCTGTTCCGCAGCCTGGATTTCGACCAGCGCGCGCCGATCGAGTTCAATGAGCGTGCCGGTGGCCTGTGGCCGACCAATTGGGGCCGGATCACCAGCATGACCACGTCCTACGGCCATGGCATCGCGGTGACCCCGCTGCATCTGGCGGCGGCCTATGCGGCGCTGGTCAATGGCGGCATCTGGCGCCCGGCGACGATCCGCAAGCTCAAGGCCGATGAAGTGCCCGAGGGCCGCCGCGTCTTTTCCGCCGCGACCAGCGCGCGCATGCGCCAGCTGTTGCGGATGATCGTGTCGGCGGGTACAGGGCGTAGCGCCGACGCCAAGGGATTCCGGGTGGGCGGCAAGACGGGTTCCGCTGAAAAGCCCCAGGAAGGGCGCTACAACAAGACTTCGCTGGTGACGACTTTCGCTTCCGCCTTCCCGATGGACAATCCCCGCTATGTGGTTCTCGTCACGATGGACGAGGCGACGGGCCAATATGGCCTGCGCACCGCTGCATGGACGGCGGCGCCCGTGGTGAAGCGGGTGGTGGAGCGCACCGGGCCGATGCTTGGCGTAATGCCGGACGAGCGGCGGGACGTGGATATTTCGGATTTGATGCCGCTGTTGCACGGCGACAAGGAGACAGAGTGATGCGCCTCGGGTCGCTAATCGAGGAGCTGGGCGTCGAGGTCGGTGGCAACACCGGCCTCGACACGTCCGTGACGGGTTTTGCCATCGACAATCGCAAGGTTGCGCCGGGCACCATCTTCGGTGCCTTTCAGGGCCTGCGCGTCAATGGCGAGGATTTTATTGCCGATGCGGTGAAGGCCGGTGCAGTCGCGATCGTCGCCCGGCCGGAGGCGAAGGTCGAGGGCGCGGTGCATATCGCCGACGCCAATCCCCGCCGCCTGTTCGCGCAACTGGCCGCGCGCTATTTCGCGCCATTCCCTGATGTGACCGTCGCCGTCACCGGCACCAATGGCAAGACCAGCACGGTCGAACTGGCGCGCCAACTGTGGCGCATGCTGGGCCACAAGTCGGCCTCGATCGGGACGCTGGGCGTCACCACCTCGGTCGATCAGGTGTCGACCGGCCTCACCACGCCGGACATCGTCACCTTCCTCGCCAACATGTCGGGCCTCAAGCGCGAGGGCATCACCCATGCCGCGTTCGAGGCGTCGAGCCATGGCCTCGACCAGTATCGCACCGAAGGCCTGCCGGTTGCGGCCGGCGCCTTCACCAACCTGTCGCGCGATCATCTCGATTATCATGGCGACATGGACAGCTATTTCGACGCCAAGATGCGCCTGTTCGACGAAGTCGTGGGCGATGGCGGCGCGGCCGTCATCTGGGCCGACGATGAATGGTCGGACAAGGCGATCCAGCGGGCTACGAAGCGGGGGCTTCGTGTGCTGAGCGTCGGGGTGCAGGGGCAGGCATTGCGTCTTGCCAACCGCACCCCGACCCAGTTGGGCCAGACGCTGGAAATCGAAGCCGATGGCAAGCTCTACAAGGTCAATCTGCCGCTGATCGGTGCCTATCAGGCGGCCAATGCGCTGACGGCGGCCGGTCTGGTCATCGCGACCGGCGGCGATACCGCCAAGGTGCTGGAATTGCTGGGCCGGGTCCAGCCGGTGCGCGGCCGTCTGGAACGCGCGGTCATCAGCAAGGCGGGCGCCCCCGTCTATGTCGACTATGCCCATACGCCCGACGGCCTGCGCGCCGCGATCGAGGCGCTGCGTCCCCATACCCGGGGCAAGCTGATCGCGCTGTTCGGCGCGGGCGGCGATCGCGATGCGGGCAAGCGCCCGCTGATGGGCAAGGTCGCGGCTGATCTGGCCGACCATGTCATCGTGACCGACGACAATCCCCGTTCGGAAGAACCCTCCGCGATCCGCGCCGCCGTGATGGCGGGCGCGCCGGGGGCGGAGGAAATTGGCGGCCGCCGCGCGGCGATTGCCGCCGCCATCGGCCAGGCGGGGGGCGATGACATCGTCCTGCTCGCCGGCAAGGGGCATGAGCAGGGCCAGATCATCGGCGACCGGGTGCTACCCTTTGACGATGTCACCGTGGCACGGGAGTGCGCGGGGTGAGCGATCTCTGGACCTCGGCCGAGATCGCAGACGCTACGGGCGGCGCCGTGTCGGCGCCGTTCGCCGTTTCTGGCGTTGCCTTCGACAGTCGCGAGGTGGGCGCGGGCGACCTGTTCGTCGCGATGAAGGGCGAAACGACCGACGGCCACAAGTTCGTCGACAAGGCCTTTGCCCAGGGCGCGGCCGGCGCGATCGTCAGCGAACCGGTCGATTATCCCCATGTGCTGGTGGCCGACAGTGCCGTCGCGCTGGAAGCGCTGGGCCGGGCATCGCGCAAGCGCAGCAGCGCGAAGATCATCGGCGTGACCGGATCGGTCGGCAAGACCGGTACCAAGGAAGCGCTGTTCCATGCCCTTGAACGGGCCTGTCCGGGCGGCGTCCATCGGTCGGTCAAAAGCTATAACAACCATGTCGGCGTGCCGCTGAGCCTGGCGCGGATGCCGCGCGATGCGGCCTATGGCGTGTTCGAAATGGGCATGAACCATGCCGGCGAACTGGCTGCGCTGACGCGGCAGGTGCGCCCGAACGTGGCGATCGTCACCGCCATCGCGCCGGCCCATATCGAATTTTTCGGGACCGAGGAAAAGATCGCCGAAGCCAAGGCCGAGATTTTCGAAGGTCTGGAGCCGGGCGGCACCGCTGTCATTCCCTATGACAGCCCGCATGTCGCGACCCTCTACGGCAAGGCGGAGCGCCATGCCGATCATATCCTGACCTTCGGCTTCAGCCCGGAGGCGGATATTTTCGTGCGCGATACCGTGCCGGCGCCGGGTGGCGGCACGCTGGTGACCGCCGCGCTGCCGGGGGTGGAACTGTGCTTCACCGTCGGCGCGCCGGGCGACCATTGGGTGTCCAATTCGCTCGCCGTGCTGGCCGCGGTCGAGGCGCTGGGCGGCGATCTGGCCGCTGCGGGCCTGGCGCTGGCGGAAATGCCGGGCCTACCCGGACGCGGCGCGCGCCGCATCCTGCCGGTGGCGGGGGGCGAGGCGCTGCTGATCGACGAAAGCTATAACGCCAACCCCTTGAGCATGGCCGCGACGCTCAAGCAATTGGGGCGCGAGCAGGCCGACCGCCGCATCGCCGTGCTGGGCGGCATGCGCGAACTGGGCAGCCGCAGCACCGAACTGCACGCCGCACTCTCGCAACCGTTGAGCGAGAATGGCGTCGACTATGCGATATTGGTGGGCGAGGAGATGGCGCCGCTGGCCGACGCCCTTGGCGGCCTCGTCGCCTTCGACCATGTGCCGGACGCCGCGTCGGCCACCGATCTGATCAACAAGGAAATGCGTGCGGGTGACGCGATCCTGGTCAAGGGCTCCAATGGCATCGGGCTGTCCCGCCTGGTCGCCGCCCTTGGCGATGCCGCCCGCGACGGAGATAAAGACTGATGCTCTACTGGCTTGCCCAGACCCTGGATTTTGCGGGGGCCTTCAACCTCATCCGCTACCTGTCCTTCCGGGCGGGCGCGGCGATCGCGACCGCGCTGATCATCGGCCTCGTCATCGGCCCCAAGTTCATCGGCTGGCTGCGCGTACGCCAGGGCAAGGGGCAGCCGATCCGCAGTGACGGGCCGCAGAGCCATCTGGCCAAGCGCGGCACGCCGACCATGGGCGGCCTGATGATCCTGACCTCCATGGTCATATCGGTGCTGCTGTGGATGGATCTGTCCTCCACCTATGTCTGGGCCTGCCTATTCGTGACCCTGGGTTTCGGCGCGATCGGCTTCCTCGACGATTATGACAAGGTGACGAAGGCCAGCCACAAGGGGCTGTCGGCCAAGATGCGCCTGGCCTTCGAGTTCCTGATCGCCGGTTTCGCCGCTTGGATGATCGTCAACCAGCATGGCAATACCGCACTCTACGTGCCCTTCTACAATGGGCCTGCGATCGAGCTTGGGCCTTTCTATTTCCTGTTCGCCGCCTTCGTCATCGTCGCCTTCGGCAATGCGGTGAACCTGACCGACGGGCTCGATGGCCTGGCGACCATGCCGGTCATCATCGCCTGCATGGCGTTCATGGCGATCGTCTATCTGGTCGGCCGGGCGGACTTCGCCACCTATCTGGGCATCCCGCATGTGCCGGGCGCGGGCAACCTTACCATCTTGTGCGGGGCGATCATCGGCGCGGGGCTGGCGTTCCTCTGGTTCAACGCGCCGCCGGCCGCCGTCTTCATGGGCGACACCGGCAGTCTGGCGCTCGGTGGCACGATTGGCGTGATTGCGGTCACCGCGCATCATGAAATCGTTCTGGGCGTCGTCGGCGGCCTGTTCGTGGTCGAGGCACTGTCAGTCATCATCCAGGTCTTCTTCTACAAGCGGACCGGCAAGCGCGTGTTCAAGATGGCGCCGATCCACCATCATTTCGAACAGCTTGGCTGGGCCGAACCGACCGTGGTGATCCGCTTCTGGATCATCTCCTTCGTGCTGGCGCTCGCCGGCCTCGCCACGCTGAAGCTGAGGTAAGCGGATGATCGTTTCGCAGGCCTTCAAGGGGAAGACCTACGCCGTATTGGGGCTGGCCCGTTCGGGGCTGGCCACGGTCGAGACGCTCGTCGCCAGCGGCGCGCGCGTCGTCGCCTGGGACAGTCGCGAGGAAGCGCGGGCGGCCGTCGCCGACAAGGCTGAACTGGGCGACCCAATGGAGATCGACCTGGCCGGTTTCGACGGCATCGTCGTGTCGCCGGGCGTGCCGCTCAACAAGCATCCGATCGCGATGCGCGCGAAGATCGCCGGTGTGCCGATCATCGGCGACATCGAACTGTTCGCCCTCGCCCGGCCGACGCTACCGCCGCACAAGGTCGTCGGCATCACCGGCACCAACGGCAAGTCGACCACCACCGCGCTGATCCATCACATCATCGAGCAGGCGGGCTTCCCGGCGCGGATGGGCGGCAATATCGGCCTGCCGATCCTGGGCCAGGAGCCGCTGGAGCCGAACCTGCACGGCATGGGCGTCTATGTGCTGGAATTGTCGAGCTATCAGATCGACCTTACCCACAGCCTCGACTGTGATGTCGCCGTGCTGCTCAACATCACGCCCGACCATCTTGATCGCTACAACGGCTTTGCCGGCTATGTCGCGTCGAAGGCGCGGCTGTTCGCGATGCAGTCGGCCGAACATGTCGCGGTCATCGCGACCGAGGATGAGCCGAGCCGTGGCATCGCCGCATCGGCCCCGGCGCAACTGCGCGAAGTGAAGGCCGCCGATATCGATCCGGAGGCTCAGCTTGGCTGGCCATCGCTGCAGGGGCCGCACAATGCCCAGAATGCCGCCGTCGCGATCGCGGTCGGCCGGGCATTGGGCATCGATGACGCGACCATCATGGCCGCGCTCGCCAGCTATGCCAGCCTGCCGCACCGGATGCAGGCGGTGGGCACGCATAATGGCGTGCTCTACGTCAATGACAGCAAGGCGACCAATGCCGCCTCGACCGCGCCGGCGCTGGGCGCCTGGCCGGCCAGGGATGGCAAGCCGCGCATCCACTGGATTTTGGGCGGCGTCGCCAAGTCCGACAATCTGGATGAATGCGCGCCTTATTATGGCAATATCGCCCATGCCTACACCATCGGTGAGGCGGGCCACATGTTTGCCGACCTGTTGCGGCCGCACATGGCGGTCGATGACAGTGAGATGCTGAGCGCCGCCGTTCGTCGCGCCGCGCGCATCGCCCAGCCGGGCGATGTCGTGCTGCTGTCGCCGGCCTGCGCCAGTTTCGACCAGTTCCGGGATTTCGAGGCGCGCGGCGATGCCTTTGCCGCGGCCGTGAACGCGCTGGAATAGAACGCACTGGAATAGGCAGGGCGATCGGGGGCAACGGGATGGATAGCGAGGGACGTAAGGGCATGTTCAGGGCGGGCGAACTGGTGAAGGGCTTCAAGACCCGCACCGTGCCGCGCGAGCGTACCGCGCTGGCCATCTGGTTCTGGGAAATCGACCGGGTGCTGCTGTCGCTGATCGTCGCGCTGATGGCGATCGGGCTGGTCGCCGTGGCCGCCGCATCGCCGGTGGCCGCGATCGACCGCTCGACCGCGCAGGTGGCGGTCAATCCGCTGATCTATTTCTATCGCCAGTTGATGTGGGTGTTCATCGGCCTGCCGATCATGCTCGTCATCTCCATGCTGCCCCGGCCACAGGCGCGGCGGCTGGCAATCTTCCTGGCCGTCTTCTTCTTCCTGATGCTGCTGTTCGTGCCGTTGCTCGGCTCCACCGTGAACGGCGCCAAGCGCTGGATCGACCTGCCGGGCTTCCGCTTCCAGCCCTCGGAATTTCTGAAGCCCGTCTATGTCGTGACGCTGGCCTGGCTGCTGTCGCTGCGCGCCAAGGACCAGAGCCTGCCGGTGATGCCGCTCACGGGCGCGATGACGCTGCTGATTGCCGCGATCCTGATGAAGCAGCCGGATTTTGGCCAGACGGTCATCTTCCTGGCCTGCTGGGGCGTGCTGCTGATGCTCTCGGGCCTCGAAATGCGCTGGATCGCCATGCTGGGCGGACTGGCGCTGGCGGGGCTTGTCGCAGTCTACATGTTCTATGAAAATGGCCGCCAGCGCATCAACGACTTCCTGGGCATCGGCGTCCAGATGGATACCGGCCCGGACCAGACGGACCTGGCCTTCCGCACCATCACCCATGGTGGCTTCACCGGCGTCGGGCCGGGCGGGGGGCAGAACAAGTTCCGCCTGCCCGAAGCCCATACCGACTATATCTTCTCGGTGATCGGGGAGGAGTTCGGCCTGCTCGCCTGCATCGCCATCGCCTGCGTCTATCTGGCGATCGTCGTGCGCGTGCTGCTGCGCCTGCTGGATGAGGAGGATAATTTCACCATCCTCGCCGCCGCCGGCCTCACCACCCAGTTCGGGCTGCAGGCGATCATCAATATGGGCGTCAATGCGCAGATTTTTCCGTCAAAGGGCATGACGCTGCCCTTTATCAGCTACGGTGGCTCCTCTATGCTCGCGCTTTGTATCGGCGTCGGCCTGCTGCTCGCATTCACGCGGCGCAACCCCTTCATGGGTCGGCACACGGTCGTCAAATGGAGTGGTCGATGAGCATTTCCCGTCACTTCGTCCTCGCCGCCGGCGGGACGGGTGGTCATATGATTCCCGCGCATGCGGTGGCAGAGGAACTGATGGCGCGCGGCCATCATGTCGCCCTCGTCACCGATGAACGCGGTGCCAAGATCCCCGGCATCTTCGATAAGGCGCAGGTCCATGTCATGCCGGCGGGCCGCATGACCAAGAATCCGGCGAGTTGGCCCGGCGCTCTGAAGGCGATCCTGGCCGGCCGGGCGATGGCCCGTCGGCTCAATGATACCTTCAAGCCGACCGCCGTGGTCGGCTTTGGCGGCTATCCCGCCATGCCTGCTTTGCTGGGCGCGCTGGCCGACGGCATCCCGACCGCGATCCATGAGCAGAATGCGGTGCTGGGCCGGGTCAACCGCCTGCTCGCCGGCCGGGTCGACGCGATCGCCACCGCCTATCCGCTGGTCGAGCGCCTCAACGACAAATATGCTGGCAAGGTGCATCTGGTCGGCAACCCCGTGCGCGAGGAAGTGAAGGCGCTGCGCGACGAGGAATTTCCCGCACTGACCGACGAGAGCGTGTTCCGCGTGCTGGTGATCGGCGGTAGCCAGGGGGCAAGCATCCTGTCGAGCGTCGTGCCCGAAGGGCTGTCGATGCTGCCGATCGCGCTGCGCCGCCGCCTGCAGGTGACGCAGCAGTGCCGTGCCGAGGATATCGAGCGCGTTCGCGCCACCTATGCCGAGATGGAAATTCCGGCCGATCTCGCCACCTATTTCAACGACGTGCCCGAAAAGCTGGGCTGGTCGCACCTGATGATCGCGCGGGCAGGGGCATCGACCCTGGCCGAGCTGACCTGTGCCGGCCGCCCCGCCATCCTGGTGCCGCTGCCCAGCGCCATGGACGATCATCAGACCGCCAATGCGCGCGAGATGACCGAGGCTGGCGGCGCCCGCACCATCCCCCAGTCGCGCTTCACTGCGGTGGAACTGGCCAAGCAGATGCAGAAGATGGCGCTGGAACCGGGCGCCCTGCAAAATGCCGCCAAGCGCGCCCGCGCCTGTGGCCGTCCGGATGCGGCGCGCGACATGGCAGACCTGCTCGAAAGCATCGGCCCCGCGCCGATCATGAATGACCCGCTTCGCGTCGGCCCCACGCCGACCACGCTCAATTTGCAGGGCGTCCCTGCATGATCTGCACATATCTCTCCCCGTTCGGGCTGAGCCTGTCGAAGCCCTCTGCTGAGCGGAGCGAAGCCGCTTCGCCTGCGGCTCTGCTGGGCCCTTCGACTTCGCTCAGGGCGAACGGATATTGGAACAAGGAATATCAGGCATGAAGGGTGTCGGCACCGACATCGGCACGATCCATTTCATCGGCATTGGCGGCATCGGCATGTCCGGTATCGCCGAAGTCATGCATAATCTGGGTTACAAGGTTCAAGGATCCGACGTCGCCGAAGGCTATGTCGTGGAAGGGCTGCGCGCCAAGGGCATCAAGGTGATGATCGGCCACAAGGCCGAAAATCTGGGCGATGCCGCCGTGGTCGTCACCTCGACCGCGATCAAGCGGGGCAATCCGGAAGTCGAACTGGCGCTGGAAAATCGCGTGCCGGTGATCCGCCGCGCGGAAATGCTGGCCGAACTGATGCGCCTCAAATCCACGGTCGCCATCGCCGGCACCCATGGCAAGACCACGACCACCTCGATGGTCGCGGCACTGCTGGACGCGGGCGGGGTCGATCCGACCGTCATCAACGGCGGCATCATCAACAGCTATGGCTCCAACGCGCGCCTGGGCAATAGCGACTGGATGGTCGTGGAAGCCGATGAGAGTGACGGCAGTTTCCTGCGCCTCGACGGCACGATCGCGGTCGTGACCAATATCGATCCCGAACATCTCGACCATTATGGCAGCTTCGACGCGGTGAAGGACGCCTTTGTCGAGTTTGTCGAGAATGTGCCCTTCTATGGCGCGGCGATGCTTTGCCTCGACCATCCCGAGGTGCAGGCCATCCTGCCGCGCGTGCAGGACCGCCGCATCGTCACCTATGGCTTCTCCGCCCAGGCCGATATTCGCGGTGAGAATGTCCAGCCGGTGCCCGGCGGCAATCGCTTCGACGTTCAGATCCGCGAGCGCGACGGCGCGACCCGCCGGATCGAGGGGATCGAACTGCCGATGCCCGGCCGCCACAATGTGCTGAACGCCATGGCCGCGATCGGCGTGGCGCTGCAGATGGGCATCGATGACGCGACCATCCAGACCGGCTTCGCCAAGTTCGGCGGCGTGAAGCGCCGCTTCACCAAGGTCGGCGAAATCCCCGCTGGCGCAGGCGTGGCCACCGTCATCGACGATTATGGCCACCATCCGGTCGAGATCAAGGCGGTGCTCGCCGCCGCCCGCGAAGGCGCGAAGGGCCGGGTGATCGCCGTGGTGCAGCCGCATCGCTTCACCCGCCTGCGCGACCTGATGGATGATTTCCAGCAGGCCTTCAACGACGCCGACATCGTCTATGCCGCCCCGGTCTATACCGCTGGCGAGCAGCCGATCGAGGATGTCGATAGCGCAGCGCTGGTCGCCGGGCTCAAGCGTCGCGGCCATCGCAATGCCGCCATCGTCGCCGATGCGGACGATCTTGCCCGCGTCATCGCCGCCGATGTCCAGGCCGACGACATGATCATCTGCCTGGGGGCCGGCGACATCACCAAATGGGCGGCGGGCCTGTCCGCTGCGGTCACCGCCAAGGTCAAGGAAACCGCCTGATGTTCGAGCTCTTCAATGTCGGCCTCGAAATGCAGAAGCGCATGATCGACATGCAGATGCAGGGCGTGGAAGTCGCGCGCGACATGGTCGAGGCGGCGCAGAAGCAGGTGCAGACCGGCATGGCCGCGCATCAGGCCGGCGAGGCGGGCATGAAGGCGATGAAGAGCTGGATGAATCTCTGGGGCGTGCGCGGTTGACGGTGATGGCTACTCTCCCGGCCGTTCGCGGCGCGCTCAAGGCCGATGCGCCGCTGGCACCGCTCGTCTGGTTTAAGGCGGGCGGGGCGGCGCAATGGCTGTTCGAGCCCAAGGACGCCGACGACCTGTCCGATTTCCTCGCCATGCTCGATCCGGCGATGCCGGTGATGGCGCTCGGCCTCGGCTCCAACCTGATCGTTCGCGATGGCGGCGTGCCGGGCGTGGTCGTGCGCCTGGGCAAACCCTTCGCCAAGGTGGAGGCGCTGGACGCCACCACCCTGGTCTGCGGCGGTGGTGCGTCGGGCATCCTCGTCTCCTCGACCGCGCGGGATGCCGGCATTGCCGGTCTCGAATTTCTCCGCTCCATCCCCGGCACGGTCGGCGGCTTCGTGCGGATGAATGGCGGCGCCTATGGCCGCGAGACCGCGGACATATTGGTCGAATGCGAGGTGGTGCTGCGCTCGGGCGAGCAGGTGACCTTGCTCAACCGCGATCTTCATTACAGCTATCGCCACTCCAACATGGTCGACGGCGCGGTTGTCGTGTCGGCCACCTTCCGCGGCGAACCCGGCGAGCCGGCCGCGATCCAGGCGGAAATGGACCGCATCGCCACCGCGCGCGAGGAAAGCCAGCCGCTGCGCAGCAAGACCGGCGGATCGACCTTCAAGAACCCGGACGGGCACAAGGCCTGGGCACTGGTCGATGAAGCGGGCTGTCGCGGCCTCGCGCTGGGCGGCGCGCAGGTGAGCGAGAAGCACACCAATTTCCTGCTCAACACCGGCGACGCCACCAGCGCCGACATCGAAGCGCTGGGCGAGGAAGTCCGCCGCCGCGTCAAGGAAAAGAGCGGCGTCGAACTGGAATGGGAAATCCAGCGCGTCGGGGTTAGCAAATGAGCCTTCCCCCCAATCCGTCATCCCAGCGAAGGCTGGGATCTCTCTTTTCTTCTACCACTGCCCAAAAAGGCAGTGAGATCCCAGCCTTCGCTGGGATGACGATGTATCTGGAGTATCCTGCATGAGCCGTGGTCCCTGGCATGTCGCCGTTCTGATGGGCGGCTGGTCGGCGGAGCGGCCGGTGTCGCTGTCGAGCGGCGAGGGCGTTGCCAAGGCGCTGGAATCGCGCGGCCATCGGGTCACGCGGATCGACATGGATCGCGACGTCGCCGCGCGCCTGACCGAGACCAGGGCGGATGTGGTGTTCAACGCGCTGCATGGCGTGCCGGGCGAGGATGGCACGGTGCAGGGCATGATGGACCTGATGGGCCTCACCTACACCCATAGCGGCCTTGCCACATCGGTCATCGCGATCGACAAGCAGCTGACCAAGCAGGCGCTGGTGCCGCACGGCATCCCCATGCCCGGCGGCCAGATCGTGACGAGCGAGAGCCTGTATGCCGGCGATCCGTTGCCGCGCCCCTATGTTCTGAAGCCCGTCAATGAGGGCAGCTCGGTCGGCGTCGCGATCGTCACGGCCGAGGGCAATTATGGCAATCCCATCGCGCGTGACAGCGTCGGTCCATGGCAGGAATTTCCCGAGCTTCTGGCCGAACCCTATATTCGCGGGCGCGAACTGACCACCGCCGTGCTGGGCGATGAGGCGCTGCTCGTCACCGAGCTGCGCCCCAAGAGCGGCTTCTATGATTTCGATGCCAAATATACCGACGGCATGACCGAACATGTTTGCCCGGCGGAGATACCGGACGAGATCACGCAGGCATGCAAGGCGATCGCGCTCAAGGCGCACCAGTTGCTCGGCTGCAAGGGCGCGTCGCGCTCCGACTTCCGCTGGGACGACAGCCAGGGCGTCGAGGGGCTTTACCTGCTGGAGGTCAATACCCAGCCGGGTATGACCCCCTTGAGCCTGGTGCCGGAACAGGCGAAAAAGCTGGGCATCGAATATGCCGAGCTGGTCGAGCGGATCTGCGAAGAAGCATTGACGAGGGGGCCGAACATGGGGGCTGGCAATGGCTGAGGCACGGATCCGGCGTGGCGGCACGGCGCGGCTGAGCACGGCGCGGGGCAAGGTGCGCGCCAAGGCCGGATCGGGCCGTGGCCGCCAGCTCAAGCGCCAATCCTCCTTCGATCGGCTGCTCGAATTGCTGCCGATCAGCGAGGATACGCTGCAGAAGCTGGCCACCTGGGCCATCTTCGCGATCTTCGGTGGCATAGCGATCGCCATCGCCATCTATGCGGGGCTGCCCGACATGGCGCGCCAGCAGGCGGCAAGCCTGGCCGCGCGCGCCGGTTTCGAGGTGGAGAAGGTCGAGGTGCGCGGCGTCGAGCGCATGGACGAGATGCCGGTTTATAATATCGCGCTCGGCCAGGTCGATCGCTCGATGCTCTCGCTCGACCTGCCCAAGGTGCGGCAGGAAATGCTGAAGCTTGGCTGGGTCAAGGATGCGCGCATTTCCCGCCGCCTGCCCGACACGCTGGTCGTCGATATCGTCGAGCGTGATCCGGTCGCGGTGTGGCAGCATGACGGGCAACTGCATCTGATCGACGTGGCCGGCGTGGTGCTGCAATCGGTGTCGGCCGGGGCGATGCCCGACCTGCCGCTGGTGGTCGGCCCCAACGCCAATCTCCAGACCGCCGGCCTCAACAAGCTGATGGAAAGCGCGCCTGCGCTCAAGCCAATGCTGGCTGGCGCAACCTGGGTCGGGAACCGTCGCTGGGATCTGCGCTTTCAGTCTGGGGAGACGCTGTCGCTGCCTGAAGGTGAACAGACATCGGCGGCAGCGCTGGTGAATTTCGCGCGCATGGATGGCGTCAACCGGCTGCTCGGCCGGGGCATCGTCAAGTTCGACATGCGCGATCCCGATCGTTTCGTGCTGCGTCTGCCGCAGGGCCAGGCCAGCGATAAGCCGGCAGCGGCGGACGCCAAGGCGGAAAAGACCGCAAGCGCGCCTGCCGCAGGCGAGGAAGGCTAAGTCATGGCACAGCCCAAGGTCGAAAAGCTCATCACCGCGATCGATATCGGATCGTGGAAGGTGTCCGCGCTGATCGCGGGGCGCACCGATACGGGTGAGCTGGCGATCCTGGGCACCGGCCAGCGTGAGAGCCGGGGCGTGCGCCGCGGCTTCATCGCCGACATGGAGCGCACCGAACTGGCCGTGCGCGAGACGGTGGAGCAGGCGGAGCGTGTTGCCGGCACCAATATCGAGGATGTCTGGGTCAGCTTCTCGGGCGGCAGCCTGGTCAGCGACGTCGTCACGGTCGAGCGCGACATGGGCGGCTATCGCGTCGAGCAGCCGGACATCGACGATCTGCTGACCACCGGCCAGCAGGGCATCGACCCCGATGGCCGCATCATCCTGCACGCGCAGCCGACCTGCTTCACCATCAATGGCAAGGTGCCGGTGAAGAAGCCGCTGGGCATGCATGCCGATCTGCTGGGCGTCGACATCCATGTCGTGCTGGCGGATGGCGCGCCGCTCGCCAATCTCGACCTGTGCGTCCGTGGCGCCTATCTGAACGTCAATTCGATCGTCGCCTCGCCGATTGCGACCGGGCTTGCCTGCCTATCGGAAGAGGAACGCGACCTGGGCGTGGCGCTGGTCGAGATGGGGGCAGGGGTCACCAATGTATCGCTCTATGCCGGCGGCATGCTGGTGGGGCTGCATTCGATCCCGATGGGTGCGTCCGACATTACTGACGATATCGCTTCGGCCTTCGGCATCCGCCGCAGCCAGGCGGAGCGGATCAAATGCTTCTATGGTTCGGCGATGCAGAACCGCCGCGACTTCCGCGAGATGATCGAGATCGCGACGCCCCATGGCGATGTCGCCATTCCGGGTCAGAGCGCCGGTCCCAATGCGGAAGGCGGCAAGATCACCCGCGCGGCGCTGGTCGGCGTCATCTGCGAACGACTGAACCAGATCATGGCGGAAGTGAATGCGGCGCTGGCCGGCATGGGCTTCAACAGCACCGGACGCCAGGTCGTGCTGACGGGCGGCGGCGCGGAGATGAAGGGTATTGCCGACTATGCGCAAGGCGCATTGGGGCGTGCAGTGCGGGTCGGTCGTCCGCGTGGCTTGTCAGCCATGCCCGAAGCGCATAGTGGCCCGGCCTTCGCTACTTTGGCCGGATTGGCGCTTTACGGCGCTTCAAACCCGGTTGATCTTAGGGCGATGGCGCCTGCGCCGCAAACCGTGCATCGTCTGGGCGCCCCGCAATGGTGGCAGCGCATGATGCGGGCGATGCGGACGAATTACTGAGCGAATTTGAACGAAAACGAAAATAGCAGGTGAAATACTCTATTTTCTGGTGTTAACAATTGATGACGGTTGTCACTTCCTGACGAGGAAGCTGAGGGAGCAAAGTATATGAGCATCGAGATCAGCCCGCCGCATGTGGACGAATTGAAGCCACGCATTGCGGTGATAGGCGTTGGCGGTGCAGGCGGTAACGCCATCGCGAACATGATCGCGGCCAGCGTCGAGGGCGTCGACTTCATCGTCGCCAATACCGACGCGCAGGCGCTGAACGCCTCGCCGGCCGAACGGCGCATCCAGCTTGGCCCGCAGATCACCGAGGGTCTGGGCGCCGGTTCGCGCCCCGAAATCGGTCGCGCGGCTGCGGAAGAAACCATCATCACCGTCGAACAGGCGCTGGAAGGCGCCCATATGTGCTTCATCAC
>CAACXF010000223.1_pt1 | contig 17733 bp, 17 predicted proteins | sample 2275871 | NCBI WGS metagenome assembly CAACXF01 (sample SAMEA5312481, study PRJEB27640) | indoor metagenome | biome: indoor environment; feature: controlled; material: polymer antistatic dissipative epoxy resin | place: Italy | collected 2014-05-27
ATCGGCACCCGCTTCGCCATGGACTGGCGCCTGACCGAAGCGGCCGAACGCCCGCGCATGCTGATCGCCGTGTCGAAGGGGTCGCACTGCCTCGCCGACCTGCTGCATCGCTGGCAGACCGGCACGCTGGCGGTCGACATCATGGGGGTGGTGTCCAACCATCCCGACATGCGCCGCATCACCGAATGGCACGGCATTCCCTATCATGAGCTGCCGCCCAATGGCGACAAGGCCGCGCAGGAGGCCGCCCTGCTCGACCTGTTCGATCGCAGCCGGTCGGAATATCTAATCCTCGCCCGCTATATGCAGGTGCTCTCGGAAAATCTGGTCGATCGGCTCGCGGGCCGCTGCGTCAACATCCATCACAGCTTCCTGCCCGGCTTCAAGGGCGCCCGCCCCTATCACCGCGCCCATGAGCGCGGCGTCAAGCTGATCGGCGCAACCGCCCATTTCGTCACCGCCGACCTCGACGAAGGCCCGATCATCGAACAGGCGGTCGAGCGCGTCGACCATCGTGCCACCGCCGACGACATGATCCGCATCGGCCGCGATATCGAGGCTCAGGTGCTGGCCCGCGCCGTCGGCTGGCTCGCCGACCGGCGCGTGCTGCGCAATGGCGGCAAGACGGTGGTGTTCCGCTAGAAAGGCCGAGCGGCCCAACATCCGTTCGGTTCGAGCCTGTCGAGAACCCTATTACGCGCCTTCTCGACAAGCGCGAAGCCAACGGCCGTTAAAGCCCCAATCGCGCCCAGAAATCGCCCGGCGCCAGCACAGCCTCAGCGCTGCGGTTGCGCTCAACGCGCGACGAGCTGCTATGGGGAATATGGATTTGCGGGGTCTGGTCCTGCCGCTGCTGGCGGACACGGGCTTGCTTATGGGTCATCGTCTTCTCCTTGTGCGGGAGGAACACGAAACCGGGCGTTGTCGCTTGGGTACCGTGCGCTTTAGCCGTTGGTGACGCGGAGCAAGCTGACATCCTTCAAAAGCCGCGGAGCGAAACGCTCGACACTCTATCTACCTATAAAATAGAGAAAAGCAAAATAGCTTATCTTGTGCCGCGACCATCCGGGCTTTGCCCGGACGGCCCACGATCAACCCAGCCGCGCGGCGTGCCAGCGCAGATGATCGTCCATGAAGCTGGAAATGAAATAATAGCTATGATCATAGCCGTCGCGCAGATGGAGCGTCAGGTCGATGCCCGCTGCGTCGCAGGCCGCGCGCAGCAATTCAGGGCGCAACTGTTCCTCCAGGAAGCTGTCTCCCGCGCCCTGATCGACCAGCAGCGCATCGGTCCGCGCCCCATCCTCGATCAGCGCGACGGCGTCATGCTTGCGCCACGCCGCCCGGTCCGCGCCCAGATAGCCACTCAGCGCCTTCTCGCCCCAGGGCACCTGGCCCGGCGCGACGATCGGCGCAAAGGCCGACACCGCGCGATAACGATCGGGATAGGTCAGTCCGACGGTCAGCGCGCCATGGCCGCCCATGCTGTGCCCCATGATCGACTGGCGATCCATGTCGGCGGGAAACTGGTCCGCGATCAGCCCCGGCAATTCCTGCGTCACATAGGACCACATGCGATAATGGGCGGCATAGGGCGCCTGCGTCGCGTCGACATAGAAGCCCGCGCCCAGGCCAAAGTCCCAGGCACCATCCGGATCGTCGGCCACGCCCTCGCCCCGCGGCGAAGTATCGGGCGCGACGAAGATCAGGCCCAGTTCCGCGCAGGCCCGGCGAAACTCGCCCTTTTCCGTCACATTGGCATGGGTGCAGGTAAGGCCGGACAGATACCAGACCACCGGCAGCTTCGCGCCGGGCGCATGCGGCGGCACGAAGACGGAGAAGGTCATCTCCGTCCCCGTCTCGCGCGAAGCATGGCGATAGACACCCTGGACGCCGCCAAAGGCCGTGTTGGTCGAAACCGTTTCCACCCGTATTTCCTTCCTCAGCCGATCCGATGCAAGCCGCACAGCTTGTTGCCGGCGGGATCGCGCAGATAGGCGAGATAGAGCTTGCCAAAGCCCCCCTCGCGCACGCCTGGCGGATCTTCGCAAGCCGTGCCGCCCGCCGCGACCCCGGCCGCATGCCAGGCATCGGCCTGCTCGGTCGATGCCATGCGGAAACCGATCGTGCCGCCATTGGCATGGCAGGCCGGTTCCCCGTCGATCGGTTTTGTGACCATGAACAGCGCGCCGTCATGCATGTAGATCAGCCGCCCCTTGTCGTCCTGCATCGCCGGCTTGCCACCGACCGCACCGAACAGCGCATCATAAAAGGCGCGCGAAACGTCGAGATCGTTCGATCCCACCATCACATGGCTGAACATGGCCGCTCTCCTGTTGGGTTATCGGTTCAGAAGACGACGACGCTGCGGATGCTCTCGCCCGCATGCATCAGGTCGAACCCCTTGTTGATGTCCTCCAGCCCCATGACATGGGTGATCATCGGGTCGATCTCGATCTTGCCGGTCATGTACATGTCGACGATCTTGGGCACGTCGGTGCGGCCCTTGGCCCCGCCAAAGGCCGTGCCGCGCCAGTTGCGCCCCGTAACCAGCTGGAACGGACGGGTGCTGATTTCCTTGCCCGCCTCGGCCACGCCGATGATGATGCTGGTGCCCCAGCCGCGATGACAGGCTTCCAGTGCCACGCGCATCACTTCGGTATTGCCGGTGGCGTCGAACGTGTAGTCCGCGCCGCCATCGGTCATCGCGACGATCGCGGCGACCACCTCCTCGCGGCTCATGCCCCTGGAGTTGAGGAATTCGGTCATGCCGAACCTGCGGCCCCATTCCTCTCGATCGGGATTAATGTCGACGCCGATGATCTTGTTCGCGCCGGCCAGGCGCGCGCCCTGGATGACGTTGAGACCGATGCCGCCCAGGCCGAAGATCACGACATTGTCGCCCACCTGCACCTTGGCGGTGTTGATCACTGCGCCCACGCCCGTGGTCACCCCACAGCCGATATAGCAGCTGCTCTGGAACGGCGCGTCCTCGCGGATCTTGGCCAGCGCGATCTCGGGCAGGACCGTGAAGTTGGAGAAGGTCGAGCAGCCCATATAATGGAAGATCGGCTGGCCCTTGTAGGAAAAGCGGGTCGTGCCGTCAGGCATCAGCCCCTTGCCCTGGGTCGCGCGGATCGCGGTGCAGAGGTTCGTCTTGCCGCTCAGGCACGACTTACACTGGCGGCATTCCGGCGTGTAGAGCGGGATGACATGGTCGCCCGGCACCAGGCTGGTGACGCCAGCACCTACTTCGCGGACGATGCCGGCACCCTCATGGCCCAGGATCGAAGGGAAGATGCCCTCGCTGTCGAACCCGTCCAGCGTATAGGCGTCGGTATGGCAGATGCCGGTCGCCATGATCTCGACCAGGACTTCGCCCGCCTTGGGGCCTTCCAGATCGACTTCGACGATTTCGAGGGGCTTCTTCGCTTCGAAGGCGACGGCGGCGCGGGTTTTCACGGCGGGCAACTCCCATGACTGGCGTGAACGGGCGCCCCGAGGACGCCCTGTTAAAAGCATTCCCGGCGTTCATATCGGTTCCGGCAGCAATTGCCAGCCGATACCGCTGTCAAAAGGAGAGGAAAATCCAGCAGGATCCGAAAAAAACAAAGCGCATCCAGCGACTTGCATCGCCAAATGGATCGCCCTGCCTTTCCCGGTCGCGTCCTGTTTAGAAGGACACGTTGTAAATGAACCAGCCCAGGATCAGCAGGCTGCTCACCAGACAGATACGATCGCCGAAGACATCAATTCGAGACATCTGACACATCCTTCACCCAAAAGACGATCTGCGCCGCCTGTTGAGGAAGAATACATCAGATAAATGGACGTGGGAACAGCAATCTCACGACAAGACGTGCCGCCGGGGCGATGAATGGAAATCGCAACATCTTGAAATTTTCGCTGCAGCGCACAGCGATCATTCAACTAATAGAACGATGCCAAAAAGTCGAATGGCGGCAGGCACTTACCGCGGTTCAGCGAAATGCTGCACCGCGGTGGCGCAGGAAGGACGCCGTCGCCTCCTCCGGCCCGCGATAGGCTTCCTGAAACTCGGCGCTCCAATATTTCAGATCGTCGAGGTCGATTCGCGCGCCCGATACGGCGCAGAGCACGAACTGCCCCGGCCGTACCACGTCGAAATGCGGCGTGTCATATTGCAGCACCGCCAGCCCTTGAATATCGGCAGCCATCAGTCGCCGGTCAGGATGCGGTCGACCAGCTGCTTCACGGTCGGCACGAACCCGTTCGAATAGAAGGGATCCTGCTTGAAGCGATAGGCGGCATGGCCGGCGAACAGCAGATTCTTGTCCAGGTCGCCGCCATGGACCGATTCCTGCAGCGACTTCTGGATGCAGAAGCTGCGCGGATCAGCCAGGCGACCGGTGGAGTTGGTTTCACTGTCCATCCAGCTGGAGAAGCTGCACTGCGACAGGCAGCCCATGCAGTCGGTCTGGTCCTTGCGGATTTCCGCCTTCTCTTCCTCGGTCACGAAGACGAGCGTGTTGTCCGGCGTCTTGAGCGCGGAGGTGAAGCCCTGGCCCACCCATTCGCGCGCACGCAGCAGGTCGCCGACCGTCACCCAGAAATTCTTGCCCTTCACGCCCGCGTCGAGCTGATGGGTATGGTCGCCCGCCTGCTCGGTGCTGAACGGGATCTGGCGGTCCGACCGCGCTTCGAGCGAACGCAGGAAGGGATTGCGGATCGCCGAGCTGTAGAAGCCGGTGGGCGAGAATTTGTGCAGCAGCACGTCGCCCGGTTCCAGCTGCATCAGCCGGTCCTTCCAATCCTGCGGGATCGGGCTTTCCTGGGTCAGCAGCGGACGGGTGCCGAACTGGAACATGATCGCGCCCAACTCGGGATTGTCGATCCAGTCGTTCCAGTCCTTGAGCGCCCAGACGCCGCCGGCCATGACGATCGGCACGCCGTCGGAAATGCCGCCTTCGCGCATCGTAGCGCGCAGGTCGCGCACACGCGGATAGGGATCCTGCGGCGCGCGCGGATCTTCCGCGTTCGACAGGCCGTTGTGGCCGCCAGCCAGCCAGGGATCTTCATAGACCACCGCGCCCAGCCATTCCGATGCCTTGGAATAAGCGCGCTTCCACAGCGCGCGGAAGGCACGGCCCGACGACACGATCGGCAGATAGCTGACATTGTAGGAGGCAGCGATTTCGCTGAGCTTGTAGGGCATGCCCGCGCCACAGGTGACGCCGGCGACCATGCCCTTGGTCTTTTCCAGCACGCCGTGCAGCACGCGCTGCGCACCGCCCATTTCCCACAGCACGTTGATGTTGATCGCGCCCTTGCCGCCGGCAATCTCATAGGCGCGCTTCACCTGCTCGACGGCACCGTCGATGGCATAGGCGATCAGTTCCTCATGGCGGTCGCGGCGGGTGCGGCCATGATAGATTTGCGGGATGATATTGCCCATGGAGTCATAGCTGTCGGCATTGACCGCCGATACCGTGCCGATGCCCCCGGCAGCCGCCCAGGCGCCCGAACTGGCATGGTTGGAAACAGCAACACCCTTGCCACCTTCGACCAGCGGCCAGACTTCACGGCCACCATAGACGATGGGTTTCAAACCCTTGAACAACGACTTCTCCCGCGAAATGAACCGGCCTCCCCAGACCGGTTGAAATGTCGTCCTATAACAGTTTTTGTCAGGGATGACGAACTGTAGGGCGCCCTAGCGCAAAATGTGGGGGCTGGCCAGAGCCTCGCCATATAATGCGGCATAGGCGTCGACCATGGTCTTTTCGTCATAATCGCGCTGCGCCCGCGCCCGGTTGGCGGCGCCCAGCGCAGCGCGCAATTCGGGGTCGGCCGCCAGCTTCCCCAGCGCGTCCGCCAGCCCTTCCTCATCGGCTGCGACAAAGGGGCGGTTGGCCGGCGCGACCATATTGGCGACGTCGCCGACATCGGTCGACGCCACCGGCAGTCCGGCCGCCATCGCTTCCACCAGCGAGATCGGGAATTGCTCGCTGTCCGACGACAAAGCGAAAATGTCGAACAGGCCGACGAAGCGCCAGGGGTCGGTCATGAACCCGGCCAGGCAGATATCGTCCAGCCCCTGCACCGCCGCCTCGGCCAGGATCGCGTCGCGCTCCGGCCCCTCGCCCACCACCACCAGTTGCAGCCGTTCGCGATGGGCCGCCACCGCCCGCACCAGCCGGGGAATATTCTTGACCGCCCGCAACCCCGCCAGCGTGCCGACCAGCAGCTTGCCCGGTGTGCGCACCAGCCCCGATATCACATCCGGTGCCGGCGCCTGCGCATAGCGCGCCACATCGATGCCGTTGCGGATCAGATGCACCTTGCCGGCCGGCTGCTTCCACGCCTGATGCGCGATCTGCTCCAGCCGGGCCGAGGGCACGACCAGCGCCTGCGCCCGCCCCAGCGCCATGCGCCGATAGAGATTGCGCTGCGGCTTCAGCCCCGCCGCCTCATCGGCGTTGAAGCCATCCTCATGATGGATCAGCGGCGGCAGGCGCATCGACCGGGCGAACAGCCGGTGCGCCATCACCCCGTCCATCGCCCCCCAATTATAGCCCAGCACCAGGTCATAGCCGGACAGGAACTGCGCGATCGCGCGGAACCGCGCCAGCCCCGGCCGCCCGGCAAAGGGCGGCGCTTGGGGAAAATCGACCGGCACCTGCGGCGCGATGGCGCTGCGGGCACCCAGCGCCTCGGGCGCGGCGCTGACGATGCTGTGCCGCGCCTTGTCGCCCCAGATGTTCATCAGCCGGATCGCGCGGGCTTCCTTGCCGCCCAGCGTGAAGCTGCCATGGATATGCAGGATGCGCGGCGGATCGCCCCGCCTCACGCCGCCGGCATCAGCCACGCAGCACGCGTTCCAGCAAACGGTCGATCCCGGCCGCCGCCTCCGGCTCGTCCAGTGCCGGCGCATGGCCGACATCAGGCACGGTCACCAGTTCCGCGCTTGCCCCAACCTCGCGCGCCATCCGCTCCGCCGTCGGCGCGCTCAACAGGTCCGATCGGCCACCACGCAGCAACAGCGTCGGAATGCCCTGAAACGTCGCCATCACCGGCCACATGTCGACACCGGCCTCGCCGCCCGGCGCGCGCAGCGGCTCGGCGATGCGCATGTCATAGTCGAGCACGATCCGCCCGCCGCTGTTCAGTCGATAGAGCCGCTTGGCCATCGCCAGCCACTGCTCCAGCCCATAGGCCGGATAGACATCGCCATTGGCTTCCTCCAGCGCGCGGGCCGCATGGACCCAGCTCGGGTGCGACTGGCCCACGCCGACATAGCCGCGAATCCGCTCCAGCCCCGCTTCGTCCAGCGTCGGGCCAACATCGTTCAGCACCGCGCCCGCCAGCCATTCGCGATGGGTCGCGGCAATCAGCATGGTGATGATCCCGCCCAGCGACGTGCCGACCGCCACGAAGCGGGTGACCGCCAGGTCCGCCAGCAACCGACCGATATCCTGCAAATAGGTGAGCGGCACATAGCTCATCGGATCCTTGGCATAGGCGCTTTCGGCGCGCCCCCGCATATCCGGGCAGATCACCCGCCACTCGCCCGCCAGCCGCTGCGCCAGCGGCTCGAAATCGCGCGCATTACGGGTCAGCCCCGGCAGGCACAGCACGGGCGGCCGCCCGTCCTCGCCGCCCGCATAGTCGCGATAATGCAGCCGCAGTCCATCCGGGGACCACCAATATGCGTCACTATAGCCGGTCAAGCTTGATCCTTCCGCCCATGCTCCCCCATATCGCCGCATGGACAACAAGCCGCAAGCCGCCAATTACAGCCCCGCCACGGAAATCACCGCGCTGATGCCCGACATCGCCGATCCGGTGCATGCTGCGGACTTTCCGCAGACCCTGTTGCGGTTCCGCAATGACCGCGCCGCCGCCACCGTCGGCCTCGATCATCTGAGCGACGCCGAATGGATAGCCCATTTCGGCCGCTTCGCGCCCCTGCCCGACAACCTCCCCCAGCCGCTCGCCCTGCGTTACCATGGCCATCAGTTCCGCCATTATAATCCCGATATCGGCGACGGCCGCGGCTTCCTGTTCGCGCAGATGCGCGACGCGGACGGCCGCCTGCTCGACCTTGGCACCAAGGGATCGGGCCAGACCCCCTATAGCCGCTTTGGCGACGGGCGCCTGACGCTCAAGGGCGGCGTGCGCGAGATTTTGGCGACCGAGATGCTGGAGGCGCTGGGCGTCAACACGTCGAAGACCTTCTCGATCATCGAGACCGGCGAGGCGCTGGAGCGCAATGACGAACCCTCGCCCACGCGCGGCGCGGCCATGGTCCGCCTCAGCCATTCGCACATCCGCATCGGCAGCTTCCAGCGCGCCGCCTATATCGAGGATAATAGGTTGCTCGAACGGCTGACCGACTATGCCCTCACCCGCCTCTATGGGGAACAGCCCGGCGACAATCCGCCCGCCCAGCTGCTCGGCCGCGTGGTCGATCGCACTGCCGACCTAGCCGCCAGCTACATGGTCGCCGGCTTCGTCCATGGCGTGCTCAACAGCGACAACATCAATGTCACCGGCGAAAGCTTCGACTATGGCCCGTGGCGCTTCACGCCGCTGTGGGACGCCGGCTTCACCGCCGCCTATTTCGACCATGCCGGCCTCTACGCCTTCGCCCGCCAGGCCGAGGCGATCCACTGGGACGTCGCCCAGCTTGCCGTGTCACTGCGCCCGCTCAGCGAAGCGCCGCCGCTGATCGAACAGCTCGAACGCTTCCCCGCCCTCTATGCCCAGGCGATGCAGCGCCGCTTCTGCTGGCGCCTCGGCGTCCTGCCGGGTGCGGACAGCGCCGCCATGATCGAAACCGCCGTGCGCGCGATGATGACCACCGCGACGCCGATCGACATCTTCTTCCACGACTGGCGCGGCGGCACGCCCCGCAATCCGGCACGTTACAGCGAACCCATCTGGGCCGAACTGCGCGACCGGCTGGCCGACCACCCGCCCGTCCCCGGCGCCCGCGACCACGCCTATTGGTCGGACGCGGCGCCCTGCTCCATGCATATCGACGAGGTGGAAGCGATCTGGAGCGCGATCGACCAGTCCGACGACTGGTCCCCGCTCCACGCCAAGGTCACCGCCATCCGCCGCATGGGCGAGGCGCATGGGGCAGCGCCGGAACTGCCGTGAAAAGGGCCAAGGCCCGGCAAAGCGAGTGCTGTGCCCCCTGATCGAGTGGGGAATTGAGTGGATCAGCACTGTCCTTCAGACCCGTCATGCCAGCGAAGGCTGGCATCCCACTTGTTCTAGTCCCCCTAGAAGAAAAGAGTGATCCCAGCCTGCGCTGGGATGACGGAGTTGGGTGGATTTGCGACCGTCCGGCTTGGAGGAGATGATCGGCAATAGCTGACTCTGCTCGGAGAAAATCGTTCGGTAACAACCTACCAATTGCGGACGTTCCAAAAGCATGGCAGCGTAACCGGGTGTTTGCTCTCTGGCTCCTACTACTCTTTGTTCTACCTGCACTCGTCCTGTGGTCGCCGGTATTTGCCTTTGCCTACCGGCAAACGTCTGACGGCAATATGCGACGTTACGTATGGGTGTGGGCGTGGATGCTTCCTGCGACTGCTACAGTCGTCGTCCTTGGACTCACGGGCTTTATCGGAGACGTATTCGGCTCCGTGTAGGCATCCGAAACGTCCGCTTTCCAACAGATTTGGCTGTTCGGCTATCGACTTGCCATTTGGATCAATGGCCGGTTTCAGGCGGTGCGTATGGCACATCGAATGGCAAAAAATGGTCGTCAGACGCCATGTTCTGCATCAGCTTCGGCGAGGAGGCTTTGGAGAATGGCTGCACCTTCCTCGTCTAATGGCAAGTCCACTGCCAACGCGCGGCGGCGGATGCTCTCCATTCTGGCATCGCGAAGCGCGCAGGAAGTGAAGTCGTCCCAATCCCATTTGCCACCGGTTCCGGCAAGAAACCCGCTTATCGTCTCAACAGTGTATTGCCGCTCGTCCTTCATACCGACAGCCTTCATGGAACGACCGCTATCGGGCAAGCCTATTTGCGCGTCGAGGGCCTAAAAATGGTCGTTGCCAGACCGCCTAACTCAGCTTTCCTACTCGGCCGGTCTCTGATCTACCCTTGGGCATGGATCAATCGCACGAACTTCACGCCCTCTTGCGGTCGTGCAACAATCGCCTGCTGGCGCATGGACGTCGCTTCACTGTCACCCCGCTGTCGCGTCATCGACGCGTGATGATGACCCGATTTCGATGCGCGCGTCGCTTCACAGGCGCGCCGTCGGCGCGTCGCAGGAGCATCACCGGCGCATTTCGCTGGCATCCGCCTCACGACACTGTGAACTTCGACTGTCGCGTCAATTTCCGGTCGAGACCCGCCAGCAATTTTCAGGAAGAAGCCGGATCCGTCCGGCCGATTACAGCTGATCGCAGCAGCGTAACACGGAAAAAGCGTCCCGCCTTTGCCCCGGAAGGCGGGACGGGACGCTCCATCGGTCGCAGGCCGCCCCGTGATAACCATGCGCGGGCCGCGTCCGTCGAACCAACGGTATGGGCAAAGGGTCGTTCCTGGGTTGATCGCAGCCCTGCCGCGATCCGTCGCAAAGTCTGCCCCATCTGGGCAGCCTCCCGGCTTCCTCTCGCCGGGAGGCACTGCGCCTCAGCGCCGGGCAAGCTGGACGGCCGGCTTGCGGCTGATGGCCAGGCCCGCGTCGGCCCAGTCCTGCTTGCTGCGGCAATCGACGCGCGGCACCAGCGTGCTCGGCTGCACTTCGCGGAAGCAATAGCGGTCGGTTTTCTCTTCATAGCTGACCTTGGCGTTGCCAAACTTGCCCACGGGCTGGGCGAAGGCCGGCGTGGCGGCAACGGTCATGGCGGCAGCAGCGGCGATGATGGCGATGGTCTTCATGAGCAAATTCCTTCCCTGAAATCTCGTTCCGCGACCCCGATCGGGTCGTGCCAGGAGCATTGCAGGGGCCGTGCCAATTTGCCGAAAGCCCGGAAAATCTCGCTTCAGTTCGCGCAAATCACATTTGTTGCACGAAAATTACGCTAACAGTCGGTAACATATTTTTATATTTGGTATTTTTCGCGCAATGCAATCCACCGCAGCTTCGCCACGCATCAGCAAAGCTTTATTGTCAATCAAATCAGTAGTGATAAAATCGCCCCATAGATTTGGAGGTGCAGATGACGATTCACACCCTGTCGGACGACCAGACCCCCACCATCCTGACCGTCCCCGGCCTGATGAACAGCGGTCCGGGCCATTGGCAAAGCCTTTGGGAAAAGGCGCTTCCCGACTGCCATCGGGTCGAACTGGGCAGCTGGGACGCGCCCCATCGCAACGCCTGGATCACCAATCTGGGTCATGCCATCGCCCAGGTTGACGGGCCGGTGATCCTGGCCGCGCACAGCCTTGGCTGCCATGCGGTCGCCTGGTGGGCAGCGTTCGAAACCGGACAGTTGCGGGACAAGGTGGCCGGCGCTCTGCTGGTGGCGCCGCCGGAAGTGGACAGCGGCGCGGTCGACCGCCGCCTCGTCGGCTTTGGCCCCACGCCCAAGGGGCTGCTCCCCTTCCCTTCGATCGTCGTCGCCAGCCGCAACGATCCCTATATCGACTTTGCCAGCGCCCGGCGGCTCGCCCAATTCTGGGGCAGCCAGTTCGCCGACGCGGGCGAAAGCGGCCATATCAACGCCGCGTCGGATCTGGGCGAATGGAGCTTCGGCCAGTTCCTGCTCCACCGCCTGACCGATCGGACAGCGCCGGCCGATCTTGCCGCGGTTCGCAACGAAGAAGCCCGGCGCAGCGCCGAAATGTCGATCCGCTACGGCTTCTGATCGCCGCTCACAGGCGGCCGCGCTGTCCTATTCGACGGCAGGATGGTACAGGATCGATCCGGCATGGGCGCCCGCCCTGGCCGGATCGACCCAGCATCATAAAATTTCCAACTTCGGTTCTTAAATGTCCAAATTTGCGGGAAATATGGGAAGTTAAGCGGAACATTTCCTATTGGCCGAACGTAGAAGAGCGCCCTCCATGCCTCGCTCTTCCTTCGTTAACCATTTTCGGTCATATCCTGCACCATGCCCGCCGCGCTGACGTCCCATGAACCCGCGACCGGCGCCCTGCTATGGCAGGGCGAAAGCGGCGACGTGGACGATATCGTCGCCCGCGCCCGCTCCGGCTGGCCGCGCTGGGCCGCACAGCCGGTCGCCTTCCGCATCGAGACGCTGCGCCGCTTCGTCAATGTCGTGCGCGCCCACAAGGAGGAACTGGCCGACCTGATCGCCCGCGAAACCGGAAAGCCGCTATGGGATGCCCGGACCGAGGTGACGGCGGTGATGGCCAAGATCGACACATCGGTCGCCGCCTATTCCGAACGCACCGGCCAGCGCCGGCTGGAGGCCAATCTGGGCGCCCGCCAGTCGGTGCGGCACAAGCCCCATGGCGTGATGGCAGTGCTTGGCCCCTATAATTTTCCGGCCCACCTGCCCAATGGCCACATCATCCCGGCGCTGCTGGCGGGCAATGCCGTCATCTTCAAGCCATCGGAAAAGACCCCGGCGGTCGGCGAGATGCTGGTGCGCTTCTATCATGAGGCGGGCGTACCGACCGATGCCGTCCAGTTGCTGCTCGGCGGCGCGGAGGAAGGCAAGGCGCTCGCCGCCCATACCGATGTCGCGGGCATATTGTTCACCGGATCGGCGCAGACCGGCATCGCCATCAACCGCCAGTTCGCGACCCAGCCGGGCAAGATCCTCGCGCTCGAAATGGGTGGCAACAATCCGCTGGTCGTCTGGGACACGCCGGAAATCGGCGCCGCCGCCGCGCTGGTGATCCAGTCCGCCTTCCTGTCGAGCGGCCAGCGCTGCACCGCCGCCAGCCGTCTGATCGTCCGCGACGCGATGGCCGACGCCCTGATCGCGGAGGTCAAGAAGCTCGCCGACCGGCTGATCGTCGACCATCCCCATGCCGATCCGCAGCCCTATATGGGGCCGGTCATCGACAATCCGACCGCCGATGGCCTGACCGAAAGCTTCCTCTATCTGATGAGCCATGGCGGTCGGCCGATCAAGCATATGGTCCGGCCGCAAAAGGGCCTGCCCTTCCTGACGCCCGCAATCATCGATGTGACCGCGATGCAGGAACGGCCCGATGTCGAGCTATTCGGTCCGCTGCTCCAGATCGTGCGCGTGCCCGATTTCGAAACCGCCATCGCCGAAGCCAATAGCAGCCGTTATGGCCTGTCCGCCTCGCTCGTCGGCGGCAGTCCCGAACAATATGCGCAATTCTGGGGCAATGTCCGCGCCGGCGTGATCAACTGGAACCGGCCCACCAATGGCGCGTCGGGCACCGCCCCGTTCGGCGGCGTCGGCGTATCCGGCAACCACCGGCCCAGCGCCTATTATGCCGCCGATTATTGCGCCTATCCGGTCGCCTCCGCCGAGATCGAACAGCCTCGCGCCACCATCGGCATCGGCCTCAAGGACATAGACGTCAGCGCCATGGGCGATTGACAACCCGGCTACTGGACAAAACTTTTCCTAAGCCCCTCCATATCCATTCTGAATTGAAACTCCGCCGCCCTTTCGCCATGTGGCGAGCATGGCTGACATTGCACCTGCTACCGTCCACCTGGTGGGCGCGGGACCGGGCGACCCGGAACTGCTGACCATCAAGGCCGTGCGCCTGATCCGCGACGCGCGCCTGATCGTGCATGACGGGCTGGTGTCCGACGACATATTGGCGCTGGCCGGGCCTCAAACCGAACTGGTTTCGGTCGCCAAGCAGCGCAGCCGCCATTCCATGCCGCAGGAGGCGATCAACGCCCTGCTGGTCCGCTTTGCCCTGGCCGGTGAGCCGGTCGTCCGCCTGAAGGGTGGCGACCCCTTCATCTTCGGCCGTGGTGGCGAGGAAGTCGACGCCTGCCGCGCCGCCGGGGTGCCGGTCGAGGTTGTGCCGGGGATCAGCGCCGCGATCGGCGCCGCCGCCCAGGCGCAACTGCCGCTGACCCATCGCGAAGCGTCGAGCGCGGTCAGCTTCGTCGCTGGCCAGTGCAAGGGTCTTACCGATCAGGATTGGTCGGGCCTTGCGGGAAAAGGCCGCACGCTCGTCATCTATATGGGCGTCGCGACCGCCGCCGACATCGCCGACAAGCTGATGGCCGACGGTGTGTCGCCGGCGATCCCGGTCGCGGTGCTGGAAAATGGCACGCGCGCCGATATGCGCAGCCTGCGCACCCTGCTTGCCGATCTGGGCGACATGGTGGCGCGTGAAGAAGTCAAAAGCCCGGCCCTGATCGTGGTTGGCGACGTGGCAGCCCATGCCCTGGCACGCGATGTGCTGGCGGACTGGGCGGTAAAAGGGGAGAGTATTTCGGAGATGCGTTCGTGAAGATCCTGACGGGCAATGATCTGGTGACCGGTGATGTCATCTGGTGGGCCGGCGATGGCTGGTCGCGCCAGGTCGGCGACAGCGCCGATGTCGGCGAACAGGGTGATGACCTCGCCCGCACCGAGGAAGCGGCGCTGCGTGTCGTCGGCGCCTATGTGATCGACGCGACCGTCACCGACGAGGGCGTGCGCCCGGCCCATATCAAGGACCGCATTCGCGCCCTTGGCCCCACGGTGCGCCCCGACCTCAATTTGAAACCGAATGACGCCGACGCCGGCAACTGGGTGATCTGACATGTATCGCTACGACAGCTATGACCAGTCCATCGTCGACGCCCGCGTCGATGAATTTCGCGACCAGGTGCAACGCCGCCTGACCGGCGCGCTGACCGAGGATCAGTTCAAGCCGCTGCGGCTGATGAACGGCCTCTATCTGCAGCTCCACGCCTATATGCTGCGTGTTGCCATCCCCTATGGCACGCTCAGCGGCAAGCAGATGCGCAAGCTGGGCGAGATCGCGGCGAAGTACGACAAGGGCTATGGCCACTTCACCACGCGCCAGAACCTGCAATATAATTGGATCAAGCTGGCCGACGCACCCGACATCCTCGCCGAACTGGCGACAGTGGAGATGCACGCCATCCAGACCAGCGGCAACTGCATCCGCAACATCAGTTCCGACCAATATGCCGGCGTTAGCGCCGACGAGGTGGCGGACCCCCGCCCCTGGGCCGAACTGCTGCGCCAATGGTCGAGCTTCCACCCGGAATTCACCTATCTGCCGCGCAAGTTCAAGATTTGCGTGATTGCCAGCGATGACGACCGCGCGGCGATGCGCCTGCACGATATCGGCCTGAAGCTGGTGTCGAAGGATGGCGTCATTGGCGCCGAAGTCTATGCTGGCGGCGGCATGGGCCGCACCCCGATGGTCGCGCCGCAGATCAGGGATTTCGTGCCGGAAGAGGAAATCGTCTCCTATCTTGAAGCGTGTCTGCGCGTCTATAATCGCTACGGCCGCCGCGACAACAAGTACAAGGCCCGGATCAAGATCCTGGTCCATGAGATCGGCGTCGAGGAATATAAGCGCCAGGTCGAGGAAGAGTTCGCCCATATGCGCGAACTGGGCCTCAACCCGCCGACCGAGGAACTGGATCGCATCCGCGCCTTCTTTGCCAACCCAGCCTATGAAACGGGCCTGAGCGAAGAGATCGACCGTGCCGATCCGGCCTTTGCGCTGTGGGTCGACCGTCAGGTCGCGGCGCACAAGCAGCCCGGTTATGCGATCGTCAATATCAGCCTGAAGCCGCTGACCGGTATTCCCGGCGATGCTTCGGCCGAACAGATCGAACTGGTCGCCTCGCTGGCCGAGCAGTACAGCCTCGACGAACTGCGCGTCACCCATGCGCAGAACCTGGTCCTGCCGCATGTGAAGAAGGCCGATCTCTACGCCATCTGGCAGAAGCTGGACGAAGCGGGACTGGCCGAGGCAAACCTTGACCTCATCACCGATATCATCGCCTGCCCCGGCCTCGATTATTGCGCGCTGGCCAATGCGCGCTCGATCCCGCTGGCGCAGAAGATCGCGCAGCGCTTCGCCGACAATGCGCGTCAGGCCGAACTTGGCGAGTTGAAGCTCAAAATTTCGGGCTGCATCAATGCCTGCGGCCACCATCATGCCGGCCATATCGGCATTTTGGGCGTCGACCGGAAGGGCGTAGAGAATTTCCAGCTGCTGCTCGGCGGATCGGGGGCGGAGGACGCCTCGCTCGGCCAGATCACCGGCCCCGGTTTCTCCGAAGACGGCGTAGTCGACGCGATCGAGAAGGTCACGGACATCTACCTCGCCGAACGCACCGACGGGGAGCGCTTCCTCGACACCTATCGCCGCATCGGCATGAAGCCCTTCAAGGAGGCGATCTATGGTTGAGTTCCTCTCCTTCCGCGACGGTGAGGCCGCACAGGAACCGGCTGTCACGGTCGAATCCTTCACCGGCCAGTCCAACGCCACCGCCGTCCGCATCGAGCCGGGCGAGGATGCGCGCGAACTGCTGCCGCATCTTGATCGCCTCTCGCTGGTCGAGGTGAACTTCCCGGCCTATGGCGACGGGCGTGGCTATTCGGCGGCCCGTATCCTGCGGGAATCGGGCTATCAGGGCGAATTGCGCGCGGTGGGCGATGTGCTTGTCGACCAGATCAACGCCATGCGCCGCTGCGGCTTCGACAGTTTCCACCCCGCCAAAGCCCTGGATGACGCCGCCGTGGAGCGCGCGCTCACCCGCTATGCCGACGTCTATCAGAAGACGATCGATGGCCGTCAGCCCGTCTGGGCGAAACGGCATCCGGAGAAAATTGATGGCTGAACCTGCCCGCCAGATCGATGTGATCGATGCCCGCCCCGTCTTTACCCAGGGGGATGCCGATGCGCTCAACGCGCGTTTCGAGGGCGTCGATACGCTGACCATGCTCAAGACCGTGTTCGCGGAAGGCCTCGCCGGCAATGTCGGCGTCGTCTCCTCCTTCGGCACGGAAAGCGCGGTGCTGCTCGATCTGGTGGCCAAGGCCGACAAGGCTATCCCGGTGATCTTCGTCGATACACAGAAAATGTTCGCCGAGACGCTCAACTATCGCGACACGCTGGTCGCGCGGCTGGGCTTCACCAACAGCAGCGTGGTCGCGCCCGACGCGGCAGTGCTGGCCAAGAAGGACGAAACCGGCCTGCGCTGGTCCTATGATCCCGACGGCTGCTGCGAAATCCGCAAGGTCGAGCCGATGAAGCGTGCCAAGGCGAGCCTGGATGCCTGGATTTCGGGCCGCAAGGCGTTCCAGTCGGTCACGCGCCAGAATCTGCCCCGTTTCGAGGTCGAGGACGGCCGGCTCAAGATCAATCCGCTGGGCGACTGGACCAAGACGGACCTGGAAGCCTATTTCGAGGCCGAACAACTGCCCCGCCATCCGCTGGAGGCGCAGGGCTATCTGTCGATCGGCTGCGAACCCTGCACGTCCAAGGTTCTGCCGGGCGAAGACCCGCGCGCCGGTCGCTGGCGCGGCTGGGACAAGGTGGAATGCGGCATCCATTCGCCGGTGACACCGATCCCCATCATCGATCCGGAAGACCCGGCAAACCTGCCCGCCTTCTGATCGCACCGGGCGCCCTGCGGGGTGCCCGCCCCCTATCTTATTGTAACATTGCGTAACAAGCGCGGGCGCGCGCTGGACCTGTCGTGTCAGCAGCGCAATACACTCCCCCCTTTCCAACGGGACTTAAGGGAGTCACCCCATGGATCGTCGTCAATTCCTGCTTTCCTCGGGCGCGGTCGCGCTCGCCACCGCCGCGCCACGCGCCCTGGCCCAGGCGGCC
>CAACXF010000526.1_pt1 | contig 17248 bp, 10 predicted proteins | sample 2275871 | NCBI WGS metagenome assembly CAACXF01 (sample SAMEA5312481, study PRJEB27640) | indoor metagenome | biome: indoor environment; feature: controlled; material: polymer antistatic dissipative epoxy resin | place: Italy | collected 2014-05-27
CCAGGCGTTGATCGGCATCAACTCGACCGCGCCGACGCCCAGCTTCTGCAGATGATCGATCACCACCGGATGGGCGAGCGCGGCGATCGTACCGCGCTGCGCCTCGGGCACATCAGGATGCAGCAGCGAGAAGCTGCGCACCTGCAATTCATAGATCAGCCCGCCCGACTGGAAGCACGGCGGCGCCGGCGCGATGGCCGGCAATGGGGCAACCACCACGCCCTTGGGCATCAGCGGCGCCGTGTCATCCCCCTGCCCGCGCGGCGCGGCCAGCATCGGATCATGGACGAAGGCCCGGTCGATCGCCGGCGCATAGGGATCGAGCAGCAGCTTGTCGGGGTCGAACCACAGGCCGCTATCGGGATTATAAGGACCATCGGCGCGCAAACCATAGCGAGCACCGACGCCGACGCCCGGCGCCTGCACCTGCCAGACGCCCTCCTCTCCCTGCGCCATCGGCAGGCGCGTTTCCCGGTCGTCGGCATCGAACAGGCAGAGCCAGAGCTGCGTCGCCTCCGGCGCCCAGACGGCAAAGCGGGTTCCGCCGGCATCGATCACCGGCCCGAACCCGCCCGCGCTCATGCCGCTTCGCGCCCCAGCAGGCTGCGATAGAGGGCCGCGTAGCGCGCCGCGCTGTGCGTCCAGCTGAAATCGGCGCGCATCCCCGCGCGCTGCATCGCCTGCCAGGCCTCCGCCTCGCCATGCAGCCGCACCGTCCGCGCAATCGCGCCGTGCAGCGCCAGCGGATCATCGCCGGCGAACAGGATGCCGGTCGCCACGCCAGCGCTCACCGCCGCCTCATTGGCGTCAATCACCGTGTCCGCCAGGCCGCCAACCCGCGCCACCACCGGCACGCAGCCATAGCGCAGGCCATAAAGCTGGGTCAGGCCGCAGGGTTCAAACCGCGACGGGATCAGGATCGCGTCGCCGCCCGCCTGCAACAGGTGCGACAGCGGCTCGTCATAGCCGATCTGCACGCCCACCCGGCCGCGATGCCGGTCCGCCGCCGCCAGGAAGCCGCCCTCCAGCGCATGATCGCCAGATCCCAGCACCGCCAGCTTCGCGCCCAGCCCGACCAGATGGTCGATCGCCCCCATCATCAGGTCCATGCCCTTTTGCCAGGTCAGGCGGCTGATGATGACGAAGATCGGCGCATCGTCGCGCTGCAAACCGAAACGCTTCTCCAGCGCCCGCCGGTTGGCGCTGCGTCCACTCAGGGCACGCGCGCTGTAGCGCCGCGCGATCAGTTCATCCTCGGCCGGGTTCCAGATGTCGGTATCGACGCCGTTCAATATGCCGTGCAGCTTGTCGCTGCGCCCGTTGATCAGCCCGTCCAGCCCCATGCCATGGACCGGCGAGCGGATTTCCTCGGCATAGGTCGGGCTGACCGTAGTGATCGCATCGGCCGACACCAACCCCGCCTTCAGGAAGCCGGTGCCGCCATAATATTCGACGCCATCCATGCCCCAGGCCTCGGCCGGCAGGCCCAGCTGGGCAAATATCTCCGGCCCGAAACGCCCCTGAAAGGCAAGGTTATGGATGGTGACGACGCGCGGCACGGCATGGGCCGGGCCAAAGCGCATATAGGCCGCCGTCATCGCCGCCTGCCAGTCATGGACATGGACGATATCGGGCACCCAGCCCTTCACGCCCTCCGCCGCAATGTCCGCACCGACCCGCGCCAGCGCGGCAAAGCGCCGCCAATTGTCGCCCCAGTCATTGCCGCCATGGTCGCCATAGGGGCCGCCTTCGCGCGCATAGAAATCGGGCGCGTCCAGCACCAGCAGGTCGAGGTCGCCGACCTTCCCCGCCAGCAGCGTCGCCGGGGCGCCGAACAGCTTGTCATAGCGGCGCACGGCCTTAGCCTTGCCCAGCTTCGACAGCACCGAAGGATAGCCCGGCATCAGCGTCCTGGTCTCGACATCATGGCCGGCCAGCGCGCCGGGCAGCGCGCCGACGACATCGGCCAGCCCCCCGGTCTTGATCAGCGGATAGATTTCGGACGCAACCGACAGAAGCTTCATCATCATCCTTCGTTTCAGGCCACCAGCCGATCGATCATCGGCTGCGTCACCAGGCATATGCCGCTGTCGGTGCGGCGGAAATGCTGCGCGTCAAAAGCCGGGTCTTCGCCGATGATCAGACCTGGCGGGATGCTGATCCCGGAATCGACCACGCATTTGTGCAGCCGCGCGCCCCGCCCGATCACGCAATTGGGCATGATGACGCTCTCTGTGATGGACGAGAAGCTGTGGGTGCGCACCTCGGAAAAGAGCAGGCTGCGATGCAGCGAGGAGCCCGACACGATGCAGCCGCCCGCCACCAGCGAACTGGTCGCCGATCCGCGCCGGCCATCCTCATTATGGACGAACTTGGCCGGCGGCGTGACCTCCGAATAGGTCCAGAGCGGCCAGCTGCGGTCGTAAAGGTCGAGGCTGGGCACCACGTCGGTCAGGTCGATATTGGCCTGCCAATAGGCGTCGATCGTGCCGACATCGCGCCAATAGGGCACCAGCTCGCTTTCCGCTCGCACACAGCTGCTGGAGAAGCGATGCGCCACCGCCTTCCCGTGCTTGACGATATAAGGGATGATGTCGCCGCCGAAATCGCGCTTGCTGTTCTTGTCGTCGGCATCGCGCAACAATTGCTCGATCAGGAAGCGGGTGCGGAAGACATAAATGCCCATCGATGCCAGCGCCATGTCGGGCTGGCCGGGAATGGCGGGCGGATCCTTGGGCTTTTCGACAAAGGCGGTGATGACGTCCGCCTCGTCGACGTGCATCACGCCGAAGCCGACCGCCTCCAGACGCGGCACCTCCAGACAGCCGACGGTGACATCCGCGCCACTGTCGACATGCTGCTGCAGCATCAGCTCATAGTCCATCTTGTAGACATGGTCGCCGGCCAGGATGACCATATATTCCGGCGCATAGCTTTCGATGATGTCGATATTCTGGAACACCGCGTCGGCCGTGCCCTCATACCATTGGCTTTCGGAAATACGCTGGCTGGCGGGCAATATGTCGAAGCTCTCGTTGCGCTCGGGCCGCAGGAAGTTCCAGCCGCGCTGCAAATGACGGATCAGCGAGTGGGCCTTATACTGGGTCGCGACGCCGATGCGGCGGATACCGCTGTTGAGCGCATTGGACAGGGCAAAGTCGATGATCCGCGCCTTGCCGCCGAAATGCACGGCCGGCTTGGCCCGGCGATCGGTCAGCTCGGCAAGGCGACTGCCGCGTCCGCCGGCCAGCACATAGGCCATGGCGTCGCGCGCGATCGGCTGATTGCGTTGTTGCATTAGGGCTCCTCTCTCATGCCCGCGACCGCCTGCACGCGTTCCTCGGTATCAATAGTCCAGTTCCAGCATCAAGGTTCCGAAGGGCGGGATGGTTATGTTCGCCCATCCGCTCTCATCGGCCTCGACCACGCCCATATTGCCGGCTCCGCTGCCGCCATATTCGCACGCATCGCTATTGAGTATCTCGCGCCAGCGACCGCCCACGGGCAGCCGCATGCGATAGCCATGGCGCAGCACCGGCGTGAAATGGCTGATGACGACGATCGGCTTGTGGCCGGGCGCCCGCCGTTGCCAGGCAAAGACGCTGTCCGCCGCGCCATCGACCAGCACCCATTCAAACCCTTCCGCCTCGCAATCGCGGGCATGCAAGGCCGGGCGCGAGCGATAGAGACGGTTGAGGTCGCCAACCAGCATCTGCACGCCCTGATGGGGCGCATGATCGACCAGGTTCCAGTCGAGCGCCCGCTGCTCGCTCCACTCGGCGCGCTGGGCGAATTCCTGGCCCATGAACAGCAGCTTCTTGCCGGGATAGCCCCACATGAAGGCATAATAAGCCCGCAGCGTCGCGAATTTCTGCCAGTCGTCGCCCGCCATCTTGTGCAGCAGCGACGATTTGCCATGCACCACCTCGTCATGGCTCAGCGCCAGCACGAAATTCTCGCTGAAGGCGTAGAGCAGGCCGAAGGTGATGTCGTCATGATGATGCTGCCGATGCACCGGCTCGCGCGCCAGATAGCGCAGCGTGTCGTGCATGAAGCCCATATTCCATTTGAAACCGAAGCCGAGGCCACCCTGATGCACCGGCGCCGACACCTGCGGCCAGCTGGTCGATTCCTCGGCGATCGTCATCACGCCGGGCGAGTCCGCGTAAAGGGCCTTGTTCATCCCCTGGAGGAAAGCGACCGCCTCCACATTCTCCCGCCCGCCATGGTCGTTGGGGATCCATTCGCCGGGCTTTCGCGAATAATCGAGATAGAGCATCGACGCGACCGCATCGACCCGCAGCCCGTCCACATGATAGCGTTCGGCCCAGAAGAGCGCGTTGTTGGTCAGATATTCCGCCACCTCGCGCCGGCCGAAATTGTAGATCGCCGTGTTCCAGTCCGGCTGGAACCCCTTGCGCGGATCGGCATGTTCGTAGAGCGCGGTGCCGTCGAACCGGGCCAGGCCATGTTCGTCGGTCGGGAAATGCGCCGGCACCCAATCGAGGAGGACGCCGATCCCCGCCCGGTGCGCACCATCGACGAAACGCGCAAAGCCCGCCGGATCGCCGAAGCGCGCAGTCGGCGCATAAAGGCCCAGCGTCTGGTAGCCCCAGCTCGGATCATAGGGAAATTCGCTGATCGGCAGGAACTCGATATGGGTAAATCCCATGCCGACGACATAAGGGATCAGCCGCTCGGCCAGCGCGTCCCAGTGCAGGAAATCGCCATTTTCGTCGCGCTGCCATGACCCGGCATGCACTTCGTAGATGGAGATGGGCTGCCGCCGCGCATCGGCCTTCTGCCAATGGTCGCGGTGATCCGCATCGCCCCATATATGCGCGGGCGGACCGTTGACGATCGACGCGGTCGACGGGCGCAGTTCCGAGCGGAAGGCGAAGGGATCAGCCTTGAGCGGCAGCACCACGCCGTCCGGCCCGACAATCTCGAACTTGTAGGGCTGGCCGATGCCGACTTCGGGCAGGAAGATTTCCCATACGCCCGCATCCTGCCGGTGCCGCATCGCCGCGCGCCGCCCGTCCCAGCGATTGAAGTCGCCGACCACCGACACGCGCCGGGCATTGGGGGCCCAGACCGCGAAATGGGTGCCGACAATCCCTTCATGCTCCATCGGATGCGCGCCCAGCTTCTCGAACAGCCGCTTGTGCGATCCTTCGGCGAAATAATAATCGTCCATCGGCCCCAGCACCGGGCCAAAGCCATAGGGGTCGATCGTCGCATAGCGGCCGCCATCGGCATAATGCGCTTCATAGCGCAGCGGCTGGCGCTTGCGGATCTTGACCTTGCCTTCGAACAGGCCAGCCGGGTGGATCAGCGCCAGTTCGCCGACCACCTTGCCATCCAGCGTCTGCGCACTGACGCTGACGGCATCGGGCAACAGCACGCAGGCGGTAAAGCCGGTCTTGCCGCTGTCAGGATCGGCCGGGTGCACGCCAAGCGTCGCGAAGGGATCGGCATCCCGCCCTTCGACCAGCCGGTCGATCTGCTCCGGCGTCAGCACGCTCCTATCTCCCGTCTCCGCCGATAGCGGCCATTCCTATCATCCCATCTTCCAGATGTCGGCTGCATATTCGCGGATCGTCCGGTCGGACGAGAACCAGCCCATGCGCGCGACATTGTGGATCGCCTTCTTCGCCCACAATGCCTGATCCTGCCAGATGCCATCGACCCGGCGCTGGGCGGCGGCATAGCTGTCGAAATCGGCCGCCACCATGAACCAGTCATGGTCATAAATGCCCTGGATCAGATCCTTGTAGCGATTGGGGTCGTCGGGCGAGAAGACGCCGCTGGCAATGGCATTGAGCGCCTGCCCCAGTTCCCGGCTCTGTTCGATCACCGCGCGCGGATTATAGCCTTCGGCCCGGCGCTGGTTCACCTCGGCCGCGGTCAGGCCGAAGATCACGATATTATCCTCGCCGACATGATCGCGCATCTCGACATTGGCGCCGTCCAGCGTACCTATGGTCAGCGCGCCATTGACCGCGAACTTCATGTTGCCGGTGCCCGATGCCTCCATGCCGGCGGTCGAAATCTGTTCGCTCAGGTCCGCCGCCGGGATCATCATCTCGGCCATGGAGACATTGTAATTGGGCACGAACTGCACCTTCAGCAGCCCCTGCACCGACGGATCATGATTGATCGCGCGGGCCACGTCGCCCGCCAGCTTTATGATCAGCTTGGCATTATGATAGCTGGGCGCTGCCTTGCCGCCGAACAGCTTGACCCGCGGCACCCAGTCCTTTTCGGGGTGAGAACGGATCTGGTCATAGAGCGCCACTGCCTCGATGATGTTGAGCAATTGCCGCTTATATTCATGGATGCGCTTGATCTGGATGTCGAACAGCGCGTCGGCGTCGATCCGCGCATTGATGCGCTTGCGCAGCAGGTCGGCCAGCGCGACCTTGTTGAAGCGCTTCACCGCCAGGAACCGTTCCTGGAAGGCGGTGTCGTCGGCGAAATTGTCAAGCTCGCGCAGCGCCTCGGCATCGTCCATGAAGCGGTCGCCGATCGCCTCGCGGATCAGCTCGAACAGGCCATGGTTGCACTGCATCAGCCAGCGGCGGAAGGTGACGCCGTTGGTCTTGTTGTTGATCCGCGCGGGATAAAGCTTGTGCAGGTCGGCAAAGACCGTGACCTTCATCAGGTCGGTATGCAGCGCCGACACGCCGTTGACGCTGTGCGATCCGGCAAAGGCCAGATTGCCCATCCGTACCCGCCGCTCGCCGCCCTCGTCGATCAGCGAGATGGTGCCGATCGCATGGTCGTCGAACTGGCCGGACTTGCGCGCCTCGCCCAGCAAGCGGCTGTTGATGGCATAGACGATCTGCATGTGCCGAGGCAGCAGCCGCTCGAACAGCGGCACCGGCCAGCTTTCCAGCGCCTCGGGCAGCAAGGTGTGGTTGGTATAGCCGAAGGTGCGGCGGGTAATGTCCCAGCCCTCGTCGAAATCCAGCCCATGCTCGTCGACCAGGATGCGCATCAGCTCCGCCACCGATACCGCCGGATGGGTATCGTTGAGCTGGATCGCCGCCTTGTCCGGCAGGGTGCGGACATCGCCGAAATATTGGATATGCCGCCGGACAATGTCCTGCAGCGAGGCGGAGGAGAAGAAATATTCCTGCCGCAGCCGCAATTCCTGCCCCGCCGGTGAACTATCGGCAGGATAGAGGACGCGGGTCAGCGCCTCGGCCCGGTTACTTTCTGACAACGCGCCCAGATGGTCGCCGGCATTGAACTTGTCGAGCAGGATCGGGTCGATCGGCTGCGCCTCCCACAGGCGCAACGTATTGACCCGCTTGCCGCGCCAGCCGGCGATCGGCGTGTCATAGGGGGTGGCGATCACCCGTTCGGCGGGACGCCAGCTCATCTGATAGGGGCCGCAATTCTCGCACTCGGCCGGATCGACACGCCCGCCGAACCCGACCTCGTAACTTGCCTCGCGCCGCTCGAACTCCCAGGGATTGCCGTGCGCCAGCCAGTTTTCCGGCAGTTCCACCTGCCAGCCGTCGCTGATCTCTTGCCGGAACATGCCGTTCACATAGCGGATGCCATAGCCATAGGCGGGGATGTCGACCGTCGCCATGCTCTCCATGAAGCAGGCGGCGAGGCGCCCCAGGCCGCCATTGCCCAGCGCAGCATCCGGCTCCAGCGCAGCGATCAGGTCCAGATCAACGCCCAGCGAGTCGAGCGCCGCCTGCAAATCGTCCAGCATTTCCATGTTGGACGCGGCATCGCGCATCAGCCGGCCGATCAGGAATTCCAGGCTCAGATAATAGACCCGGCGGCCCTGTTCCTCATAGGTCTTGTGGGTGGACTCGATCCAGGCGTCGATCACCCGGTCGCGGATCGAGAGGATGACGGCATGCAGCCAGTCATGCGGCTTGGCCGCCTTGGCATCCTTGCCGATGCGATAGGTCAATCGCTCGACAATCTCATGGGCCAGAATCTGCGGATCAACCTGCCGGGGTGCCGGCTTGGGAAGCTGCGTCTCGCCCTTGAGATTCATGGCCGGGATCTCCCTCTATGAGTCACCGGGATGATGGCACAGCGCGCTTCGCCATGCCAATCCATTTTTTGCAGCGCAGCATGGACTTTTCCCGCCTCTTTCTGCGGGCTTGGCCTGTCTCAGCCCTGACCGCGTCGCGTGACGATGGCCGCCCCGATCCCGGCCCGCAATTCCGCCCGAACCGGATAGGTGCTGGACGGCAGATGCTGGGTCATGAACAGGCCGATCAGCCGCTCGACCGGATCGATGAAGAAATAGGTCGAGAATACCCCGCCCCAGTAAAATTGCTGGTTCGCCAGCGTCATCGCGAAGCCCAGGCCGAAACCGACACCGGCATAATCGGCTTCGCTGAACATCGCCTGCGACATGCTGGCAAGGTCGCCGCCGCCCGGCAGGTGATTGCTTCGCATCTGCACCACCGTTTCGGGCTGCAACAGCCGCGCCCCATCCATCTCGCCACCGCGCAGCAGCATCCGGGCAAAGCGATGATAGTCGGCCGTGGAGGAAATCAGCCCGCCCCCGCCCGATCGGAAACGCAGCTTGCGCCGCCAACTGCTGGCCGCGCCCCGGTCACGAAGCCGCAACCCGTCCTCGCCCAGCCCCCAGGCATCGGTCAGTCGGTCGGTCCGGTCCTCAGGCAAGGTGAAGAAACTGTCCTTCATGCCCAGCGGATCGAAGATATTCTGACGAAAATGCGTCTCCAGATCCTGCCCCGACAGCCGCTCGACGATCACGCCCAGCACATCGGTCGACACGCCGTAATTCCAGCGCTCGCCCGGCGAAAATTCCAGCGGCAGACTGGCCAGCGCGGCGATGAAGTCATCCGATGACCGTTTCTGCTGGAACTCGTCCAGCCCCAGTTCACGATAGCGCGCGTCGATCGGCGTCTGCCGTTGCAACCCATAGGTCAGACCCGACGTGTGGCGCAGCAGGTCGATCATCCGCATCGGCCGCGTCATCCGCCCGGTTCCGTCCGCGCCGACGCGCAGGTCGGGAAATTCGGGCAGCACGTCGGTAACCGGATCGTCCAGCGCCACCTTGCCCTGTTCGACCAGCCGCATGAAGGCAACGCTGGTGACCGGCTTGGTCATGGACGCGATGCGAAACAGCGCATCAGCCTGTAACGGCTCGCCGCTCGCGCGCGCCTGCCCCCGGCTGACCGACAACAACGGCACCTCGTCGCGCGACACCAGCATCTGCATATGCGGCAATTTGCCGCTCTGCACATAGGTCCGGTCCAGATGATCGACCAGCGCATCCAGCCGGTCAGGGTCCATCCCCGCCGCCCGCGCTGCTGCTGCATCCGTCACCTTCGCTGTCGCCATGTCCGTTCCTGCCATATCCGAACCGGGCTAGAGCAAGCCGCGCACTAGGTAAATGATTTCAGGCCATGACCGCTCGATCCACGCCTTGCCATTGCCAAGACCCCCCCCTGCCTCTATGGCAACCCGCCTGATCGCCAATACCGGACGCACCATAGGCATGGCCACGGGCCTTTCTGCTATCTTCTTCCAGAACCGCGCTGCTTTGCTGCGCTTCCTGCGCGCGCGCGGTGCGGGCGAGGATGCGGAGGATCTGCTGCAGGACATGTGGATGAAGCTGGAGGCGAAGGATCTGGGGCCGGTCGCCGATCCCCTGCCCTATCTCTACCGCATGGCCAACAACCTGATGCTCGATCGCTATCGCTCCGCCACCCGGCGCGAGCGGCGCGAGCAGGACTGGGCCGAGGGCGCCGGCGGCGTGATGGCCGACCCGAATGACGATCTGGCAGTCGACGAACGCATGATCCTCAATCAGCGGCTGGAACAGGCGCGCGGCATATTGGCCGATCTTGGCCCCCGCGTCGAACTGGTGTTCCGCCGGTTCCGCATAGAGGGGGTCGGCCAGCGGCTGATCGCGGAGGAATTGGGGGTCAGCCTGACCACGGTCGAGAAGGATCTGCAAAAAGCCTATCGGGCGATGCTTGCGCTCAAGCAAAGTCTGGATACGGAATGAGCGGATCGGCGGCGTCTGGCTCTTCAAGGGGCAAGAAATGAACAGGGCACAGGCCATGATGAACGAGAAGGCGCTCGGGTGGGTGATCCGCACGCGCGATCCCGAATTTGACGACTGGGACGCCTTCACCATCTGGCTGGAGGGCGATCCCGCCCGCGCGACCGCCTATGATGCGCTGATGGCGGCCGACGCGGATCTGGCGGACATGGTTCCGGCAGAACCCGTCGTCATGCCTGTTGCCGCCAATGATGCCGGCGAACGTCACCGCCGCCCGCTGCGCTGGATCGGCGGCGGCGCGATCGCCGCCGCGCTGGTCGCCGCCGTCTCGGTCGGCCTGCTCAACCGCAGCGACATCTACAGCATCACCACCCGCCCAGGCGAAACCCGCAGCATCGCGCTCGACGACGGCACCAGGATCGAACTGAACGGCGGCACCACCCTGCGCCTCGACCGCAAGAATGCGCGCTTTGCCGCGCTCGACGCGGGTGAAGCCGCCTTCACCGTGCGCCATGACGCCGCCGATCCGTTCCGCGTGACCGTCGGCGACGCCGTGTTCGAGGATGCCGGCACCGTCTTCAACATCGTCCATAGCGGCAACGCCACCCGCATCGGCGTGTCCGAGGGCAAGGTGATCTACAATCCGCAGGCCGAAGCCATTTCGCTACCCGCCGGCCGCGCGCTCAGCGACGGCGCGGAAGGACTGCGCGTGATGGACGTCGCGCCCCAGGCCGTCGCCAGCTGGCGCCAGGGCCAGCTCATCTATGCCAATGCACCGGTCGGCGACGTGACCCAGGATATCGCCCGTTCGCTGGGCGTGACGCTGGCCGCGACACCCGGCGCGCAGGCCATGCGCTTTACCGGCACGATCCGGCTGGAACGGGATCCATCCCGCTTCTTCGCCGCTGCCGCGCCCCTGATGGGGCTGTCCGCCATCCGACAGGGGAATGGATGGCTGCTGAAGGAAGGGGATGGGTCGCAAAACTGACGTCCTTTTCGTCACCGCCTTCGCCATAGCGGCCGCATCGCCTGCGCGAGCGGCGGACAGACAGTCGATCGACCTCGCTCCGGGACGCCTGGGCGAGGCGGTGGTGGCGCTCGGCCGTCAAACCGGCGCCAGCATCGGCATGTCGGACCAGTCGCTGGCCGGCATCGCCACCCCTGCGATCCGGGGCCGGATGTCGACCGCGGGCGCCCTTTCCCAGTTGCTGCGCGGCAGCGGCGCCAAGGCCAAACAAATCGACGCCACCACCTGGCGCATCGTCCGTGCCCGCAAGAGCGCTCCGCCGCCATCGCCGACCCCAGCCGTAGCCGTGCAACTCGCGCCGGTTGCACAGGAACCGCCGGCCGACATCATCGTCACTGCGTCCAAGCGCGACATTCCCCTGCCCCGCTATGCCGGCATGGTCGAAACCGTGACCGGCGGCCTGTTCGAAACCGCCGACGCGGCACAGGGCACGGCCGCACTGCTCTCACGCGTCGCAAGTCTGAGTTCCACCCATGCCGGCGCCGGCCGCAACAAGCTGTTCATCCGCGCCATCGCCGATTCCGGCGTTGCCGGGCCGACCCAGGCGACGACCGGCCAATATCTGGGCGACATGCGCCTCAACTATGCCGCACCCGATCCCGACCTGCGCCTGTATGACGTCGGCGGGGTCGAGGTGCTGGAAGGGCCACAGGGCACGCTCTATGGCGCCGGCTCGCTCGGCGGCATCATCCGCATCATCCCCAACGCCCCCAATCTCGCGCAGTTCGGCGGCCAGATCTCGACCGGCGTGTCGGCAACCCAGCATGGCGATCCGGGCGGTGACCTGTCGGCCATCCTCAACCTGCCGATCGTAGCCGAGAAGGTGGCGCTGCGCGTCGTCGGCTATGGCGTGCAGGAAGGCGGCTATATCGACGATGTCCTGCGCGACAAGAATGACGTCAACCGCACCCGCACCTATGGCGGCCGCGCCACGCTGCGGATCGCACCGGCCGACGACTGGACCATCGATCTCAGCACCGCCTACCAGCATATCGAGGGTGACGACGCCCAATATGCCAGCCGCGAAGTCGGCCGGCTGGAACGCGCCTCCAGCGTCGCCCAGCCCTATCATTCCGACTATATCCTGGCCAATGTGCGGATCGAGCATCAGTGGGACGACCTGCGCCTCGTCTCCTCGACAGGCTATGTCCGCAATGTCCTGGCCGAAAGCTATGACGCGACCCAGCCGGGCGGCGCGCCGGCCCTGTTCCGCCAGCGCAACAAGGTCGAACTTTTCTCGACCGAGAACCGGCTGGTGCGCGACCTCGACAATGGCCTGGGCTGGCTGCTGGGCGTTTCCTATCTGGAAAGCACCTCGACCATCCAGCGGTCGCTGACCGGCTATGGCCCGCTGAGCGCACCGGCGATCGAGATTTTGCCGGGCGTCCCGGTCTATGGTCGCGGTCGTCCTGCCACGGCCACCGGCGTGCGCAACCGGATCAAGGAAGCGACCCTGTTCGGCGAAGCCTCGTTCGAGCCGCTCCAGGGGCTGGTCGCTACCGTCGGCGGACGCCTCACCAACAGCCGCCTCAGCGGCGAAGCGATCGATCCGGTGGCGATGCTTTCGGCGGTCGCCGACCTGGCCCGCGTCGAAGCGCAGGCCGATCGCTCCGAAACCATCTTTCTCCCCTCCTTCTCGCTGCTCAGCGACGCGGTGAAGGGGCTTACCCTCTATGCCCGGTTCGAACAGGGCTTCCGTCCCGGTGGCCTGGCGGTCGACGACCAGCGCGCGCGCAGCTTCCGCAATGATCGCATCTCGACCATGGAACTGGGCTTCCGCAAGGGTGTGCCGGGCCGCGACACGGTCGCGCTCAGCGGCAATGTCGCCTATACCGACTGGCGCGACATCCAGGCCGACGTCACCGACCGCATCGGCCTGCCGACCACCGCCAATATCGGCGACGGGCGCATCTATACGGTGGAGGGCCGGATCGTGGTCCGTCCGATCCCGCCGCTGACGCTGGATGGCTCGATCATCTACAATGACAGCCGCCTGACCCAGCCGACCCAGTTCGTGCGTGCCTTGTCCTATGAAGGACGCTCGCTGACCCTGCCCAACGTCGCCAATCTGGGTGGCCGCGTCGCCGCCGATTATCGCGCGCCATTGGGCGACGACATGCGCCTGCACCTGTCGGCATCGGCCCGCTATGTCGGCAAGTCGCGCCTGGGCGTCGGACCGATATTGGGCCGGGAACAGGGCGATTATGTCGATACGGCCCTGTCCGCCGCCATCACCCGCGGCCCGGTCGAACTCTCGCTTTCCCTCACCAACCTGTTCGACAGCGACGGTAATCGTTTCTCGCTCGGCACCCCGTTCGACCTGAGCACCGACTATTATACGCCGCTGCGCCCCCGCACCGTGCGCATCAGCCTGGATTTCGCCTTCTAAAATCACGCCGACCGGCATTTTTCCTGACGGAACCGGCCCGGCGGCGGCGTCCCTCCCGCATGTACGCGCCCATCAAACGGCGCGGCATTCAGAGGAGATATCATGCGACATTTGCTGGCCTGCACGGCCATCGCCCCGGTTCTGGTTGCGATGACCGCAACCAATGCCGCGGCGGAAACCACGATCGGTTCATCCACCACCACCGCCGTCAAGACCTCCACCGTCGCCTCGGGCGCGGCCGATGCGATCACGGTCAGCTCCGCGGGCAGCATCACGCTGACCAGCGGCACCGCGATCACGATGGACAGCAACAACAATGTCAGCAACGCCGGTTCGCTGACCATCAACGATGCCGACAATGCGACCGGCATTCTGGTCAAGGCCGGCACCACCGGCAACATCACCAACAGCGGCACGATCACGCTGACGGAAGATTATACCGCGACCGACACGGACAGTGACGGCGACATTGACGGCACGTTCGCCAAAGGGACGAACCGCAATGGCATCCTGGTCGAATCCGGCGCGGCCCACACCGGCAATATCGACACCACTGGCACGATCTCGATCGAAGGCAACAACAGCGCCGGCATCCGCGTCAACTCGACGCTGATCGGTAATCTGTCGACCTATGGCACCATCTCCGTCGTCGGCGACAACAGCTATGGCGTGGTTGCCAACGATATTGACGACAATGCCACGATCCGCGGTTCGATCAGCACCAAGGGCGCGAACAGCACCGCCGTCGCCCTGCTCGGCGACGTCGACGGCGCAGTGAAGATCCAGGGCACGATCGTCAGCACCGGCTATCGCTCCACCACCCGCCCGAGCGACGTCACCAAGCTCGACGCCGACGACCTGCTGCAGGGCGGCCCCGCCCTCGTCATCGCCGGCAATGTCAGCGGCGGCATCGTGTTCGACGTCGCGCCGACCGCCAGCGATGATGACGACGAAGATGACACCGACATCGATGATGACGGCCTGCTCGACAGCACCGAAACCACTGCCACGGTCATCAACTATGGCTCGGCGGCTGCGGTGCAGATCGGCTCGGCTAGCGCCGACACCAGCATCGGCGTGGTCCAGGGCGACAGTTCGGGCTATGGCGTGGTCGTGCGCGGCGCGATCGCGGGCTATGGCATCTATGACGGTGTCGATGCCAATGCGATGGTGATCGGCGGCCTGGGCGGCGATGTCGACATTGCCAAGGGCGTCCTGGTCGCCGGATCGATCACCGCCATCTCCTATGACAGCAACGCCACCGCGCTGCGCCTGGGTTCGGGCGCGACCAGCGACGCGATCGAGATTTCGGGCACCGTGGCGGCGTCGGGCGCGGCGCTCGCGAACACCAGCGCGCGCGGCCTGGTGATCGATGCCGGCGCACAGGTGAATTCGGTCAAGGTCAGCGGCACCGTCGCGGCCGTCGCCGCCGATGATGAAAAGGGCAGCGCGATCGCGATCCTCGATTCCTCGGGCACCGTCGCCAGCCTCAGCAACACCGGCACCATCTCGGCGACCGGCGGCCTCACCAACACCGCCATCGACCTCAGCGCCAACAGCAGCGGCGTGACGCTGACCCAGGCGCTCGCCTCCTCGACCGCGACCGCGCCCAGCATCGTCGGCGACGTCAAGATCGGCTCGGGCGATGACGTCATGACGGTGTCGGCTGGCCGGATCGTCGGCGATGTCGCCCTGGGCGCGGGCAATAACAGCCTGTCGCTCTCGGGCAGTTCGACCCTGACCGGCGATCTCAGCTATGCCGGCACCGGCGCCACCCTGACCCTGGCCGATACCGCCAGCGTCACCGGCGCGCTCGACTTTGGCGGCGCCAGCGGCACGATGACGCTGAACGGCACCTCCAGCTATACCGGCGCAATCAGCAACAGCGGCAACATGGCGCTGGTGCTGAACGGCGGCACGCTGGCTGTCAGCAACACCGGTTCGGTCGCCCTCGCCTCGCTCAGCGCCTCCTCCGGCTCGGCGCTGGGCGTCACCATCAATGGCGCCGACGGCACCAACACCGTCTATGACGTGGCCGGCGCTGCCAGCTTCGCCAGCGGTTCCAAGGTGAAGGTGGCGCTGACCCAGGTCGGCGGATCGGAAGGCGACTATGTCATCGTCCGCGCCGCATCGCTGTCGGGCACCCCGGCGCTCGATAGCGCGACCCTGCTGCCCTATATGTTCAAGGGCAGCGTCAGCAGCGACACCACGACCGGTGACGTAACCCTGTCGATCGCCGCCAAGACCACGTCGGAACTGGGCCTGACCGGTTCGCTTTCAAGGGCCTATTCGGCGATCTTCAACGCGCTCGACAATGACAGCACGCTGGCCAACGCCTATCTGGACGTGACCGACGGCCAGACGCTGAACGGTGCGCTGCGCCAGATGCTGCCCGAACATTCCGGCAGCACCTTCGAAGCCGTCACCGCTGGCTCGCGGGCGACCGCGCGTATCCTGTCGGATCCCAACGGCATCTACCGGACCAAGGACGGCAAGCTGGGCTTCTGGCTGCAGCAGGTGGCGTTCGGCAGTTCCAAGAGCATCGGCGACACCGCCTCCTACGACATTAATGGCTGGGGCGCAGGCGGCGGCGTCGAATATCTGACCGATCTTGGCGCCTTCGGTGGCTCCTTCGCCTATATCCATGGCCGGGACACCAGCGACAGCTCCAACAGCTCGGCGGATTCCGACCAGTTCGAACTGGCGGCGCACTGGCGCGGCAGCTGGGGTCCGCTCCAGGCCTTCGCGCGCGTTTCGGCGGCGCATATCGACTTTGACGGCACCCGCAACTTCACCCTGGACGATGTCGTGCGCAAGGCGACCGGCGACTGGTCAGGCAAGCTCTATTCGGCCACGGCCGGGGCTTCCTATCAACTCCAGTTCAACCGCTTCAGCCTGCGTCCGGGCATTGGCATCGACTATTACCGCCTGAAGGAAGGCGGCTATAGCGAAAGCGGCGGTGGCGATGCGTTCAACCTGACGGTCGATGGCCGCACCAGCGACGAAATGACCGCCAACGGCACGATCGCCGCCGGCTATGATTTCGGCAGCCTCAATCGTGAGGATGGCTGGGCACGGTTCGAACTGGAAGGCGGCCGCCGCCAGCTGATCGGCGGGTCGCTCGGCGACACGGTCGCCCATTTCAAGGATGGCGATGACTTCGTCCTGGTCGCCGACAAGCGCACCAGCGGCTGGACCGGCCGGGCCCGCCTCTATGGCGGCACCGACACGTTCCGCGTTGGCGGCGAATTCGGTGCGGAAGAACAACAAAATCACGTCGCAATCTCATTCCGCGCGACGGTTAACTTCGTCCTGTGACGTCTGAATAAGGAATTGGCGGGCCACACCCCACAGACCCTCCCGGTCCGCCAGTTGCGCCACGGCATGATGTTCCTCCCCAAGGGACGCCAAGGCAAAAAAGAGGGGCGTCGCATGGGTTTCACCCGAGCGGCGCCCCTTTTTCATGGGCTAGTTCCGTTCCGCCCTCGCAGTCACTTGGTGCAGCAACGTCCAACCACGTGGCTACGACCAAGAAAAAGGGGCGATGGCATCGCCATCACCCCTTCCTTACCTATCGATTGACGTCCTGCCGTCAGCCGGCGAGCGCCTTCTTGACCAGTTCGTTGACGACCTGGGGATTGGCCTTGCCCTGCATCGCCTTCATCGTCTGGCCGACGAAGAAGCCGAACAAGGCTTCCTTGCCGCCGCGATACTGCTCAACCTTGTCGCCATTCTTGGCGAGGACATCGGCCACCGCCGCCTCGATCGCGCCAGTGTCGCTGGTCTGCTTCAGGCCCTTTTCCTCGACGATCTT
>CAACXF010000231.1_pt1 | contig 17034 bp, 16 predicted proteins | sample 2275871 | NCBI WGS metagenome assembly CAACXF01 (sample SAMEA5312481, study PRJEB27640) | indoor metagenome | biome: indoor environment; feature: controlled; material: polymer antistatic dissipative epoxy resin | place: Italy | collected 2014-05-27
TCGCTATTGGGCCTGCACGCCAATGCGCAGGCCAACCGCTTCAGCTATAATGGCTATGGCACGATGCTGATCGCCCGCACGCCGCTGCGCGAGGGACTGGAAGTCTATGGCCGGCTCTATCTGGTCCATCGCAACTACAAGGCGGCCTTCTCCAACGCCTATCCCTTCAAGCGGGAGGATACGCAATTGCGCCTGACCGGCGGCGTCGAACAGGCGCTGACCCGGCGGATCAACCTGTTCGGCGAGGCCGGCTATGCCAGCAATGATTCCAACGTCCCCACTCGCGACTATAGCGGTTTCGTCGGCCGCATCGGCATCCGCTTCCACTGAGCGTGAAAATGCGGAGAAGCTCCGGTCGGGCGCAAGCCCGGCAACGACCGGGGCCCACCCAGCATGCTCACGGGTTCCAGGGATCGTGACGATCATGCCTGATCCAGCGGGTGCATAGCCATTTCTGTCCCGCCATGACCGGCGCGCCCAGATGCACGGCGGCTTCCGCCGCCTGCCCCTGCGCATCGGTGTTGCGGAACAGCAGGGCATCGCCCTTCCGCCCCTTCACCGACAGGCCCAGCCGCGGGAAGATCGTTTCCCCGCCGGCATAGCCTTCGTTGAGATAGATCAGCATCGTCCATGCCCGCTGGTTGCGGACATGGGGCAGGCAATCATGATGCTGCCGATATTGCTGGCCGACGGCATAGCGCAGCAATGTCAGCGGCTCGCCGCCCGACAGCATCGTCCCGCTTGCCGCCGCAATCCGCCGGTTGATCGCCTGGATCACCAGATCCTCGCGCGCCGGGCCGAAAATCCCGCCATCCGACGTGCGGACCGGATGCGGCATGGGCCGGCCACTGCGCGGATCGATCACCATCGCCGGTTCCAGCAGCGCCTGGCCTTCGCTGATGACATGATGGCATTCGTCGCCCGTCAGGAACTGGCGGAACAGCCGGACATCCCAGCCACCGGCCAGCGCTTCGCCCTCGGGCACGGCCACAGGCGCACCGTCCGGGGCCAATGCCATGCGATTGATCAGCGCCAGTTGCTGCTGCGCAACCGGATCACCCTGCGCCGCGATCTTCAACCGGGCCAGCGCCTCCGTCCAGTCGACCGGCCCGCCGCTGCCATTGGCGGTCAGCGCGATTTCCATCAGCGCCGCATCGACATGGCCGATCTCGACCGCGCGGCGCAGCAGGCCCCTCGCCCGCTCCAGATCGCGCGCCACGCCATGGCCCGCCAGATGCCAGGTGGCGAGGCAGAAGAGCGCATCGACATCGCCCTGCGACGATGCCTGTTCCAGCCGGGCGACAGCCTGCGCCACTTGGCCGGATGCGGCCAGTTGCCGGGCATGGGAAACGGTGGGGGAAGTCATGGCCAAGCAGAAAACGAAAAGGGCCGGAAGTCAATCCGGCCCTCTCGCTTACAGCATGTCGCTGCGATCAGAACTTGGCGACGGCGCCGATATAGCCATAGCGGCCGCGGACGTCGTAGATGCCCGAACCCGCACCCACGCCGGTCAGGCCGAAGGGCGGTGCGCGGTTGCCGATATTGTCGACACCGACATAGATGTTGAACTTTTCGGTCACGTCATAGCCCATACGTGCGTCGTGATAGAAGACGTCGGGATATTTCTTGAGCGAGGCATAGTCCGCATTCTGCGGCGGCAGCCCGTTGACCGAGTTATAGTCCTCATAGGTGTTGAGGTACATCTTGTCGATCCAGCGCATCTGATAGCCGATCGTCAGCTTGCCGAACTTCACGTCGCCGTTGAAGTTGACCTGGTTCTTGGGATCACCCAGTTCTTCCAGGATCTGGTTGCGGAAGCTCGGATCAGCCGGATTGAGATATTCGTTCCGCTTGATCATGCGCGTGTAGACCGTCTTGAAACCAGCCGAACCCCAGCTGAAATCATGACGATAGTTGAGTTCGGCGTTGATGCCTTCCGCGGTCAGCTTCGCATAGTTGAGCGTGGTCTGCTGCAACGAACCCTGAAGCACCTGATAGGCCGCTTCGCCCGACGGACCTTCGGTCGCGCCGTTACGCGTGAACAGGCCGCAGAACGGATTGTCCAGATTGGGTGCGTCATAGCAGGCGTTCAGGATCTGCTGGGCCGACGGCGCGGTGATGACGTCGTCCACCTTGATGTTGAAATAGTCGACCGACAGCGACAGGCCCGGAATCCAGCGGGGCTGCAGAACGCCACCGACAGTCCAGCTGGTCGAGGTTTCTTCCCGCAGATTGGGGTTACCGCCCGAAATCAGCTCGATCGACGAGGTGTAGACGAAGTCATAGTTGGTCGGCACCCCGGCCGCACGGCAATTGGCCTCGCGATAGGAGGAACCGGTGCCGATGTTGCGCAGCGAGCAGGGATCGTTCGGCGCAGGCGCGAAATTCTGGCTCTGCTCCGAATAGAGATCGACCACGTTGGGCGCACGGATCGCCTTGTTGTAGGTGCCGCGGAAGCGGATGTCCTGAACCGGGGTCCAGGTCAGTTCCGTGCCCCAGGTGTAGACGGTGCCGGTCGCGCCCTTATAGTCGGACACGCGGCCCGAGGCATTGGCGGTCAGTTCCTTGAAGAAGGGAACGTCCTTCAGGATCGGCACGCTGATTTCGCCGTACAGTTCCTTCACTTCAAACGCCGGGGCGCGGAAGGTCGGGATCGCGTTGTAGAAGGCGTAGCCCTGCTGGGTCAGCTCATCCAGGTCATAATAAACCTTCTCGCGGCGATATTCGCCACCGACCGAGAAGCCGACCGGGCCGCCGGGCAGTTCGAACCAGGCGCTGGTATCGCCCGCCACGAAGCCGGACGCCACGAACTGCTTGATCTTGCCGGTCGCGACCGTGTCCATCAGCACATAGTTGCGCGCAGCCTGCGAGACCGAGCCCTGGCCGAAGGGATTGATCGGAACGCATGCCGCAATGTCGGCGGCCAGGATGGCCGCATCCGCGCCATAGTCGACCGTACCGGCCGGATTCAGCTTCGAACGGCAGACGATGTTGCCGGCGGCGTCGCGGGTGGTGTCGATACCCAGCAGGTAGCGCTGGACGTTGACATTGCCCTTGACGACATTCTTCTCGCGATGCTCGCCATAGTTGACGGACAGTTCATAGTTCCAGTCGTCGTTGAAGTCGCCGCGGACACCGACAACAGCGCGATAGGTTTCACGACGGATGGCTTCGTCACGAATGCCGAAATCGACCCAGTTGCGACGCAGGTTGAACTGGAACGTGCCGGCGTTGATCGCGGCGCGCTGCGCGTCGAGCTGCGCTGCCGTCAGGGCTGCGCCGGTATTGGCGTTGACGGTCGTCGCCAGCAACTGCTGGGTCAGGAGCGTGCGGGCCTGGTCCGACAGGAACGGATTGTCGAGACGGATGCGTTCGCGGCCGCCCGGATCGCCCAGCGTCGTGCCCTGCGAGAAGAAGGGACCGCTCTGCGAGCCATAGGCATCGGCCCGGACATATTTCGCTTCCCAGAAGGGCACGAAGGACGGGCTGAACTCATAATGGCCCATCAGGTTGACCGAAATGCGTTCCAGATTGGGGCTCAGCGCCAGTAGCTTGCCTTCGCGGCTGCTCGTGCCGTTGCCGCCGACATAATTGCCGTTGGGGCCCAGGCCGATGCGTTCACCGGTCTGCGGCACCAGCGTGCCGTCGGGCTGGAACAGCATGTTGCAGACGAAAGCCGCGCCTACCGCATCACGACCGCAGGCCGCGTTGCCGGCGCTCTGGAAGATGCCGGTCTGGCCGCCCAGCGAGATGGTGGCCGAACGCACGTCGCGGAAGAACTGGCGGTCGAACACGCCGTCCGAACCGTTGGCGGTGCCGGCCGGGTCGGTGTCGACGACGATGAACGCATTGTTCTGGCGCATGGTCGGACGGTTGGAACCGTAGAAATCGTCCGACTGGGCATATTCGACGTTGATCGCGATATTGCCGCGGCCATCGGCGAAATTCTTGCCCGCCAGGACCGAAGCATAGCGGTTTCCGGCGTCGCCATATTTGCTCGCGCCATTCTGGCCGCGCACCTGGACGCCTTCATAGTCCTGCTTCAGCACGAAGTTGACCACACCGGCGATCGCGTCCGAACCATAGACCGACGATGCGCCACCGGTCATCACGTCGACGCGTTCGATCAGGTCGGTCGGGAAGGTGTTGGTGTCGGGCGACACGCCGTTCGACAGGACGTCGGAACCGACATGGCGACGACCATTGACCAGCACCAGGGTGCGCTGCGTGCCCAGGCCGTAGAGGTCGAGCAGGTTGAGGCCGCGCGTGCCCAGGAAGCGGGTCGAGTTCTGCTGGCTGAAGGTGCTGCGCAGCTGCGGCAGCTCGTTCAGCGTATCACCGACCGACAGCTGGCCCGTCTCGAAGAACTGCTCGCCCGAAATGGTGGTGATCGGCGCATTGGCTTCCAGATTCGGACGACGAATGCGCGAACCGGTCACGACGATCGACGACGCGACCTCCCCGGTCGCTTCCGGATTGCGATCGGCTTCGGTCGTCTGCGGCGTGGCGCTGCTCCCCTGCGCCATGGCCCCCGTTGCAAAGGCAAAACTGCCCGCCAGGGCAGTAAATGTCAGAAAGCTATATTTTTTCACGAAGCTTCGGTCCCTGTTCAGAAGGACGCGGGCCCTCTCCCGCGCCGCTGCGCACAGGGTGCCCCAACTGGGACGCAAGACAAGCGATATTGTAATATCCTTGTCACACATTGAAATTTTCGTGAAACATGTGACCGTCGTGCAACAGCATGACGCGCAACAAAATGTCACGCTCGCGCCCCACCGATGAGCGCGTAAGTCATTATAATTTCAGGAAAATGGTGCACCCGACGGGATTCGAACCCATGGCCCTCAGATTAGGAATCTGATGCTCTATCCTGCTGAGCTACGGGTGCACGCAGCGCCGGCTCTATTATGCGCGGCGCGCGCGGTCAATTCTTCGCTTCGGGCGGAATCACCGGAAAGGGCAGTTGGGCGACATTGATGCCTTCCTCGGCCAGTGCCTTGGCCTCGGCCGGGGCGACCTCGCCATGGATGCTGCCCTTATCCTGCTCGCCATAATGCATGGCGCGCGCCTGCTCGGCAAAGCCCCGTCCGACCCAGGTGGAGCCTTCCAGCACCTTCTTCTGCGCGTCCGCCAACGCCTCGACCAGCGCGCGCATCTTCGCCTCGTCCGGCCCGGCCGCGACCGGCGCCGTCTCCGCTTCGCCCGCCCGCTGCTGCTGCTGCTGCGACGGCACGATCTCGCGGCGCCGGTTGCCCTTGGCCGCCACCGCCGGCGCCATCAGCGCCTTGCCGATGCGCGTGTCGCCGCACAGCGGACAGGCGAGCAGGCCCCGTTCCTTCTGGTCCGCATAGTCTGCGCTGGAGCCGAACCAGGCCTCGAACACATGGCCCTGGCCCTCGCACTTAAGGTCGAAAACGATCACCTGATCTCAACATCCTGCGGTATCACGCGCCGATTGGCGATGGCGGGAACCCGCCCGCGCACCGCCTCTACGCGGGTCAGGTCGAGATCGGCAAGGGCCAGCCCCGCGCCCTCGCCCATGTCCAGCAGCACATCGCCCCACGGATCGACCACCAGACTATGACCATAGGTGGTGCGCCCGTCCTGATGCTCGCCGGCCTGCGCGGCGGCGATCAGGAAACAGCCCGCCTCGATCGCGCGGGCGCGTAGCAGCACATGCCAGTGCGCCTGGCCCGTGGGCACGGTGAAGGCCGCCGGTGCCAGCAGCACGGTCGCCCCGGCATTGGTCAACGCCCGATAGAGATCGGGAAAGCGCATGTCGTAGCAGATGGAAAAGCCCATCCGTGCCCAGGGCGTATCGACCGCCACCACGCTTTCCCCCGGCCCATAGACCGAGGATTCGCGCCAGCTTTCGCCCGATGCCAGGTCGACGTCGAACAGGTGGATCTTGTCGTAGCGCGCGCGTATTTCGCCGCGGTCGTCGATCATGAAGCTGCGATTGGCCCAGCGCGCGTCGCTGCGCGCATCCTTGAGCGGCAGTGATCCGATATGGACCCACAGCCCCTCACGCGCTGCCGCCTCGCGCACCGCGGCTAGCACGATATCGTCCGCCTCGCCGCGCAGCGTTGCCGCCGCGCGCTTGCGATCGCGGTCCAGATAGCCCGCCATTTCCGGGGTGAAGAGCATGTCCGCTCCCTCCCCCTTGGCGCGCTTCGCCGCCTCCTCAATCGCGGCGGCATTGGCGGCCGGATCGATCCCGGTCGTCATCTGAAGAATCGCGGCGCGCATCGGGCTTACAGCCCCAGCAGCGGGTCTAGCTTGCCCTCGCGGTTCAGCGCAGCAAGGTCATCGCTGCCGCCGATATGCTGGCCGTCGATGAAGATTTGCGGCACGGTGGTGCGTCCCGGCGCCCGCTCCAGCATTTCATCGCGCTTCGGGCCACCCAGCGAAATGTCATATTCCTCGAAGGCAACACCCTTGCCTTCCAGCAGTGCCTTGGCCCGCGCGCAATAGCCGCACCAGTCCTTGGTATAGATTTCGACCTTTGCCATTATCTCGGTAAAACTCCTTTCCCCCGAAATTGGGGGGAATGCGCGCTTTGTCAATCGTCGCCGGTTCTGGGTAACGCCCGCGCCCAGCAGAGCAGATGCACCTCGCGCGCGCCGCCGGCCTTCAACAGCTTCGCGCAGGCTGCCGCCGTCGCTCCGCTGGTATGGACATCATCGACCAGCCATATCACCCGTCCCGCCAGCCCATGGTCCGGCCCCAGTGCAAAGGCGCCGCGCACCGCCTGCGCCCGCTGCTTCGGATTCATCCCCCGCAGCGGCTGCGTCCGCTTCACCCGGCGCAGGCCATGCTTGTCCACCGCCAGCCCCGTCAGCCGCCCAAGATGATCAGCGATCAACGCGGACTGGTTGAAGCCCCGCCCCCATAGTCGCCAGCGATGCAGCGGCACCGGCACGATCAGCGCCTCCTCCATCTCCGGCCGCACATGGCGCAGCATCTGCCCCGCCACCAGCCGGGCCAGGCCGATCCGCCGCCCATATTTGAGGCGCAGCGCCACCGTCCGCGCGACATCGCCATAGGCCAGCACCGCCCGCGCGCTGTCGAACGGCGGCGGATTGGCCAGGCACGCGCCACAGGCCGCCCCCTCGCCCATCTCATGCTCGAACGGCGAGCCGCAGCGCGCGCAGCAGGGTGGCCCCAGAAACCGCATCCCGCTCCAGCAATCGAGGCAGAAACCATGATCCGCGCCGACGATCGCGCCGCAGCCGGGGCAGCGTGGCGGAAGGGCATAATCCATGACCGGACGCATCACGGTCTTGAGAAGCGGGACCAGCGACATCATCTGCCTTGTCCCCGCTTCGTCCCCGATGCACAAGGCCCGCCATGACTGCCCCCGAAACCCGCCCCGACATTTTCGACCGCGCCCTGCGCGCCCGTCACCGCGACCGGATGCTCGGCGCCTTTGCCGATCACGACTTCCTCCACCGCGCGATGCTGGACGAACTGCTCGAACGGCTGGCCGATGTGCAGCGCGACCTGCCCGAAGTGTTGCTGGTCGGCTGCCCGGACGGCAGCGCGAAGGCCGCGCTCGAAGCCATGAGCAAGCGCGTCGCCTGCGCCGATCCCGGCTTCCTCGCCGCGCAGCGGGCCGGCGGCGTGCAGGCGGACGAGGATGCGCTGCCCTTTGCCGACAATAGTTTCGACCTGGTCATCGCCTGCGGCACGCTCGACAGCGTCAATGACCTGCCCGGCGCGCTGATCCTGATGCGCCGTGTGCTGCGGCCTGACGGGCTGATGCTCGCCGCCTTTGCCGGCGCCGGTAGCTTGGCCCGCCTCAAATCCGCCCTGCTCGCGGCCGAAGGCGACCGGCCCGGCCAGCATGTCCATCCCCAGGTCGATGTCCGCTCGGCCGGCGATCTGCTGAGCCGCGCCGGCTTCGCCATGCCGGTGGCCGATGGCGAGACGCTCAATATCCGCTATGGCGACATCGTCCGGCTGATGCACGATCTGCGCGGCATGGGCGCGGGCAATGCGCTCGCCACCCGCCCGCCGGCTTTGTCGCGCGACGTGCTGATGCGCGCCGCCGCCCATTTCGCCGATGCCGCCGATCCCGACGGCCGCACCGCCGAACAGATGGCGCTCATCTATCTGTCCGGCTGGAAACCGGACGCCAGCCAGGCCGCCCCGGCCCGCCGCGGCAGCGCCACCGTCTCGCTGGCCGCCGCGCTCAAGGGCAAGGACTGATCCTCAGGCCGCGACGCTCAGGAAGCGGGATCGCTTGCCGCGATTATAGTCGCGGTAGAAGGCCATGAACTCGTCCGCCGGCAGCGCCTTGGCATAATACCAGCCCTGCGCGAACTGGACGCCGGCCTTGCGGACATAGGCATCCTGTTCACGCGTCTCCACCCCTTCGGCGATCAGGTTCAGCTTCAGCGCCCGCCCCATGCCGATGATATGGGGCGTGACCACGCTGGCCGCCGCATCCCGGCCGATCGCATCGATGAAGCATTTGTCGATCTTGAGCGCGTCGAGCGGCAATGTCTCCAGCAGCGACAGGCTGGAATAGCCGGTGCCGAAATCGTCGATCGCCATCAGATGCCCGGCATCGCGCGCACGGGCAATGGTCGCGCGGGCCGTGTCCGGGTCGATCAGGCTGCGCTCGGTCACTTCCAGCCAGATCTGGCCCGGCGCGATGCCGGCCTTGGCTATCTCGCGTTCCAGCACGTCCAGGAAGCGCCCGCTTTCCAGGTCGCGCGCGGAGATGTTGATCGCCACATGCACCTGCTGTTCGGCCAGCAGCATGGCGTGCAGGTCCGCCACCACCTGCTCGATCACATGGTCGGTAATGTCCAGGATCAGCCCGCTCTGCTCGGCCAGCGGGATGAACAGGTCGGGCGCTATCCACCGGCCATCGGGCCGCCGCCACCGCACCAGCGCCTCGGCGCCCACGCAATAGCCGGTCGCAAGCTCGATCAGCGGCTGATAATGAACCTGGAACTCGCGCTTGCGGATGGCCAGCTGCAATTCCTTTTCCGGCGACAGGCGCTGGCGCGACACCCACAGGATCAACAGCATCAGGATCGCGGACGCCACCAGCCCGATCGGCAACAGCAGGCGCATCTCGCTGCCCAGCTTCGCATCGATGGCGCTGCGGTCGGCAATGGCAAAGGCGGTCAGGTCGCCGCGCTGCACCGACGCATAGATGTCCGTCGCGTCCATCCCGGCCATCGGCTGCCGGCTCAATTGTCCCACCAGCCCGTCATTGGCCCGCCCGGTAATGGCGATCAGCGTCCCCTGCCGCGTCGCGATGCCCAGGATCATGTGGCTGTCGGACAATACATCGACCAGCCGCTGCGGCAGGATCAGCACATTATGGTCACGATAGCCCAGCACCATCACCTCGCGGGCATGGCTGATGCGCGGCTTCACATGCAGATGAAGTGCATAACCGCCCGCCAGCGTCGCCGAAGGCGTCCCGCGCCCGATGACGGCATCCGCCGGCACCTTGCCCCAACCGGTGCAGGCCAGCCGATCGCCATCATAATGGCCCACCTCCTCCACCGCCCCGCTGTCGATCGCCAGCTGGCGCATCCGCTCGATATGGCCGACGGAACAATCGCCCTTGCCGACCTGCGCCAACACATCCTTGGCGTCGGTCAGCACCTGTTCGGCGCGCAGCAGCGTCCAGTTGGCATATTCTTGCATATGCGCGCGCTCGGCGGCGATCGCCCGCTCGCGCGAAAAATGGACGGTCAGTGCCAGTGGAATGACGATCGCCAATATCGCCAATATCAGGGCCAGAAAGATAATGATCCGTCGCCGCAAGTCCGGCCCCCATCTTCATTCGCCATCGGAGCAGCAAAACCTGCGCCGTCAGCAGAGCAAAGACGAGTATTTATTTTGTTAACGGCCTGTCCTTGCGCGTGAAAGCCCAACGCCCTGTCGCCCTGATGCTCAGCGCAGGCTCAGATAGAGGGTAATGGTCACCAGCGAGGCGATGGTGGAGACCAGCACCACCCGCGCGGTGATGCCCGCTTCCCGGCCATAGAATTCGGCGACCATGAACGGGCCGGTGCCGGTCGGCAGCGCCGGCGGCAGGCGGAAGATCAGCGCCAGCGCCCCGGTCAGCAGCGGCTGCGCCAGCAGCTTCATGCCCACCAGAAAGCCAACCGCTCCCGCCGGCGGCGGCGCGCCCTCCCTCTTTTCGGCAATGAACAGCCCCAGCGCGACCAGCGCACAGGGCGACGCCGCACCGCCCAGCAGCGACAGGAACTTGTCCAGCGCCCCCGGCAGCGGAATGGCAAAGGCCAGGAACAGCCCACCGACCAGCGGTGCGACAAGCAGCGGATTGGTCGCCAGCGACCGTGCGACCTTGGCCATGATGTGCCCCGGCCGTCGCTCGCTCTGCACGCCGATCTCGATCAGGATCAGCGCCACCGCAAACAGCACACAGACGGTAATGATCGTCGCCACCAGGGTCGGCGCCAGCGATGCCGGCCCCAATATCGTCGCCGCCAGCGGAAAACCGATGAAACCGGTATTGGCATAGCCCGCGTTCAGTCCGTCGACCGTCGCATCCGCCAGATGCCGTCCCCCGCGTCGCCGCAGCAACAGCGTCGCGGCAAAGCTCAGCCCCGCGCCGATGCCGAAGACGGCGATGAAGCCGGGCTGCCAGATGTCGCTCCACCGCGCCTTGGCAACGATGTCGAACAGCAGCGCCGGCAGAGCCAGCCACACCACGAAGCGATTGAGCTCGCCGGTCGCATGCGGCCCCAGCACCCCGCTCCTGCGGGCGATCCATCCCGCCCCGATCAGCGCGAAGATGGGCAGGACGATCAGCAGCACGGACAACATCGGACGGACTTTCGGGGCAGCGGAAACAGCGCTCGCCTACGCCGCCGGATCGATACATACCAATGCCATTGCATGGAATGATTGATACTGTTTCCGTATGATCGATATTCGCCAGCTCCGCTATTTCGTCGCCGTCGCCGAAACGCTGCATTTTGGCCGCGCGGCCGAACGGCTGCACGTCACCCAGCCGCCGCTCAGTCGTCAGGTCGCCGCGCTGGAACAGGAACTGGGCGTCCGCCTGATCGAGCGCCATTCGCGCCGCGCCGTGCTGACTCCCGCCGGTGCCCGATTCCTGGAGGATGCGCGACAGATCATCGCCGCGCTCGACCGCGCCTGTCGCGATGCCCGCGCCTGGCAGGCGGGGGATCTGGGCGAACTGACGATCGGCTTCATGATGCATGCCGCCTATAGCAGCGTGCCCCTGCTCACCCGCCGCTTTGCCACCGCCCATCCCGACGTGACGCTGCACCTGCGCGAAACGCTGCCAATGATGCTTGCCGACGGCGTGATGGAGGGGCGCTTCGACGCCGCCATCGGCTTCGATCCCGGCCCCCGGCGCGGCCTTGCCACCAGCCCGCTCTATCGTGAGCCGCTCGCCGCCGTCGTCCCGTCGGACCATCATCTCGCCAGTGCCAGCGCCCTCACCCCCGACCAGTTGGCCGGCGAACGATTCATCCTCTCGCCCGCGGATGTGACGCCCACGCTGCGCCGCGCGATCCTTGGCTGGCTGGCCGCCCCGCCCGCCATATTGCTCGAAACCCAGTTGCAGCAGACGATCGTCAGCCTGGTCGGCGAAGGGCTGGGCGTCGCGATCGTGCCGGAATCGCTGCGGCGCCTCGCCATGACCAGTGTGCGCTTCGTGCCGCTGATCGACGCACCGATGGTCGAGCAGTTGCTGATGGTCCGCCCCGACGCCCGCAATCCGGCGCTCACCCATCTGCGCGCCATCGCCGACAGCCTCCAGCCCGCATGAAACGGTCCGCTGTCCTACAGCGTACCGAACTGCCATGATCGCGCCCGGCTCTTTCTCAAGTCAGGCAAGCGGGACGACGTAAGGAAATTTCCAACCATCGACATAAAATGTCAAAATATGCGGGAAATATGCGAAGTTAAGCGGCGACTTTCCTATTTCCGCCGCCCCTTTCAGGCCACCTAGGTCAGGCTGACAGCGCTTCCGCCCGCGCGTCCAGCACGACCCGGTTCCGCCCCTCGCGCTTGGCGCGATAGAGCGCGGCATCGGCCGCCTTGATCAGCGTCGAGCCGTCGCGCTCCATGCTCTCTTCCCAGGTCGCGACGCCGAAGGACATGGTCGTCGACCCCAGCGTGCGCCCACCCTGGTTGACCATCAGCTCGCTGATCGCCTGGCGGACGATCTCCACCCGATCGGCCAGCACCACGGCCGACGTGCCCGGCGCGATGATGGTGAACTCCTCGCCGCCAAAGCGGCAAACGACGTCGCCGTCGCGGAAGCGGCTGCGCATTTCCGTCGCGACCGCCTGCAACACCGCATCGCCCGCCTCATGGCCGAACTCGTCGTTGAAGCGCTTGAAATGGTCGACGTCGCACATCACCAGGCTCAGCGGGCTGCCGGTGCGCGTCGCCCGCGCAATCTCCAGCGCCAGCGTCTCTTCCATGTAGCGACGGTTGAACAGGCTGGTCAGCGGATCGCGGATCGTCTGTTCGCGCAGGCCGCGCTGCAGGCGATGGTTGACCAGGGCCGACGCGATATTCTCGGTCAGCACGGTCAGGCGGAACCGGTTCTCGGCCCCCACCACGCCGCGCAGATACAGCACGCCGATCACCTCGCCGCCGGCCAGCAGCGGTTCGCAATGATAATGGTCCGCCTCGGCCCCGACATGGGCACAGACGATGTCCGACCCCTGCTCGGTCACATAATGGCTCTGTCCGCGCCGCAGCGCCCAGCACTGGTCGGGCGCAAAGCCCGCCTGCTCGACCTCCAGCCCGCCCCAGGCCGCGATTGGCACCAGCAGGTTGCGGGAATTATTATGGGCATAGAGCGCACCGGGAATATCGGGCAGCACGCGCGGCACGAACACCCGGATGATCGACGCCAGTTCCTCGTCGGTGCGGGCCGCCTGCATCCGGTGGGCCATGCCGCCCAGCAGTTCGATCACCTCGCCCCGTTCGCGCAGCACCTGCGCATTGGCGCTCAGTTCCTGGTTGGCGACCTTCAGCCGCCCCTCGCTGTCCACCTGGTCGGCAACCGCCGCCTCCAGCTCGCGCGCCATTTCATTATAGCCGCCGGCCAGCCGCTCGAACTCGCTCGACCGCATCTCGACATCGATGCGCGCACTGCGGTCGCCCGCCCCCAGCTTGCCCATCACCGTCATCATCGCATCGACCGGACGGCGGATGCCGCGGATCAGCGCCACGCCCATGATGACGATGATCGCCACCGTCAGCGGCGTGCCCAGCAGCACCAGCCAGCGAATATAGTTGAGCCGCCGTTCCACCGCGCCCATGCGCTCGACCGACAGCGAACGCTCCTCGGCCAGCAGGTCGCCGACCCGAGCCTCGACCATCAGCATCAGATAACGGCCCCGTCCGGTCGCGGTCGACGCCTGCGCCCCGGCAAAGTCGCCCGCGCGGGTCATGGCCGCCGACTTCTCCAGGCTCGCGGCCCGTTCCGTCACCAGCGCACGCACCTGCTGCGCCCGTTCATTCTGCGGCGGATTGTCGGCCGTCAGCCTGACCAGCGCGGCCGCTTCATGCTTGGCGGCGGCGATTTCGGCGGCGACGGTCTCGGCAAATTCGGGATTGCGGGTCAGCACATAGCCGCGCTGTCCCGACTCCGCTTCCTGCAGATGGCCCAGCGTCCGGTTCGCGGTCTTGAGCACCTGCGAGGAATGGGTCACCCAGCCCAGGCCGCCGCGCATCTGCGCCGACCCGTCGAGCAACAGCCCGGCGAGCAGCACCATAACCACGCACAATATGCCGCACAGCACCACAATCCGATGGGACAATGATCCGACCAACTGACACTCCCTGGGTCCGCAAGCCCATCGCCTTTGGTCAATCGCTTCGCCGATGCAACATGAATCATTGTTTTTTAGGGAGAATTGCGATCGATCGAAGACTCCTGCTTCAGCCTGTCCCTTGTAGCACAGCCACGCTGCCAACCGTTGGCGGATCGATCACATCCCGTCCCGTCCACGCCTCGTCTTCCCGCACATAGTCGACATGGCTGGCCCGGCGAAACGCGTTGCCGTCCCAGACGATCACCTGCAGTTCGATCGCATTGCTGCGCCGGACATGCAGCCAGTTGAAGCTTTGCGGCTCGGCATTGCGCAGCCGGGTGGATGTCGCCGTCCCCGCCTGGATCACCAGGGCCCCGCCGCTATGCGCCACCATCTTCTGCGCGGCCTCCGCATAGGTGCGGTGGAAATGCCCGGCCAGTGCGACATGCACCCCCGCCTCGCACGCCGCCTGCACCGCATCCTCATGCCGCCCCACCGCCTCGCTCAATTCTCCGCCCCGGCCGATCGGCATGGCGAACAGCGGATGATGGGTCACCAGGATGCGGGTCTTGGCCTGCGCGACCTGCGCGAAACTCTCGCGCAGCCGGTCCATCTGGTCATGGTTGATCCGCCCGTCCTTGATCGTCAGCGACCGGGCGGTGTTGAGGCCCAGTATCGCGACCTCGTCATCCTCGTAGAAGGGACAGAGATCGCGGCTGATATAGCGCTTGTAGCGCGCCAGCGGCCGGGCGAAGCGTCGCACCACGTCGAACAGCGGCACGTCATGATTGCCGGGGATCACCAATATCTTCAGCCCCGCCGCGCGCAGGCGATTAAGCCAGGCCGCCGCCGCCCTGAACTGCTCCACCCGCGCACGCTGGGTCAGGTCGCCGCTGATGACGACCAGGTCGGGCCCGCGCTCCTCCAGCCAGGCGGTGGCGGCGTCGACGATGCGCGGATCATGCGCGCCGAAATGAATGTCGGACAGATGGGCGATACGGGCCATGCCTCCCCAACGAATCCATCGCTATTCGTTTCCGATGGACCCGAAATCGCCGCACGGTGTTATTGCGGCATGGAAACGAAAACGCTCCCCCGGCAGGCGATCCTCGTCGTCAACGCCCATAGCCGACGCGGTCAGGACAATTTCAATCAGGCCAAGGAAAAACTCGAAGCGGCCGGCGTCGAGCTAATCGCGGCCCATGCGGTCGACGATCCCGAACAGATGGCCGCCACCGTCCGCCAGGCGGTGGAGAGCGGCGCGCCGATGGTCATCGTCGGCGGCGGCGATGGCTCCATGTCGGGCACGGTCGACGAATTGGTCGGCAAGGATTGCGTCTTCGGCGTGCTACCGCTCGGCACCGCCAACAGCTTCGCCCGCACATTGGGCCTGCCGCTCGACCTCGACGGCGCGGTACGCGCCATCGCCACCGGCCAGCGCCGCCGCGTGGACCTCGGCATGATCGATCGCGACTATTTCGTGAATGCCGCGTCCCTGGGCCTGTCGCCGATGATCGGCCAGACCGTGCCGCACAAGCTCAAACGCTATCTCGGGCGCATCGGCTATCTGCTCTGGGCGGTCAAATGCTCGGTCGGCTTCCGCGCCTTCCGCCTGACCATCGACGATGGCGTGAAGGAACGGCGCCTGTGGTCGACCGAAGTACGCATCCTCAACGGCCCCTATCATGGCGGGGTCGAACTGTCGGACCATGCCGCCGTCGACACCGGCGAGATCGTGATCCAGGCCGTCGTCGGCCGCTCCAAGCCGCGCCTCGCCTGGGACTGGTATGCCAAATTCTTCAAGCTGCGCGACCGCAATGCCCATACCGAGGAATTTCACGGCCGCCATTTCAAGCTCGCCTGCCACCCGCCGCAAAAGATATCGATCGACGGCGAAGTCCTGGCAAAGACGCCGGTCACAGTAAAGATCGCCCCCGGCGCCGTCGATGTAGCGGTGCCGCAGGACTAGGCGGCAAGAACAAATCCAGACGGTCGGGAAGCGACCGATAATGTTGAAAACCCGACCTCGCAGTAATGGCGCAATTCCGATTCACTGGCGTTGTCGTTAGGAGGCAGGCTCATGATGAGTGATCGGACGGTGATGCAGGAGGCGCTGTTTTACAGCTTCAGCTTGGAAGATCATGTTCCTCAGAACCACCTATTGCGGACGGTGGAACGCTTCGTGTATTTGGACGGACTCAGAGAGAAGCTGCGGCCATTCTATAGCGAGATAGGCAGGGCCCCGATCAATCCTAAACTGACGATCCGAATGTTACTGATCTGCTACTGCCTGGAAATCCGGTCTGAGCGGCGGCTGTGCGAGTAAGTACATCTCAATCTACGCGCCTAGGCCGCGTTGACAAAGTGGATTCCCAATCTGCCTGATTTCTGATTGAGAGCTTCTTTTTGCGAGGAGCGATGATGGGCCGGGGCGATCTGACGGACGAGGAATGGGATGTGATCGCGGGGTTGTTGCCATCGGAGCGCGGTCGCAAGTCCCGTCCTGCCCATGATAACCGGCGTTTTCTCAACGGCATGCTGCATGTTCTGCGGGTCGGCTGTCCGTGGCGGGATATGCACGAACGCTATGGCCTGTGGAACTTGGTCTATGTGCGGTTCCGGCGCTGGGCCGAACAGGGCGTGTGGGATGCGATCTTGGCGACATTGGTGGAATTGGGACTGACCGACGACTGGCAACACATGATCGACAGCACCATAGTTCGCGGCCATGTATCGGCGGTGGGCGGAAAAGGGGGGCTTGTGCGCAGGCTCTTGGTCGATCACGCGGCGGCTTTACGTGCAAGGTCCACGCCCGCTGTGACAATCAGGGACGCCCTATCGGCTTCATCCTGACCGACGGGGGGGGGCGTCGGACTACGGTGCTGTCGATGCCCTCATGGCGATCCCCGTCGCCAAGCCCAAGGCGCTGCTGGCCGACAAAGGCTATGACGGCGATGCTGTCCGCGAAAATTTGCTGAGGGACTGTCAGGATTTCCGTGTGTGGCCGGGCATAATGGGCAACAAGGAGTCCCACTATGTCACGACGCAAAGAACCTGCCATACCGAATGAGCTTCTCGATCAGCTTTTGGCGGGCGGCGCTGCCAGTGCCGCCTTCGAGCAGGGCGGTCTGCTCGATTCGCTGAAGAAGGCGCTGACAGAGCGTGCCCTGAATGCGGAGATGGATCACCACCTCGCTGGCGAAGACGGCGCCGGCAACATGCGCAACGGCTACGG
>CAACXF010000424.1_pt1 | contig 16183 bp, 20 predicted proteins | sample 2275871 | NCBI WGS metagenome assembly CAACXF01 (sample SAMEA5312481, study PRJEB27640) | indoor metagenome | biome: indoor environment; feature: controlled; material: polymer antistatic dissipative epoxy resin | place: Italy | collected 2014-05-27
CCCGCGCGCATGGCGCCGGAAAAGCGGCTGTTCAAATATTCGATCCTCTATCTCTTCCTCTTGTTCGGGGCAGTGGTCGTCGACCGCTGGCTGCTGGCATGAGTCCGGAAGATCAGGATCAGGTGCGCGCACGGCAAAAGTCCCGTGCGCTGGTGACCGGGCTGCTGCTCGGCTTCCTCGCCATCCTCTTCTTCGCCATCACTTTGGCGAAGATCGGCGCGAGCCATAATATCTGATGGCCTCGCTCCCGCCCTCGCCCTTTGACCGCGACCGCCGCAACCGGCGGACGCTGGTGGCGATGGCGGGCATCGGCCTGGCGATGCTTGGCCTCGGCTTCGCCTCGGTCCCGCTCTACCGCATCTTCTGTCAGACGACCGGTTTCGGCGGCACGACCCAGCGCGCGGCGGCCGATGTGAAGCTGACCCCGGTGGCCGGGCGGACCATGTCGATCCGCTTCGATTCCAATGTCCAGCCCGGCATGCCCTGGGAATTTCGCCCCGAACATCGCACCGACACGGTGACCGTCGGCGCCCGCGACATGGCGATTTTCATTGCGAAGAACCTGTCCGACAAGCCGGTGACCGGCACCGCCAGTTTCAACGTCACGCCGACCCAGGCTGGCGCCTATTTCACCAAGATCCAATGCTTCTGCTTCACCCAGCAGACGCTGCAGCCCGGTGAAGAAGTGCGCATGCCGGTGATCTATTATGTCGATCCCAAGATATTGCAGGATCCCGACAACAAGGACACGCAGCAGATAACGCTCAGCTACACCTTCTATCCTGTTGAGCAGGGGAAGCAGCCAAGCTAAGCTGACGAGAATAACCGAAAAACAGGGAAGAGGTAGAAACCGTCATGGCAGGCGCCAAGAACCACGATTATCATATCCTTCCGCCCAGCATCTGGCCGCTGTTCGGCTCGATGTCGGCGCTGGTGATGGCGATGGGCGCGATCATGTGGATGCATCCCGACGCGATGCCCGCCGGCGGTGGCTGGATCTTCCTGATCGGTGTGGCCGGTGTCCTCTTCACCATGTTCAGCTGGTGGAGCAATGTGATCGCCGAGGCGCATGCCGGCGATCATACGCCGGTGGTCCAGCTGCATCTGCGCTATGGCATGATCCTGTTCATCGCGTCCGAAGTCATGTTCTTCGTCGGCTGGTTCTGGGCCTTTTTCGACTTCTCCCTCTTCCCCAGCGAACTGGCGCCGATCGAGGGCATGTTCCCGTCCAAGGGCATCGAGGTGATGAACGCGTTCGAGCTGCCCTTGCTCAACACGCTGATCCTGCTCTGCTCGGGCACCACCGTCACCTGGGCGCATCATGCGCTGATCCACGGCGATCGCGAAGGGCTGAAAAAGGGCCTGTGGTGTACGGTGATCCTGGGCGCGCTGTTCAGCTGCATCCAGGCCTATGAATATATGCACGCGCCGTTCCCGTTCGGCGGTTCGCCCTATAGCTCGGCCTTCTATATGGCGACCGGCTTCCATGGCTTCCATGTGCTGGTCGGCACCATCTTCCTGGTGGTGAACCTGATCCGCGCCTATAAGGGCGACTTCACCCCGCGCCAGCATTTCGGCTTTGAAGCGGCCGCCTGGTACTGGCATTTCGTCGACGTGGTGTGGCTGTTCCTGTTCGCCGCCATCTATGTCTGGGGCGGCTGGGGCGCGCCGATCCACGGCGGCTGATGATTCAAGCATGACGGCGAAGGCGACAGGCATGGACCTGCTTGCGGCCTCCGCCCGCGGCCTTTGCCCCCGTTGCAGCGCACCGACCCTGTTCGAAGGGCCGGTGCGTTTTGCGTCGCGCTGTCGCCAGTGCGGGCTGGACTATGGCCAATATAATGTCGGCGACGGGCCGGCGGCTTTCCTGACGCTGATCATCGGCGCGGTCATGGTCGCGCTGGCGCTCACGCTGGAACTGACGGTCCATCCGCCGCTGTGGCTGCACCTGCTGCTCTGGGCGCCGCTGACCGCCGGCGCCGTGGTCGGCAGCCTGCGCGTCGCCAAGGGCGCGCTGCTGACGGTCGAATATCGCAAAAATGCCCGCGAGGGACGGGTGGTGGAGAAGAAGGACGCATGAGCGGACGGCGCATCCCGATTGTTCCGACCGTGCTGGTCTGTGTCGCGATCGCTGTCATGATCGCGCTCGGCATCTGGCAGTTGCAGCGCCGGGGCGAGAAGGAAACCATGCTGGCGTTGGCGGCCAGCAATGTGTCGCGCCCGGCCGTCGCCTTCCCCAAAATGCCGCCGGTGCCCGATGAACTTCTGTTCCGCCCGTCGTCGGTCCATTGCCTGCGCGTCGTCGGCTGGCAGGTGGAGGCCGGGCGCGCCGCCGACGGATCGACCGGCTATCGCCATATCGCCCAATGCACGACCGGCGCCGAAGGGCCGGGCGCGCTGGTCGCTGTCGGCGTCGGCCAGAAGCCGGATGACAAACCGGCCTGGACCGGCGGGCAGGTCGAAGGCTGGATTTCGCAGGAGCCCGATCATCGCTCGCTGATCGCGCGGGCAGGGGGCAGGACCATGCCGCTGCGGCCGATGCTGGTCGCGCGCGCCGCACCGCCGGGCCTGAAACCCATGGCACCGCCCAGCACCGCCGACGTGCCCAACAATCATCTCGCCTATGCGGTGCAATGGTTCATTTTTGCCGCGCTGGCGGCAATAATCTATCTGCTTGTCCTGCGCCGACGCAATGCGGAGCCGCCAAGGCCGTCGTAAAGGCTTGCCCCGGCGCGCGCGCGTCGCTACCGCGCTTTCCCATTATGCAATATGTCAGCACCAGGGGAAGCGCACCGGCGCTCGGTTTTGAAGATGTCACGCTGGCGGGCCTGGCGTCCGACGGTGGGCTTTATGTGCCGGAGAGCTGGCCGCAATTTTCCGCTGCCGACATTCGCGCCCTCGCTGGCCTTTCCTATGTCGAAACCGCCGTGCGCGTCATGGCGCCGTTCGTCGCCGGATCGCTGAGCGAAGAGGAACTGCGTGAGCTGTGCACCGCTGCCTATGGCCGGTTCAGCCATGACGCGGTGACGCCGCTGGTCCAGCTCGACAATCGCCACTGGATGCTGGAGCTGTTCCATGGTCCGACCCTGGCGTTCAAGGATGTCGCGCTCCAGCTGCTCGGCCAGCTGTTCGAGCGCTTCCTGTCGCGCCGCGACGACCATCTGACCATCGTCGGCGCCACATCGGGCGACACCGGTTCGGCCGCGATCGACGCGGTCGCCGGCCGCGAGAAGGTCGACATCTTCATGCTGCATCCCGAGGGCCGGGTGTCCGACGTGCAGCGCCGCCAGATGACCACGGTGCTGGCGCCCAATGTCTACAACATCGCGATCGACGGCAGCTTCGACGATGCGCAGGCGCTGGTGAAGCGCATGTTCAACGACGCTGACTTCAAGGCGCGCTTCAACCTGTCGGCGGTGAACAGCATCAACTGGGCGCGGCTGATGGCGCAGGTCGTCTATTATTTCTACGCCGCCGTGCGGCTGGGCGCGCCCGATCGCCCGATTGCCTTCTCGGTGCCGACCGGCAATTTCGGCGATGTCTTCGCCGGCTATGTCGCGTCGAAAATGGGCCTGCCGATCGCCAAGCTGGTGGTCGCCACCAACGTCAACGACATATTGCACCGCGCTTTGTCGGAGGGCGACTATAGCCAGGGCCAGGTCGTGCCGACCGCGACGCCCAGCATGGACATTCAGGTCAGCTCCAATTTCGAGCGGCTGCTGTTCGATGCCGGCGGCCGTGACGGCGTTGCGCTCGCCCAGCAGATGCAGGGTTTCGAGGCGAGCAAGGCGATGCGCCTCACCAATGCTCAGCGCGAGGGCGCGGCGAACCTGTTCACCTCCGCCCGGATCGATGCCGACGGCATGACCATGGCGATGCGCTGGGCGTTCGACGCCGCCGGCCAGGTGATCGACCCGCACAGCGCCATTGGCCTCGCCGCCGCGCGCGAGGCGGACATCGACCCGTCGATCCCGGTGGTGACGCTGGCGACCGCCCATGCCGCCAAGTTCCGCGACGCGGTGGAGCGGGCGACCGGCACGCGGCCACCGCTGCCTGCACGGGTCGGCGACCTGTTCGCGCGCGAGGAAAGCTATGCCAAGCTGCCCGGCACGTTCGAGGCGGTGACCGCCTATGTCGCGGAGCGGGCGACGCCGCGCGGCTGATCGCGGGTTGATCCCCTCTCGACAGGAGCGGCGCAAGAGACGATGAGGCCGAAATGGAACTCAAGACTCTCATCGGCGAACCCTGGTCCGACTATGGCCTGATCGACTCGGGCAACGGTCGCAAGCTCGAACGCTATGGCCGTTTCCGCTTCATCCGCCCCGAACCGCAGGCGATGTGGGCGCCGGCGACCGAAGACTGGCGCGCCGACGGCGAATTCATCCCCGGCTCTGACGAGGATGGCGGCGGCCGCTGGTATTATGACAAGCCGGTCCCGGCCGAGGGCTGGCCGCTGCACTGGAAGGAAGTGACCTTCCAGTCGAGCTGTACCCCCTTCCGCCATCTCGGCTTCTTCCCCGACATGGCGCCGGTGTGGGATTTCATGCGCGCCAGCACCGCCGACAAGCCCGAGGCCGAGGTCATGAACCTGTTCGGTTATACCGGCGTCGGGACGCTTGGCATGTCGGCGGCCGGCGCGCGCATGGTCCATGTCGATGCGTCGAAGAAATCGGTGGCGCAGGCGCGGGCGAACGCCGACCTGTCGGGCATGGGCGGCCGGCCGATCCGTTGGATCGTCGAGGATGCGGCCAAGTTCGTCGCGCGCGAAGTGCGGCGCGGCCGCCGCTATGACGGCATATTGCTCGACCCGCCCAAATATGGCCGCGGCCCCGACGGCGAAGTGTGGCGGCTGGAGGAGGATCTGCCGGGCCTCATCGCCAATTGCCGCCAGTTGCTGGACGCGGACAGTCGCTTCCTGTTCCTCACCGTCTATGCGGTGCGCATGTCCGCGCTGGCGATCGGCGAATTGCTACGCCAAGCCTTTGCCGACCTGCCCGGCGAGGTGGAAGCGGGCGAACTGACCGTGCGCGAGGAAGCCCGCGGCCTGCTGCTCCCCACCGCCATCTGGGCGCGCTGGAAGCGCTAAACCGCCTATAAGCCCTCTCCCGTTTACGGGAGAGGGTTGGGTGAGGGCATTCCTAAGACGACCCTCATGATAGACTCAGCCAATGCCCAGCATCGGCCCGACCAGTCCCAACGCTTCACGTCTGCGGCGCAACGCAACTGAATGTGAGCAACGGCTATGGGCCGTCTTGCGCAATCGCCAGCTTGAAGGTTTCAAGTTCCGGCGCCAGGCGACGGTCGGGCCATTCGTGGTCGATTTTCTCTGCGCCGAATATCGCTTCATCGTCGAGATCGATGGCGGGCAGCATGATGAACGGACGGATGCGTCGCGCACGACGCAGCTGCAATCGGCGGGCTATGTGATCCACCGGTTCTGGAATCATGATGTGGTCGAGAATTTCGACGGCGTGGTGGAGCGGATCAGGCTGGAATTGCTTGCCGTTCGAGAGACGTAAGCAAGAAGACCCTCACCCAACCCTCTCCCGCCTGCGGGAGAGGGCTATTACGCGCGTTGCCTTAATTCCCGACCTTGATTTCGAACAGTTTCGGCCAGTTCTTGCCGGTGATGAAGACGCGGTCGGTCTTCGCGTCATAGGCGATGCCGTTGGCGACGGCTTCGCTGTCGGTGACGCCGGCCTGCTTGCGCAGCGGGGCGACATCGATCCAGTCGATCACGCCGCCGCTGCGCGGGTCGATCCGGGCGATCTTCGTGTCATACCAGACATTGGCCCAGATCTCGCCCTTGACCCATTCCAGCTCGTTCAGCCGATCGACCGCGCGGCCGTTCCAGGTGACGGTGATGCGGCGCTGTTCGTTCAGCGTCTCGGGATCGAGGAAGCGCAACTGCGCGCTGCCGTCGCTCATGATGATCGACCGGCCATCCTGGGTCAGGCCCCAGCCTTCGCCTTCATAGCGGAAGGTGGAGAGGGGCGAGAAATCGTCCAGCTTCCAGACAAAGCCCTGGCGGTGGCGCCAGGTCAGGCTGACCAGCTTACCGCCCCAGTTGACGATGCCCTCGCCGAAATAGGGCTGCTCGACCACGCGGCGCTGTTCGACTTTGCCGGTCTTGAGCGCGACCTTGCGGATCTCCGACTGGCCTTCAAGGCCGGTGCTCTCATAAAGCGCGCCGTCGAGGTAGAAGAGACCCTCGGTGAAGGCCGCCGGATCATGCGGATAGGCCTTGACCAAAGTCCAGGGGGTTTCCGCCCCGGCCGGCGCGGTCAGGGTAAGGGCGCAGGCGAGCGCCAGCAGCCCTTGCCTCATTCGGCGGCCTGCGCGGCGATCGCGGTGGCGAGCCAGGCGGGCAGGGTGGCGGGGGCGATCGCCTCCACCCGTTGCAGTTCGATCGAGAGGCCAAGGTCGGGCAGGGCGGCGCGCTGGCGCTTTTCGTCGGCCTGTTCCAGCGGCACCGCGACCAGCCGCCGGTTCACCTTGTTGCGATAATGCATGCGGGCGGTGTTTTCCTGACCGACATAGCAGCCCTTGTCATAATCGACGCCGTGCAGCTCCTCGGCATTGGTTTCGAGCCACAGAATCTGGTCCTGCCCCAGTTCCGCCGCGCCTTCGAACACCCCAAGCGACAGCCGATGGGCGCGGAACGCGGCGGCGGCGTCGCCATCGCTCGCCGGCGCCAGCCAGCGCGCGCCCAGTTCAGGCAGGCGCGGGTCGCGGGGTCTGTCGGCGGCATCGAGCGCCCAATGCACCGCCAGCGACTCGTCGCGGGCAATCACCACCTTGCGGCGCAGCCGGTATATGGTCAGCCGCTTGGCCAGCGCATCTGCCTGCGCCGCCTCGCAGTCGATCAATATATCGCCGTCATCGCCCCACAGGATGAAGTCGAACAGCGCCTTGCCCTGCGGCGTCAGCAGCGCGGTCCAGCGCGCTTCGCCGTCTTTCAGCGTCAGCACGTCGCGGGTCAGCAGCCCCTGCAGGAAGGGACGCGCCTCTTCGCCGGAAATGCGCAGCACCGCGCGGTCGGTAAGGGTGGTATCGGTCATCGGCTTTAGGTAGGACGGCGGCACGACTTCGCCAAGCGGTTCGCGCGAACAGCAGACAGGAATATCGCCATGACCCAGACCTTCGACATGATCCTCAAGAACGGCACCGTCCATACGCCGGGCGGCGCGGAGCAGGTGGATGTGGGCGTGCGCGGCGGCAAGATCGTCGCCATCGGCACCAGCCTTGGCGATGCGGGCGAAGTGATCGACTGTACCGGCCTTGACGTGCTGCCGGGCTGCATCGACAGCCAGGTGCATTTCCGCGAGCCGGGGCTGGAATATAAGGAGGATCTGGAATCGGGCAGCCGCGCCGCGGTGCTGGGCGGCGTCACCGCCGTGTTCGAAATGCCCAACACCAATCCCAATACCGACACTGCCGAGCGGGTGCATGACAAGCTGAAGCGCGCCCATCACCGCATGTGGTGCGACCATGCCTTCTATGTCGGCGCGACGGCAGAAAATGCCGAGCAGTTGAAGGAACTGGAGCGCATTCCCGGCACGTCCGGCGTCAAGATCTTCATGGGCGCATCGACCGGCAGCCTGCTGGTGGATGATGACAATGCGCTGGCCCGCGTGCTGGCGTCGGGTACCCGCCGCGTCGCCATCCATGCCGAGGACGAGACGCGGATGAACGCGCGCAAGGATTACCGGGTCGAGGGCGATCCCTCGTCCCACCCCGTCTGGCGCGACGATGAAAGCGCGATGATCGCGACGAAGCGGATCATCGCGCTCGCCCGCAAGGCGCGCCGCCGCATCCACATCCTGCACGTCACCACCCCGGCGGAGCTGGAATATATCGGCCAGAACAAGGATGTCGCGACCTGCGAAGTCACGCCGCAGCATCTGACCCTGGCGGGCGAGGACGCCTATCCGCGGCTGGGCACCTATGCCCAGATGAACCCGCCGATCCGCAGCGCGGCGCATCGCGACGGCCTGTGGTTCTGGCTCAACCAGGGCGTGCCCGACGTGCTGGGCAGCGACCATGCGCCGCACACGATCGAGGAAAAGGCGAAGGTCTATCCCGCCTCGCCCAGCGGCATGCCGGGCGTGCAGACGCTGGTGCCGCTGCTGCTCAATCATGTCGCCGAAGGGCGGCTGACGCTGCGCCGCTTCATCGAACTGACCTCGTCGGGGCCGCAGCGCGTGTTCGGCCTCACCTGCAAGGGCCGGATCGCGCTCGGCTATGATGCCGACTTCACCGTGGTCGACCTCAAGAAGAAATGGACCGTCGGCAAGGATTGGCTCGCCTCGCGCTGCGACTGGTCGCCGTTCGACGGCATGGACCTGACCGGCAAGGCGATCGGCACCATCATCCGCGGCAACCGCGTGATGTGGGAAGACAGCCTGGCCAATCAGGCGGTCGGCGAGCCGGTCCGGTTCGAGGCGACCGAATTCAACTGATCGGGATCAGGCCGTCGCCACCGACGGCCTGCAGCCCCCTCCCGTAAACGGGAGGGGAATGGCGGGAAACCACCCATCTCAGACATGAAAATGGCCCTGACCATCCGAAGACGATCAGGGCCGCAAGTCGTACGGAAAAGAATTCCGGGCCGGTCGCTCAGCCGCGTTCGCCGAGCAAGATCAGATTAGAAGCGGAAACCGCCCGTTACCGCGATCTGATGGCGCGACGCGGCGATGCCGGTGTTGAAACCGTCATAGCTGTAATTGCCATAGTCGCTGTAGCGATATTCGAGACGGGCAAAGTTTCCTGCGTTCGCGAATTCGATGCCGCCGCCGACGCGGTAACCGTCAAGGTTGTCGCCTTCGCTGGCGCTGTCGCCATCATAGCTGACCGAGAGCTTCGCGCGGGCGTTGGTGTAGCCGCCCTTGGCATACAGCATCAGGTTCTGCGACACCGGGAAACCAAGGCGCGCGCCGACATAGAGGTCGCGGCCAGCCGACAGCTTCCAGCGATCGCCATCGACAAGAACGTCGGTTGCGGTTTCCTTGACGGTGGAGTCGCTGACTTCACCTTCAACGCCGATTACCAGAGTGCCGATGTCATAGTCATAGCCAGCGGTCAGGCCATAGAGGAAGCCGCCCTTGCTATCGTCGAGATCGTCGTAGGACAGATTGACACTGTCATAGCCAACGGTCGCACCGACCTTAAAACCGCCGAAATTCGAGGCTTCCTGCGCGTATGCGGGAGCCGACACAGCAGCCAGAGCGGCCGCCGCGAAAAGAACGTTCTTCAAATTACAAACCCCTGATATTGATGCACAAAGTTATCGTGCGACCCTTGCTGGCTCAAATAGGGGGTGAAGCCGTTAGGGCAACCTTGGTTTCGTTTCCAAACCGTTTCGAGGATGGATTGTGACAATTATGTCGCGTTGCGATTTGTCGGGATGGATTGACGATGATTGGGGTTATCGTCCCCGATATGGCTCACATGCGATGCCATCCCCGTCGCCATCCATATGTGCCCCATAGCCCGGCTGCCCCCGGTGGATTGGCGCAGCGCCGGCTGCACGGGCGTCGGCGCAATTCCGATACGACCATGTTCCCGACCCCGTTGGAGTTTGGGCGCGTGGGCTGCGCTGAGGAGTGGCGCTAGAACCTGAAGGCTGCTGGGCGTCCAGTTCGTCCGCCGACATCGGGCGATCCCGGATCGTGTCGCGGGTCGGTCGCCACTCTGATGTGACTTCGTCGGCGGCGCTGGCTTCGGGGACCGTCGTTGAGGAGGACATGTATCTGCTACCACCGCCCACGGCGACGCCGACCAGCCCGGCGACCGCAAACGACTTCAAGGCGAAATTGTTACGCATGTGGGGCATATTGTCGATCGAGAGTAAAGGATCGGTTTGCATTCGAGGGCGGTGCCGATCCGGTGCCCCATTGGCGCGACTCGCTTTGATGGGAGCCGTGCTGCCGCGCGGCGGTCAGAGGGTTTCCGGCTTTGAAGTGGGGGGCCTGCCAGCGGGCCTGTTCGAGATTGCATCAGTGATATGGATAGCCATGGGACAAGCGCGAGGCGGCGTGCCAACGATTATGTCCAGTATCAAACATTCTCTTCCAAAACCCGTCAGTCCGCTTCCCACCCATTCCGGCCGCCCCGATAAAAGCCCTGTCCTACAGCCATGTGCCCGGTATAAACTTCCGGCCGGCTCCTTCCTATCGTCAACCCATTCTATTCCGGTCGTTTTTTCCGATCGGCCCAATATCCCTCATGGCGCACACGCGTAAACTTCCACGCGCTTGCAGCTAAGGCATTGAAAAGATGTTGTTATGATCGGGGCAAAACGTCATCGGGCAGCCGCTATCGCCGCCTGATCGGCATAGTTTCGCCTCTTGCGACCAAGTAATCCCGCTGTTTGGGCCTTTTCGCCCACCATGCACGCCCATCCGCTACCCTGAACGGGTCTGTCCAGACCGGGGTCAGGCCGTGGCCAGCCGGTTGCGGCGGGCGGCGGCATAGCTGTCGCTGGCGAAGAGGATGAGGCCCAGCCAGATCAGGCCGAAGCTCAGCATCTGCCCCTGGCTCAGCGTCTCGCCCAGCAGCACCACGCCGCACAGAAATTGCAGCGTCGGCGCCAGGTATTGCAGCAGCCCCAGCGTCGCCAGCGGCAGGCGCTGGGCGGCGGTGGCGAACAGCACCAGCGGCACGGTGGTGACGCCGCCGGCCAGGATCAGCAGGCCGGTGGTCGGCACGTCCTGGCCAAAGCTGATGCCGCCATGGCCCGACAGCCAGATCAGGTAGCCGATCGCGGGTGCGACCAGCAGCAGCGTCTCGACGCCGAGGCCCGTCATCGGCGCAATCGGGGTGAGCTTGCGGATCAGGCCATAAAGGGCGAAGCTGATCGCCAGCGCCAGGCTGATCCACAAGGTGGTGAGCGCGGCCGCAGCCAGGATGGCGACGCCGATCGCGGCGATCGCGATCGCCAGCATCTGTCCGCGCCGCAGCCTTTCCTTGAGTATGACGACGCCGAGGCCCACGCTGACCAGCGGGTTGAGGAAATAGCCCAGGCTGCAGGCGACGACATGGCCGTCATTGACCGCCCAGACATAGACCAGCCAGTTGATCGCGATCATCACCGCCGATGCCATCAGCGGCAGGACCAGCCGGGGCGTCCGCAAGGCGGTTATGAAGGCCGCCAGTCCCTTGCGCGCGGCCAGCAGCACCAGGATCAGGATGACCGACCAGATCACCCGCTGGGTCACGATCTCGATCGGGTCGACATGATGTAGCAGGCGGAAGAAGAGCGGCAGCATCCCCCAGATGCTGTAGGTGCCGATCGCGGCGATGACGCCCTTGCGGGCTTCGCTTTCCGCTATGGTCACAGGATTCCGCCGCCCAGGAACAGGCGCAGCGCGCCGAAGGCGGCGACGATCAGGCAGAAATTCTGCCCGCCCTTTTTCGACGACATCAGGCCGATGAAGGCGCCGAACAGCGCCATCGGCACCAGCAGCCAGTTGAGCGCGCCGAGCAGCGGAAACACCGCCGGGATCATCAGGACAAGGGTGACAAGACCGATCAGGGCTGACAGAAGGTTGAGCATAGTCCGACTGATGGCGGCTTTGCTGTCCCGGAACAAGACAAGCGACCATGCCACCCTGCAGAAACTGGCCCTGCGATGGGGTAGGGGCGTCTATGCACCCTGAATGCGAACGGAAAGTCCCGCTATCCGTTCTATGTGCCGGGTTATGAAGGAGCGAGGCGGATGGCGATTTCCAGACAAGTTGGTGTGATGGCGTTGCTGCTGGCGCTCGCGGCCTGTGGCAAGGGCGGCAAGGACGGCAATCTTGCCGCGCTGGACGACCAGTTGACCAACAATGCCGCGGACCCGGCGGTCAAGGGCGCGCTGGCCGATGATATCGTCGTCGATCCCAATCTGGTCGGCCAGTCGAACCGCAATGCCGTGCGCAGCGCCGATCGTGCCGCCAATGGCGCATTGCCGGTGCTGAGCGGCGACGCCGGCAAGGCGCAGGCGGAAGCGGCCAAGCTGGTCGGCGGCAAGCTGCTGTCCGCCCCGGCGCCGGTCAGCGGTCCGATCAAGAACAGTCCGATGACGCTGGGCGGGCTGGCGCGCGAACAGGCGCAACTGGGCGGCGGGGGCAATGCCGGCTGCGCCAAGAAGCTGGTCTATGGCATGCAATGGGCCAGCCGCATGCCCGATCCCTTCACCCTCTATCCCGGCGCGCAGCTGACCGAGGCGGCGGGTGCGGAGAAGGATGGCTGCACCCTGCGCGCGGCGAGCTTCGTGACGCCGGTGCCCAAGCAGGGCGTGATCGATTATTATTATACCCAGGCCCGCCGCGCCGGCTTCGATGCGGAACATCGCATCGTCGAGGGCGACAATGTGTTGGGCGGCACGCGCAAGGCCGATGGCAGCGCCTATTTCATCGTCTTCACCAATGGGCCGGGCGGCAAGACGGGCGTCGACATCATCGCCGACCACGGCCGATAAGCGTAAGGGGGGCTTCGCCCTCTTTTGCTGCACAGGGTCGCTTTGTTTCCAAAACGGAAACGATCTGTCGTCCTTTTGCCGGCTACAAGCCCGACCCGTGCATCGCTACATCCCCTGCAACAACAGGTGGGATCAAGGCGATGCAACACTCCGTCTTCAACCGGGCCGATACGGCCAATGACAATGTCGGCGAACCCTTTGACGCGCAGGAGCGCCAAGTGCTCTGGCTGGCCGATAGCGATCCGGCCAGTTCCGTGCCTTCGGTCCGCGCGCCGCTCGGCCGCTTGCGCAGCTTCCTGCGCGGCCCGGAACCGACCTACACCCTGGCCAATCCGCGGCTGGAAACGCTGCGCCAGAGCGCGATCATCCTGCGCACTGGCCGGTCGCTGACCGGCGAGGAGCTGGAGGCGTTCGATGCGGCGGGTTTCTCGCGCGAGCAGCTCGACCTGCTGCGCGTGCTCTACATGACCGGGGATGCCCGGCGGGCGGTGGTCCGTGCGGCCTGATCCTTCAGGCGGCGCGTTGCGCCAGCCGCCGATGCAGGCGCTGGAGATGCTGCGCGCATTCCATCTGGCGCATCCGCGTGTCGTCACGCGGCTGGCGCTGTTCTTCCAGATCCTTTTCGTGGAAATCGTCTTGTTCAGTGGCATCAACGGCATGGTCGATGATCTGCTGGTCTCCTTCGTGGCGACGGTCGCGGCGTCGCTGCTGTTCCTGCCGATGATGGTCAGCGGCCAGGCGCGGTGATCGTGGATGCCGCGCCCGGCTGGCGCCAGCCGGGCGGAGCGTGTAGCACCGGTCCGACGCGGAAGGAGAGCGGACGGGACGGCGCCATGGATCTGGATGATTTGCGCAGCTTTGCCCAGGTCGTGCGCCATGGCGGCTTCAGCGCGGCGGAGCGCGCCACCGGCGAACGCAAGGCGAAGCTCAGTCGCCGGGTTGCGCGGCTGGAACAGGTGCTGGGCGTCCGCCTGATCGAGCGATCGACCCGCAATCTGCGCGTGACCGATGTCGGCCGCGAAATCTATCGCCAGTGCGAGACGATCGCCGAGGGGATCGACGCCACCCAGGCGATCGCCGCGCGTGCCCGGTCGCAGATCAGCGGCAATCTGCGCATCGCCTGCCCGCCGGGGCTGGCCCGTTATCTGCGCACCGATGTCTTTGCCCGGTTCCTGCTGCTCTATCCCGACGTGCATCTGGAAATGCATATCAGCAGCCAGCGGATCGACCTGATCCAGGAACGGTTCGATGCCGCCTTTCGCGTGGATATCGACACCGTGCATGATCAGGCGCTGACGATGCATCAATTGGGACGGCTGGACCGCATATTGGTTGCCGCGCCGGCGGTGGCGGCGCAGGTCGCGGCAACGACCATCGCCAGCCTTGCCGACCTGCCGACGCTGAGCGTGGGCGAGCATGTCGAACATGATGAGTGGCTGTTGATGAACGGGCAGGGGCGACAGCATGTCGTCGCCCATCATCCCCGATTCTGCAGCAATGATTCAGCGACGGTGCGCGATGCGGCGGTGGCCGGGCTGGGCGTGGCGCTGCTGTCGTCAGCGGCCTGTTCGGTCGAGCTGCAACAGGGACGGCTGGTGCATGTCCTGCCCGACTGGCGGACCAGCGAGGGCATCGTCCACGTCCTCTTCACCGCGCGCACCGGCATGTCGCCGACCCTGCGCGCGTTCATCGACTATGTCGCGGAAAGTTTTCCGTCGCTGACGAGCGGCCCGCTGGCCTGAATGGCCGTCAGCGCAAGCCGGCTTCCTTGGTCAGGCTGTACAGCCCGCCGACGATCAGCCCGAGCGCCAGCATGTGCGCCGAAAATTCGAAAACAATATCAACCATCATCGATCCCCACCGATTGGAAGCGATCCTTCTGCGGCCATGCGCCTAACAAGCCGTTAATGCTGATGGGAAAGAGGGGCGCCCGGCACGATGCTTGACGCTTGTTTGTCCCGATCATAGCATTGGGGCCAAATTTGGTGGAGCGTTCGGAGACTGGGTTCCATGGAAGAAAATGTCCAGGAACGTGGCGCCGGATACCGCTATTCGCGGCGTGCGACCCTGCCGTTGATCCGGCAATTGTCGGTCGTGCCCAACTGGCGCAACGCGCTGCTGCTGGCGCTGCAATGGGCGGTGATGATCGCCGCCTGCGTGATCGCGATCCGGGCCGATCGCTGGCCGGCCTATCTGATCGCCGGCATCGTCATCGGCACGCGGATTCAGGTTCTGGCGGTGATGATGCATGAGGCCTGTCACGGGATGCTGTTCAGCAACCGGCGCGTCAACGACCTGATCGGCGACCTGTTCGTTGCCTATCCGCTCGCGCTGAGCATCGATCTCTACCGTGTCGCCCATATGGTGCATCATCGCCATACCAACACGATGCGCGACTATGATTATCGGGTGCAGCGCAAGGATGCCGACCAGCATTTCCCGAAAAGCGGGCGCGCCATGGTCGTGCTGCTGCTGCGCAGCCTGTCCGGCCTCAACTATTATCGGGCGGCGCGGGCGGCACGAATCTGGTCGCCCTTGTCCAATTTTCACAATCCGATGCGCTTCGGCTTCGATTTCCGGCTGGCACTGCGCGTCCGCTACATCGTCTGGGCGGTGCTGGTCTATGGCGCGATCCTGTGGTCGCCCTGGCGCTGGCAGATATTGGGGCTGTTCATGATTCCCCAGTTCATCTGGGCCAATGTGTTCAACCGGTTGCGGGCGATGGCGGAGCATAATGGCGTCACGGACGAGACGGAAATACGCGGCACGCGCACCGTTATCCCGACCCTGATCGACCGGATCCTGATCGGGCCGCTCAATGTCAGCTATCATCTGGAACATCATCTGTTCCCGTCGGTGCCCTGGCATAATCTGCGCCGCTTGCACCGGCATCTGATGGCATCCGATCCGCTCTATGCGCGCGATGCGCACGTTACGCAGGGCTATTGGGGGGTGATCCGGGAATTGATGCCGCCGCCTGCGGTCAGTGGTCCCGATCGGCAGCAGGTTCCGGTCGAGACGAATCCGTAATTCGAAGGGGCGCACGGATCAGGGAATGACCAGTTCCATCCCCGCCTTCACCCGGTTGAGCGCCAGATAGCTGTGATAGCTGGCGACCGATTCATTTTCCGCGAACAGGCGGCGGGTGATCGCTTCATAACTGCGCATGTCGGGTGCGACGATCAGCATGATGAAGCTGCGGCCGCCGGTGACATAATAGCATTGTTGCACTTCGGGCGCGTCGCGGAACAATTGCTTGGCCTTGTCGACGCGCGCCGCCTTTTCATCGACCAGATTGACCTCGACGATCGATGTGACGCCCAGGCCCACCTGATCGGGATCGACGATCGCGACATTGCGCACGATCACGCCGCTGCGCTCCATCGCGGCGATGCGGCGCTGCACGGCGGCGGTCGACAGGTTGACCGCCTCCGCAATTGCGCGCTGGGGCATGCGGGTGTCGCGCTGGATCAGGCGCAGAATCGCCCGGTCGAAATGGTCGATCTTGGTGGTCTGGCTCATGAAATGAGTAATTGTTGCATTTGACCGGCCAATCAAGAGCGCCTTTCTCATGTCGATGATGATATTTCCCGTCACCTGAATTTTCGACAGGCGGAATGCGAGCATGAACCAGTCACGAGCATCCGGCGCGATCCTGGCCGGCATCTTTTGCGGCATGGGGGCGGGGGCGCTCTGGGGCCTCGTCTTCCTGGCGCC
>CAACXF010000234.1_pt1 | contig 14701 bp, 12 predicted proteins | sample 2275871 | NCBI WGS metagenome assembly CAACXF01 (sample SAMEA5312481, study PRJEB27640) | indoor metagenome | biome: indoor environment; feature: controlled; material: polymer antistatic dissipative epoxy resin | place: Italy | collected 2014-05-27
GTCGAGATGTTCGTCGGCGTCGGCGCGAGCCGTGTGCGCGACATGTTCGAGCAGGCCAAGAAGAACGCGCCGTGCATCGTTTTCATCGACGAAATCGACGCGGTCGGCCGCCATCGTGGCGCGGGCCTGGGCAATGGCAATGACGAGCGCGAGCAGACGCTGAACCAGTTGCTGGTCGAGATGGACGGTTTCGAGGCCAATGAGGGCATCATCATCGTCGCGGCGACCAACCGCCCCGACGTGCTGGACCCCGCGCTGCTGCGTCCGGGCCGTTTCGACCGTCAGGTCGTGGTGCCCCGTCCCGACATCGAAGGCCGCGAGAAGATCCTGGCCGTCCATATGAAGAAGGTGCCGCTGGCGCCCGACGTCAACCCGCGCACCATCGCGCGCGGCACGCCGGGCTTCTCGGGCGCTGACCTTGCCAACCTGGTCAACGAAGCCGCCCTGATGGCAGCCCGTCGCGGCAAGCGTCTGGTCGCCATGGACGAGTTCGAGGCGGCCAAGGACAAGGTCATGATGGGCAGCGAGCGCCGCTCCATGGTCATGACCGACGACGAGAAGAAGATGACCGCCTATCATGAGGCGGGCCATGCGATCGTCGCGGTTCATGAACCCGCGTCCGATCCGATCCACAAGGCGACGATCATCCCGCGCGGCCGTGCGCTGGGCATGGTGATGCGCCTGCCGGAACGGGACAGCTACAGCTATCATCGTGACAAGATGCACGCGAACATGGCCGTGGCCATGGGTGGCCGCGTCGCCGAGGAAATCATCTTCGGTTACGACAAGGTGTCGTCGGGTGCGTCGGGCGATATCCAATATGCCACCAAGCTGGCGCGCGACATGGTCACCCAGTGGGGCATGTCCGACAAGCTGGGCCCGCTGCAATATGAAGAGCAGCAGGGCGAGACCTTCCTTGGCTATTCGCAGAGCCAGCGCGTCCATATGTCGGACGAGACGGCGAAGCTGATCGACAAGGAAATCCGGGGTCTGGTAGAGCAGGGCTATGCCCGTGCGCAGGAACTGCTCAAGGGCCATGAGGACCAGCTGCACCTGCTGGCCAACGCCATGCTGGAATATGAGACGCTCTCCGGCGAGGAGATCAAGGCGCTGCTGGAAAAGGGCGAGATCACCCGCGACGACGGCACCACGATCAAGCCGTCGGTGATCCCGGCGGCGGGGTCGTCCATCCCCAAGACGCGCAAGCGCAAGGGGCCGTTCGGCGATCCGACCCCCGCTGGCGCCTGATCCAGCGATTGAGGCAGATGAGAAGGCTCGGCAGATTTGCCGGGCCTTCTTTTTTGTAGGTGGCTGGCAGCACTGCTGAAGGCTGGCTTTACCTTAATCTTAAGGCGTCTCTGGCAGGCATGGACCAGTCTTTGATGATGGCAGGCCATGACCACCAAGAACATGCCTTTTCCCGTGCAGGCGCATGCGCCGACATTGCGGCCCGGCCTCGTGCTCTGGGCTTGCCTGCTGCTGTTCATGGTTACGGCGTCGCTGTCGGCGCTGCGCGTCAATGTGACGCAGGGGTTCGATGAACTTGCGCATCTATCCTATGTGGCCGAGATCCAGGACGCCAATGGCGCTGCGGTCCCGCTTGAACGGTTGCGGCTGCTCGATCCGGCGACGATGCAATGGACCGACAATGATAATTATCTGAACCATCCCGCGCCCTATTATCAATTGATGGCAGCGATGGCGCCGCGCCTGACTGGCGCCGGGCCGGGGGCCGTCATCATCCTGCATTTCGCCAATGTCGCGATCGTCGGGATCGGCCTGCTGCTGATGCTGGGATGTGGGCGGGGTCTAGTGCGGGCGGACGCGGAATGGATCGCGCTGGCGCTGAACCTGTGCTGCATCCGATTGCTGATCGAACTGGCCGGGGCGGTCAACAACGACAATCTGGCCTTTCTGGGCGGCGGTACCTTGCTGTTCGGACTGGGCCGCTATCTGCGGCGTGGTGCCCTGGGCGACCTGCTGCTGGCGTGCATCGGCCTGATCGTGGCGAGCCTGGCCAAGCTGACGGGATTGATGCTGTGTGGGGGCACATTGGCCGCGCTGCTGATGCTGCTGGTTTGGACGGGGAAGCGAATGCCGCTCCTGCATCTGGGCGTGGTCCTGCTGGCGTTCGCGGTTGCTGCCTGGCCGTTTGTCGCCTTCTGGCTGGCCTATGGAAGCCCCGCACCCGACACATTCGCGCAGCAAAGCCTGTTGCGGGATGGGGCGGCCGCTGCCGGCTGGGCCGGGCAGGCGCGGAAGGGCTTTCTGGCCTATGTCCTGATGTTCCTGACATCCTTCGTGGAGGGGTGGATGCCGGTGCTGAGCGAAAGAACGGGGCTGCAATGGGGGGCGCTTGCCATTCCGGCCTGCATGCTGATCCTGGCGATGGACGGGATAAGGCGCGCGGGCGTGGCGGTGCTCGTGCAGCGTCGTCGAGATCCGCTGGCGATGCTGATCCTGGCGGGCGGCGCGGCCGCAGCCGGCGTGATGCTGGTCCATATCCTGTTCAGCTATCAACGGCATCTGGCGACGGGATGGATGATGGACGCCTATCCCCGCTATTATCTGCCGCTGCTGCCGATCGTTCCGCTGGCGGCGCTATATGCCATCCGATCGCTGCCCGACGCGCGGCATAGGCGCCTGGCACGCGGGCTGATGGCAGGGGCGCCGCTGCTCTTTGCGCTGATCGGCTGAGCCGCGTCGGGCGCGATCAGTCGCCCCGGCGTTGCAGCGCATCGCGGAAGCCGCTGAGCCAGGTGCCGACCCGCTGGATGGCGTCGCCGCCCTTGCCGAGCAGGCCGCGCAATTCCTCCTCTGCCCGGTCAAGCGGCGCGCCGTCGGGGGCGGGCGGCAGGATATGGGCGAAATAGGTGCGGTCGAGCAGACGACGCAGCAGCCGCTCGCCGATGAAGGGCTCGCCATTGTTGAGCGCACGGGCGGCTTTCAGCAGGTTGCGGATATCATATTGGGTCGGGCTGAGGTCCGGCACGGCCTTGGGGATGTCGAGCAGCGTATAGACCGCGACCCGCGCGGTGCGGACCGAGCTTTCCATGGTGAAGACCACGTCATTGTTGGTTTCCACGAACTGGCCGAGCAGGCCGAGATTGGTGCAGCCCTCCGGCACGATGCGGGGGCGGTCGCCAGCCGCGCGCGGCATGAATTCGGCCGTGATATAGGGCATCAGCGCCAGCCGCACCTTGGTGTTGGCGGCGACCGCGTCGATCTGGTCTGCGATGCCCAGATGATAGCAGAGTTCGGCCAATATCTCGCGCCCGGTGCAGGCCGGCATCGGCTTCTTCACATGATTGCCGTCCTTGTCCATCAGCAGGGCATAGACCCACAGCACCAGCACATCGCCGGGCTGGTCGGGGAAATGGGGTTGGCGGTTGCAGGTGAAGCTCATCACCCAATTGCTGTCGGTGAAGGTGATGACCCCGCCGGTGACGGTGCGGCCCGAATAGGGATCATTGACGGACAATTGCTTCAGGCGATCGACCAGCGGCGATGGCTTGCAGGTGAGCGTCGCCGATTCCCAGGTGGAACGGTCCGCATCGCCATAGAATTTTTCGGGCCGGCCGAAGACCGGCGACTTGGCGGCGAGATTCTTCCACAGCGTCCAGTCGCTGTCGGGGCCGGGATCGGCCTTGCCCCGTTCCAGCACCGGCGCATGGTCCATGTCGCCATAGGCCGTCCCCTCCGTGATCGATCCGGTGAGGGCGAAGACCAGATCGCGGGGACCGATGGCGATGCTGTCTTCCTGACCGTCGATGCGGCAGAGGAGGTCGGTGACGGTGCGCCGGTCGCCCTCCAGGCGCATGCGCATGTCGCGCACCTGGGTGTCGAAGCGGATCTGCACGCCCTTGTCGCGCAGAAGCTTGCTGAGTGGGCGGACGAAGCTGTCAAACTGGTTATATTTGGGGAAGACGAGGGCCGACATGTCGTGCAGTCCATCGAGCGCATCGAGGAAGCGGTGCATGTAGAGTTTCATTTCCAGCAGGCTCTGCCAGTTCTGGAAGGCGAACATGGAGCGCCAGAGGAACCAGAAATTGCTCTCGAGAAAGCCTTTGGAGAAATAATCCTCGATCGTCAGGTCATCCAGATCCTCCTTGCGCTTGAGCAGCAAGCGAATGAGTTCCCATTGCTGGGCGCGGGTGAGGCCAAGGGTCGAGAAGTCGCGTATCTCGCCCTGCCGGTGCATCAGCCGGGCCTTCGACCAATTGGGGTCATTGTCGTTGACCATCCGATATTCGTCGAGGACGCTGAACCCTTCGGGCAGTTCGAGCGCGGGCACGTCCTGGAACATGTCCCACAGATTGTCATAGTTCCAGTTCATCTCGCGCCCGCCGCGGATGATATAGCCGTCCTGCGCATTGCCCGCGCCATCGAGCGAGCCGCCCTCTATATCGAGATTTTCGAGGATCATGATGTTGGCCGGCGGCATATGCGCGTCGCGGATCAGATAATAAGCGGCGGCAAGGCCGGCGATGCCGCCGCCGATGATATAGGCCTTGCGCGTGTCGATGCCGTCCGTGGGCAGGGGGCGATTGCGCTGATAGGCGGCCACCATGTCGGGCGGGGGAAGCGTGTTGGCGGCGCTGTTTTCCCAGAAGGCGCCGGCTGCGTCGGGTTCGTGGACGAATCCGTCGGGGGCGGTGCGGGGAATGTCGAAATCCGGTATCGGCGATTGGGGCATATCTGCCGTCTCCTTCGCTTGGATCGTGGAACGATCGCATGGGAAAGCCTTGGTCGGGGGCGGTCTAGCAGCCGGTGGAGGGCGTGGGCATTGCGTAAATACCCTGAGACAGGGCAGAAAATCCCATGTGGCTGGCAAGGGGAGCATATTGCGCCTGGCCGCGTCCGGGCCGTTGGACCGGCGGCTGCAGGATGCCGCGCAGGTGCCGCAATAAAATGACGCCGGGGTCTGGCCGTTTTGCGGGTTAATGGTTACATGGGCCGCCACGAATCCCCAGCGGTCCGGTTCCCCTCCGCCCGACCCGCGCAGCAGAAAGTGGCTTTCACATGGACATCCGCCTTGGCCTCACCTTTGACGACGTGCTGTTGCAGCCCGCCGAATCCGATGTGCTGCCCAGCCAGGCGGACACGTCCACCCATGTGACCAAGGCGATCAAGCTGAACATCCCGATCCTGTCGTCGGCGATGGACACGGTGACCGAGGCCGACATGGCGATCGTCATGGCGCAGCTCGGCGGTATCGGCGTGCTGCACCGTAACCTGACCGTCGAAGAACAGGCCGATGCGGTCCGCGCGGTCAAGCGCTTCGAGAGCGGCATGGTCGTCAATCCCATCACCATCCTGCCGACCGCCACGCTGGCCGACGCGCAGATGCTGATGCAGCGCCACAGGATCAGCGGCATTCCGGTCGTCGAGGCGAACGGCAAGCTGGTCGGCATCCTGACCCATCGCGATACCCGCTTTGCCGAAAATCCGAGCCAGCCGGTCAGCGAGCTGATGACCAAGGACAATCTGGCGACGGTCAAGGCCGGCGTCGGCCAGGATGAGGCGATGCGCCTGCTGCATGCCCGCCGGATCGAGAAGCTGCTGGTGGTGGACGATAATTATCACTGCGTCGGCCTGATCACGGTCAAGGATATCGAGAAGGCCGTCACCTATCCGCAGGCGACCAAGGATGCGTCAGGCCGGCTGCGCGTCGCCGCGGCATCGACCGTGGGCGACAAGGGGCTGGAGCGCAGCAAGGCGCTGATCGACGCGGAATGCGACCTGATCGTCATCGACACCGCCCATGGCCACAGCAAGCAGGTCGCGGTCGCGGTGGAAGCGGTCAAGAAGCTGTCCAACCATGTCCAGGTCGTGGCCGGCAATGTCGCCACCGCCGAAGCGACCAAGGCGCTGATCGACGCCGGCGCGGACTGCGTGAAGGTCGGCATCGGCCCCGGCTCCATCTGCACCACCCGCGTCGTCGCTGGCGTGGGCGTGCCGCAGCTGACCGCTGTCATGGATTCGGCCAATGAAGCGCACAAGCATGGCGTGCCGGTGATCGCCGATGGTGGCCTGCGCACGTCGGGCGACGTCGCCAAGGCGCTGGCGGCGGGCGCTGGCTGCGTCATGGTGGGCTCTCTGCTGGCGGGCACGGCCGAAGCGCCGGGCGAAACCTTCCTGTATCAGGGCCGCGCCTATAAGAGCTATCGCGGCATGGGCAGCGTCGGCGCAATGGCGCGCGGCAGCGCCGACCGCTATTTCCAGGCCGACATCAAGGACCAGATGAAGCTGGTGCCCGAGGGTATCGAAGGCCAGGTGCCGTTCAAGGGCCCGGCCAAGGATGTCATTCACCAGCTGGTCGGCGGCGTGAAGGCCGCGATGGGCTATACCGGCAGCCGCACCATCAAGGATCTGCAGGAGCGTGCCCGCTTCGTCCAGATCACCAATGCCGGCCTGTCGGAAAGCCATGTTCACGACGTGACGATCACGCGTGAGGCCCCCAACTATCCGACGCGCTAAGGAGCAGGTGGGATGACGCCTGCGGCACGGGTGCAGGCGGCGATCGACCTGCTGGACGCGATCATCGCCGCCGCCCGTGATGGCGGGCCGGCGGCGGACACGCTGATCGCGCGCTATTTCAAGGAACGGCGCTATGCCGGGTCGCGCGATCGCCGCGCGGTGCGCGACCATGTCTATGATGCGATCCGCCGCGTCGCCGATCGGCCCGAGACTGGCCGCGCGGCGATGATCGGCTTGGTCGATGCGCAGCCGGAGCTGGCCGTGCTGTTCGACGGATCGGCCCATGCGCCGCTGCCGATCGAGCCGGGCGAAGCAGGCGCGGCGGCCGGAGCGGTGCCGGGCTGGTTGCAGCCCTTGCTGGCCGCACCGGTGGAGCAGGATGCGTTGCTGGGCCGTGCGCCGGTGGACCTGCGCGTCAACCGGCTGAAGGCGACGCCCGCGCAAGTTGCGCCCGAATTGCCGGACGCGACGCCGATCGCCGGCATAGCTGACGCGCTGCGCCTGCCCGAAGGCTATCCGGTCGAGCAGAGCGAAGCGTGGAAGCGCGGCGCGGTCGAGGTGCAGGATGCTGGCAGCCAGCTGATTTCCGCGGCATGCGGGGCGCAGGCCGGCCAGACCGTGATCGACCTGTGCGCAGGGGCGGGCGGCAAGACGCTGGCGCTCGCTGCGGCGATGGGCGGCAAGGGCCGGCTGATCGCGGCCGACACCATCCGCAACCGGATCGACCGGTTGGCGCCGCGCGCCGAACGGGCGGGTGTGACCTGTATCGAGAGGTTGCTGCTGGACCAGGGGCATGAGACGCGCGCGCTGGTGCCGCTGGCGGGACAGGCGGATATCGTGCTGGTCGACGCGCCCTGTTCGGGCACGGGCACCTGGCGCCGCAATCCCGAGGCACGCTGGCGCCTGACCCAGGCGCGGCTCGACCGGCTGGTGTCGGAACAGGCCCGAATCCTGGATTTCGCTGCGCCCTTGCTGGCGCCCGGCGGTCTGCTGGTCTATGCTACCTGCGCATTGACCGACAGAGAGGGGCGGGATCAGGTGGATGCGTTTCTAGCGCGTCAGGCCGGCTGGAGTGCCGAGCCGATCGAAGCGGATATGGGCCGCGCCCATGGCCATGGGCTGCTGCTGACGCCCGGCCATGACGGCACCGATGGCTTCTACTTCGCCCGGCTGCGGAGGACCGCCTGAAACAGGCCATGGACAAGCGCGCGCAAAATAGCGACACTTGCCCTTCGGTCTGCGGGCCTGAGTCAATGCCTGAAACATGGCTGGAGATTTTGATGCGTTTCACCCCGGCCTCGATTGCCCTTGCCGTCCTTCTGACCACCGTTTCCAGCGTGGGCCTGACCCAGCGCCCCGATACCCAGATCGAACCGCGATCGATCGAATGGCAGAAGGCGGGCGAGGCGGCGCGCAAGGCGGGCAATCTGACCGGTGCCACCGACGCGCTGGAAAGTGCGCTGGCGGTCGATCCGCGCAACCGTGCGGCCTATATCGAACTGGCCGAAGTGGCGCGCGCGCAGGGACTGCAGGGCAAGGCCATTCGCCTCTACAAGGAAGCGTTGCTGCTCGACCCGACCGACGTGACCGCGATCGCCGGCCAGGGCGAGGCGATGGTCGAGAAGGGCGCGATCGCCAAGGCCAAGGAAAATCTGGCCCAGGCGCAGAACCTGTGCAAGGGCAGCTGTCCTGAAGTCGCGCAGCTCAATGCCGCGATCCAGAAAGGGCCGCCGGCAGTGGCGATGACCAGCAAGGAAGCGGTGCCCGGCGCCAAGGCCAACAGCACCGATAATCCCTAATCTATCCGGCTTTCGCCGGTTTAATCGATCGTTCGTAGAAGCGCGTGTCGACCTCCATCCTGGGGAAGGCGGGCGGCAGCTCGTGGGCTTCGACCAGCGCGAACCCATTCTTCTCGTAGAAGCGATGCGCCGCCAGGAAACGGGCGGTGGTGCCGAGATAGATTTGGGCGAGGCCGCGGGCGGCCGCCGCGTCGAGCAGATGGTCGAGCAGCGCCTGGGCGACGCCGGCGGCGCGGCCGCGATGGCTGGACGCCACGAACATCTTGCGCAGCGCGCCCTGATTTTGGCCGATATCCTTAAGCGCGATCGTGCCGACGATCCGGCCATCCTCCTCCGCGACCCAGAAGCCGCCGGCGCCGGGCAGGTAGAAGCCGGCTATGTCGGTCAGGTCCGGCTGGTCCGCTGCGGTGATGGCGATGCCATATTCGTCGCGCTGGATGCCCAGGATCAGGTCGAGAATGCCCGGCTGGTCGGCGGGGGCGAAGGGGCGGATCAGGGGCAAGGGGCTGGGCTTCCTGGCAGCGGTTCGGAATGATCGATGCGGAAGGAAACGAACGAGGGCGCCGAAAGCCGCCGGTCAGTTGCTGGCGCTGGCCCCCTCCGGCGTCTGGCCCTCGGGCGTCTGGGCCTTGGGCGCGAAGATACGCAGGCTGTCGAGCAGGGCCTGTGCGATCGGCTGATATTGTTCGCTCAGCATCTCGGGATAGACGAAGGTGGCGGTGACGATCGCGCCGTCAGGCTGTTTCAGCAGGCGCAGCGCGACATTATTGCCTTCGCCGTCATTGGCGGTGCCGCGATATTCATTCTCGCCGATGAAATCGCCATCCACGCCCTCGGCGCCGTCGGACAGTGCCTCGACGATCTGCTGCAGCGTCTGGTCATTGTCATTCTTCTGCCAGAAGACGCGGACGTCGGCGCCCGCGCCGGGATCCTGATAGACGACGCCATCGGCATTGCTGGCTTCGCCATCCTTCATCCAGCCTTCGGGCATGGTGACCGAATAGCCATGGTCGATATTCACATAGTTGCGGCTGTCGCCGGCATCATCCTTCTGCGCGTTGGCCAGCGCATTGGCAGCGGCCGCATTGGCGGCGGCGGCCAGTTCCTCCTGGCTCGGCATGTCCGCGACCGGTTCGGCGCGGCCACAGGCGACCAGCAGCAGGAGGGGGGAGCAGGCGGCGAGAAGGGGCGCTTTCATGCCCCGTTCAAAAGCATAGGCGCGGGGATAATTCAACGCCGTAGCGGAACCCCCGCGACAATATGCCCCGGCCGCAGGGCGCCCGGTCCCGCGATCAGGCCGCGTTGTCGATGCCGAGTTCGGCGAGCTTGCGATAGAGGGTCGAACGGCCGATCCCCAGCCGGCGGGCGACTTCGGTCATGCGGCCGCGATAATGGCCGATGGCCAGGCGGATGACGTCGGCCTCGATCTCGGCGAGCTGGCGGACATGGCCGTCGCCTTCGAACAGGGTGATGCCGGCCGCTTCGCGCGGCGGCGTGGCAGCAGCGCGCTGGCGCGGACCGCTGGCGCCGCGCGACAGGATATGGGCGGCGACCTGCGGGAAGTCATGCGGGGTCAGCGCATCGCCCTCGCACAGCACGGCGGCGCGGAACAGGGCGTTCTGGAGCTGGCGGACATTGCCCGGCCAGTCATGCTGCATCAGCAGCGCCAGCGCATCGTCGGTGAGGCCCAGGCCCCGCAGGCCCGGCTGCGTCGCGATGCGGGCGAGGAGGTGGCGGCACAGGGCGGGAATATCGCCCATACGCTCCCGCAATGGGGGCACGGTCAACTGGACGACGTTGAGGCGATAATAGAGATCCTCGCGGAACCGGCCGGCCTCGATCTCGTCGCTGAGCTTCTTGTTGGTGGCGGCGATGACGCGGACATCGACATGGACGGGGCGACGGGCGCCAATCGGCTGCACCTCGCCATCCTGAAGCACGCGCAGCAGCTTGACCTGCGCATCGAGCGGCATTTCGCTGACTTCGTCGAGGAAGATGGTGCCCATGTCGGCCGACAGGAATTTGCCGACATGGCGGTCGAAGGCACCGGTGAAGGCGCCGCGTTCATGACCGAACAGTTCTGATTCGACGAGGTTGGCGGGGATCGCGCCGCAATTGACGGTCACCATCGCCTGCTTGTGGCGCGGCGAGGCGGCATGGATGGCGCGGGCGACGACATCCTTGCCGACACCGCTTTCGCCCTCGATCAGCACCGGCACGCGGGCGCGTGCGGCTTTTGCCGCGATGGCGAGGGCGGTGCGGAACTGGGGCGCCGCGCCGACGACATCCTCGAACGCCAGCGGGGCGCTGATCTTCTCGGTGAGCGGGCGCAGTTCGCCGCGCACATTGCCCTCCAGCGTCGCGTTGAGCGCGGCGAGCAGCCGTTCGGGCGCGATCGGCTTGGAGAGATAGTCGGTGGCGCCGGCGCGCATCGCCTGCACCGCGACGGCGACGCTGTTATGCGCCGTCAGCACCAGGATCGGCAGGGCGGGGCGCTGCGCATGGATGGCGCCGATCAGGTCGGCCGGATCGAAATCCGGGCTCCATTGATCGATCAGGACCGCGTCGAGTTGCATGCCGTCCTGCGTGCCCAGCGTCGCCAGGGCGGTTTCGGCATCGCTGGCGAAGATGGTTCGCCATCCCGCGCGCGCGGCCAGCGCGGACACCAGCCGGCGCTGCGCGGGCTCGTCGTCGATCAACATCAGCAAGGGAACGCCTTCGCGAACCATCTGGACCCCTCTTGTGCAAACAGGAGGCCATCCTAGGCGCCGGGGGTAAAAGCGCCCTTAACCTGTAAAGATTTTCTTGTGCCCCTACGGCTTGAGGGGGGTGGGGGGACAGGATAAGAGGTTGCACAACGATGTAATAACTAGGGGAACGGATATGGCTTCTGACGGGAACATCAAGAGCGCAACCCAAACCTATGAAGGGTTTGTCGGCTTCGTGAAGTGGGGCACCATTGCCTGCCTCATCGTCGCCGCGATTGTCGTGCTGCTGATCTCCAGCTGAGCCATGTCGACGCTATAGGAGGGGGATGCTGATATAATGAAAATTGCGATATTGAAGGAACAGGCTGCGGGCGAACGGCGCGTGGCCGGCACGCCCGAGACCGTGAAGAAATTCATCGCGCTGGGCGCAAGCGTGGCCGTCGAGGCCGGCGCTGGCGCGACGGCGTCGATTGCCGACGAAGCCTATGTTACGGCCGGTGCCAGCGTTGGCGATCGTGCCGCGACGCTGGCGGGTGCCGATATCCTGCTGGGCGTGCAAGGCCCCGATCCGGCCAGCCTTGGCGGCGCTGCGGCGGGGGCCTGGATCGTCGCGGGCCTCAACCCGTTCGGCGAGCGGGCGCGGGTCGATGCCTATGCCGCCGGTGGCTATGAGGCGCTGGCGATGGAATTCATGCCGCGCATCACTCGCGCGCAGTCGATGGACATCTTGTCGTCCCAGTCGAACCTGTCGGGCTACAAGGCGGTGCTGGACGCGGCGGCCGAATATGACCGCGCCTTCCCGATGATGATGACGGCGGCGGGCACCGTGTCGGCGGCCAAATGCTTCGTCATGGGTGTGGGCGTGGCCGGCCTTCAGGCGATCGCCACGGCGCGGCGCCTGGGCGCGCAGGTGAGCGCGACCGACGTGCGCGCCGCGACCAAGGAGCAGATCGAATCGCTCGGCGCCAAGGCGATCTTCGTCGAGAAGGTGGCCGGCATCGAGGGTGAGGGCACCGGTGGCTATGCCACGGAAATGTCCGACGAATATAAGGCGGCCCAGGCCGAGCTGGTGTCGTCGCACATCGCCAAGCAGGACATCGTCATCACGACGGCGCTGATCCCCGGCCGGCCTGCGCCGCGCCTGATCAGTGATGCGCAGATCGCATCGATGAAGCCGGGCAGCGTGATCGTCGATCTGGCGGTCGAGCAGGGCGGCAATGTCGAGGGCGCGGTCGCCGGCGAAGTGGTCGTGCGTCACGGCGTCAAGATCGTGGGCCATCGCAACGTGCCCAGCCGCCTGGCCGCCGACACCTCCGCCCTGTTCTCGCGCAATCTCTATAATTTCCTGTCCGCCTTCTGGGACAAGGAGAAGAACGCGCCGGTGCTGGACGAGGAAATCGGCAATGCCATCCGCCTGACCCAGGGGGGCAAGGTCGTCAACGAACGACTGCTGGGCTGAACGACATATCGCTGCGCGCTTTCGGTTTCAGGCCGGGCGCGAATGGCGCAGACGCTTCGCGAGCGATGCTCCGGGGCGAACAGGGAGTAGGAACGATGGACTTCATTGCCATCCTGTCGATTTTCGTGCTGGCGTGCTTCGTCGGCTATTATGTGGTCTGGTCGGTGACGCCGGCGCTGCACACGCCGCTGATGGCGGTTACCAATGCCATTTCGTCGGTCATCATCGTCGGCGCGCTGGTCGCGTCGGCGGAGGCCGGTAGCCTGGCGGCCAAGCTGTTGGGGCTGGTCGCGGTGGTCTTTGCGTCGGTCAACATCTTCGGCGGCTTTGCCGTGACCGAACGCATGCTGGCCATGTACAAGAAGAAGGAGCGCAAGTGATGCACGAGCTTGCGCCCGTCTCGCCCTTCGTTGCGCTGGCCTATCTGGTTTCCGGCGTCCTCTTCATCCTGGCGCTGCGGGGCCTGTCGAGCCCGTCGACCAGCCGTCGCGGCAACCGCATGGGCATGGTCGGCATGGCGATCGCCGTGGTCACGACCCTTTATACCCATGATGTGCTGAGCCTGCCCGAAATCCTGGGCGCCATCGCCATCGGCGGCAGCATCGGCTTCATCATCGCCCGTCGCATCGAGATGACGGCGATGCCGCAGTTGGTTGCGGCCTTCCACTCGCTGGTCGGCCTGGCCGCCGTGCTGGTCGGCGCGGCCGCCTATCTCAATCCCGGCGCGTTCGGCATTCTCGATCCGCTGACGAACGAGATCCACAATGCCAGCCGCATCGAGATGGGGCTGGGTGTCGCGATCGGCGCGATCACCTTCTCGGGGTCGGTCATCGCCTTCCTGAAATTGAACGGCAATATGTCGGGCAAGCCGATCATGCTGCCGGGCCGCCATGTCATCAATCTGGCGACGCTGGCGGCGATCCTGGGCCTGATCGCCTATTTCGTGACCGACCAGTCGCCCTGGATCTTCTGGACCGTGACGGCGCTGAGCTTCGTCATCGGCTTCCTGCTGATCATCCCGATCGGCGGCGCGGACATGCCGGTCGTGGTGTCGATGCTGAACAGCTATTCGGGCTGGGCTGCAGCGGCCATGGGCTTTACCCTCGGCAATACGGCGATGATCATCACCGGCGCGCTGGTGGGCAGTTCCGGCGCGATCTTGTCCTACATCATGTGCAAGGCGATGAACCGCAGCTTCATTAGCGTGATCGCTGGCGGCTTCGGCGCGGAAGCGGGCCCGTCGGGCGGCGGCGCGGCGGCGGTCGACCGTCCCTACAAGCGCGGTAGCGCCGAGGATGCGGCCTTCCTGATGAGCCAGGCGGACAATGTCATCATCGTGCCGGGTTACGGCATGGCGGTCAGCCAGGCGCAGCATGCGCTGCGCGAAATGGCCGACCTGCTGAAGAAGGAAGGCGTGAACGTCAAATATGCGATCCACCCGGTCGCAGGGCGCATGCCCGGCCATATGAACGTGCTGCTGGCCGAAGCGAACGTGCCGTATGACGAGGTGTTCGAGCTGGAGGACATCAACAGCGAATTCGGCCAGGCCGACGTCGCCTTCGTCATCGGCGCCAATGATGTGACCAATCCGGCCGCCAAGACCGACAAGACGTCGCCCATCTATGGCATGCCGATCCTGGACGTCGCCAACGCCAAGTCGGTGCTGTTCGTGAAGCGCTCCATGGGCGGGGCCGGCTATGCCGGCGTCGACAATGAGGTCTTCTACATGGACAACACGATGATGCTGCTGGCCGACGCCAAGAAGATGGTCGAGGAGATCGTCAAGGCGCTGGCCCACTAAAGTGACCCGATCCACCCGCGCCGGATCGCCCCGTCGACGGGGCGGGTGGATCGTCCTGACTTGTCGAAGCCGGCATCTTTCGTAAAAGAAGGGCTGGGGCACCGACATGCCCGGCCCGCACGGGGCCGGACAGGCGCCCCCATATTGGGAGCGACATGCGTAAACTCGGTCTGATTGGTGGTCTCAGCTGGACGTCCACCGCCCGCTATTATGAGATTATCAACCAGGCGATCCACCGGGCCAAGGGTGGCCAGCACAGTGCGCGGCTGCTGATCGAAAGCCTCGATTTCGCACAGGTTTCCGGCTGTATCACGCAGGAAGACTGGGATTGCGCATCGGGCCATCTGATCGGCGCGGCCCAGCGGCTGGAACAGGGGGGGGCGGAAGCGCTGCTGATCTGTGCCAATAGCATGCACCGCATCTATGACCGGATCCAGGCGAGCATCGCCATTCC
>CAACXF010000260.1_pt1 | contig 14675 bp, 15 predicted proteins | sample 2275871 | NCBI WGS metagenome assembly CAACXF01 (sample SAMEA5312481, study PRJEB27640) | indoor metagenome | biome: indoor environment; feature: controlled; material: polymer antistatic dissipative epoxy resin | place: Italy | collected 2014-05-27
CGGCAAGGCGCAGCGCACGGGCGCGGGCACTGACCCAGGCGATCGCGCCCAGGCCCGCCAGCAGCAGGAGGATTGCAGGACCGGTCATGATGCCCTTACTTCAGCTGCGAACCGTCGAGGACGCTGAGCGACTTGACGATTTCCGCGCTCTTCTTGCGCACGTCTTCCGGCGCCGCGACCATGCCGCGCTTGGTCAGCGCACCGTCGGGGTTCCAGTTGGCGGCGAAGGTGTCGAGGAAGCCCTGCAGGCCACGGATCGCCTGCATATGCGCCTTCTTCACATAGATGTAGAGCGGGCGGGCGCCGGGATATTGGCCGGTCGAGACGGTCTCGTAGCTGGCTTCGATGCCGTTGATCGGCACGTCCTTCAGCGTGTCCTTATTCTCTTCCAGGAAGCTGTAGCCGAAGACGCCGACGGCGTTGGGGTTGGCACCCAGCTTCTGGACGATCAGATTGTCATTCTCGCCCGAGTCCACATATTTGCCATCCTCGCGCACGCGGGTGCAGGTGGCCTTGAACTCGTCCTCGCTCTTCTTCTTGAGTTCTTCCATCGCCGGGTCGGTCTCGCAACCCTTGGTCAGGATCAGTTCGGCAAGCGAGTCGCGCGTGCCGCTGGTCGAGGGCGGACCGAAGACGGAGATGGCGATCGCGGGCAGGCTGGGGTCGACATCCTTCCAGGTCTGGGCCTTGTTCGGACCCTTGCCATAGGGATTGGCGGCCAGCGCCTCATAGACGATCTTGGGGGTGAGCTTGAGGCCGGGGCCCTGCTTGCTCTCGGCGAAGGCAAGGCCGTCGACGCCGACCTGAATCTCGATGATGTCCTTCACGCCATTGCTCTGGCACTGATCGAACTCGGCCTTCTTCATGCGGCGCGAGGCGTCGGCAATGTCGGGATGCTGGGCGCCGACGCCGGCGCAGAACAGCTTCATGCCGCCGCCGGTGCCGGTCGATTCGATGATCGGCGACTTCATGCCGGGATTGCCCTGCACGAACAGTTCGGCGACCGCGGTGGCGAAGGGATAGACGGTGGAGGAACCGACTGCGCGGATCTGGTCACGGGTCGCGCCAGCGCCGCCGCCCGACTGGTCGCCGCAGCCGGCAAGCGAAAGAGCGGCCACAGCGGTCGCGGCGAAAAGGGCGAATTGCTTCACGGAAACCTCCAACTAACAGGCCGCGATTCGCAATGTCGCGCCCCTCAGGGAGGCGCCTAGCCGCGGACCATCGCGCCTTTGTGACAGTCAGATTGCATTTTCATGACATAGGAGCCGGATCGCGTCTTCGGAGTGAAATTTTCTTACGCCCTGGTCTTGATCGCCGTGTCGTCGGCTGGGGCGCCGGGCAGCAAGATGCTGACATTGGTGCCTTTTCCAAGGACGCTGGAAATATCCAGCCGGCCACGATGCCGTTCGACAATATGTTTGACGATGGCCAGGCCCAGGCCCGTGCCGCCCATCGCCCGGCTGCGGCCCGAATCGACGCGATAGAATCGCTCGGTCAGGCGGGGGAGGTGATCGGGGCCGATGCCCTCGCCTTCGTCCGCCACGGACAGGCGCACCATGCCGCTGGGCCCTTCGCCCAGGGTGACATGGATCGGCGTGCCGGGGCGGCCATATTTGACCGAATTGCCGACGAGATTGTGGATCAGCTGCGACAGCTGGGCGCGGTCGCCCTGGATCGCGGGCAGGCCAGGGGTGATCTCCATCTCCACCTCGCGGCCGCGATCGCCATTGCTGGTGCGGAACACGCCGACCACTTCGGCGGTCAGTTCCGACAGGTCGACGGCGGCTTCGGGCAGGCGATATTTCTCCGCCTCGATCCGGCTCAATGAGATGAGATCGTCGATCAGCCGCTGCATCCGGCGCGCTTCGCCGTCCATGATCTTGAGGAAGCGCTTGCGGGTTTCGACGTCCTTGCCGAGTTCCGGGTCGGCGAGCGTCTCGATGAAGCCCAATATGCCGGCCAGCGGGGTGCGCAGTTCATGGCTGGCATTGGCGACGAAATCGACCCGCATCCGCTCGGCCGCATAGGTGCCGCTATGGTCGACCAGATGGACGAGCCGGCGCATGTCGCCGACTGCGCCTACCGAGGCGATGCGCATCTGCCAGCGCTGTTCGCGGGTGCCCAGGCCCACCAGTTCGATCATCACCGGCTCGGCGAGTGGGGCAACGCTGGCCAGCCGTTCGGCGGCGGCGGGGTGACGGATGGCGATGCGCGCATCTTCCCCCTCTATATGACTGCCGAGCAGGCGTTTGGCGGCCTGGTTGGCGTGGACGATCCGGCCCCGCTCGACCAGCATCAGCGGATCGGAAATGGCTTCCAGCAGGCCGGGAAATTCGGGGTGGGCGAACAGGTCGGGCGCATCGAGCGCGATCGTCGGCACGTCGCGGCCGACCGGCACGCCTTCGGCCGTGATGACCAGCACGATCAGGCCGGCGAGCACCGGCAGGGCGACGGCGAGCGGCGATCCGCCGAGAATCAGGGCACCGCCCGTGCCCAGCAAAAGCACGGCCAGCGAGGCCGTAATCTGAGAAATAGTCAGTCGATTCATGGTTACCGCGCTGGATTCTTCGCGCATTTGCTGCGATGGCTGTGATCAATAGCGCCCAATATTTACGCTTTGGCAAGCGCGATAGCGGAACATTGTGACATGAGCGAGCCCATCCCCGGACCGGAAAGCGTGGAGCCTGAAAAGGCGACGAACCAAGCCGTAGCGCCCGATCTGGCCGTCCCTTCGCGGCGCCAGTTGCTGATGGGCGGCGCGGTTGCGGCATCGGCGATCGTGTCGATCCGCCCGGCGCTGGCCAATACGGCGGCGTCTGTTCTCAACTGCACCATCCCCGTGCCTGATCCGTCGCGGTCGGGCAATTATATCGCGCCCAATGGCCAGATGGTGCCGGCGGGAACGCCGGGCGCCTATCCGGCGACGGGGCGCACCTATACCGGCGAGCAGGTCAAGCAGGCGCTGCGCGGCCGGCCGCTGCCGGGCACCAGCTATGAACAGAACCAGGCCTATCTGAATTATATCCGTCGGTTGCAGTCGGGACAGAGCGGCTTCACCTGTTTCGCATCGCTGCAAATGCCACGCTAAGCCCTAAAGCTGCGTCGAACTGAAAGAACCGATTACGGGTCGCCCGCGTTGACGGCGTCGAAGCATCGACATTTCCGTCGAGCGCAAGGGCGACACCATGTTCCATGCACGCCAGGTGGCGGCACATTCTCCATTCGCGGTCGTCTATCTCTATCGCCCCGGTGACGGGGGGCTTGACCGGGTCGCGATCCAGCTTGCCAATCATCTCCATCGGCGCGGCCTGCGGGTCGAACTGTGGCTGGCGCATCTGGACGGGCCGCTGGCCGGGATGATCGACCCGGCCCTGACGGTTCGCCGTGTCTGTGCGCCGCGCTGGGCCCGGCGGCTGTCGATGATCGCGCAATTCCTGCCGCTGGCCGCGATGGTGCGGCGCCATCGGCCCGATGTCGTCTATTCGGCTGGTAACCAGAGCAATATGCTGGTCGCCGCCGCGACGCTGGGCACGCAGACCCGTGCGGTTGGCCGCATTTCCAACCCGATCGTCCGGCCGGGACAGCAGGGCCTGTCCGCCTGGGCGCGCAAGACCCGGTTTCGCGCAATTGCCAGGGCCTGCAGCATGACCATCGTCATGGGCGAGACCGATCGGCAATTGCTGGCCGAGGAAGGGCCGCTTGGCGGCCGCGACGTGCGGCTGATGCCGCGTCCCACTGTCACCCGGCTGATGGAACAGGCCTGCAACGATCGCGGCACCGCCTGTTGCCCACAGCGCCCGGCGCAATTGCTGATGGTCGGGCGGCTGGCGCCGCAGAAGGACCAGGCGACCGCGCTGGCCGCGCTGGCGCAATTGCGGGGCCGCGACTGGCGGCTGCGCATCGTCGGGCAGGGACCGCTGCGCGCGCAGTTGGAAGCGCAATGCGCGCGGCTGGGCCTGTCGGACCGGGTCGAGTTTCTGGGCTTCGTCGATTGTCCGCACCGCATGGCCAGCCTGTTTGCCGAGGCGGACCTGCTGTTGCAGCCGTCCTGCTGGGAAGGGCTGGCCGGCACGATGATCGAGGCGCTGGGCTGTGGCGCGGGCGTGGTGGCGACCGATTGCACCCGCAATATCCATCCGCTGCTGGCCGCCGCCGGCCAGCATCCGCCGGTGCCGGTCGGCCATGTCGATGGCTTTGCCCGTGCGATCGAATGGGCGCTGGGCCATCCCGCGCCGCCCGAGCAACTGGCGCAGGCGGTGCGCGAACATGGGCTGGACCGGGCGCTCGACACCTATATGCGCGCGCTGATGACGGTCGGCGCGCGCGAGCTTCCGGTCGGCGTTGCGCTGCAGGCCTTTCCCTGATGCGTTAGGCACTTGGCTACCCTTTTGGCTTTAGGGCAAGAGGGGAGCCATGGAGGTGCCGGACGCGTGGTCAGGGAAGAACTATATCGTCGCGAAGGGGCGGAGGCGATCATCGTCCGGCCGCTGGATGATATCGTCCTGCTCTATCATCGCCCGTCGGGCCAGACCCATATGGTGATCAGCCCGGTGCCCGAGATATTGGACGCCATGGCCGACGGCCTGCCGGCGAGCGCAACGATGCTGCGCGATCGGCTGGCCCTGCTCTATGATCTGGGCGAGGGCGATGTGGTCGGCGAGATCGGCCAGCATCTCGTCTATCTCGACCGGATCGGGCTGGTGCGCCCGGCATGAGGCACAGCCTGACCCTGCGCATCGGCCCGACGACCTTCCGCATCGGTTCCGCCTGGGCACAGCCGATCGACCAGCTGAAGCGGCTCTATGCCGATTATCCCGACGTGAATGGCGCGATCGCCGATTTCACCGTGCGGTTGCAGCCGACCAGCGCGGTCCGGCGCTGGGTACGCCCGTCCATCTTCATCACCGGCGACCATGGCCTGGCCGATGCGGCGCCGATGAGCCTGGCCCACGGGCTGCTGGCGGCGGAAATGGGGATGAACCTGCAGATGGCGCTGGGCTGGCGCCGACATCTGCTGCTCCATGCGTCGAGCGTCGAGAAGGACGGGCGGGTGCTGGTAATGACCGGCGAGTCCGGGTCGGGCAAGTCGACGCTGGCGGCGCAACTGGGCGAGCGTGGCTGGCGTCTGATGGGGGACGAGTTTGCGCTGCTCGATCTCGACAGCGGGGCGATCCTGCCCTTTCCTCGGCTGGTGTCGCTCAAGAACAAGGCGATCGAGGTGATCGCGGCTGAGGTGCCGGGTGCGCGCATGGGGCCGCTGCTGGGGGCGACGGCCAAGGGTGACATCCGCCATATGGTGCCGCGCGCCGATGCGGTGGCGCGGATGGGCGAGGGCGGGATGCCGGCGCTGTTGCTGTTCCCCCGCTTCGGTTCGGGGCCGGCGGAACGGCCGGTTGGCCAGGGAGAGGTGTTCATGCGCCTGACCCAGGCGTCGACCAATTATGTCGCGCTGGGTGAACCGGCCTTTGCTGCGCTGACGCGCTTCGTGGCGCAGGTGCCGGCGCGGGCGATCGACTTCCCGTCGGGGGATGCGGCGATCGCCATGGTCGATAGGCTGTGGAGCGAGATCGCATGAGCGCGGCGCTGCTGGTCGGTGCCTTGCGCGATCCGGCGACGACGGCGGCGCTGGATGCGGCCGGCTGGAACAGCCTGATCGCGATGGCGCGGGCGGAACGGCTGATCGGCACGCTCGCCTTCCGGCTGGAGGGGCAGGCCGTGCCCGATGCGGTGCGGCCGATCCTGACGGATGCAAAGGCCGATGCGGCGCGGGAAGCGCGGCAGGCAATATGGGAGGCGGACCGCGCGCGGGCGGCGCTGGCGCCGATCGGCCTGCCGGTGATCCTGCTCAAGGGGACTGCCTATGCGGCGGCGGGCCTGCCGGCGGGGCGGGGGCGCTTCATCGGTGACCTCGACATATTGGTGCCGCGCGATCGGATCGATGCGGCGGCCGATGCGCTGATCGCGGCCGGCTGGGAATGGGTCAAGGAAGACCCGTATGACGACGCCTATTATCGGCAGTGGATGCATGAGCTGCCGCCGATGATCCACACCGAGCGCGACCGGATGATCGACGTGCATCATACCGTGCTGCCGCTGACCGCGCGGCCCACGCCGGACGCGGCCGCGATGATGGCGGATGCGGTGTTGATAACCGATAGATTATATATGCTATGCGCGGAGGACCGGGTCTGCCATGCGGCAGCGCATCTGCTGGCGGACGGCGATTTGCAGGGTGGCCTGCGCAATCTGTGGGATATTCATGGCCTCTGTGAGGAATCGTCGAAACAACAGGATGATTTTTACCTCTGTCTCTTCGAGAAGGCGGCGCATCACCAATTGACCGCAGCAGTTTGGCGCGCGTTACGCCTCTCTCATCATCTGTTCGGCACCGAGGTCAAAGCCTATCGCGCGCCTATAGAGGTCAATTATAAACTGCGTTGGAGCGACCGAGCTTTCATCAGCCGGTTGCTGGCGCGCAACGGCTGGGGGCAGGAGACGCGCAAAGCGCTGGTCTTCGCCTTTTTCGTGCGGTCCCACTGGCTGCGGATGCCGCCGCTGATGCTGGCGCGCCATCTGTTCACCAAATGGCGCAAAGGGCATCGGCCCCAATAGATCAGCGGCTGGCCAGGGCCGCTTTCAGCGCGAGGCCGGCCATGTCAGCGATGGCGAGCAGCCGCTCGACCGGCTTGCCGTTGCGGGCATCGGACGACAGGCCGGACATCACCGCCACCATATAGTCGGCGACCGGCAGCGCCTGCTCGGGATGGCCGGGGGCCAGATAGTCCCGGACCCGATCGACGCTCCTGTCCTTCCAGCAGCGCGCCTGTGCGGCGGCGATGGCGTCGGCGCCGCGTGCGGCCTCCAGCACCATGCAACCCGGCGCGGCCGGGTCGGCGGCATAGATGCGCGCGGCGGTCCGCAGCAGTTCGGTAAGTGCGGTGGCTGGCGGCGTGCCGGGCACAAGGATATCGTCCACCGGCAGGGCATTGCGGGCGTAGCGCGCCAGCACCCGGTCGAACAGGGCCGCCTTGTCACCGAAAGCGGCATAGAGACTGGGCGGATTGATCCCCATCGCCTGCGCCAGCGCGGCGACGCCGACACCGTCATAGCCATGGTGATGAAACAGCGCCTGCGCCGCAGAAAGGGCGGCGTCCTCGTCGAAGGAACGCGGGCGGCCCCGGCTCTTGGCTTTTTCTTTAATGGTCATTACAAAAATCCTTGACGGGCGCGATCGGCGATTTATATAGCGATCATTACAAATTTAGCAAGGAATTGTCCCATGACCGATTTCACTGCCAAGAAAGTCCTCGTCCTCGGCGGCAGCCGGGGTATCGGTGCCGCGATCGTGCGGCGCTTCGCCGGTGACGGCGCAGATGTCGCCTTCACCTATGCCGGGTCGCAGGATGCCGCCACCGCGCTTGCCGACGATGTCGGCGCGCGTGCCATCCGATCCGACGCGGCCGATCGCCAGGCGGTGATCGAGGTGGTGGCGGGCGAGGGCGCGCTCGACATACTGGTCGTCAATGCCGGCACGCTGGTGCTGGGCGATCCGCTGACGCTGGACGCCGATGCGGTCGACCGGATGATCGATATCAATGTCCGTGCGCCCTATCATGCGGCGGTCGAGGCGGCGCGGCAGATGAACGATGGCGGCCGGATCATCGTCATCGGTTCGGTCAACGGCGACCGCATGCCGTTCGAGGGCGGCGCGGCCTATGCGCTGACCAAGTCGGCGCTGCAGGGCATGGCCCGTGGCCTGGCCCGTGACTTCGGCGCGCGCGGCATCACCGTCAACATCATCCAGCCCGGCCCGACCAATACCGACATGAACCCGGCCGATGGTCCGATGAGCGCCACCATGCACGGCTTCATGGCGATCAAGCGCCATGCAACGGGTGAGGAAATTGCCGGGCTGGCCGCCTATCTGGCGGGGCCGGAAGCCGGCATCATCACCGGTGCCATGCACACGATCGACGGCGGCTTCGGCGCCTGATCGGAAGTTCGGGAGGGGCGGCTGAACGGCCGCCCCATCCTGTTGCGCGACATCTTTTCTTCGCGGCGCGCGATGCTATGATGCGCGCCAACGGGCCGTGCGGGCGCCCGTTCAGGCGATGATCGTCCAAGTTCCGCTCCATGCGCCGCGCCTGCGGCAGGAGCCGATGACGATGACGACACTGGATGATGGTCCGCCGCCGATCCGCCTGTTCCCGCTGTTCCTCAAATTCCTGCGCTTTGGCTGCCTGGCCTTTGGCGGCCCGGTCGCGCAGATCGCGATGCTGCGCCAGACCCTGGTCGAGGAGGAGTGCTGGCTGTCCGGGCCGCGCTTCAACCGGCTGCTGGCAGTGATGCAGATATTGCCGGGGCCTGAAGCCCATGAACTATGCGTCCATATGGGCATGATGGCGCGCGGGCGGATTGGCGGGCTGCTGGCGGGGCTGGGCTTCATGCTGCCCGGTCTGATGCTGATGCTGGTCGCCGCCTGGCTCTATCGCGACTGGATTGCCGGCGCGGGCTGGGCGCTGCCGGTGCTGTTCGGCATCCAGCTGGTGGTGCTGGCGATCATCGCGCGCGCGGTGCAGCGGATCGGCGGCCATGTGCTGGAGGACCGGCTGCTCTGGGCGCTGGCGATCGGCGCCTTTGCCGCGACTTTGCTGGGCACCCCTTTCTGGATTCCGCTGCTGGCGGCGGGGCTGGTCCATGCCTTTCGCGCTCGTCCTGTGATCATTGGCGCGGTGCTGGCCGGGGCAGTCATGCTGGCGCTGTTGCTGCACAAGGGGAGCGTGGCGGTTGCGCCAATCCCGACGGTGGCTGGTGCAGCGCGTCCCGACATTTTGCTGCTGTTCATCGCCGGGCTGAAGGGCGGACTGCTGACCTTCGGCGGCGCCTATACCGCCATTCCCTATGTGCGCGGCGATACGGTCGGGCGCGGCTGGCTGTCGGACGGACTGTTCCTCGACGGGGTGGCGCTGGCCGGCATATTGCCGGCGCCGCTGGTGATCTTCGCGACCTTTGCCGGCTATATGGCCGGTGGGCTGGGCGGCGCGCTGGCGATCACGGCGGGCATGTTCCTGCCGGCCTTCGCCTTTTCCCTGATCTTCTATGAGCGGCTGGAGGCGCTGGTCGAAAATCCGGCGCTCCACCATCTGCTGGCCGGGGTCGCAGCGGCCGTGGTCGGGGTGATCGCGGCGACGCTGGTGCAACTGGGTTGGGCGGCGGCGATGCGGGCGGATCGGCTCTGGGCGGCGGGCCTGATCCTGCTGGTCGGCGCGCTCTGCGCCTGGCGGATCAAGGGGCGCTGGAGCATGCCGGCGATCATCGCGCTGGGCGGTGGCGCGGGCTGGCTGCTGCAGCCCTGACAGGGGCGCCATGCAACGGTTCATCGCAGCTTAAGCACGGGAGGCGGAAGGGCGGCCTTTCCGCCTTTCTTCCCGGACATATGCGTGATGCCGTCGATCGAAACCTCCTGGCCCCTGGCTGAGCCTGTTGCCGCGCAGACGGCGCGTCCGGTGCCGATTGTCACGCGACCATTGGCGATCCAGCGGCATTTTCTGGCGGCCTTGGGCGTGAGCATGGCGCTGCTCGCCCTGCTGCTGGACATGGCGGACCTGCGCATCGACCTGTGGCAGCCGAGCAGTATCGCCTATGGCGCGGCGGCGGCGCTGTTGCTGGGGTTGCGCTTCGGCCTGCCGCGCAGCGGCTGGCGCCATGCCGGGGTGGTGGCGCCATTTGCCACCTATGTCGGCCTGTTCACGCTGATCTCGGTCATGGGGGCGGCGGCCAGCTATCCCGTGGCGGCGCTGACCCATGGCTATGCCGATGCGACCTTGCAGCGGATCGACGCGGCGCTGGGGTTCGACTGGCTCCATTGGTATCGGCTGACGGCGTCGCACCGGGGCCTCCAATTTCTGGAAACGGCCGCCTATCGCAGCATCTATGTGACGCCGGCCCTGCTGCTATGGTGCATGGCGCGGGCGGGCGAGCAGGAACGGGCCTGGCGCTTCATCGCGACCTTCTGGCTGGCGGCGGTCATCACCCTGATTCTGTTCACCCTGATGCCGGCGGTGGGGCCATTCTCCTATCTGTGGCACGAACCAATCCGCTACATGCCCGAAAGCGAACTGTGGCAGCAGGGGCTGATCCCGGCGCTGCGGACGCATGCGGTCCATGCCATCGATCTGGGGCAGTTGCGCGGGATCGTGTCGGCGCCCAGCTTCCATACCGCGGCGGCGGTGCTGTATATTGCGGCGGGCTGGCGGATCGCGGCGCTGCGCTGGCCGATCGTCGCGCTCAATGCGGCGATGCTGCTATCGACCCCGGTCGAGGGCACCCATTATCTGGTCGACATGATCCTGGGGCTGGGCGTGGCGCTGACCGCGCTGGCGCTGATGGAGGTTCATCGGCGCCGCTGCGCGGTCAGCGCCCAGGCTTAGTCCTTCTTCAGGATATCCATGGCGAGGACGGTCATCGCCTCGCTGGCGGTGGCGATGACCTTGTCGGCCTCCGGCGCCCAGAACGGGCTGTGCAGCGAGGGCAGGGTGATCTGGCCGGCCTCGGCCGCCGCCATCTTGTCCGCCGGCACGCCGCCGACCCAGAAGATGAAGCTGTTGATCGACTTGTCGGCGCGGTAGAAGCGGCCGAAATCCTCGCCGCCCATCACCGCCGGGGTCTTGACCACGCGGCCCTCGGCGAAATGCCCCTTGAGCAGCGCGCCCATCTGTTCGGCGAATTCGGGCGGATTGTAGGTGGACGGGGTGAACTCGTCCTTGACGCTGACGACCGGCATCTTGTCGTCGGGCACGCCCGCCGCAATCGCCTCGCCACGGGCGATCCGCTCGATCCCCTTGATCAGCTTGGCGCGGGTCTCGTCCGAATAGCTGCGCACGGTCAACAGCAGCAGCGCCTGGTCGGGGATGATATTGTGCTTGGCGCCGGCCTGGAAGCTGCCGACGGTGACGACGGCGGGATCCTGCGGATCCTGTTCGCGGCTGACCAGGGTCTGCAGCGAGGTGACGATGCGCGAACCCAGCACGATCGGGTCGCGGGTCGTCTGCGGATAGGCGCCATGGCCGCCCAGCCCCTTCACCACGATATCGACGCTGTCGACATTGGCGAGAGCATAGCCCGGCGTATAGCCGACGACGCCGGCCTGGAGATTGGCGGCGTCATGGAAGGCGATGGCATGGGTCGGGCGCGGGAAGCGGGTGTAGAGCCCGTCCTCCAGCATGTCGCGGGCGCCCTTGCCCACTTCCTCGGCCGGCTGGAGGATCATCACCAGCGTGCCCTTCCACTTGTCCTTGCTGGACGACAGCAGCTTGGCGGTCTCGATGAAGGCGGTCATGTGGGTGTCATGGCCGCAGGCGTGCATCACGCCGGTCTCGACCCCCTCGGGCGTCGTGGTGCGGACCTTGGATGCGAAGTCGAGGCCGGTCTGCTCGACCACCGGCAGGCCGTCCATGTCGGCGCGAATGAGGAGGACGGGGCCAGAGCCGTTCTTCATCACCGCGACGACGCCGGTGCCGCCGACCTTCTCGGTCACGTCAAACTTCATCGCTTTCAGGCGCTTGGCCAGCTTGGCGGCGGTGTTCACCTCCTGCAGCGAGAGTTCGGGATTGGCGTGCAGGTCACGATAGAGGGTCATCAGCCCCTCCATGTCCCTGGCGATCAGGCCGGGCAGCTCGCTCTGCGGCGTAGGCGTGGGCTGGACCATGGCCGGCTGAGCCGGCGGTGGCGCGGTCGGGGTTTGGGCGACGGCGATGGACGAAAAGCTGACAGCGGCCAGAAAGGCCGTGAGCGCGTGGCGCATATGATTGAATCTCCCTTGCTGGGCAGGAGCATAAGGGGATTTTACGGGCGTTAAAGGGGATTGTTGCGATGGCGAGGCATGCCTGTGAAGCCTTCGAATGATTGGCAATCTTTGCCAATTTGCGATAGGATAGGGCAGGAGCAACCTATGGCGACAATGAATATTTCTCTGCCCGATCCGATGAAGAACTGGGTCGAGGCACAGACGGCAACCGGCCGTTACAGCAATGCGAGCGATTATGTGCGTGACCTGATCCGGCGCGATCAGGAGCGGCTGGCGAAGGTCGCCCATATGCAGATGCTGGTCGATGAAGCGCGGCAGGGCGGGATCAGCGACGAGACGATGGAGGATATCCGCGTGCGGGCGCTGCATCAGGCCGGGTTGAAGCGCTAATATGGCGCGCTATCGTCTGACCCGCGCGGCGTCGGACGATATCGCAGCGATCTTCATCGACGGGATCGAACGGTTTGGGCTGGTGCAGGCCGATCTCTATCATGCCGGGTTGGCGGCGGCTTTCGACCTGATTGCCGAATATCCTTTTGCAGTGCGACTGCGGGAGGAGATCGTGCCGCCGGTACGGGTGCGCCACTATCGGGCGCATCTGATTCTTTATGATCTGGTCGAGGATAGCCGGCCCCTCATCCTGCGGGTCCGCCATGGTCGGGAAGACTGGCAGGCGCGGGAGGAAGGGCCGGATCGTTAGCGTGGATCAGCGGGCGTTGATGAACGCCCGGATATCCGCGCTCAGCTTGCGCAGGTCGTCCGGGCGGACATACATCATGTGGCCGGCATCATAATAATGATACTGGATCCGCGCGGGATCGAAGCCAGTGCGGCTCATCGCATATTCGGCGCCGAAGAAGGGGGTGGCGAAATCATACCAGCCCTGGCCGACGAACACCTTGAGGCCGCTATTCTCGCGCAACGCCTTGCTCAGATAAGGGGCGACGCTGGCGTAAACTTCGCTGTCGCGGCCGCGCTGACCCTGCAGCTTCCAGTCCCAGCCGCTGACCCCGCCGATCGTCACATATTGACGCTCGGTCTTGTACTTCAGCTCGTCGCGGGCATAGCTGTTCATCGCCGCGGTATAGGCGCCGTCGATCGCGTAGAAGCTGGGGTCATTGTCCGGCTCCTCGCCGGCTGCATCATAATCCTTGCCGGTATAGCGGGTGTCGAGGCGGCCGATGGAGACGCCGCGATCGCGCAGCAATTCCTTGTAGAAACGGCCGGGCGAAATGCGCAGTTCGGCATGGTCGACAAACTGCTCCGACAGGCCGGTGAGGCGGGCCAGTTCGGCGCGGACGCTGGCGCGTTCCTGGTCCGACAGCTGGTTGCCCTTCAGCAGCGCGGCGGCATAGGGGCCGATGGCAAAGGCGCGGGCCTGCTGGGCGGCTTCGGCCACGGTCGCGGGCGGATTGCCCATCTTCTTGTGATACCAGGCGGTCGTCGCCATCGAGGGGAGGTTGAGGATATAGGGCATTTCATTGCCCTGCACCTCGGCCGAGGCGCCGAAGTCGAGGATCGACGAGATCAGGATGATGCCGTTGACCGCGACGTCGTTGTAGCTGCCTTCCAGCTCGTTGATCAGCGCGACCGAACGGTTGGTGCCATAGCTTTCACCGCCGATGAACTTGGGCGAGGACCAGCGGCCATTCTCATTGAGCCACAGGCGGATATAGTCGGCGATCGACTTGGCGTCGGCGGAGACGCCCCAATAATCCTTGGGATCCTTCTTGCCGATGGCGTGCGAGAAGCCGGTGCCGACCGGATCGATGAAGACGAGATCGGTGACGTCGAGCAGCGATTCGGCATTGTCGACCAGCGGATAGGGCGGGGCGCCGTCATCCTGCGCATCGGGCAGCACCACGCGCTTGGGGCCGAAGGCGCCCATGTGGAGCCAGAGCGAGCCCGAGCCGGGGCCACCATTATAGAGGAAGGTGATCGGGCGCTTCTTGTCGCCGCCATCCTTGACATAGGAAGTGGCATAGATCGCCGCGAGCGGCTTGCCATCCTTGTCCTTCAGATAGGTTTCGCCGGTGGTCGCGGTGTAGCTGATCGCCTTGCCGCCGAACACGCCCTTATGATGGGTGACCGAGACATTGGGGGCGGGCACGCCAGCTTCGGCGGCCGGTGCCTCATCCTTCTTCTTGTCCCCGTCCTGGGCCTGGACGGCCATGGGCATGATGGCCAGCGCGAGCGCGGCCAGCGAAATCGTCAAACGCATTAAGGATGCTCCCCTTTCTTTTGTGGCGCATGCGCTAGCGGAGAGAGGGCCATGCGGGAAGGGGGCTCAGCAGGGCAGTTGTCGCTTTGGCGCGCTTTCGGGCAGGCGCCATAGCACCGGCAATGCGCCCAGCGCGACGATCGCGATCAGCCATCCGGGTGCCGACGCCCATCCGCTGGCCTGTGTGAGCTGGTGCGACAGATAGGGGGTAAGGCCGCCGAACAGGGCCGTCGCGCCGGTGGCGCCAAAGGCGAGGCCGCTCAGCCGCCCTTCGCCGGGAAACTGCTCGGCCGTGGTCACGGCGCCGACCGCGCTCACTGCTCCGCCCAGTGCCGCCAGCAGGGTCGCGCCCAGCAGCGCGCCGCCCAATGCGCTTCCCTCCGCCATCAGGGCAAAGAGTAGGGCCGGCAGCGCCACACCGGCGAGCGCCAGCGCGACCAGCACCGGCCGCCGCCCGATCCGGTCGGACAAGGCCCCGACCAGCGGCGTCACCAGGATCACAACGAGCGCCGCCAGCGTTGAGAGTGTCAGCGCATCGGCCTCGCCCATGCGGCCGGTGCCGATCAGGAAGCTCGGCACATAGACGATGCCGACATAATAGGTGATCGACCCCAGCGCCGAAATGGCAAAGCCGCGGCCGATCGCCGG
>CAACXF010000018.1_pt1 | contig 14640 bp, 7 predicted proteins | sample 2275871 | NCBI WGS metagenome assembly CAACXF01 (sample SAMEA5312481, study PRJEB27640) | indoor metagenome | biome: indoor environment; feature: controlled; material: polymer antistatic dissipative epoxy resin | place: Italy | collected 2014-05-27
CGTCGGGCGCGCGTGCGCCCGATTGGGCCAAAGCGCGGCCGGGCAGGGTGGTGAGCGCCATGCCGGCAAGGCCGGCGGCCAGCATTTCGCGGCGATCCAGGAAGGATGGGGGCGTATCGGACATGGCAGGACGACCTTGCAGGGGAAAGGAAAAGGAGAAAACGGGCACGGCAGCATCGCGCCGTGCCCATGTCTTGCAAGCCTTTAGAAGACCTTCTTCAGGCTGGTGTACCAGTAGCGCGCCTGCGGCTGGTAGAGGTTCGACAGATAGCCGCCCGATGCCAGCGGCGGATCCTTGTCGAAGATGTTGCGCGCGCCGATCTGAACGGTGGTGCCGTTCAATGGGCCGTCATTCTTGAACGTATATTGGCCATAGAGATTGACCGTCGTCTGGCCCTTCACCGTCCAGGGATTGGCGGACGCATCGCGCACGCCATTTTCATAGACGCTGTCGATATACTGCGTGAAGGCGCCGATCTTCCACGGGCCGAGCGACCAGTCGAAGGTTGCCGAAAGCCGCCAGCGCGGCTGGCCATCGCGACCGATCACGTCGCCGCCGCCCTGGATCGGCACGCCGGCATTGATCTCGCCAGCGGCCTGTCCCGCGATCACCTGCTGCACGCCCGCCGGGGCGTCGACATAATAGCTGATCAGGCGCGAGGCATTCACGTTGAGCGAGAAGGTGCCGACCGACGTCGTGGGCAGGAAATAGTCCAGATTGAAGTCGATGCCCTGAACGGTGACCGGCAGCAGATTCTGGAAATTGGCGACGACGTAGAGCAGTTCGCCGACCGGCGCGAGGCCGGTGCCGGCGACGCGGGCGATATCGTCCGCCGTGGGATCGCGGCGGATGACGTTGGGATTGCTACTGCCCTGGGTGCGCAGCAGATAGTCGAGGTTGAGCGCATTCTGATAGTCGAGCAGGCCCACGACATTCTTCTGCTGGATCTTCCAGCGGTCGACGGTGAAGGTGACCTTGCCCAGGCCATCGCCCAGTTTCGGCGACAGCACGGCGCCGAAGCTCCAGCTGGTCGATTCCTCGGGCTTCAGGTTCGGGTTGCCGCCGCTGCGACGCAGCACCGACACGTTGCAGACCGCGCTGGAGAAGTTCGTCGCGCGCCCGGAGCGGACATCGGCATCGCACAGCACATAGTCGAAGCCGCCATTGACGCGGTCGAGCGTGGAGGTGTTGATGACCTCCAGGTTCGGCGCACGGAAGCCCTGTGACCAGGAGCCGCGCAGCATCATGCCCTCCAGCAATTCCCACGATCCCGCAATCTTGGGCTTCGCCACCGAACCAACGTCGCTATAATCCTCGTAACGGCCCGCGACCTGGAAATTCAGGCGACGGAACATGGGGATTTCCATTTCCGGGCTGAAGATCGGGATGGCGAGTTCGGCATAGGCGGACTTCACGTTGCGCTTGCCGCGCACGTCCGGGCTGGGGCTGGCACCGCCAAGGTCGGAGCCATAGAAGACGCCGGTCACCGCGTCGGTATAGGTGGTGTCGACCCCGGCAATGCCGCCCTGATAGGTGGAGCGATTGTCATGATAGGTTTCGCGCCGCCATTCGATGCCGGCCGCGACGCCGATGCTGTTGTCGGCCCACAGGCCGAGCAGATTGGCGTTCGACACCTTGAAGTCCCACAGGGCCAGCGAGGTGCGGGTCTTGCGGGTCGCCTCGATCATGAAGCTGTCGATCGTGGACTGGCTGTTGGGTGTGCAGTCGCCGATCGAGGGCGTGTCGACGCAGCCGCCGTTGAACGGATTATAGGCGTCGGGCGTGGTCTTGTTGATCGCCTGTTGCAGCAGCGTGTTGGAGAAATTCTCCTGCGTGTCCTTGGCCGTGGCCCAGGTGTAGAGGCCGGCCGATTCCCAGTCGAAATCGCCGATACTGCCGCGCAGGCCGCCCAGGAAACGATATTGGTAATTGGTCACGTCGACCTTGCGCGATCCCACGTCGACATAGCTGAGCGAGGTGATCTGGACCGGCAGCCCCTCGGCCGGGACCACCGAAAGATCGAGGCCGGGCAGGCGGTTGGGCGATCCGACCGGGCCGAGCGGGTTCCAATAGGCATTGGCCGCCACGGTGATCGGGATGTTGGCGAGCGAGCCGGGTGCGCCGATCGTCGAACTGGTCTTGCCGCGATAGAAGCCGACCTCGCCGAAGAAGGACAGGGCGTCCGACAGTTCATAGTTGATATAGGAGAAGATGTTGATGCGCTTGACCGAAGGCTGGGCGGTCAGGTCGTCGAAGGTCGCCGGCGAATTGAAGCGCAGGTTGGAATCCGCGCCTGACATTTCCGTCGCGCCATTGCCGTCATCATAGCAGGTGTCGGGCGTGCCCGAAGCGATCCGGCAACCGGCATTGGCGCTGGGCTGGATGTGGAACTGGCCCGAGCTGTTGGTGAAGGCAGTGCCGTTGCTGGTGAGCGTCTGGTTGAGGAAATTGGCGCCGCCGCCGGGACGGACGACGCGGAAGGTGCCCCAGGGCGTGCTGGTGCTGGTGCCGTTCCAGGCCGCGACATTGGCGAAGGAGGTGCCAGCGACATAGCCGCGCCGATCGACGCTGGCGGTATAATCCTGGTCGCTGAGATAGAGTTTCGATTTCTGCGCATAGCCGCCGAAGATCGAGATATTGCCGCGGCCTTCGTCGAAATCGAAGCCGACCAGGCCATTGGCGGCAAATTCGCGCAGATTGGTGCCTTCCGCGCCGCCATATTGGACGTCGAACTTGGCGCCCTTGTAATCGGACTGGAGCACATTGTTGACGACGCCGGCGACCGCGTCAGAGCCATAGAGCGCCGCCGCGCCGTCGCGCAGCACTTCGACGCGCTCGATATTGCCGACGGGAATGGTGTTGGCATTGTAGCCGAAGGTCGGGACGCCGGAATCGACCACGCCGGTGATCGCCTGCGATGTCGGGTGCAGCACGGTGCGACGGCCGTTGATCAGCAGCAACGTATTGCCCTGGCCCAGGCCACGCAGCGAAACGGTCGATACGTCGCCGCGCGCGGCGTTGGCGTTGCCGCCGCCCAGCACCTGTTCGTTGAAGGTGACGCCGCCCAGTTGCGGGATGGAGCGGTAGAGATCGGCGCCCGAAACGGCGGCCACGGCCTCGATCTGCTCTTCGCCGACCAGGCTGACCGGCAGCGCGCCGGCGGTATTGGCGCCCTTGATCTGGGAACCGATGACGACGATTTCCGCAGCGGCCGGTTCACCGGCCTGCGGGGCGGCTTCTGTGTTGGACTGGGCCTGGGCCATGCCGGCCGTCAACGCCCAGAGACTGGCACTGGTTAGGGCGGTGGTTAAGGCGAAAAGCGTCTTTCCTCTTTCTCTCGTCATTATTGTTCCCCTGTGATGAAGCCTTGAGCTTCGCGCCGTTAGGCAAAGGTGCCTTTCCGGTTCAGAGTTTGGGGAGGTCGGCAAATGTCGGCGCCGCACGACGCGTGCAGCGACCCATGCTTATTGATGACCGTTCAGATAGTGCATTTGCAGGCCCTCCCGAAAAACTGGAGTTCCGGCATCATCCCTTGCGTGGGAAATCGTTGCTGCTGTCGCCCTCACGACGGCAAGGCTTTTTCCGGGCACAACACCCACCATTGTGCGCGTTCATTGCGCTAGAACTGATGGGCGTGAAATTTCCGCCATATGTTTCGAAATATTTTTGAAATAAAATCGGATTTACCGGCATATAGCGGAAAAATCGGGTTGGCTCGTTGTTGCGCGTATCGGCCGGCAAACGCCTTCCCTCGGGTGATGCCGGACAGGCCGAAAACAGGGGATTCCATCGATGAGCGATAACGCAAAGCAGGGGGTGACCCGGCGGGAGTTCGCGGCGTCGGCCATGGCCGGTGCGGCCTTGGTCGCGGGTGCCGGGCCAGCCTCCGCCCAGGCGGGCAATGCGCCGGCAAAGCCCGGCAAGGCGGCGATCGAGCCAACCAGATTGGTTAGCGCAGGCGAAACGCTGCGGCCGGAAATCGTCGGCCAGTTCGGCATCGTCGCGGCCGGGCGTCATTATGCCGTGGCGGCGGGGACGCGAATCCTGCTGGCCGGCGGCAATGCGACCGATGCCGGTGTAGCGGCGGTCTTTGCCGCGGCCGTGACCGAGATTTCGCATTTCGGCTTTGGCGGCGAAGCGCCGACCATCATCTATGACGGCAAGACGAAGAAGGTGTCGCTGATCAGCGGCCAGGGCGTCGCGCCGGGGCTGGCCACGCCCGACAAGTTCGCCGATGCCGGCGTCATTCCGGGCAATGGCCCCAATGGCGGCACCGTGCCGGCGATGGTCGATGCGATGGCGCTCGCGCTCCAGCTCAACGGCACGATGGGCCTGCATGAAGTGATGCAGCCCGCGATCGAACTGGCCGACGGTTTCGTCATGTATAATTTCCTGGCCGAAGTGTTTGTCAGCCAGCAGAAGGCGACGTCCAAATATAAGGACGCTTACGACGCTTATTATCCCGGTGGCCAATTGCCCAGAACCGGGGAGATTTTCCGTCAGCCCAACCTCGCCCGCACGATGCGGATCATCGCCGACGCGGACGCGGCGGCGTTCAAGAAGACCAAGGATCGCAAGGCCGCGATCCAGGCCGGGCGCGATGCCTTCTACAAGGGCGACATCGCCCGCCGGATCGGCGCCGCGATGGAGCGGGACGGCGGTCTGATGCGCTATGAGGATCTGGCCAAGTACAAGGGCAAGGTCGAAGCGCCGGCGATGACCAGCGTCTTTGGCTATCAGGTCTGCAAGGCGGGGTTCTGGAGCCAGGGGCCGGCCATGCTGATGGCGCTCAACATTGCCGAGGCGGCCGGGATCGCGACGATGGAGCCGGGCTCCGCGCCCTATCTCCACACCGTTGCCGAGGCAATCAAGCTCGCCTTCGACGATCGCAACATGTATTTTGGCGATCCCGATTTCGCGACGGTGCCAATGAAGGGGCTGTTGTCGAAGGACTATGCGGCGCAGCGGGCCAGGCAGATCGGCCCGCGTGCCTCGCTGGAGCATCGCTTCGGCAATCCCTGGGCGTTCGAGGGCAAGGCGCGGACCACGCCGCAATTCACACCGCATATGTTGAAGGCCCCGCCCAAGCCGACCGCCGACACGACGGCGATCGAGGTGGTGGACAAGGACGGTAACCTCTTTTCCTGCACGCCCAGTTCCGGCTGGATGCTGGGCGGCGCCTATATTGCGGGCGATACCGGCGTGCCGATGAGCAACCGCCTGACCGTGTTCGACCTTGATCCGGAAAGCCCCAATGTCCTGGTGCCGGGCAAGCGGCCGCGCACCACCCTGTCGCCATCGATGGTGCTCAAGGACGGCCAGCCCTATCTGGCGATCGGGACGCCGGGCGGCGACAATCAGGATCAGCAGATCATGAATGTGCTGCTGCGGGTGCTGGCGTTCAACCAGCCATTGCAGGCCGCGATCGAGGCGCCGCGGATCAATTCCAATCATTTCCACGGCTCCTTCGGCATCAAGAAGGATGAGCCGGGCGTGCTGGAAATCGAGGATCGCGTGCCGGAGGCGGTGCGCGACGATCTGACCGCGCGCGGTCACAAGCTGGACGTGCTGGGGCCGTTCGCGGTGTCGACTGGCATCGTCGCGGCCGGCGTGGTGCCAGGCAGCGGCACGCTGCGCGGTGGCGCGGATGTGCGCCGCGAACGCTATATATTTGGTTGGTAAGGGGATCGATCCGATGAAATCTGCCTTCAAGCTTCTGTCGCTGGCCCTGTTGTCGGCGGGCGCCGTCCAGGCCTATGCCCAGCCCGCCAATCTGCCCCCGCCCGGCGGTGAGACCCCGATCGCCTTCGATGTGCATGAAGGCACCTCCATGGCGGTGTCGGTGTCGCCCGACGGCAAATGGCTGGCCGTGGACCTGCAGGGCAGCCTGTGGATCATCCCGACCAGCGGCGGCAAGGCGAAGCGGATCACCGACTATTTCAACGATGCCCGCCAGCCGGTCTGGTCGCCCGACGGTTCGCGCCTCGCCTATTTTTCCTATCGCGACGGCAATTATGATCTCTGGACGATCAAGCCGGACGGCAGCGACATGCGCAAGCTGACCGAGGGCGCCTATGATGATCGCGAGCCGGCCTGGTCGCCCGATGGCCGGACGATCGCCTTCTCGTCCGACCGCAGCGGTAATTACGACATCTGGACGCTGGACATTGCCAGCGGCGCGATGAAGCAGGTCAGCAGCAACGGGCGCGAGGATCGCATGCCCAGCTGGTCGCCCGACGGCGCGCGCATCGCCTATTCCGGCACGGACGGCGCCAAGACCGCCCTTTATGTCACGGCCCTTGCCGATGGGCAGGAAAGCCTGTTGAAGCAGGTGCAGGGGAAGATAGATGCGCCGTCCTTCGGCCCCGGCGGCGAGCTTGTCTATGTGGTGCAAGACGCGCAGGGGAGCCGTCTCGAAGTCGATGGCAAGGCCGTCAGCGGCGCCGAGAATGTCTTCCCGTTCCGTGTGTCCTGGGGGAAGGGCGGTTACTATTATGTGTCCGACGGCAAGATCCGCAGCCGCAAGGGCGCGAGCCTGTCGACCGTCAACTTCGCTGCCACGCTGGAGGTGGTGAAGCCAAGCTATACCCGCGCCAAGCGCGACTGGGATTCGACTGCGCCGCGCAAGGTGCTGGGCATCGTCCACCCGACCCTGTCGCCCGACGGCAGCCGCATCGCCTTTGCCGCGCTCGGCGATCTCTATGTCATGTCGTCAAAGGGCGGGGTGCCGGAGAATCTGACCAAGGACGGCGCGCTGGACACCGATCCGGCCTGGTCACCCGATGGCCAGAGCCTGGTCTACAGCTCCGACAAGGGCGGTGGCCTGCCGCAGCTGTGGATCCGCGACATGAAGACCGGCAAGGATCGCCGGCTGACCGATATCGACACCCAGCCGCTAGGTGCGGCCTGGTCGCATGACGGCACGCGGATCGCCTATATCGATGTCGACGGCCGCTGGGGCGTTGCCGGCCTGTGCGTGGTCGATGTCGCGACCGGTAAGATCACCCGCCTTCAAGGATCGCTGGGCCAGCCCGGCAGCCCCAGCTGGTCGCCCGACGGCAAATATGTCGCCATCCCGCTATCCTACAAATATTCCAACAGCTTCCGCGAGGGCACCAATCAGGTCTACATGGTGCCGACCGATGGCGTAGGCAAAGCCTTCTGGCATCTGCCCGAACCCAATATGTCGATGGACACCCGCGCTGGTGGCGGTCCTGCCTGGTCGCCCGACGGGACGAAGATGGCCGCCATCTATGAGGGGCTGCTGAAGATCTGGCCGGTGGCCGCCGACGGCAAGCCGCTGGGGCCGCCGCGCTCCTACACCTCCGACATCTCCTATTTCCCGAGCTGGGCCGGCGACAACAAGACGATCCTGTTCCAGTCGGCCGACAAGCTGAAGTCGCTCGACACCGAAACCGGTGCGATCACCGACATTCCGCTGGACCTGACATATCGCATCGCCAACCCGACCGGGCGCACGGTCATCCATGTCAGCAATCTGGTCGACTCCGTCCATGACGTGACCCAGCATGACAAGGACATCATCGTCGACGGCCACCGCATCGCCGAAATCCGCGACCATGATCCCGCGCTGCATCAGGCGGAGCATTTTGTCGACGGCACGGGCCTCACCGCCATTCCCGGCCTGATCGAGCATCATTCCCATGCCCAGAAGGATTTCGGCTCCAATCTGGAACGGGCCTGGCTTGCCTATGGCATCACCACGGTGCGCGATCCGGGCACGCAAATCTATGATGCAGTGGAGGATCGCGAGGCAGCGGAATCGGGCGTGCGCCTGTCGCCGCGCCTCTATGTCGCGGGACCGCTGCTCGAATGGCAGCGCGTCTATTACAAGATGGGCGTGGCGGTCTCCAGCCCGGCCCATCTGGAGAGGGAATTCACCCGCATGCGCGCGCTCCATTATGACATGATCAAAAGCTATGTGCGCATGCCCGATCTGTTCCAGCGGCAGATCGTGCGCGCCGCCCATGAAATGGGCATCCCGGTCAGCGGCCATGAAATCTTCCCGGCGGCCTTTTCCGGCGTGGATGGCACCGAGCATATGGGCGCGACCAGCCGGCGCGGCTATTCGCCCAAGCAGGGGCCGCAGGGCATGGCCTATGAAGATGTGATCCAGCTTTTCGGCCGCAGCGGCCGGACGCTGACGCCGACCCATTTCGGCGCGATGACGCCTTATCTCGCCAAGCATCCCGGCTACAAGGACGACCCGCGCCTCAATCTCTATCCGGTCTGGGCACGGGAAACGATCACCGAAGCCGATCCGATGGCCAGCATGCTGCGCCCGTTGCTGGAGGGGCAATATAAGAGCCTGAAGAAAATGTATGATGCCGGTACGCTGGTGACGGCGGGCACCGACACGATGATCGCCAACAATCTCCATGCGGAGATCTCCTCCTATGTAGACGCGGGGCTGACGCCGTTCCAGGCACTCCAGACCGCGACCGTCAATTCGGCGAAGGATCTGAACCTGGATGCTGGCACGCTGGAGGCCGGGAAGCTGGCCGACATCGTGCTGGTCGACGGCGATCCGCGCGCCGACATCGCCAACACCTTCAAGGTGAAAAAGGTGATGATGAATGGCGTCATCCATGACGTGGACGACATCGTCGCCGGCGGCATGGGGAAATGATCCGGCGATTGCCGTTCGCTTTCGATTGACCTGAGCCGTCGGACTGCTGCTATGGGCGTATCCAAAGGGGCGCCATGCGAATTGTCATCATCGACGACAGCGGATTGAGAGCGACGGTCCTGGAAGAAGGGCTGCGTGAGGCGGGCTATGACGATATTCATATCGTCCCGCCCCGCGGCGCCTTCGTTGCCCGGCTGGAGCGGATGGCGCCCGATGTGGTGCTGATGGATCTTGGTAGCCCCAGCCGCGACACGCTGGAGGAGATGCTGACGGTAAGCCGCGCGCTTGCCCGGCCGATCGCGATGTTCGTCGATCAGTCCGATGATGCGATGATCGGCGCGGCGATCGATGCGGGCGTATCCGCCTATGTCGTCGATGGTCTGCGCAAGGAGCGGGTGAAGCCGGTGCTGGAACTGGCGGTGCGGCGCTTCAACGCCTTTGCCCGGATGCAGTCGGAACTGGACGAGGCGCGCACCGCGCTCGCCGACCGCAAGGTCATCGACCGGGCGAAATCGATCCTGATGAACCAGCGCAGCCTGTCCGAGCAGGATGCCTATGCGCTGCTGCGGTCGAGCGCGATGAACCAGGGCAAGAAGATCGTGGACGTGGCGCAGGCGCTTATTACCGCCAGCGACCTGTTGGGAGGGGGCATATGAGCGAGTTGCTGCGGATAGCCTTTCTGCCGCTGACGGACGTGGCCGTGCTGGCGGTCGCGCGCGAACGGGGCTTTGCCGAGGAAGAGGGGATCGCGCTCGATCTGGTGCGCACCACCAGCTGGGCGACGCTGCGCGACCGGCTGGTCTATGGCCAAGTGCATGGCGCGCAGATGCTGGCGCCGCTGGCCGTGGCGGTGACGCTTGGCCTCAGCCAGCAGCCCGCCGCACTGGCCGCGCCCTACAAGCTCAACGTCAACGGCAATATGCTAGTGATGGCACCGGACTTCGCCAAGGCACTCGAACCGGACATCGCCCGGCGGCTCGCTGATCCGCTGGGCACAGCCCATGATTTCGCCGCCGCGATCGGGCTGTGGCGGCGCAAGCCGGTGATCGGCGTCGTCCACCGCTTTTCCAGCCATGCGATCATGCTGCGTTACTGGCTGGCGAGCGCGGGCATCGATCCCGATCGGGATGTCGTGCTGCGCGTGCTGCCGCCCTCGCTGACGGTCGAGGCGATGCGGGCGGGCGAAATTGACGGCTTCATCGCCGGCGAACCCTGGGGCAGCGCGGCGATCGAGGCCGGGCTGGCCGAAACCGTCGCGATCGGCGAACGCATCTGGCAGCGCGGGGTGGAAAAGGTTCTGGCCTTTCGTCAGGACTGGCTGGAGGCGAACCCGGAAACGGTCGATCGCTTGCTGCGCGCGCTCGCCCGGTCGGCCGCCTGGTGCGACGATCCGGCGCATCATGAGGCGCTCGCCGATCTCCTGTCCGACCCCCGCTATGTCGATCAGCCGGCCGACCTGATCCTGCGCGCACTGTCGGGGCAGATCGTGGCGCGCCTCGGCGATGCGCCGATCGTCAATCCCGACTTCATGCTGTTCGCGCGCGAAGCCACCGCCTTCCCCTGGCGCAGCCAGGCGCTGTGGATCTATTCGCAGCTGGTGCGCTGGGGCATGGTTGCCCATGATGCGGAAAGTGCGGCACGGGCCGCCGCCGTCTTCCGGCCGGATATTTTCCGCCGGGCGCTGGCCGATAGCGGCCTGCCGATGCCGGGGGCTAGTATGAAACTGGAAGGGGCGCTCACGACCCCGATGCCGGTCGGTGCCCATCGCGGCGACCTGACGCTTGGCCCGGATCGCTTTTTCGACGGGCGAATCTTCGACCCTGAACGGATCGAGGATTTCCTGCGGGATTCTGCGCCGCTCCGTTGAAATGAAGGGCGAATTTGTGCCTTGCAACATAATGCATTCTACGGGATAAGATAAAGGATCGCGCGACGAGGCGCGTCCAGACGAATGCGCCGTCCCAAGGGTGGGATCGCCATTCCATCCATTTTTCGCAGCAAAGCCGCTGACCGGACCACGCCATGAGTGCGCGCGTCCGGCCTGCGGCTTTTTTCGTTTCCAATTCCATTGGTTGGGGGACGCATCATGGCTACTGCTTATTGGGACCGCGAAGGGGAGGCCGCATCGGCCACCGCCACGACAAGCTTCTGGAAGGCCGGCCACGCGCCGACCCTGATTGCCGCCTTTCTCTATTTCGATCTCGCCTTCATGGTCTGGGTCTTGCTGGGGCCGCTGGCGCCGATGATCGCCAAGACGCTGGCGCTGACGCCCGCGGAAAAGGGGCTGATGGTGGCGACGCCGACGCTCGCCGGCGCGCTGCTTCGCGTCGTCAACGGCCTGCTGGTCGACCGCATCGGCCCGAAGCGGTCGGGCGCGATCAGCCAGATCATCGTCATCGCCGGCCTGTTCCTGGCCTGGCTGATGGGCGTCAACAGCTTCAGCGGCACATTGGTTCTGGGCGTGATCCTGGGCTTTGCCGGCGCCAGCTTCGCGATCGCGCTGCCGCTCGCCAGCCGCTGGTATCCGCCCGAGCATCAGGGTAAGGCGATGGGCCTTGCCGGCATGGGCAATTCGGGTACGGTGCTCGCCTCGCTGTTCGCGCCGATGCTGGCCAAGGCATTTGGCTGGAATGCGGTGCTGGGCCTGGCCTGCATCCCGCTGTCGATCGTCTTCGTCGCATATATGATTATGGCCAAGGATGCGCCTAACGCGCCGCCAGCCAAGCGGCTGGTCGATTATTTCGAACCGCTCAAGACCGCTGACGCCTGGTGGCTGATGGCCTTCTATGCCGTGACCTTCGGTGGCTTCGTCGGACTGGCGGCATCGCTGCCCATCTATTTCACCGACCAGTTCGGGCTGACCCCGATCATCGCGGGCTATTGCACCGCTGCCTGCGTCTTCGCCGGGTCGCTGGTACGGCCGATGGGCGGCGCGCTGGCGGATCGGATCGGCGGCGTGAAGGCGTTGATGATCGTCTATGTCGTCGCGGCACTGGCGCTCGCCGGCGTGTCGCAGGCGACGACATTGGCCAGCGCGTTGGCGCTGTTCGTCCTCGCCATGCTGGCGATGGGCACCGGCAACGGTTCGGTCTTCCAACTGGTGCCGCAGCGTTTCCAGGCGGAAATCGGCGTGATGACCGGCCTTGTCGGCATGGCGGGCGGCATTGGTGGCTTCTATCTCGCCAGTTCGCTCGGCCTTGCCAAGCAACTGACCGGCAGCTTCGCACCCGGCTTCCTGATCTTCGCCGGGCTTGCCGTGCTGGCCCTGCTGGGCGTGGCGTTGGTCAAGGCGAAGTGGCGCGCCAACTGGACCAGTGGCGCCCGCATCTGAGTTGGAGAGGAGGGCGGCGGCATCTTTTGAGGACTGCCGCCCCGAGCCACGCTCTTTCCGTCCGAGGGGGGACGATCATCCATGAAATATCTTCTCGCAACGACGGCCGCGCTGGCCGTCGCCGGGCCTGCTTGTGCCCAGCAGATCGAGCTGAAACCCGTCGCCGAGGCGCGGCTACGCTACGAACATGTCGATCAGGATGGCCTAGCGCAGCAGGCCGACGCGCTGACCGTCCGCGCTCGCGCCGGCCTGACGGCCAGCAGCGGCGCGCTGTCGGCGACATTGGTGGGGCAGGGGACATTGGCGGTGATCGACCGTTATTTCGACGGCTTCGACAAGGCCGCGACCAAGCCGCTGGTGGCCGATCCGCAGAATGTCGCCCTTTATATCGCCCAGTTGCAATATCGGACCAAGGCGCTGACCCTGACCGGGGGACGGCAGAAGATCGTGCTGGACGACGAGCGCTTCGTTGGCAATGTCGCCTTCCGCGACAATGGCCAGACCTTCGATGCGGTGCGGGCCGAACTGACCCCGGCCAAGGGGCTGAAACTGGATGTCTCCTATGCCTGGAGCGTACGCACCATCTGGGGCTTTCAGGGCAAGGGCACGCGCCAGCAGGCGGTCAGCGGCGACAACATCCTCGCCAATCTTTCCTATGCCACGCCGCTGGGCACGCTCAGCGGCTTTGCCTATCTGGTCGATCAGGATGAGGTGGCGGTGCAGGCCTATCGCCTGTCGAGCCAGACCTATGGCGTGCGCCTGGCGGGCAGCCAGCCGCTCTCCAAGTCTGCCAAGGTCGCCTATCAGCTCAGCTATGCCCGCCAGTCGGACTATCATCGCAATCCCAACGACTATGCCGCCGATTACTGGCTGGCCGACGCCACGCTCGACCTGCACGGCTGGAAACTCAATGCCGGCTATGAGGTGCTGGGCGCCAGCCATGGCGCTGCGCTCACCAGCTTCCAGACGCCGCTCGGCACCAATTTCAAGTTCCAGGGCTGGGCCGACAAGTTCCTGACCACGCCCGCCAACGGCATGCGCGACCTCTATGTCGGCACCGGCTATGGCTGGAAGCAGGTGGGGCCGCTGTTGGGCGTCGCACTGGCCGCCACCTGGCACCGGTTCGAGAGCGACCGGCTCGACCAGCATTATGGTAATGAGTGGGATCTGATCGCATCTGCGAAGCTGCGCAGGACCGCCCTGTCGGTGCGCTACGCCCATTATGATGCGCGGGCGATGGCGACCGATACCGAGAAATTGTGGCTTCAGGCCGACTGGAGCATCTGATTGAAAAGCCATGAGAGGAATCGCTTGAGCGTTCGGGCGATTCCCCATATGCTGCACTGCAAGGGACAAGGATGTCCCGCTTCACATCGCTGCGACGGTTCAGGGTAGGACCGGCAAGGCACTAGATGATGGCAAAGCCGCCATCCAGACTCTCGGGTTTCAATCCCCGAGGGTCTGGATGGCGGCTTTTTTCTTTTCTGGAGTAACGGGGATGGACTTTCAGGACGGGATCGACCCGGTCACGCAGGATGAGGACAATGTCCTGCCGCCCTTGGGGCAAGCACGGGAGCATCTGGTCGTCATCGGCAACGGCATGGCCGGCTGCCGCGCGGTCGAGGAATTGCTGGCCCGTGATGCAGGACGCTATCGCGTCACCATCTTCGGCGCCGAACCCTATGTGAACTATAACCGCATCATGCTTTCGCCGGTGCTGGCGGGCGAAAAGACGTTCGAGCAGATCGTCATCAACGACGCCGCCTGGTATGCCGACAATGGCATCGAACTGATCGCCGGCGATCCGGTAAAGGCCATCGACCGGGCCGCAAAGACCGTTTCCAGCCAGTCGGGCCGCACCATCGACTATGACAAGCTGCTGATCGCGACCGGCTCCGATCCGTTCATCATTCCCGTGCCGGGCAAGGATCTGCCCGGCGTCATCAGCTTCCGCGACATGAAGGATGTCGACACCATGCTCGCCGCCGCTGCCGATGGCGGCAGCGCGGTGGTCATCGGCGGCGGCCTGCTCGGCCTCGAAGCCGCCCATGGCCTGACCCTGCGCGGCATGAAGGTGACCGTCATCCATCTGATGGACACGCTGATGGAGCGGCAGCTGGACGAGGCGGCCGGCTGGCTGCTCAAGACCGCACTCGAAGGACGTGGCCAGACCATCCTGACCGGCGCCAATACCGAAGCCATTTATGGCGATGGCAAGGTCGAGGGCGTACGGCTGAAGGACGGTCGCGAAATTCCCGCCAGCCTGGTGGTGATGGCGGTCGGCATCCGCCCCGCGACCGCGCTGGCGCGCGACGCCGGCCTGGCCGTCAATCGCGGCATCCAGGTCGACGATCATATGGTCACCAGCGATCCCGATGTGCTGGCGGTCGGCGAATGTGTCGAACATGATGGCAATGTCTATGGCCTGGTCGCGCCGCTGTGGGACATGTGCCGCAGCCTCGCCGATGGCCTGACCGACCAGCATAGTGGCTACAAGGGCTCGGTCACTTCGACCAAGCTCAAGGTCGCGGGGCTGGACGTCTTTTCCGCCGGGGACTTTTCCGGCGGTGAGGGGTGCGAGGATATCGTCCTGCGCGACGCCTCGCGCGGGGTCTACAAGCGGGTCATCGTCAAGGACGACAAGCTGATCGGCGCGGT
>CAACXF010000513.1_pt1 | contig 13432 bp, 14 predicted proteins | sample 2275871 | NCBI WGS metagenome assembly CAACXF01 (sample SAMEA5312481, study PRJEB27640) | indoor metagenome | biome: indoor environment; feature: controlled; material: polymer antistatic dissipative epoxy resin | place: Italy | collected 2014-05-27
ACCTTGGGATCGATGCCATAGGCGAGCATGTGACCATGGTCGCGATAGCCGGTGATCACGCTGTCCTTGCCGGGCTTGAGCGCCGACTGGATGCCGACCGCAACCGCTTCCTGGCCGATATAGAGGTGACAGAAGCCGCCGATGAAACCCAGACCATAAAGCTGGCCGGCCTTTTCCTCGAAGCGGCGGATCAGAACCATCTGCCGATAGAATTCCAGCAGCTCTTCCTTGCTGGCCTTGTAGTCGGTGGGCGTTTCGGGGCGCGGACGATTATGGTCCGCACCGGCCGGCACTGCGGCCTTTGCCTTTGCGCTGTCGGCGCGCGGCGTGGTTGGTTTCGCCAAGGCTATTATCCTTTTGCGTGGGTAGGATGGAAGGAAGCCCGATATGCGTCAGAGTTGCATAGATTGCAACGGCGGACCCCACGGAATCCCGGCATAATGAATGTCCCGAGTGCAAAAACGACAATCCATGACAACGCTGTCGAAAACGGGTCACGAACGGCTGGCAACAAAATGTTGCCGCGACATGATTTTACCAAATAAATGGAAAGCGCACCCCGTCGGCGTGCGGATCAGTTCAGCGGAACGATCACTTCGTCATGGTGAATCACGCCGAGCTGGCGACGGATCAGCTCGTCCGACAGATCAGGATCGACGCGGCGCGGATTGAGCAGATCGACCCGGTTGCGCAGCTCCTGGCGATGCAGCTGGACGATCTTGAGTTCAGCCTTCGCATCGCGCAGCTGGCGCGAATAATCGCCCCAGGCGAGCACGCCATTGGAGCCGAGCACCACATAGCCGGCGAAGAACAGCAGCAACAGCACCGCGATTGCCGGCCCGAGAGCCGACATCAATAGCATGCGGAGCTTCGCGATATGCGCCATGAAATGCTTGAATCACAGGATTCGGCCGGTCGCAAGCAAAAACATGCCCTATGCGACCAGCCGAATCCCTAACCTTAAATCAGCCGTGGATCAGCGGAAGATCGAACGACCGGCATAGACCGCCATGTCGCCCAGCTCCTCCTCGATGCGGATCAGCTGGTTATATTTGGCAAGCCGGTCCGAACGGGCGAGCGAGCCGGTCTTGATCTGACCGCAATTGGTGGCGACGGCGAGGTCGGCGATGGTCGAATCCTCGGTCTCGCCCGAACGGTGCGACATGACCGCCGTGTAGCGGGCACGATGCGCCATATCGACGGCGGCGAGCGTTTCCGACAGCGTGCCGATCTGGTTGACCTTCACCAGCAGCGAATTGGCCAGCCCCTTGCCGATGCCCATCGACAGGCGGGCCGGATTGGTGACGAACAGATCGTCACCGACCAGCTGGACCTTGTTACCGATCTTGTCGGTCAGCGCCTTCCAGCCTTCGAAATCATCCTCGCTCATGCCGTCTTCGATCGACTTGATCGGGTAGTCGGCGGCCAGCGCAGCGAGATAGTCGGCCATTTCGACCGGCGAGAGCGACAGGCCTTCGCCCGAAATCTCATATTTGCCGTTTTTGAAGAATTCGGTCGCGGCACAGTCCAGCGCCAGCACAACATCGTCACCCGGCTTGTAGCCGGCCTTTTCGACCGACAGCATGATGAAGTCGAGCGCATCGCGGGTCGAGGCGATGTTGGGGGCAAAGCCGCCCTCGTCACCAACCGAGGTCGCCAGGCCCTTATCGTTCAGGCCCTTCTTGAGCGTGTGGAAGATTTCCGAACCGATGCGCACGGCGTCGGCGATGCTCTCCGCACCGACCGGCATGATCATGAATTCCTGGAAGTCGATCGGGTTGTCGGCATGCTCGCCGCCGTTGATGATGTTCATCATCGGCACCGGCAGGACATGCGAGGACACGCCGCCGACATAGCGATAGAGCGGCAGGCCGCGCGCGTCGGCGGCCGCCTTGGCGGTGGCGAGCGACACGCCCAGGATCGCGTTGGCGCCCAGACGCGACTTGTTCTCGGTGCCGTCGAGCGCGATCATCGCGGCATCGACTTCGCCCTGGTCTTCGGCGTCGAGGCCGATGAGCTGCTCGGCAATCTCGTCATTGACGGCGGCGACAGCCTGAAGCACGCCCTTGCCCAGATATTTGCTCTTGTCGCCGTCGCGCTTTTCGACCGCCTCATAGGCACCGGTCGACGCGCCCGAGGGCACGGCGGCGCGGCCGAAGCTGCCATCTTCCAGCATCACATCGACTTCGACGGTCGGATTGCCGCGGCTGTCGAGAATCTGGCGGGCGTGGATATCGAGAATGGCGGTCATGATCGCTCCCTGATCTGGGCCCGGACACGCGCCGGGCGGCCTTTTCGCGGCCCCGCTTAGCCAGCAGCCCCAAACTTGGCAATCCGGGGGACTTGCCATCGGACAAAAAATGCCGATGCTCAAAATAGTAACGGCGCCGGAACTGTAGGCCGCCGCCAAGCATTAGGATCATGACAGCCCGCCCCGCGCGGGACCATGAGGTTGAGCTTTAGGGAGACTTTGGACAATGGCCGACACCCCGGAAACCCCGCCCGTCAAGCGCGTGAAGAAGGCGGTTGCCGCCAAGGCGAAGCCGGCGTCGACCAAGGCCTCCACCCCGGCCGTCAAGGCCGCGCCGGTGAAGAAGGCCGCCACCCGCAAGGCGCCCGCAAAGCCCGGAAACGGGGCCGCCCATGGCTGGTCCGCGCAGATCGCCCCGATCAAGGCGCAAGCCGAAAAGGCCGCCAAGGCCGCGACCGACAAGATCAATTCGGTCGACTGGAAGGCGCATATCGACCCGATCAAGGAGCAGGCCGGCAAGACTGCAAAGTCTGCGGCGAGCAGTGCCAAGGACAAGACCGGTTCGGCGATGCAGAGCCTGTCGAAGCTGATTGCGGATACCGCCGGCACGGTCGATGCGAAGCTGGGCCCGCAATATGGCGACTATGCCCGCCAGGCAGCGGAATCGGTGGCCAGTGCCGCAGATACGCTGGATAGCAAGGACGTGGACCAGTTGATGACCGAGGCGCGTGATTTCGTGCGCAAGAGCCCGGCCGTTGCCATCGGCGCTGCCGCCGTGGTCGGCTTCGTGCTGATGCGCCTTGCCAAGGGATCGTCCGACAGCGACGCCTGACGAACGCAAGACAGGATTATCGTGACGGCTAACCGCAGGCCCCGGTTCACGGGGCGGAGGGGCAATTGACGCAGGAACCAGCGGATACGGTGGCAACGCCGCAGACCGAGGGGAATGAGGAGTCTGTCCGCGCGACATTCGCCCGCCTCTACACCGATGGCCGCGCCTATGTGCAGGCGGAGGTCGAGCGCCAGAAGCTGCGCGCCGGCATTGCCAGCGCCGGCATCCGTAATGCCGCGATCCTGGGGATCGTAGCCCTGATGCTGCTGTTCGCCGCGATCGTGACCCTGTTGATCGGGTTGGTGATTGCGCTGTCCGCGATGATCGGGCCGCTCTGGGCAACACTGGCGGTGTTCGGTGGGGCCGTACTGATCGCCGTGCTGCTGCTGCTGCTGGCCAAGGGACAGATCAGCCATATGTTGAAGACGATCAAGTCATGAGCCGTGAGCAGGCCTATCGCGAAGCGACCGAACGCTCGGCGCATCTGCGCAGCAAAGCGGTCCTGAGCCTTGCCGATGCCCAGGCGCGGATCGCACCCGATCGGCTGAAGGCCGATGTCGAGGCGAAGATCACGGCGACTGCGCTCGACGGCGTCGCCTATGTCGGTGCCAAGGTGCGCCAGCGGCCGGTTGCCACCGGCGCGGCCGCAACCGGCATCGTCCTGTTTCTCTTCCGCCGCCCCCTCACGGCACTTTTCGGACGCCTGTTCGTTCGACTGAGGAACCGTAACACGGAAATTTCGGAGATTGATGATGGCTGACATCCGCGCCCAACTGACCCGCGTCCGCGAAGCGGCCAATGACGCCGCCGGCAGCGCGACCGACATGATCAAGGACAGCACCGGCAAGGCGCGCGAAAGCGCCGGCGAACTGATCCAGACCGGCAAGGACAAGGCGAGCGAAGCCTATGGCGACGCGCGCGACCGGGGCCAGCGGGTTGCTGCCCGCGCAAACGAGATCATTCAGGAGCATCCGGTGGCGGCAGTCGCCGGCGCGGTCGCGGCCGGTGCGGTCATCGCCTGGATGTTCCCCAAGAGCCGGAAGGTGATGAAGGCGCTGCCGGGCCTGGCCGCCACCGCCGGCGCCCGCGTGCTGGAGGCGGCCGCCACCGCCCGCACTGCCGCGAGCGAGAATAGCGAGTCGCTGCGCCACAATGCAGGCGAAGCGCTGGCCAGTGCGCGGGACAATGCCGGCGAAGTGCTGAGCAAGGCCCGCGAAACGGCAAGCCATGCGCTGTCGAGCGCCAAGGAAAGCGCCAGCGACACCGCTGCAGCGGCCCGTGACGCTGCGGCATCGGCAGATCTTGGCGGCAAGGCATCGAAGCTGGCGGACGAGCTGGTCGCGCTCGTCTCCACCCGCGTCGAGGCGCTGGGCGACGCGATCAAGGCGCGATTGCCGAAAAGCTAATCGCGATTGCCGCAAACGCAATCGACACAAAGGCCGCTTTCCTTGGCGGATCGCAGGGACGATGCTAAGGCACCGCGATCAGTCAAAGGAGAACATATAACGCCATGAGCAAGATGCATCTGGTGATGGGCGGCCGCGTAACCAACCCGCAGACGCTGGAATTCCAGGACCTGAGCAAGGTCGACCTGGTTGGCGTCTTCCCCGACTATGCCTCGGCCGAAAAGGCCTGGCGCGGCGCGGCGCAGCGCACCGTCGATGACGCCGAAATGCGCTATGTGATCGTCCATCTGCACCGCCTGCTGGAGCCTGAGCTGCCGGCAGCCTGATGACCCGTTTCGGGCGAGACCGGATCATGCCCCGGTTTCGCCCAAACACAGTTTATCGAACGATCATTTGATAGCCTGGGGCCGTTTGCGGAACCGCCAGCGCAGCAAGGGCCGGGTCAGGGCTAGCCCTGCCAGGAAGCCGCCAATATGCGCGGCAATCGCGATCTGACTCAGATCGCCCAATCCCCCCGCCGTCGCCACGCCGATCATCAACTGGATCGCGATCCAGGCGGCTGCCAGCCACAGCACCCGCACGAAATTGGCCGACAACGGCCCGATCCGCCGCACCTGTTGCTGGCTGTAAAGCAGCGCATAGGTGGCGATGATCGCGGAAATGGCGCCGCTCGCCCCGACCATCGGATTGACCGATTCCGGCGTGATCGCCCATTGGGCGAAGCAGGCGGCATAGGCACCGGCGACATAGAGGATCAGCGTGCCGGTGCGGCCCAGCACATGCTCGACCTGCCGCCCGCAGAAAAGCAGCATCAACAGGTTGAAGCCGACATGCAGCCAGCCGGCATGCACCAAGGTGCAACTGAGCGGCGTCAGCCACCACGGCACCGCCGCCATGCCGTCCAGCAAGCCGGGGTTGCCGATGCGGGCGGGCATGAACCCGCCCAGCAAGGCCGCATTGTCGATCTGCCCGGTTGCCAGCAGCAACAGGAACAGGGCGAACGTGACCAGCGCAATCGCGTTGGTCGTGCGTCCGGCAGGCAGTTTCACGGGATCAGATGAACGCGATCTTGTCGACCAGGTAGAATTTGTCGCCCGACGGGACCGACACTTCCACCTCGTCACCGACCTCGCGACCGATCAGCGCACGGCCCAGCGGGCTGTTATAGCTGATCATGCCCGCCTTGGCGTCCGCCTCGGCCTGGCCCACGATCTGATATTTGACCGGCTTGTCATCCTCGTCCAGCAGGGTCACGGTCGCGCCGAACACGATCTTGTTACCCGACAGGGTGGTCGGATCGATGATCTGGGCGCGCGACAGCTTGTCTTCCAGGTCGGAAATCGTTGCCTCGACCTGCCCCTGCCGTTCCTTGGCGGCGTGATATTCGGCATTTTCCGACAGGTCGCCGTGGGCACGAGCTTCCTCGATGGCGTCCACGATCAGAGGGCGCTCGGCCTTCAGTTCGCGGAGCTGCGCATTGAGCTTGTCATAGCCCACCTGCAGCATCGGCATCTTCTCGACGGTCGCCATTATTGCAAATCCTTCGTCAAAACTTCCCTTTGGCGGCGCCGAACGTGGCGCCACCCGCAGCATGCTTCCTGGTGAAGGGGATCAGGCGTGCGACCCAGGATAATAGGACTGGAGCGAGCGCACTTCAAGGGCGCGGTCCCGCAAAGCCTCGATTGCGTCCGCCGCAGCGACGCTGGCGGTCGCGGTGGTGAAACTTGCAATCTTTGCGCGTAGAGCACTGGTGCGGATCGCCTTGCTGTCCTTCAGGGACTGCCAGCCTTCGGTGGTGTTGAAGATCAGCTGCACGTCGCCATCGGTGATCCGGTCGACGATGTGCGGGCGCCCTTCGGCCACCTTGTTCACATGCTCGACGGCGATCCCCTGCCCTTCCAGATAGGTGGCGGTACCGCCGGTCGCGATGATGGTGAAGCCCATGCCCGCCAGCTTCTGCACCGCCGGCAGGATCACCGGCTTGTCGCTATCCTTGACCGAAACGAAGACGGTGCCGCTGGTCGGCAGCACAGTGCCCGCGCCCAGCTGCGCCTTGGCGAAGGCGGTCGCGAAATTGCTGTCGATGCCCATGACTTCGCCGGTGCTCTTCATTTCCGGCGAGAGCACAGGGTCGACGCCGGGGAAGCGGTTGAACGGGAAGACGGCTTCCTTGACCGCGACATGGTCGATCGCGTTGCGATCGATCTTGGGCAGATCCTTGATCTTCTCACCGGCCATGACGCGCGAGGCGATCTTGGCGATCGGGGTGCCGATCGCCTTGGCGACGAAGGGCACGGTCCGGCTGGCGCGCGGATTGACCTCGATCAGATAGACAATACCATCCTTGACCGCGAACTGGATGTTCATCAGGCCACGGACCGACAGGGCACGGGCCAGCACTTCGGTCTGGCGCTCGATCTCGGCAATCACCTCGTCCGACAGGCTGTAGGGCGGCAGCGAGCAGGCGGAGTCACCGGAGTGAACGCCGGCTTCCTCGATATGCTGCAGCACGCCGGCGACGACCACATCGTCGCCGTCACACAGCGCGTCCACGTCCACCTCGACCGCATCACGCAGATACTGGTCGATCAGCACCGGGGAGTCGCCCGACACCTGCACGGCGGTGGTGATATATTCTTCGAGCTGGGCCTGGCCGTCGACGATTTCCATGGCGCGACCGCCAAGGACATAGGACGGACGCATCAGCACCGGATAGCCGATGCGGTTGGCGACCGCGATCGCCTCTTCGCGGCTGCGGGCAATGCCGTTGGCCGGCTGGCGCAGCTTCAGCTTGTCGATCAGCGCGGCGAAACGCTCGCGATCCTCGGCCAGGTCGATCGCGTCCGGGCTGGTGCCCAGGATCGGGATGCCGGCATCTTCCAGCGCCTGTGCGAGCTTGAGCGGCGTCTGGCCGCCAAACTGCACCAGCACGCCGGCCAGCGTCCCCTTCGACATTTCGACATGCAGGATCTCCAGCACGTCTTCGGCCGTCAGCGGCTCGAAATAGAGGCGATCAGACGTGTCATAGTCGGTCGACACGGTTTCCGGGTTGCAGTTGACCATGATCGTCTCATAGCCGGCTTCGCTTAGCGCAAAGCAGGCATGGACGCAGCAATAGTCGAACTCGATGCCCTGGCCGATGCGGTTCGGACCGCCACCCAGGATGACGACCTTCTTGCGGTCGCTGGGCTGCGCCTCATTCTCCGGCTCGCCGAAGATCGGGGCTTCATAGGTCGAATACATGTAGGGCGTCTTCGCCTCGAACTCGGCGGCGCAGGTGTCGATGCGCTTGAACACCGGACGCACGCCCAGCTTGTGGCGCAGGCTGCGCACCTCGTCCTCGGTCACGCCGCCGGTCATGGCGACGACGGCATCGTGGATCAGGCCGCTGCCGCGCGCGACGCCGCGCTCATTGCCCCGCAGATTGGCGGACTTGAGCGCCAGCCAGGCGAGACGCTTGTCGGAAAAGCCCATGGCCTTGAGGCGGCGCATGCCGTCCGCGTCGCGCGGCAGGCCGTGTTCCAGCACTTCATTCTCGGCCTCGACGATTTCCTTCAGGCGCTCCAGGAACCAGGGATCGAACTTGGCGATATTGTGAATTTCCGCGACGGTCAGACCTTCACGAAGGGCTTGCGCGGCGACCAGCAGGCGATCGGGCGTCGGCTGTGCCAGGGCGGCGATGATGTCGTCCTTGGGCGCGCCGACCAGATGATCGACCTGGTTGAAGCCCGACAGGCCGGTTTCCAGACCGCGCAGCGCCTTCTGCATCGATTCATGGATGTTGCGACCGATCGCCATGACTTCGCCGACCGACTTCATCGCCGTGCCCAGCAGCGGCTCGGCGCCCTTGAACTTTTCAAAGGCGAAGCGCGGGATCTTGGTCACGACATAGTCGATGGTCGGCTCGAACGAGGCCGGGGTCGCGCCGGTAATGTCATTCTCGATCTCGTCGAGCGTGTAGCCGACGGCCAGCTTCGCCGCGACCTTGGCGATCGGGAAGCCGGTCGCCTTCGACGCCAGCGCCGAGGAACGCGACACGCGCGGGTTCATCTCGATGACGACCAGACGGCCATCCTTGGGATTGACCGCGAACTGGACGTTGGACCCGCCGGTTTCGACGCCGATCTCGCGCAGCACCGCCAGGCTGGCGTTGCGCATGATCTGATATTCCTTGTCGGTCAGCGTCAGCGCCGGCGCGACGGTGATGGAGTCGCCGGTATGGACGCCCATCGGATCGACATTTTCGATCGAGCAGATGATCATGGAATTGTCGTTGCGATCACGCACGACTTCCATCTCATATTCCTTCCAGCCGAGGAGCGATTCCTCGATCAGGACTTCGGTGGTCGGCGAGGCATCCAGACCGCCACGGACGATGTTCATGAACTCGTCGCGATTATAGGCGATGCCGCCGCCGGTGCCGCCCATGGTGAAGCTGGGGCGGATGATCGAGGGAAGGCCGGTAAACTCCAGCGCTTCCATCGCCTCTTCCATGGTGTGGGCGATGCGCGAGCGGGCCGACTCCAGGCCGATCTTGTCCATGGCGTCGCGGAACTTGATCCGGTCTTCCGCCTTGTCGATCGCCTCGGCGTCGGCGCCGATCATCTGGACGCCGTATTTCTCGAGCGTGCCGTCGTTGAACAGCGCCAGCGCCGTGTTGAGCGCGGTCTGGCCGCCCATCGTCGGCAGCACCGCATCGGGCCGCTCCTTCTCGATGATCTTCGCCACGATTTCGGGCGTGATCGGCTCGACATAGGTCGCGTCGGCAAATTCCGGATCGGTCATGATGGTGGCCGGGTTGGAATTCACCAGGATGATGCGATAGCCCTCTTCCTTCAGCGCCTTGACCGCCTGCGTGCCCGAATAATCGAACTCGCACGCCTGGCCGATGATGATCGGACCAGCGCCGATGATGAGGATGGAGGAGATGTCTGTGCGCTTGGGCATTATTTGGCCTCTGATTTACAGTTGAAGGCGCTCACGCGCACAATTTGAATAATGGCGGTCAATGCACGCCTCCCGCCTGCGCCTCACAGCCCCAGCCGTCATATTCGACGCCGCAGAGGATTTCGATCTGGAGGCACTTCTTGGTCAGCGCGCGGATCGAGGCTTCGTCGACCGGCTGCACGCATTCCAGGAACAGGAACAGGTCGCCTTCCTCATCTTCCTCGCGATCCAGTTCGACGAAGCCGAACTGGCTGGCGATGGTCAGGACGCGCTCGAAATCCTTCTCGCTGCCCCGGAAGCTGACATCCACGGGCCGCGCGAGACGCGCGACGTCGCCATTGCGCTTCAGGTTGGCGAGAACCTCACGGTCCGCCTCCCACTCTGCGGCAAGGCGCGCTTCGTCAACCGGGGGCAGGTTCTGGCTCACGCGGCGACCGCGCCCTTGAGGCCGTCGACGAACTTCTTGAACAGGTAGAAGCTGTCCTGCGGGCCGGGCGAGGCTTCGGGGTGATACTGGACCGAGAAGGCGCTCTTGTCGGTCAGTTCGATGCCGCAATTGCTGCCATCGAACAGCGACACATGGGTCGAGCGCGCATTGGCCGGCAGCGTGTCGACATCGACGGCGAAGCCATGGTTCATGCTGGTGATCTCGACCAGACCGTCCGACAGGCGCTTGACCGGATGATTGGCGCCGCGATGGCCCTGATGCATCTTGATCGTCTTGGCGCCGACGGCGAGGCCCAGAAGCTGGTGGCCAAGGCAAATGCCGAAGACGGGGATGTCGGCGGCCAGTACCTGCTGGATCACCGGTACGGCATATTCGCCGGTCGCGGCCGGATCGCCAGGGCCGTTCGACAGGAACACGCCGTCTGGATTGAGCGCCTTGACCTGGTCAAAGGTCGCGGTGGCGGGCAGCACGGTGACGCGCGCGCCGGCCTTCACCAGGTTCCGGAAGATATTGTTCTTCGCACCATAATCGATGGCGACGACATGGGGGCGTTCCTCGCCCGCTTCATTGAGGCCATAGCCATGGCCGATGGTCCAGATGCCGTCCTTCCACAGGCGGCTTTCCTTGCCCGTTACTTCGATGGCGAGGTCCATGCCTTCAAGGCCCGGCCAGGCGGCCGCCTTGGCCGCGAGCGATGCGATGTCGAAATTGCCGTCGGGATCATAAGCGATGACCACGTTAGGCGCGCCCTTCTCGCGGATCATGCAGGTCAGTGCGCGGGTGTCGACACCGGCGAGGCCGATGCGGCCCTTTTCCTTCATCCACTGGTCGAACGGTTCGACATTGCGGAAATTGCTGGGCGCGGTGACGTCCTGGCGCACGATGCAGCCCAGCGCATAGGGGCTGTCAGCTTCGACGTCGTCGAGATTGGTGCCGACATTGCCGATATGCGGGAAGGTGAAGGTGATGATCTGCCCGGCATAGGAGGGATCGGTCATGATCTCCTGATAGCCCGTGATCGAGGTATTGAAGCAGAGTTCGCCGACCGCGTCGCCGACCGCGCCGAAGCCGCGACCGAAGACGGCGGAGCCATCGGCAAAAACCAATACCCCTGTCGCTCCTTTGGGCACAATGAGGGTCTTGGCGTCAGCCATGGTCTGCGGTCCTTTATGCTTTTGCGGGAACCCGTCTGGTGCGGGTTAAACGGCCGGTCACCTATTCCCGCAACGCGTGAAGGTCAACGTCTGTTAAAAATCTCTTTTCGCATTATATCTACTCCTTTCCCGAGAAACAGGATTAATTCGCCCATGATTCGCGACACCATCAAGAGCGCCCAAGTGGAGTCCATGAAGGCCGGCGACAAGGATCGCCTGGCTGCCGTGCGCCTGATCCTGGCCAAGCTCAAGGATCGCGACATCGAACTGCGCACCGCCAGCAATGTGCCCGACGACGACATGGTCGTGGTCGAAGTGCTGCAGAAGATGGTGAAGCAGCGCCGCGAATCGATCGACATGTTCAAGAGCGGCGGCCGCGACGAGCTGGCCGCCAAGGAACAGGCCGAGCTGGACGTGATCGAAACCTTCCTGCCTGCGCAGCTGAGCGAGGACGAGACCCGCGCCGCGATCGAGGGCATCAAGGCCGAGATCGGCGCCGACAGCGTCAAGGACATGGGCAAGGTGATGGCCGTGCTCAAGGAACGCCATGGCGCCGTGATCGACATGAGCAAGGCGAGCGGGCTGGTGAAGGCCGCGCTGAGCTGAGTTCGCACCGGGCTGACACGCGCATGCGATACTGACATAATAGCCCCTCCCTTCCAAGGGAGGGGTTGGGGTGGGTGATGGCGCTGCGCATCAATGCGAGACTCGGTCAATTTGCGCGCAAGATGCGGCGCGAGCCCACGGAATATGAACGCCGCCTTTGGGGCGCCCTACGCGGTTCCCAGCTGGATGGCTTCAAATTCCGCCGACAAGCCGTGATCGAACCCTATATCTGCGACTTTCTCTGCCCCCTCCTCGGCCTCATCATAGAAGTCGATGATGATAGCCATGATGCTATCAAGGATCGAGATAGAGACTTTGACCTTGCACATCAGGGCTATCTGGTTTTGCGCTTCTCCAACTTCGACATTCGGGACAATCTGGAAGGCGTGCTGAGCGTCATTCTGGATCGTGCCCGCGCCATGCCGGAAAGGCAGAAGATCACCCACCCCAACCCCTCCCTTGGAAGGGAGGGGCTTTAAGTTGACCCTCACGCCCCAATGGCTGGACGAGCTGCGCGCGCGGACGTCGCTTTCGACGTTGATCGGCAAGACCGTGAAGGTGCAGAAGGCCGGTCGCGAATATAAGGCCTGCTGCCCCTTCCATAACGAGAAGACGCCCAGCTTCACGATCAACGACGAGAAGGGCTTCTACCACTGCTTCGGTTGCGGCGCGCATGGCGATGCGATCCGCTGGATGACCGACCAGCGCGGCCTGCCCTTCATGGAGGCGGTGAAGGAGCTGGCCGCGACCGCCGGCATGGAAGTGCCCGCCGCCGATCCGCGTGCAGCCAAGCGCGCCGAGCAGGCAAAGGGGCTGCATGACGCGATGGCGGCGGCGCAGAGCTTCTTCGAGGACCAGCTTGGCGGCATCGATGGTGCAGAAGCCCGCGCCTATCTCGCCAAGCGGGGGATCACCGACGCGACCCGGCGCACGTTCGGCTTTGGCTATTCGCCGGATTCGCGCGGGAAGCTGAAAGGCGCGCTCAAGGAATTTGGCGAGCCGATGCTGGTCGAGGCCGGCTTGCTCATCGACCCTGACGGCGAACGTGACACGTACGATAGGTTCCGCGGTCGCCTCATGCTGCCGATCCGCGATATTCGCGGACGGGTGATCGCCTTTGGCGGCCGCATCATCGGCCAAGGCGAACCCAAATATCTGAACTCGCCCGACACCCCGCTCTTCGACAAGGGGCGCACCCTCTACAATATCGATCGCGCCTCCCCCGCCAGCCGGCAGAGCGGCCGGGTGATCGTGGTCGAGGGCTATATGGACGTGATCGCGCTCGCCCAGGCCGGTTTCGGTGATGCGGTCGCGCCGCTCGGCACGGCGCTGACCGAGCATCAGATCGAGCGGCTGTGGAAGATGGTCGAGGTGCCGATATTGTGCTTCGACGGCGATGCCGCCGGGCAGAAGGCGGCGATCCGCGCGGCGACCCGCGCCCTCCCCCTACTGCGCCCCGGCCATAGCTTGGCCTTCGCCACCCTGCCCGCCGGGCAAGACCCCGACGACCTGCTCCGCGCCGAAGGGCCGCGCGCGATGGACGCCGTGCTGGCTGGCGCCCAGCCATTGGTCGATCGCCTGTGGGAGCATGAGCAGAAGGTCGGCCCGCTCGACACGCCCGAGCAGAAGGCGGCGCTCAAGCAGCGGCTCGCCGCCCATAGCGACTCGATCCAGCATCCCGATGTCCGCGCGCTCTATGCCCAGGCATTCCGGGAGCGCTATGACGCGCTCTTCTTTGCCCGGCCCGATCGCTTCGGCGGCGGCCAGCGCGCGCCGCGCGGCGCAGGT
>CAACXF010000550.1_pt1 | contig 13357 bp, 13 predicted proteins | sample 2275871 | NCBI WGS metagenome assembly CAACXF01 (sample SAMEA5312481, study PRJEB27640) | indoor metagenome | biome: indoor environment; feature: controlled; material: polymer antistatic dissipative epoxy resin | place: Italy | collected 2014-05-27
TCCAGGTCGATCCAGTCCGTCACGCTTCCGTCTCCTTGTTGACGGCGATATCGCGTCCGAATGCGACGAAATCCAGAAACTTTTGGCTTACATGGCCGTTCTGTGTCTCATGGAAATGCAGCGCAAACCTCTTGGCCGATCGGCACCGGGACGGGACAGCGGCGGCGCCCGCGTCGTCAATGTCGCCCTGCCCCTGCCCTATGAAGGCGTGGGCAAGGCGCTGCGGTCCAGCTTCTCCGCGCAGCGCGACACTCTGCCGGACGACATGCTGGCTCTGTTGGCAAAGCTTGATCAGCATTAACCAATAAAGCGCAGACATTTTTTCATGTCTTGCCGCTAAGGCCCGAATCTCTTTCCATTTTCAGGCGGGAATGCGGGTCAACGATGATGTACAAGGTCTTTGCCGGCGGCACGCTGGTGGTCGCACCGATGATCGTCCTGGCGCTGCAGAATTTCGCGCCGCATCACCAGCCGGTTCCTCAGCCTAGCGAAGCTCAGCCGGTCGCCACGCCGGTTGCGCCGCCGCCTCCGCCCGTCGCCCCCAGTGCACCGCAGGACTTTGCCGTCCCGGCTTCGGGTGAGCCCATGGCCGACGCCGGCCAGCCCAGCATCATGCCGCCGCTGGACGCGACCGCGTCCGTCAGTCCGGGGTCGACGGGCTCGCCCCCGCCAGGCTCCCCCAACGCCGAACATTGATCGCGCCTACAGCGCCCCCTTGAACGTATCGCACTGGGCCGGATCGCCACTGTCCAGCCCCTTGCGCAGCCAGCTCATGCGCTGCTCGCTGGTGCCATGGGTGAAGCTTTCGGGCACCGGTCGGCGCCCGGCCGACTTCTGCAGCGTATCGTCGCCGATCGATTGCGCCGCCTTCATGCCCTCTTCCAGGTCGCCCGGCTCCATCAGGCCCGTGCGCTTGGCCCAGACGCCGGCATAACAGTCCGCCTGCAGCTCCACCTTCACCTGCAACGCATTGCCCTGCGCCTCGCTGACTCGGCGCTGCTGCTGGTTCACCTGGCCCAGCGTGCCTTCCAGATCCTGGACATGATGCCCCACCTCATGCGCGATCACATAGGCCTGGGCGAAATCGCCCGGCGCGCCGAAGCGGTCGCGCAATTCGGTGAAGAAATCGGTGTCGAGATAGACCTTCTGGTCGTTGGGGCAGTAAAAAGGCCCCATCGCGCTCTGCGCCGCGCCACAGCCCGACGTGCCGCTCTGCGCATAGAAGGACAGGATGGTCGGCTGATAGGTCTGGCCCGCTTCCTTGAAGATCTGGCCCCAGACCCGCTCGGTCGATCCCAGCACCTTCAACGACCAATGCTGGATCTCGGTCAGCTTGCTCGCATCCTGGCTGCCCGCCGGCGCGCTCTGCGGCGCCTGCTGCTGCACGCCGCCACCGCCGCCCAGCAGGCTGAGCGGATTGACGCCCATCACCGCCAGGATGATCAGCACCACGACGATGCCGCCGCAGCCGAAGCGACTGCCGATCAGCGGCAGCAGCAATCCCAGGCCGCCCATCCCGCCGCCGCCGAAACCGCCGCCGCGCCCGTCCTGCACCTCGAAATTGCTGCTTTCCTGTTCGTCGTCGAGCCGCACCCTGGCCTCCCTCGCATCCTGTTCCCGTGCCTACTGCATAACCGGCTGGCTGCAAACCATCGGCTGGCGATGCACGTTCCATCGACGGGAAGGACTTTGTTACGAGACATTAAGTTGGAATGGCCGGACCAAAACCTATATTGCAGTGCGACATGGCCGACACCGAATCCCGACCGCGCCGCCGCGCCACCACGTCCCTCCCCCTCCCCCGCGAAGTCGCATTGCTGTTGCAGGGGGGCGGCGCGCTCGGCTCCTTCCAGGCTGGCGTCTATCAGCGGCTCGATGAGCTGGGGGTCGATGTCAGCTGGGTCGCGGGCATCTCGATCGGCGCGGTCAACGCCGCGATCATCGCCGGCAACCCGCCGCACCGGCGCCTGAGCCAGCTCAAGAAATTCTGGCTGACCGTTTCGGGCGGCATGCCCAACATGATCCTGCCGGAAATCGACCATATCCGCGAAGCCGCCCATCTGATGGCCGCCGGCACGGTCGCGACGCTGGGCGTGCCGGGCATGTTCCGCCCGCGCCTGTGGCCCGCGCCGCTGATGCCGGAAGGATCGGCCGGCGCGATCAGCTTCTATGACAGCGCGCCCTTGAAGGAGACGCTCGACGCCTGCGTCGACTGGGATCTGCTCAATGACGGGCCGGTCCGCCTGTCGGTCGGCGCGGTCGATGTCGAGACCGGCAATTTCGCTTATTGGGACACGCGCGGACCGGGCGGCAACACCCGCATCGACGCGCGCCATATCATGGCCTCGGGCGCGCTGCCGCCGGGCCTGCCCCCGGTCGAGATCGATGGGCGCTGGTATTGGGATGGCGGCATCGTCTCCAACACCCCGCTCGCCCATGTGCTCAACCACCAGACCGACGACATGCTCGTCTTCCAGGTCGATCTCTTCCCGGCCGAAGGACCGATGCCGCGGCAGATGACCGATGTCTATTCGCGCATGAAGGACATCCAGTATAGCAGCCGCACCCGGCAGGTGACCGACCAGTATCTGCGCCTGCGCCGCGAGCATGGCGCGATCAAGGCGCTGCTCGACAAACTTCCGCCCGAACTGCAGGACGGGCTGGAGGCGCAGAAGCTGCGCGACATGCTCGATGGCGGATCGGTCAACATCGTCCACCTCATCTACCGCACCCGCGCCTGGGAAAGCGGCGCCAAGGATTTCGAATTTTCCCGCGCGACCATGCTCGATCATTGGAGCCAGGGCCGCGAGGCGGTGGAAGAAGTGATGCACAAGGGCGACCTCATCGCCCGCAACATCCTCGACGGAAAGAGCGCGACCTTCGATCTCGACGCGCCGGATCATCTCAAGGAGAAAATGGCATGAGCAAGTCCCTCGCTGGCAAGACCGCCCTGATCACCGGCTCCACCTCGGGCATCGGCCTTGCCTATGCCAAGGCGCTGGCCGGCGAAGGCGCCAATGTCGTGATCAACGGCTTTGGCGACGCGGACGGAATCGAGAAGGAACGGCTCGGCCTTGAAGCCCTTTCGGGTGCCAAGGCGCTCTACAGCGGCCATGACCTGACCAAGGTCGACCAGATCGAGGCGATGATGAAGGAAGCGGCCGATGCCTTCGGCGGCGTCGACATCCTCATCAACAATGCCGGCATGCAGCATGTCGCCCCGGTCGAGGAATTCCCGCTCGACAAATGGGACCTCATCATCGCGCTGAACCTCAACGCCGCCTTCCACACCACGCGCCTTGCCATTCCTTACATGAAGGACAAGAAGTGGGGCCGGATCATCCAGACCGCCTCGGCCCATTCGCTGGTCGCCTCGCCCTTCAAGAGCGCCTATGTGACCGCCAAGCATGGCCTCAACGGCTTCACCAAGACGGTCGCGCTGGAAGTCGCCACCTTCGGCATCACCGCCAACTGCATCTCGCCCGGCTATGTCTGGACCCCGCTGGTCGAAAACCAGATTCCCGACACGATGAAGGCGCGGAACATGACCCGCGAGCAGGTGATGAACGACGTGCTGCTCGCTGGCCAGCCGACCAAACAGTTCGTCACCGCCGAACAGGTCGCCGCCACCGCCCTCTATCTCTGCAGCGACGCCGCCGCCCAGATCACCGGCGCCAATCTCTCGATCGACGGCGGCTGGACCGCCCAATAGGGGCGGGCCAGCGGCCTATTCCAGATCAAAGCGGAACAATGGCCCGGCGGTGCGCATCCGCACCGACTGACGGCGCAGTGTCGCCAGCAGGTTTTTAGGCATTTCCCGGCGAAGCGGGCCATCCGAGTCCACAATAAGCGTCTTCACGCCCCATTTCCGGGTAATCACAAGCCGCTGAGACCGGGTCAATTCGGGCCGGAACAATGCCTCCAGATCTTTCTGGCGCACGGCAAGGTCGGTGATCATCGGCTCTGGCCAGGGCACTGACATCACGCGCTGTCCCGTCGCCACCACAGGCCACGCGACGACGTCCCACGCTGCCACCGGCTGTTGGTCGGGAATATCTGCCGTCAAGCGTTGCGCCTGCGCATATGCATTGCCCCGCTTCGCATTATCTCCAGTCTCGATCATCAGATAGGAAATGGTCACCATCAGATGCCAGGCGATGCACAGGCTGGCAAAGGTGAACCAGCCCAGTTGTTTCGCATCACTCATGGCGGACCAGCGCCGTGCCAGCATCAGAATCAGGCCTGCCAGGCCAATTTGCAGCATCAGTACCAGCGGGGGCGCAAAACGGGTGGCGACCAGGACGCCATAGGCGCCGGTTGCGAACAAAAGGCCAAAGCCGGCAATGCTCGCCATTATCGGCCATGCCCGGCGGCGACATTCAGGCTGCCAAAGGCCAATCAGCCCCAGGCTTGACGGAAAGAGGATCAGGAACAGACGGGTCGGCGCATAGAAATTGATTCCCCCTGTCCAGGTCGCATTTCCGGTTTTTACCATGGCGACAAAGGGATTATGATAAGGCCAAAGCGCCGCCAGGCCGAGACCGACCGTCATCGCCAGGATCACCGTCAGTCGGTTGCGCCAACAAGAGTGGGGCCAGAGGAGGATGAATGCCCCCGCAACCATGAAGCCGATTCCCGCCCCCAACTGGTGGGTGGCGAACATCAGAGCCGTCAACGGCGTCACAATCAGCGCAGCCGCGGGGCGAGCCAGCGCCTGGATCACCAGCGCCCAAAGCAGCAGGGACAAGGCGATTAGCAGCACCGCAGGATAGGCAAGCCCCTCGATCAGCGTCTCGATCGAATGAAAGCCGGTGTGACTTATCGGGAAAGACCATCCCAATGCCATGGCCATCATTAATGCCATCGGTGCCCAGCGATCCCGAAAGAAAGACAGAGCGAAGGCGCGAATTCCAACGACCAGCAAGGTAGCGGTGACGAAGCCGCCAGCCGCGATCGCCTGCCATCCATTCCATCCCATCAACCGAGCCAGCATGGCCATTCCAACCCAATAGGGGTGGAAATGTCGGGAGCCCTCTTGCCCTGGCAAAAAGGGGTTCTTCGGATTCCAGGGATTTTCGATCAACGCATCGACGGCCGCCAGATGCTGCCACAAATCCCGCGATGTCTGATAGAGGAAATGGCCATGCGCCGCATAGATCGCAACCATGCCATAAAGCAGCACGGCTACGATCCAGTAGCAGCGATCTGGATAAGCGCCGATGGCATCGCGCCATCGGTTCGCAAACCCCGACGGGGCCGACGCCAGGCTTGCCATGGTTCAGGCCGCCAGACGGGCCACGAAATGCAGGCGCCGATCGAAGAACCAGGAAAAAGGCGCCGGATATAGCCCTATCTTTTCCTGCATGCGTTCCACCTTAAGGTTCAGCCGCGACCAGATGCCGCGCCATTCACTGTCAGACAGATAATTATAGGGTAATACAACGCCATGGGACGCATTGCCGACCCAGTCCATGAAGCGCAGCGTCACATTGGCGAACACCCCTTCACGCAGATGGTCCTTGATGATGATACCCTGCTTGGAAACGCGCTTGGCCTCGGCCATCAGAGCATCGGGCGCCTCGGTATGGTGCAGGACGTCGACGAACAGCGCCACGTCGAAATGTCCATCTCCCCAGGGGATGCTGGCACCGTCAAATGCGGTCACGGGGATATCGGTCCCCGGTCGCACCAGCACGTCGATCCCCTCGATCGACACGTCGGGGCGCAGCGCCATGATCGCCTTGGCCAACGTCCCGCTCCCGCAGCCGATGTCCAGTACACGGGCATTTTCGGGGATAAAATCGGCGATCGTCGTCGCCAGCACGACAACGCGCCGGTTAAAGACAGCCTTGGCATGCGCCTTGGTGTGGAAATTCCGCAGGACGCTCATTCGTAAATCTCCTTAGCGCGCGCCGGATGCGACAAAAGCTCCAGCAGGAAGGATGTTAGGGCAAGTTGAAGACCGACCCCCATCAGCAAGATCGAGGGAATGGACAGGCGCATCAGCGTTTCCGGTCGCATCGCGCTGAAGCCGACATCTGCCCAGGAAAATAGTGCCGCCAACGCACCGACAAATCCAGCCAGCAGCATCACACCGCCGCACAGACAAGCTCTGTCGACGCTCAACCATGATTTCACTCGACGGACCAGCCGACCTTCGGGCCAATAGCGTTCCCGCGCACCAAAATGGCTGGCCAGGATGCCGAAACTCAGAAGCTGCGACCCGATGAGGACAGCAGCAGCGGCAAACAACATGGTATGGATGCTCAGCGTGATGCCACCGGCGCGTATATCGCCAGGCAAAAGCGCGGCAATGGCGGCCATGCCCAGGACCAGCATCGCACTACCCGGATGGATGAACAGCCAGCGCGGCGAAAAGATCAGCAAAAATTTCAGATGTCGCCAACCGTCGCGCCAACTGCGCAAGTGCGGCGGCCGTGACCGGCCGTCTTTGGCCAGCGTCGTTGGCACTTCCTCCATGGACAGGCCGACCAACTGCGCCTTGACGATCATTTCAGAGGCATATTCCATGCCGCCCGAGGACAAACCCAGATCGAGTATCGCCGTGCGGCGAAAGGCACGTAAGCCGCAATGGAAATCGCCGATCGGCGCGGCATAAAGAACTCGTCCAGCGAAGGAAAGGATCGGATTGCCGAGATAACGGTGCAGCGGCGGCATCGCTCCCTTGCCGATGCCGCCTCGAAAGCGGTTGCCAATGACCATATCCACGCCGTCGCGCAACCGTTCCACGAACGGCATCAAGCTCATGAAATCATAGCTGCAATCGGCATCTCCCATGGCCACGAAAGTGCCGCGCGCTGCCGCGATGCCAGCGCGCAGGGCAGCGCCGTAGCCGCGCTCGGAAACTGCCACTATTCGTGCCCCACCACCGATCGCAATCGCGGTCGAACCATCGGTCGAACCATTGTCCGCAACGATCACCTCGCCCGCTATCGCGTAGGCGGTCAGAAAACGCTGCGCACGATCAATCACCTGTGCCAGCGTTTCCGCCTCGTTGAGACAGGGAATGACGATGCTCAATTCAATCTCAGGCGTGGATTCCGGTACGAAACTGACCGGAACCATGATGGCATCCGCCGCAATGCTGGTGCTCATGATATGTCCCCAGACCCTAACCCGGACCCAGCAATGACACGCCATGGTTAACAAAGTATTTTTACTTGGTTCTTCTTACCCGTCGACTTGCCTCCAAATTACATTGTCCCTTACCCTGCTGGTTAATTCCCCCTTCCTCGCGGACCAGATGGTTCTCGATCCGCATGAATCACGGTTCAGTCCGCCGCCCAGATCACCGGCGTCAATCTCTCGATCGACGGCGGCTGGACCACCCAATAAGCGCCATCGCCCGGTCGATATGACCGGGCACGCGATTGACTCCCCTTCCCCCTTGGCCGCGAACTGACGGTCAAAAGGGTAAGAGGATCGCGCCATGGCGCCAGACCAGTGCCGCATCACCGATCAGGTCGCCATCGTCACCGGCGGCGGTGCCGGCATCGGCCGCGCCATTGCGCTCGCCCTGGCAGAAGCCGGCGCCGACATCGTCATTGCCGACATCATCCCCGAACGCGGCGCGGAAGTCGCGGCGCGCATTGCGGAACATGGCCGCGCCTGTCTCCCTATCCCGACCGACATGGCCCAGCCCGATCAGGTCGAGGCGATGGTGGACGCGGCCCAGGCCCGCTTTGGCCGGATCGACATACTCGTCAACAATGTCGGCGGCGTCAGCCGGAAGGCCTTTCTCGACCAGAGCCAGAATAGCTGGCGACGCCATATCGACCTCAACCTCGTCTCGATGCTCGCCGCCACCTCGGCCGCCGTGCCGCACATCATCGCGGGCGGACGCGGCGGCACCATCATCAACGTCTCCAGCATCGAAGGATCACGCGCCGCGCCGGGCTATGCCGTCTATGCCGCTTGCAAGGCGGGGATGAACAATTTCACCCGGACCATGGCGCTGGAGCTGGCCGACCAGGGCATCCGCGTGAACGCGATCGCGCCCGATTTCACCACCACGCCGGGCACGCGCGGCAATCCCCCCGGCCCAGTGGACGAAGCGACATGGTTCCCCGTGTCGCCCGCCATGGCCGATGCCACCGCCCGCCGCATCCCGCTGCAACGGCCCGGCATCGACCGCGAATGCGGCCAGGCCGCCCTGTTCCTCGCCTCGCCGATGAGCAGCTACATCACCGGCACCATATTGCCGGCCGACGGCGGCAGCTGGGCCTCGTCCGGCTGGGTCCGCAATGCCGCCGGCCAATGGGTGCTGGTCGAACCGCATGGAGTGTCCGACGCATGAAGATCAACGTCCCCCTGCCCTTCGACCATGCCGACCTGCCCGACGAGTTCGGCACGATGGCGGCGGTCGCCGAAATCGGCCGCACGATCGAGCGGGCCGGCTTCCACGCCGGCCTCGTCACCGACCATCCGGTGCCGACCGGCCGCTGGCTCGACGCCGGTGGCCATCATGCCCAGTCGCCCTTCGTCATGCTTGCCCTGCTCGCCGCCCACACCACGACCCTGCGGCTCCAGACCGGTATCCTCGTCCTGCCCTATCGCAACCCCTTCATCGTCGCGCGCGATATCACCACGCTCGACGCCTTCGTCGGCGGCCGGGTCACGCTCAGCGTGGGTGCGGGCTATCTCAAGGGCGAATATCGCGCGCTCGGCGTCGATTTCGACCAGCGCAACGAGCTGATGGACGAATATCTGCGCGCCATCCGCGCCGCCACCAGCGGCCAAGAGTTCGCCTTCGAAGGCAGCGGCTATCAGGCGTTCGGCAATCGCATCATTCCCGGATCGCCGCAAAAGCCCGGCCTGCCCCTCTATGTCGGCGGTAATGCCAAGCGCGCGATCCGACGCGTGGTCGATCTCGCGGATGGCTGGAACCCCTTCTTCACCGCCGGCGGCGGCGTCAACAGCGCCACCACCCGCACTGCCACGATGGAGAATGAGGCCGATCTTCAGGCCGGCATCGCCTATATGCGCGACTATGCGGCACAGGTCGGCCGCACCGACCTGCCCGACGTGATCCTGGGCGGCGTCAACAAGCCGGGCGAGGATCTCTCCAACCAGCAGATCGTCGACCGCATCGGCACCTATGCACAACTCGGCGTCACCGCCTGCGGTATCACTGTCAAGGGCCGCAGCCGTTCTCAATGGTGCGACAATGCCGCCCGCATCGGCGAAGAGGTGATTGCGAAAATCTAGGGGACGCCGATCACCGTTTCGGGCTGCTCGGGATAGGCACGCAGCAGCGCGTTGCACAGCGCCGTAGCGGCGCTAGCCCGCTTGTCGGCCGGGCGCACCGTCACCGCGCTGCCGCTCCAGATCACGGCCGCGTCGCCGCGCCGGTGCAGGCGCATCTCCAGCTCGGTGCGTTCCAGCGCCACATGGCGCGTCTTGCCGGACGGCACCGCCAGCGAGAGGCTCGATCCGACCGCGCCGGACACGCCGCCAGGCATCAGGTCGGAATTGCTCTTCTCGACCTTGCCGGTCCCGGTCCCGACCTCGGACGCGCGAATGACCAGTTCCATGACCAACGCGGCATGGCCATCGTCGAGCAAGGTGAAGCCCTTGTCCGACAGGGCCAGGGTGGCCGCATCGACAAAGGCATCCGCCGCGCCCGCCTGTCCGCTCGCATCCTCCTGCATGGACACAGATATGGTGCCGCCGCTCGGCACATCCGCCGCCGATGCCATCGCCGGCAGCAGCAGCGCCGCCGCCATCAGCATGGATCGCGCCCATTTCCGCGCGCCAGGCAATCGCTTCTGATCCATCAAGGCTCGATCATCCATCCCAAGCCGAACAGGTCGGCGGCCAACACCCCCATGCCTAGCCGAGCGGCGGCCCGCCGACAATCGCGCGCCCTCACCGGTCCCGCCGCGCCAATCTCACACGATATTCATTTGCCTTCCCGCGCCCGGCATGACAGCGGCGGAGCATGACGAACCGATCGCCCCGCCATCCGCTCCTGATCGCGCTGCTGCGCTGCAAGCCGGTGCTCGACTTCATCGGCGACGATCCGGACAGCAAACCGCTCGCCCGCAATATCGGCCTGTTCCAGCTGACCATGCTGGGCGTCGGTGCAACCATCGGCACGGGTATCTTCGTGGCGCTGACCACCGCCGTGCCCGAAGCGGGGCCGGCGGTAACCTTGTCCTTCGTCATCGCCGGCATCACCGCCGCGCTGACCGCGCTCTGCTATGCCGAAATGGCCTCGGCCGTGCCGGCGTCGGGCTCCTCCTATTCCTATGCCTATGCGACCATGGGCGAACTCGCCGCCTTCCTGATCGGCAGTTGCCTGCTACTGGAATATGGCGTCTCCGCCTCCGCCATCGCCGTGGGATGGGGGCAGTATCTCAACGAGCTTCTTTCGATCAGCACCGGCTGGCGCCTGCCCGACATCATCGCCCGGCCACCCGGTGCGGGCGGTATCGTCAACCTGCCCGCCGTGCTGCTGGTGGGCCTGTGCCTCATCCTGCTGCTGCGCGGTACGCGGGAATCGACCACCGCCAACGCCATATTGGTGATCGCCAAGCTGGCCGTGCTGGCGCTGTTCGTGGCGGTCGCGCTCGCCCATTTCCAGCCCGCCAATTTCCATCCCTTCGCGCCCAAGGGCATGGTCGGCATCGGCGCTGCGGCCTCCTCCATCTTCTTTTCCTATATCGGTATCGATGCAGTCTCGACCGCAGGCGAGGAAGTGCGCAATCCGCGCCGCGACCTGCCGCTCGCGATCATCCTGTCGCTGCTGATCGTCACCGCCGCCTATATATTGGTCGCGGTCGCGGCGATCGGCGCCCAGCCCTGGACCGAATTTGCCGGGCAGGAAGCGGGCCTGGCCGTCATCCTCCACAACCTCACCGGCGCGGGCTGGCCGGCGGTGATCCTGTCGCTGGGCGCCATCGCCTCGATCTTCAGCGTCACTTTGGTGGTGATCTACGGCCAGACCCGCATCCTCTATGCCATGGGTCGCGACGGGCTGCTGCCCGCCTTTTTCTGCCGGGTCGATCCGGTGCGCCATGTGCCGCGCCAGAATACGTGGATCGTCGCGATCGGCGTCGCCCTGCTCGCCGCCTTCGTGCCGTTGGACGTGCTGGTCAACCTCACCAGCATGGGCACGCTGATCGCCTTTGCCACCGTGTCGATCGGCGTCATCATCCTGCGCCGCACCCGGCCCGACCTGCCGCGCGGCTACAAGGTGCCTTTCTATCCGGTCCTGCCGATCGCCAGCACGCTCTTCTGCGCCTATCTGATCTTCGGCCTGCCGGCCGACACCTATGCGCTGTTCGCAGCCTGGGTTGGTGCGGCCGCCCTGCTCTATTTCGGCTATTCGATGCGACGCTCGGCACTGGCCCAGCGCTGACCGTTTACCTCCGCGATACCCTCGGCACGAAGATGATCGGGTCGATATCCAGCACCGGCTTTGCCGGGGCCGGCGCAGCGATCTTGGCCATGACATCCGCCGCCGCCATCTGCTCGATCGTCAGCGAGGGATGCAGCCGATCCCTGGTCACCGTCACCAGCCCACCCAGGCTGGTCATGCCGAACAGCTTCTGGGCAAAGGCATAGGGCAAGCGGATGCAGCCATGGCTGGCCGGATAGCCCGGATTATGCCCGGCATGCAGCGCAATGCCGTCCCAGGTCAGCCGCTGCATGAAGGGCATGGGCGCATTGCTGTAGAGATTGGATCGGTGCCACTGGTTCTTCTGCAGGATTGGATAGTCGCCGATCGGCGTGCTGTGCCCGGCCATGCCGGTCGACACGCTCGCCATGCCGACCAGCCGGTCCCCGCTATAGACATGGGCCATCTGCCGATCGATGCTGATGACCAGATGGATCGGCCCGTCGAGCGGCCCTTCCTCCAGCCAGCGATAGCCGCCCGGCGCCAGCGCACCAGCCTTGGCCGCCGGCCGCGCGCGCTTGACCGGTGCGGCCGCCTGCACCGGCAGCGATAGCGCGCCGACAAGCAGGAACAGGCTGGAAAGGCCGGAACGGGCGAAGGACATGAATCCCTTCTTAAGCATGCGCCACACCCGCGCCAGCCCTCAAATCATCCCCATCCCGCCCCGAGACGGGACAGCATCGTCAGATCAGCAGCAACTGCGCCACCGGCGAAAAACTGCGCCGGTGCAGCGGCGTCGGCCCATGCTCACGCAGCGCCGCCATATGTTTGGCGCTGCCATAGCCCTTGTTGCTCTCCCACCCATAATGCGGATGCTCGGCGGCCGCCGCGATCATGATCCGGTCGCGCTCTTCCTTGGCCAGGATCGACGCGGCGGCGATCGACAAGCATTTGGCGTCGCCCTCCACCACCGCGGTCGAGGGCCAGCGCCAATTGGGACAACGATTGCCATCGACCAGCACATGGGCGCACTCCTGCGACAGCGCCTCGACCGCACGGGTCATGGCCAGCATCGTCGCCCATAATATGTTGAGTTCGTCGATCTCGGCCACGCTGGCGATGCCCAGCCCCCAGCACAGCGCCCGCGCCTTGATCTCGCCTTCCAGCGCGGCCCGCTTTTTGGCGGTCAGCTTCTTGGAATCATTGAGGCCCTCGGGGCAATCCTCCTGTCGCAGGATGACGGCGGCCGCGACCACCGGCCCCGCCAGCGGCCCACGCCCGGCCTCATCCACCCCGGCGACCAGACCGGGATGATGGATCAGTTCATGCGCAAAATCAGGCATAGGCGTGGAAGCCGAAGGGATTGCCCATCGGGCCATGGCCCGCGCCAAGCCCCGGCGCCAGCGCCAGTGCCTCGCGCACATATTTGCGGCCACGCTCGACCGCCTCGATCAGGTCCAGCCCCTGCCCCAGACCAGTCGCGATCGCGCTCGCCAGGGTGCAGCCGGTGCCATGACTGTGCCGCGTGTCGATCCGCGCATTGCTCCACGCCTTGCGCACGCCCTGCGGCCCGATCAGCCGGTCGGTCAGCATCGGTCCCTCGCCATGGCCACCCTTGGCCAGCACATGGGTGGCGAAACGGATCGCGATTTCCTCGCCGCCCAGCGCCGCCAGTTCGGGGATGTTGGGCGTCACCAGCGTGGCGATCGCCATCAGCCGCTCGAACGCCGCGATCGTCGCATCGTCGGCCAGCAGCGATCCGCTGGTCGCGACCATGACGGGATCGAAGACGATCGGCACATGCGCCAGCAGCGCCAGCCGCTCGGCCACCGCTGCCGCCGTCTGCGCCGAACCGATCATGCCGATCTTGACCGCGTCGACGCCAATGTCGCTAATCACGCTGTCCATCTGCGCCAGCACCATGTCGGTCGGCACCGGGTGGACGCCCTGCACGCCCAGCGTGTTCTGCGCGGTGATCGCGGTGATCGCGGTCAT
>CAACXF010000257.1_pt1 | contig 13329 bp, 14 predicted proteins | sample 2275871 | NCBI WGS metagenome assembly CAACXF01 (sample SAMEA5312481, study PRJEB27640) | indoor metagenome | biome: indoor environment; feature: controlled; material: polymer antistatic dissipative epoxy resin | place: Italy | collected 2014-05-27
CCGATGAAGGCGACCAACTTCACCCAGCCCAAGCACGGCGCCGTCATCCCGATCACCCCGACGGAAGCGGAGCGGCTGAAGAGGTTTTTCCATAAATAAGGGACAGGGGAGGATCGCACCGGATCGGCCCAATGCCGCCGGTGCGATCCACCATCCCTACAGCGTCGCTTCGATCGCGCGCGCGGCCTGGTCGGGATTTTCCGCCTGGCTGATCGGGCGACCGATCACCAGCATCGATGCGCCCCGGTCTAGCGCCTCGCGCGGGGTCACGGCGCGCTTCTGGTCGCCCATGGCGCCGCCCGCCGGGCGTACGCCGGGCACGACGAAATAGCCGTCGGGCCAGATTTTCTTGACCAGCGCGACCTCCTCGCCGGAACAGACGATGCCGTCGAGGCCCGCGTCGCGCGCCAGTTCGGCGAGGCGCGTCACCTGTTCCTCGGCCGCGCCATTGACGCCGATGTCGCTCAAATCGCCATTGTCGAGGCTGGTGAGCACCGTCACCGCCACCACCTTGGTCTTGGTGCCGGCCGCCGCCTTGGCATCCTCCAGCATCGCCCGGCCGCCGGCCGCATGGACCGTCAGCACCGCCGGCTCCAGCCCGTGCAGCGCCTGCACCGCCTTGGCCACCGTATTGGGAATGTCGTGCAGCTTGAGGTCGAGGAAGATCGGCAGGCCGAACTTCATCATCTCATGCACGCCATGATGGCCATGGGCGCAGAAGAACTCCAGCCCCAGCTTCAGCCCGCCGACATGGTTGCGGACCTGCCCGGCCAGATGCTGGGCCTTGGCAAGGTCGGGCGTGTCGATGGCGACATAGATGGGGCTGCTCATGCTGGTCCTGTAGGAATAAGCGGCGTCGGCGTGGCGTCGGCCGGGGTCAATGTGTTGGTCACCGTCGCAGGCGCCACGGGCGTGGCCGGCGCGGCGGAAGCGGTTGCGGCGACCAGCGCACGCTCGGTGCTCTCCAGGCGGCGCTTCATGCGCCAGCGCGTCGCGCGGGCCATGATCCAGAAGGGCATGGCGCCCAGCAGGAATGCGCCGATCAGAAGCACCGGCAATTTGGTTTCCATCACCATGTCGCCCCACAGGCGCACGGTCACGGGGACATAGTTCGCCATGCAGAAGAAGGCGAGGGCGACGGCGATGACGACCCAGAAGGCAGTCCGCAGAAATTGCATCGGCGATCCTCTCGCTGCTGATAGGGCGGTCAGCCTAGGCGATTTTGGCGAAAGGCGAAAGCGCCTGTTCAGATTTCGCGGACGGCGACCATCATCGACAGGCTTTGCGTGGCGCCCGGCGCCAGCATCGCCATGCCCTCGGGCCGGTTTATCGCGTCCGGCATATGGCTGACCGGCTCCAGGCAGAAGAAGTCGCCGGCGGGCGGGCGGAAGACATGCAGCCAGTCCGCACCCTGCGCCGTCAAGGTCAGGCGGATGCCGTCACCGCGATCGACCAGCGCCACATGGTCCCAGCCGCCATGGACATTGTCGATCAGGCTGTCGCCGGTCACGCGCGCGCCCTGCGACCAGTCGCCCAGCGCATCGGCCGACACTTCCCGTTCGGGCAGCATGTCGGGGGAGGAGAGCCAGAGCGTGTCGGCGTGGAAGCGCAGCATCGTGTCGCCGTCCAGCGCGAAATAGGGATGGAAGCCAAGGCCGCACGGCATCGGGCTGTCGCCCAGATTCTGCACCAGCAGCGTGACCTCCAGAGCATCCTCGCTCAGCCGCACATGCTGCTGCGCGCGCCAGGCCCAGGGCCAGCCGGCATCGCCTTGATGCGTCTGTTCCAGCCTGACTTCATGGCCCGACTGCTCCAGCACATGCCAGGGCCGCTGCCAGCCAAAGCCATGGATGCTGTGGAGATGATCGCCGAAATTGAGCGGCAACTGATGGCTTTGCCCGTCCACGCTATAGCGCCCATGGGCGATGCGGTTGGCATAGGGCACCAGCGGGAAGCTGGCCATGTCCAGCGGATCATGGCTGTCCTGCGGCGCGCGGCGCAGCAGGGCCACGCCGTCGCGGTCGAAGGACAGGATCGACCCGCCAATGTCCGGGGCGAGCGCGCAGCTGAGCGCGCCCGCCTTCAGGGTGACGATCTTGCTCAGCCGACCATGTCCTCAAGCTCGCGGCCCTTGGTCTCATGGACCATGGCGCGCACGAAGAAGAAGGAAATGGCGGCGAACAGCGCATAGCCGGTATAGGTCACGACTAGGCCCGGCGACACGGCGAGCGAGGGGAAGCTGACCGAGATGGCCGCATTGGCGATCCACTGGGCAAAGCCGGCGACGGCCAGGCCAGACCCACGGATCTGGTTGGGGAACATCTCGCCCAGCATCACCCACATGATCGGACCCCAGCTCAGGTTGAAGAAGATCACATAGAGGTTCGCCGCGATCAGCGCCATCAGGCCATTATGGCCCGGCAGCACCACGCCGCCATCCGCGCCGGTGACGGCGGTGGAAAAGGCATAGGCGACGATCGCCAGCGTCACCGCCATGCCGGCAGAGCCGATCAGCAGCAGCGGCTTGCGGCCGATCTTGTCGACCAGCATGATCGTGCCCAGGCACGCGCCGATCGACAGCACGCCCGACAGGATGTTGATCTGCAGCGCATTATCCTCGGAAAAGCCGACGGCTTCCCACAGGGTTGCGCCATAATAGAAGACGACGTTGATGCCGACCAACTGCTGGAAGACGGCGAGGCCAATGCCGGCCCACACGATCGGGCGCACCTTGCCGCTGGCCTTGTCGATCAGGTCACTCAGCTTGGGGCGGTGATGATCGGCGGCCAGGCTGGCGCGGATCTCTCCGACCTTGCGATTGGCTTCCTCGGCGCCGAACAGCTTGGTGAGGACCGCGCGGGCGCGTTCGTCCTGGCCGCGTGCGACCAGATAGCGGGGGCTTTCCGGGATCACCAGCAGCGCCAGGAAATAGATGGCGGCCGGGATCGCCTGCAGCCAGAACATCCAGCGCCATGCCGGGAAGTCGAGCCACAGCGGGGCGGTCGAACCGCCGGCATAGCGGGCCAGCACGAAATTGGCGACGAAGGCGCCGGTGAGGCCGGAAATGATCATCACCTGCTGCACGCTCGACAGCCGGCCGCGGATCGAGGCGGGGGTGACTTCGGAGATATAGACCGGCGAGATCACGCTCGCCGCGCCCACGCCCAGGCCGCCGATGATGCGGGCGATGATGAAGATGGCGGAGGAGCCGGCGGCACCGGCCAGCAGCGCACTCACCAGGAACAGGATCGCCGCCAGCATCATCACGCCGCGACGGCCGATGATGTCGGCCATGCGGCCCGCGCCGAACGCACCGATCGACGACCCGACCAGGATCGCGCCGACATTGACGCCGATGCCCAGCTTGCCCAGGTCGAAGGCGGCTTCCAGCCCCTTCTGGGTGCCGTTGATGACGCCCGAATCATAACCGAACATGAAACCGCCGATCGTGGCGACGGCCACGATCGCTGCGATGAAGGCCATATTGACCTTCCCGGCGCTCCCCTCACTCATCTGCTAGTCCTTCCAGCTCTCTATATCTTCTATATCGTGGCGACATGGCCCGGCAGCCCCGCGACGCCGGCGTCGAACGCGAACAGATCGCCTGCCAGGGGCTGTTCTGTCAACGCTGTCACATCCAGTCCCTTGCGCGCCGTCGTGGCATAGGCCGTCATCAGGTCCGGGCCGCCAAAGGCGATCTTGGTGATGTTGGCCACCGGAAAGCTGATGTGGCGCATCAGGCGGCCTGCCGGGTCATAGCGGCGCACCGCCCATCCGCCGAACAGCCCGGTCCACAGGCATCCCTCGGCATCGACCGTCGGGCCATCGGGATAGCCTGCACCGTCCTCGATCCGGGTGAACAAAGTGGGGGCGCCGACAACGCCATCGGCATCGATCGGACATTGCCAGATGGCGCGGCCCAGCGTGTCGGTATGATAGAGGATGCGCCCGTCGGGTGAGAGGGCAGGGCCGTTGGTGATCGACACGGCGGCCAGCCCGCTCTCGATCAGGTCGCCGCGATGTAGCCGATAGAAACGGCCGCTTTCCTCTTCCTCGGCATCGTCCATCGACCCGAACCACAGGGCACCGCCGGGCGCCACCGTGGCGTCGTTCAGCCGGTTGCCCGGCCGATGCGCTTCGGGCGCGTGGAGCAGGGTGAAGGCGCCGCTCCTGGGATCGAAGCGATGCACGCCCGATTGCAGGCCGACCGCGAACAACCCGTCGTCGGTCGGCACGATCCAGCCGACCTGGCCCGGCGTGGTCCAGCTCTTGGACACATCCAGCGCCGGGTCGAAGCGGTGGATCGCATGGCCCTTGATGTCGACGAACCACAAGGCCGCCTCGCGTTCGACCCAGATCGGCCCTTCGCCCAGTATCGCCCCGACCGACAGGACGCTGCGCGGTGCGGCGTCGCTCATCTCAGCGCCAGCCGGCGTCGATGAAATAGTCATGGCCGGTGCAATAGCGCGCATCGTCCGACGACAGGAACATGGCCAGCGCGGCGACGTCGACCGGCAGGATGCGGCCGTCCAGGCACTGGGCCGCGACGATCTCGGCCTCGCCTTCGGGTGTGTACCATTTTTCCTGGCGCAGCGTCTTCACATTGCCCGGAATGATGGTGTTGACGCGGATATTGTCGCGGCCAAGGTCGCGGGCCAGGCTGCGCGTCAGCCCCTCGATCGCCGCCTTGGCGGTCTGGTAGAGGATGAGGTCGGGCAGGGCGAGGTGCCAGCTGATCGAACCGAAGTTCAGGATCACGCCGCCGCCCGCGCGCTTCATCGCCGGGATCGCCGCCTGCGCCGCGAAGAACTGGTGGCGCAGATTGACCGCCATCCGCTCGTCCCAATAGGCCTGGTTCACGTCCTCGATCGCATGGCGATCGTCATTGGCGGCGTTGTTGATCAGGATGTCGATCCCGCCCAGTTCCGCCTCGACCCGTGCCATCATCGCCTGCAGCGCGTCGATGTCGCGCAGGTCGCAGGCGTGGAAGATCGGGGTGAAGGCGCAGCCGCTCAGCCGTGCGGCCAGCGCCTCGCTCTCGGGGATGGCGATGTCGCAGAAGGCGACATGCGCGCCCTGCATCGCATAGGCTTCGACCAGCCCTTCGCCGATGCCGCTGCCGCCGCCGCTGATGAAGACCCGCTTGCCCTTCAGGCTCGGGTAGATGGCGCGGCTCATGCAGTTTCTTTCTGGTCGACGGCCGAGAGCAGACCGCGCCCGGCAAGATTGGTCATCAGCGCGGTCAGGCCAAAGGTCCAGGGCGCGGCGTCCTTCGACGTCACCACCGGGTTGATCAGCTTGCCCAGGCGCGGGGTGGAGATGGCAACGATGTCACCGACCTTGTGCGTAAAGCCGCGGCCTTCCTCGTCACGATCCTGCACGGGCGCGAACAGCGTGCCCAGGAACAGGGCGAAGCCATCGGGATATTGATGTTCCGACAGGGTCTGGCGCACCAGTTCCAGCGGATCGCGGCTGATCTGGTCCATCCGGCTCGTGCCTTCAAGGATATAGCCTTCCGGCCCCTCAATGGTCAGGCCGACTTCGGCGTTGCGCACATCGTCGATGGTGAAGTCGCCGTCGAACAGGCGGACCAGCGGGCCGAGCGAGCAGGACGCATTATTGTCCTTCGCCTTGCCCAGCAGCAGGGCGGAGCGCCCTTCGAAATCGCGCAGGTTGACGTCGTTGCCCAGCGTCGCGCCCACGGCCTGGCCATCGGCATTGACCAGCAGCACGACCTCGGGCTCGGGATTGTTCCAGGTGGAATCGGACCGGATGCCGATTTCCGCCATCGAGCCGACCGTCGCCAGCACCGGCGCCTTGGTGAAGACTTCCGCGTCCGGGCCGATCGCGACCTCCAGATATTGCGACCACAGACCGTCCTCGATCAGCGCGGCCTTGAGGGCTGCGGCTTCCTCGGTGCCCGGCACCACGGCGCGGATCGATCCGCCCACCCGTTCTTCCAGGCGGCCACGGATTTCGGCGGCAGCGCCGGCATCGCCGCGCGCCCGTTCCTCGATCACGCGCTCCAGCGCTGACAGGGCAAAGGTCACGCCACAGGCCTTGACGCATTGCAGGTCGACCGGGCTCAGCAGGGCCGCTTCGATCGCGTCCAGATCGCCGATCTTCTCGCCATCGGTGGCGGCGATAAAGGGCAGCTTCTCGACCAGCTGGGCACTGGTGGGCGCGATCGCGCTCATGTCGTAAACGACGCCCTGCGATACCAGGATCGGGCTCGGGCCCGCGTTCGTCTGGATGCGGCCCAGGAAAAGCCCGGTCCGCCAGTCATGCGGCAGACAGTCAAGCAAGGCGGTATCCCCCGGCATCATCTTCTCCTATGCACCTGGTTGTTGATTGATAGCGCTACCAACATGGAAGGGCGGTGCAAGTCAAGACCCCCTGATGAAAATCGCTCGCAGGGGTGGGGCGTCGGGTCTTTGCCTGTCGTGGCATGGGCGTCGCGGCGTGCGTGTGACGCGGCGAATTTCCGGTCTTGCCGCTATGTCAGCCCTTTTCAGTCCCGCCGGGCTGCGGCATAGAAGGGGGACTATGAAGAAAAACCATGAGAGCGTGCCGGACGCCGGCGCAGAAGCCCTCCAGCCAGAGGATAATGCCCCTGATCTCGCCGATGCGGCGCGCAAGTCCGCCGGAAAGGCCGTGTGGATGGGCACCGCCGTGGGCATCGGCTCGGCCGCGATCGTCGCTGCCCTGCTCTATACCAAGAAGCGTCGCTGAACCCGTCGGGGCCTCTTCCCGGCCCCGCGGCCATCCGCCATCAAAAAAAAGGAGGCGGCATGTTCTGTGACATGCCGCCCCGGTGCGACCCGCTTGGGGTTCTGTATTTTCCCTGCCTTCGTGACGGGAAGGGAAATATTTATGCGCCCGCGCTGCCGCTCAGATAGCTGATCAGTTCGGGCTTGCTGACAGATATGCTCTTGTCGGCATCGGCAGTGGTGAAGGCGCCGCTGGCCCAGGCGGTGACTTCGGCCGGCGGCAGCGTCTTGCCGGTGGCCTTCATCTCCTGATCCTTGAGGGCCACCATCCAGCGCGAAAACTCGCCCTGATCCAGCTGTCCGTCCTTGTTCGTGTCATAGGCCGGGAATTCCGACTCGACGATCGCGGCGACCGAATTGGCCGGGTTTGCCGGCTGCGCAGCCTGCGGTTCGGCGGGGCTTGCGGGCGCTGCCGGCTGTGCGGCCTGCGCTGCCGGATCGGCCGGCGCAGCCTGCTGCGCCAATGCGGGCGCTGCGACCAGCATGGCGCTCGTCAGAAGCAAGGTGCGGATCATGGCGACATCCTTTATATCATTGAAACGCGCAGGGCCTGCATTGGGCGCCTGCTTTGGCTTCATGCCTTAATTGCCATCACATAATACATGAAGACTAGGAAAAGTTCCTGAACATCGGTTCATCTACGCATTTGGACTTATGAAATGCTTCGGTTCGACTGTCTTTGCTTGGATAATTGCGGCCGGATGAGGCGCGCGCGGGGCAGGGGAGCCTCCTCAATTGCCCCAAAGGGCGCGGGCTGCTAGGCGGCGCGGCAATATCCACCCTCCAGCCGCAGGATTCGCCCATGGTCCCCCGCTATTCCCGTCCCGCAATGACCGCCCTCTGGGAGCCGGAAGCCCGCTTCAAGATCTGGTTCGAGATCGAGGCGCACGCGACCGAGAAGCTGGGCGAACTGGGCGTCGTCCCGCCGTCGGCTGCCAAGGCGCTGTGGGACTGGTGGGCCACCAATCCCGCGATCGACGTACCCGCGATCGACGCGATCGAGGCCGTCACCAAGCATGACGTCATCGCCTTCCTGACCTGGGTTGCCGAACAGGTGGGCGACGAAGCCCGCTTCATGCACCAGGGCATGACCAGCTCCGACGTGCTCGACACCTGCCTTGCCGTGCAGCTCACCCGCGCCGCCGACCTGCTGATCGAGGATCTCGACAAGCTGCTCGACGTCATCAAGCGCCGCGCCTTCGAGCATAAGCTGACCCCGACCATCGGCCGCAGCCACGGCATCCATGCCGAACCGGTCACCTTCGGCCTCAAGATGGCGGAAGCCTATGCCGAGTTCAGCCGCTGCAAGACCCGCCTGATCGCGGCCCGCGAGGAAGTCGCCACCTGCGCCATCTCGGGCGCGGTCGGCACCTTCGCCAATATCGACCCGCGCGTCGAGGAACATGTCGCGCAAAAGCTCGGCCTCGCGATCGAGCCGGTCTCGACCCAGGTGATCCCGCGCGATCGCCACGCCATGTTCTTCGCGACCCTGGGCGTCATCGCCTCCTCGATCGAGCGCCTCGCCGTCGAGGTCCGCCACCTGCAGCGCACCGAAGTGCTGGAGGCCGAGGAATATTTCTCGCCCGGCCAGAAGGGCTCGTCGGCCATGCCGCACAAGCGCAACCCGGTCCTCACCGAAAACCTCACCGGCCTCGCCCGCATGGTGCGCAGCTATGCGCTGCCCGCCATGGAAAATGTGGCGCTCTGGCATGAGCGCGACATCTCGCACTCCTCGGTCGAGCGCTATATCGGCCCCGACGCCACCATCACCCTCGACTTCGCGCTCGGCCGCCTGACCGGCGTGATCGACAAGCTGCTCGTCTATCCCGAGCGGATGATGAAGAATCTCGACAAGATGGGTGGCCTCGTCCACTCGCAGCGCGTGCTGCTGGCCCTGACGCAAGCCGGCGTCAGCCGCGAAGACAGCTATCGCTACGTCCAGCGCAACGCGATGAAGGTCTGGGAATCCGACGGCCAGCTCTCGCTGCTCGAACTGCTCAAGGCCGACGAAGACGTCGCCAAGGCATTGAGCGCCCAGGAAATCGAGGACAAGTTCAACCTCGACTATCATTTCCGCCAGGTCGACACCATCTTCGCCCGCGTCTTCGGCGAAGCCTGACCCCGCGCGCGGCCGGCACCGCGCGACAGTAAAGAAAAGGGCGCCCGACCACCCGGTCCGGCGTCCTTTTTCGTCCCTGCGAGCATGGCGAAGTCATGACGATAACGGGTTTTGACCGCTGACGACCAAGCGGTGACCTCACCATCGTCGTCATCCCGGACTTGATCCGGGATCCCCATCCGTCGTAGCGCAGAATGGCTCCTGACTTTCGTCAGGATGACGCTAACGGGGATCGGCGGGTTGATACATTCTTCCGCCCCCATCCCGACCATTGCATGGGCGCCGAAACAGCCCCCGCCGCGCAGTCGATCTCAGGCGGCCAGGCGCAGGAAGAGCACCGGTTCGGTCGAGCGCAGCAGGATCGGCTTGCCTTCCGACGCGCGGAAGATTTCGCCGTCCAGGATCACGCTGCTCTGTGCGCCCTCGATGCGGATCGTGTCGCCCTGTTCCAGATGGATGCCCTGCATCTGCTGCTTGCCCATCCGGCGGAAGACGCTGGCCCACACCAGGCGCAACAGCGCCGAGACGCTCTGGTCGACCGCCATCAGCTTCATGTTGCCACGGCGGCTGTCACCCGGATCGACGCCCAGCAGCAGCCGCTCCAGCGTGGTCACGATCAGGACCGAAAAACGCCCCGCCAATTGCCCCTCACGCATCAGCGAGATGCTGACCGGGTGGCTGGATTGTGGCAGGAATCGGGCACGAATACCGAAAACCAGCGACGCCAGCACGGCGAGCGCGGTCAGGAAATGGCTGAATCCGTTGGACAGGCCGAGCGGATAGATCTTGTCCCGGCAATAGAGGATATAGTCGGCCAGGCCCGCACCGCCCAGGAACATGCCCAGCACCGGACGGGTCGTCTGCCCGTCGGTCAGCGCGATCAGTTCGCGCTGCACGACATGGTCGCCCAGCCCCGACTTGGCGATCTCGACGATCCGCTCCAGCGCCTTGATCGGGTCGCCATGGATGCCCAGGTCCAGCGCGATCAGGTTGGTCTTGCCATTGGGCAGCACCGCGATCGGCGGCACCCGACCGCAGAAATGCTCGCCCTGATAGAGTTCGGTCAGCGCCGCCTGCACCGTCCCGTCGCCGCCATTGATGACGATGACGGCCGGATCGACCCGCGCAATCGTCTGCAGCGCGCGGCCGATCTGGTCGACATGCTCGACTTCATAATGGAAGATGTCCGGGTTGTTGGCACAAAAACTGCGCACGCGCGGCAAGGTCTGCCGGTTGCCCGTGGACTTGGGATTGGACAGGAGCGCGACGCGAACCATGACGACCTTACATATATTTGAGGTTGATGGTGATCCGGGTCACGCCCGGTCCAGCATAGAAGGCGGCCTTGTCGACCGACGGCTTGCCCAGATTGAAGATGTTGATCGACGGATTGTTCGAAAAACCGCCGCCATCCCGCGAAATGTCCGTCTTGCCATTGCCGTCCCGGTCGTGCCGCACGGCGATGCCATATTTGCCCGGCTCCGGGATCGGCATGCAGAATCGCATGCCGCCTTCGGACGGGCGGACCACGGTGTCGATCCGGTTCAGCCATTCGCCCTTGGTCAGCCAGCTCGCCTTGGTGGCGTGATAGGACTGCATGCGCACGCGGCCGGTCGCCTCGGCAAAGCCGCGCACATCGACCAGCACCGCCGGCCCCTTGGCCGACGCGGCGCAACGGGACAGATCGTTCGTGATTTCCTGACCATGGGCCAAGGCAGGCGTTGCGGCCAACAGAACCGCCACCGGCATCAGACCCATTGCAACTTTCAACATGACCATCAGACTCCTGGAAGCTATAGCCGCCCGATGTGATCGGACGGGGAGCCCCTGTTCGCCCCGCGACTCTTTTATTAGCTGACTCGCATATGGGCGGGGTTTGCGGCCAAAACATGGTGATGGGACGACGACATAGAGAAATGCTGACTGCCATCGACCGATATCTCGCCCGCCTGATCGCGCTGCCATTGCTTGGCACGCTGGTGATCGCCGCGATGCTGCTGGTGCTCGACAAGATGTTGAGCCTGTTCGATTTTGTCGCGGCCGAAGGCGGCCCCGTCAGCGTCGTGTGGCGCATGCTCGCCAACATGCTGCCCGAATATCTCTCGCTCGGCATTCCGATCGGGCTGATGCTCGGCATCCTGCTCGCCTTCCGCAAGCTCGCCACCTCGTCCGAACTCGACGTGATGCGCGCCGTCGGCCTCTCCTATGGCCGACTGCTGCGCGTCCCCTACATGTTCGCCTTCGCCCTCGCCCTGCTCAACCTCGGCATTGTCGGCTGGGTCCAGCCCTTGTCCCGCCACGCCTATGAGGCATTGCGCTTCGAACTGCGCTCGGGCGCGCTGGGCGCGTCGATCAAGGTCGGCGAGTTCACCAGCCTGGGCAAGCGCATGACCCTGCGGATCGAACGCAGCCTGGACGAAGGACGCAACCTGCGCGGCATCTTCGTCCGCGCCGTCGGCAAGGATGGCCAGTCGGTCGCGGTCACGGCCGCCCAGGGCGCCTTCCTCGCCACCGACGATCCCGACACCATCATTTTCCGCCTGCGCGACGGCGTGCTGGTGAACGATGCGCCCAAGTACAAGACGCCGCGCATCCTCTCCTTCTCCAGCCACGATCTGCCGATCGACCTGCCGCAGATCGAGAATTTCCGCGGCCGCGACGTCGACCGGGAAAAGACCCTGCCCGAACTCTTCTCGATGGGGCGTGATCCCGCCACGCCGACCAAGCTGCGCAACGAGGTCCGCTCCAACTTCCATTTCCGCATGGTCGAAGTGGTGATGATGATGCTGCTGCCGATGGCCGCGCTCGCCTTCGCGATCCCGCCCAAGCGCTCGACCTCGGCGCTCGGCGTGTTCCTCTCGATCGTCTTCATCGTCACCTATCACAAGATCAACCAATATGGCGAAAGCATCGGCTCGCTGGGCAAGATCGACCCGATCATCGCGCTATGGGGGCCGTTCCTGCTGGCATCCGGGCTGATCTTCTGGATGTATCATGTCATCGCCCACCGCCCCGGCGGACAGCCGATCGCGGCGCTGGAATATGCCTTCGCCAAGCTCGGCAAGCAGATCGGCCGCCTGCTGCGCTTCGTGACGCGGCGTGGCGAGCCGGCGCAAGGAGCAGCCTGACCCCATGCAGTTCGATTTCTTCCCCTCGCGCCAGGTCAGCTGGTACATGGTGCGGCTGTTCCTGACCCGCACGCTCGCCGTGCTGGCGATGCTGGTGGTCGTGCTCCAGATGCTCGACCTGCTCGGCAATTCGGGCGACATCCTCGCCTATCCGGGCAATGGCGATGCACAGCTCTGGCATTATGTCGGCCTGCGCGCGCCCCAGATCGTAGCCCGCTTCCTGCCCTTCTCGGTGCTGCTCGGCACCCTCATCATGCTGGCGACGCTCAACCAGAATAGCGAGATCATCGCGATGAAGGCGGCGGGCCTCTCCGCTCAGCAGATCCTCGCCCCGCTGATCGCCGCCGCGCTCGGCGTCTCGGTCCTCAGCTACGCCTTCAACGAACGGATCGTCGCCCGCTCGACCGCGATGCTCAGCGCCTGGCAGGCGGTCGACTTCGGCCCGGTGCCGGCGGACAGCGGCATCAAGACCAACCCCTGGGTGCGCGATGGCAACAACCTCGTCACCGCAGCGATCGTCGCGGGCCATGGCCAGGACGTGCAGCTGCGCAAGGTCGAGATCTTCAACCGCATCAACAACAGCCTCACCACCATCATCACCGCGCCCAAGGGCCATTATGACGCCGCCAGCAAGAGCTGGGTGCTGGAAGGCGCGCGCCAGTTCGACGTCGCCCGCGGCACGCTCCAGAATGTCGGCACCGTCCGCTTCGGCAGCGATATCCGTCCCGACCAGTTCACCTTGGCCAAGGTCGATCCCGACGCCCTGACCTTCAGCGAGTTGCAGGCGGCGATCGGCGACCTGCACGATGCCGGGCGACCGACCGCCGAACTGGAAGGCAGCCTGTGGCACAAGCTGTCCGGGCCGCTCTCGGCCGTGCTGATGCCGATCCTGGGCTCCGTCGCCGCCTTCGGCCTCGCCCGCTCGGGCCAGCTCTTCCTACGCGCGGTGATGGGCATGGCACTGGGCTTCGCCTATTTCGTCGCCGACAATTTCTCGCTCGCCATGGGCAATCTGGGCGCCTACCCCCCGATCCTCGCCGCCTGGGCGCCCTTCCTCCTCTTCCTGCTGCTCGGCGAGACAGTGCTGTTCAGAACCGAGGAATAGCGAGTCCTTGGCTGATCGACGAATAGGGATAGTCAGGAAACTGTTCCTTATCCCGTCACCCCAGCGACGGCTGGCATATGGACTCACGTTTGAAGTGCAACATGTGATTGGCATTGAGAGAATGCCTCGGCGGGCGTTTTGAAGTCGAGGCATTTCCTTGGCGTGTGGTTATATTGGTGAGCAGCAGCGAGAATGCTTGCCTGATCG
>CAACXF010000460.1_pt1 | contig 13141 bp, 13 predicted proteins | sample 2275871 | NCBI WGS metagenome assembly CAACXF01 (sample SAMEA5312481, study PRJEB27640) | indoor metagenome | biome: indoor environment; feature: controlled; material: polymer antistatic dissipative epoxy resin | place: Italy | collected 2014-05-27
TCGATCATGGCGGTCAATCCGGGCATCGCCCCCGCCAACGCGAAACGCTGGCGCTATTTCGGCTATAAGGGCGGCAGCGAACCCGGCGTCATTGCCATGAACTTCCTGGTGCAGGCGCAGGACGGCCAATATTACGCGGTCAGCGGCGCCTGGAACGATCCGATCGCCCGCGTCGACGAAGGCCGCTTCGTCATGCTGATGACGCGCGCGCTCAACCTGCTGGCCGACTGATCCCCCGGTTCGGCGCCTGTCCTACACGCCGCCGATCCTCTATACATGCTCAATGGGACATGAATGGCGCACGCAACAATCCATCACCAGTTAGACATTTAATGTCGAAATGTGCGGGAAATATGCGAAGTTAAGCGGACGAAATCCTATTTTCCCGGCCGCGCCGGATCAGGCCGTAAGCGCCTCGACCAGCGCCTTGACCTTCTTCTGGCGCCATTGCGGCAACGGCGCGATCAGCCAGTAGCTGAGCATCGTCGGCTGGGCATCGCCCACCTTGCGCACCCGTCCATTCTCGACATCCGCCTGTGCCAGTAGCAGCGGCACGCTCGCCCGGCCAAAGCCGTTCGCCGCCGCCTCGATCGCCAGCCCCGCATCCGCCACCCGGATCGCGGCGGGCAGGTCGCCCGAGGGGCAGCCCGGCCACTCGATCCGCTGTTCCGGTCCGCCCGCCGCCGCTTCCACGGTGACGAAGGCGGTTTCGCCGATCTTGATGCCCTCATGCTCGCCCGCACCATCGGTCAGGCGCAGCGCCAGGTCCAGATTGGCCTCGGTAAAGTCCAGCGCCTCGTCGGCGGCAACCAGCGAGAAAGTCAGGCCAGGCTGGCTCGCAGCATAAGCGGCCAGGCGCGGCTGCAGCCATTTGGCGGTAATGTCGCGCGGTGCCGCGATCGTCAGCGACGAACTGGACTGGCCTGCCTGCATCGCCCGCACCGCTTCCTCGAACTCCAGGAAACCGGCGCGCAGCGCTTCCAGCCCCGCCTCGGTCTCGGGCGTCAGTTCCAGCCCCTTGGGCGTGCGGCGAAACAGCACCACGCCCAGCATATCCTCCAGCGCGCGGATCTGCTGACCGACCGCCGCCGGCGTCACCGCCAGTTCGTCGGCGGCGCGGGTGAAGGACAGGTGACGCGCCGCGGCATCCAGCACGCGCAGGCCGTTGAGCGGCAAATGGGTCCGCTTCATTCGGCCACCGCCGGCGCGATCAGCGCGAAATGGGGAATGGTCACCTCAAACGTCTCGCCATCGGACCCGATCATCGTATAGGCGCCGCGCATCGACCCCGTCGCCGTGTTGAGCGGGCAGCCCGACACATAGTCATAGCTTTTGCCCGGTTGCACCACCGGCTGTTCCCCGATCACGCCTTCACCCTCCAATTCCTGCTGAATGCCCCGCCCATCGGTGATGATCCAGTGGCGGCTCAGCAGTTGCACCGGCTGTTCGCCCTGATTTTCGATCCGGATATGATAGGCCCAGAACCAGCGCCCCCGGTCCGGCTCCGACTGTTCGGGCAGGAAAGTCACGGCGACATGGACGATGATGTCCCGCGTCGTCGCGTGCAGGGGGAACAATGCGTTCATATCTCCCGCATGCGCCTCCCTGCCCGGTTCCGTCAACGCCCTATCGTCTTGAGCGCCTGGTCGAAGTCCGCGATCACATCGTCCGGATCTTCCAGGCCGACGTTCAGCCGCAGCATATCCTCGGTGATGCCGACTTCCAGTCGCGCCTCTTCGGCCATGCCGAAATGGGTGGTCGATGCCGGATGGGTCATCAGCGAGCGCGAATCGCCGATATTGTTGCTGATGTCGACCAGTTCCAGCGCGTTGAGCAGGCCATGCGCCTCGGCCCGGCCACCACCGGTGTAGATGGAAAAGATCGGCCCGGCCGCGTCCATCTGCCGCATCGCCAGCGCATGCTGGGGATGGCTCTCCAGCCCCGGATAATTGACCTTGGGCAGGCGGGTTTCCAGGAACTGGGCAACCTTGAGCGCATTCTCGCTCTGGCGGCGGATGCGCAGGTCCAGCGTCTCCAGCCCCTTCAGCACCACCCAGGCGTTGAACGCGCTGAGCGTCGGGCCGGTGTTGCGGTGGAAGGGCAGCAGCACATTGTCGATCCAGTCGCGGCTGCCGCAGATGGCGCCGGCCAGCACGCGGCCCTGCCCGTCCATCATCTTGGTCGCGCTATAGGCGACGACATCGGCGCCGAACTCCATCGGCCGCTGCAGCGCGGGCGAGGCGAAAGCGTTGTCGACGACGGTGGTGATGCCGCGTGCCCTGGCGATCGCGCAGACGGCAGCGATGTCGACCACGTCCATGGTCGGGTTGGCCGGCGTCTCGAAGAAGAAGACCTTGGTATTGGGCTGTACCGCCGCTTCCCAGGCGGCAACGTCGCTGCCGTCGATCGTCGTCGTCGCGATGCCGAACTTGGGCAGCAGCGTGTCGACCAGCCAGCGGCAGGAGCCAAAGGCTGCCTTGGCCGCGACGACATGGTCGCCGGCCGACAGCTGGCACAGCAGGGCAGCGGTCATCGCCGCCATGCCGGTCGCGGTCGCGCGGCAGGCTTCGGCGCCTTCCAGCAGGGCGATGCGCTGCTCCAGCATCTCGACAGTCGGGTTCTGCAGCCGGCTATAGGTCATGCCCTGCTGTTCACCGGCGAAGCGCGCGGCTGCATCCTCGGCCCGGTCGTAGCAATAGCCGCTGGACAGGAACAGGGCTTCGGACGTCTCGCCATATTCGGTGCGTGCGGTGCCGCCCCGGATGGCCAGCGTCGCCGGCTTCCAGTTCTTGGTGATCTCAGGGTTCTGCCCGCTCTTCCGCTTCATATCGCCTTCCGCATATCCGTCGTGACGCGCGGCGTTTCGCCGCCCAATATCTGTGCCATCTGGCTCATGTCGCCATTACCGCCCGAGAGGATAACCGCAACCTTCTTGCCGCGCATCTGCTCCTTTTCCTGGATCAGCGCGGCCAGCGCCACCGCACCGGCGCCCTCGGCGAGATTATGGGTGTCCTGCCAGTAGATGCGGATGGCGTCCGCCACCTCGTCATCGGTGACGCCGACGAAGCGGTCGGCCCGCGGCCCAAAATAGTCGAGCGCGGCCTGAACCGGGGTGCAGACGGCGACGCCATCGGCAAAGGTATAGGCGGTCGGGCTGGTCAGCAATTGCCCTGCCTCGAACGAGCGCTTGGCGGCATCGACATGGGCGGACACAACGCCGACGACCTTGGTCTTTAGGCCCAGCGCATCCCTTGCCGCAATCGTGGCGCACAGGCCCGATCCGCAACCGACGGGAACATAGACGGTGTCGAGATCCGGCACCGCATCGAACAGTTCCAGCCCATAGCTGGCGACGCCGCGCACCAGTTGCGCATGATAGGCCGGGACCATGAACAGCCCCTGCTCGGCGGCCAGGCGAACCGCCTCCGCCTTGGCGCTGTCGAAATCATGGCCATGTTCGATCAGGGTCGCGCCGAATGCCCGCATCGCGGCATTCTTCTCCAGCGCATTGCCATGGGGAACGACGATCGTCGCCTGAAGACCGGCGGCGCGGGCCGCGCGCACCTGCGCCTGGCCATGATTGCCGCGGGTCGCGGTGATGATGCCCGTCACCTCGGGATGGGTGCGGCGCAGCCAGTCGATATAGGTGATGGCACCGCGCACCTTGAAGGCGCCGGTCGGCGTGTGGTTCTCATGCTTGACCCAGGTCTCGACGCCGATCCGCCCGGCCAGCAACGGCCAGGCATATTGCGGGGTCGGCGGCACCTGGTCGTGGACCATGGCGGCGGCGGCACGAAGGCTGGGCAGGGAAAAGTCGTCCATGCCGCTGCCTAGCTGGCGCGTGGAAGAGCCGACAGGACCGATATGCGCGAATTGGCCCCCTAGAGCCTGATCGTTTGAGGCGGAAGCGCCTTGCGCTTCCACCGATAGCGTGAATCAGGCTCTATTCTTGGATGCTAGACCTTGATTCACGCTTCAGGCAGATTCAGCCTGAAGCGATCAAGGTCTAGGCGGCCCTGCGCACCCTACCCTCGATCAGCGGATGCAGATGCGCCTCTTCCCACTCCATATGGTCATAGAGGGAATCCTGCAGCGCCAGCGTCGCCCGCTTGTAATTGCCCCAGTCGGCGGCGATCTGGGCCGGGGTCCATTGCTTGATATGGTCGCTGTAGCGCAGGAACAGGGCCACCATGGTACGGCCATGCTGATGCACGACCGGCTCGGCCTCCATCGCCAGCGGCCCCTGGCGCAAGCCTCGCGCCAACATGTCCTCACGCCCCATATGGTCGCGGAACAGCTGAGCGAAGCGAATGCGCCAGCGGGTCAGAAGTGCCATGTCGCGAACGTCATCGTCCATCATGCTGGCAAAATCCCGCATCATGCCCCGCAGGACATGATGGTCTTCAATCAGTTCAGTCGGCATTTGCGTCCCCATTCCCCGCTCATATCGACCGGAAACGAAGAAACTTTACGTTCGCGTCACGCAAATGCGACGAACCGAAGTCGGATCAAAGCGCAGCGAGGACCGCGTCGCCCATCTCCACCGTGTTCATCGTGCCACCCAGATCCGGCGAGCGGGCACCGTCGGACAGCGCCTTGGCCACCGCCGCCTCGATCCGGTCGGCCGGCTCGGGCAGGTTCAGCGAGTAACGCAGCATCATCGCCGCCGACAGGATGGTCGCCAGCGGATTGGCCTTGCCCTGGCCGGCAATGTCGGGCGCGGACCCGTGGATCGGTTCATAGAGGCCCTGACCGCTGCCGTTGAGCGTCGCCGACGCCAGCATGCCGATCGAGCCGACGCACATGCTCGCCTGATCCGACAGGATATCGCCGAACATGTTGCCGGTGACGATGACGTCGAACTGGCCGGGATTGCGGACCAACTGCATCGCGGCATTATCGACATACATGTGGGTCAGGGCGACGTCGGGATATTCGGCCGACACCTCGATCACCACGTCGCGCCACAGCTGGCTGGTTTCCAGCACATTGGCCTTGTCGACCGAGCAGAGCTTGCCGCGACGGGCGCGCGCCGCCTGGAAGCCGGCATGGGCGATGCGGCGCACTTCGGCTTCGTTATAGGACATGATGTCATAGCCTTCGCGCAGGCCATCGGCGGTGGTGCGCATGCCCTTCTCGCCGAAATAGACGTCGCCATTGGTCTCGCGCACGATCAGCAGGTCGATCGATCCGGCCACTTCGGGCTTCAGCGCGCTTTCATGCGCCAGTTCGGGGAAGACCTTGGCCGGACGAAGATTGGAGAAGAGGCCCAGTTCCTTGCGCAAGCCCAGGATCGCCTGTTCCGGACGCAGATGGCGTTCCAGCGAGTCGCAGTCGGGATCACCGACCGCGCCGAACAGGATGGCGTCGGCGCGCTTGGCGATGTCCAGCGTCTCGGGCGGCAGCGGATGGCCGACCGCCTTGTAGGCCGAACCACCGACCAGTCCCTCTTCATAGGTGAGGCCGTCGATCGCCAGCGCATCAAGTACGCGCTTCGCCTGCGCGACGATCTCGGGGCCGATACCATCTCCAGGGAACAGGGCGATCAACATGGGAAACCTCTTTCTAAATCTCTGCCGCCACGGTTCCGCGAAAGAAAATGGCCGCCGCTGCCCGACGGGCGAACGGAGAATGCGGAAACGGCGCGCCCGCCCTTGCAAAAACTGCGCGCGTTACGCAACCGCTCTTTTCAGCCGATCGACCAGTCTTTCGCGCGCGGCCAGCACATCGGCCCGCCTTTCGGTCAGCACGGACCGTTCCAGGAAGAAGCCTGTCAGCCGCAATCCATCCATGATCTGCGGCCAGTCTCCCGCCCCGCCCTGCAACAGGAAAGGCGGCAGCGGCAGCAGGCGCGCCTCATAGCCCTCCGCCCCGGCCCGGCTGACCGCCGCCGCGCTGCGCGGGCTGACAAAGGCCAGGTCGTCGGCGGTGCCGGTCGCGGCGCAGCGGCTCAGATCAAGGCCAAACCCCAGTTCCGCCAGCAACAGCAATTCGTAGCGAACCAAAGCCGCCGCCCAGCCCCGTGCCGCCGGCGCTGCCTCGACCGCGCCAAGCACGCCATCGAGCGCTTCGTAGAGCGTCGGATAGGGCGTTCCCTCCGGCAAAGCGGCCGCCGTCAGCGCGCAGGCCCAGTCGATCGCTGCCGCCGGCAATGGCTCGCCCAGCAAAGGCGCGCGGCTATGCTCCAATTCGACGGTCAGGCTCGCGAGCTGATCTTCGGTACGGGCGCGGAACTCGGCCTTCACCGCATTGCCCGGCAGCAGCACCGGGCGCAGCGCCCGCGACCGCCCGCCGCGCACATAGCCCGCGACCAGCCCATGATCGGGGGTCAGCAGCCGCGCGACCGCGCCATGTTCGCCATGGGCACGCAGCGCGCAGACGATGCCGGATGTGATGAGGACGGGCATGGCGCCTTCCTATCGACGATCCGGCATTCGTGCCAAATCTAATGTTGCGGCTGCGCCCCGCCACGGGTGCGCCACAGCGACAGGCCGATGCCTGCACCCAACACCCCGGCCGTCACCAGCAGGGAAAAGGCCGGCGGGATCTTCTCCAACCCCAGCGCATCGGCCAGGAAGATCTTGGCGCCGATGAAGATCAGCACCACCGACAGCGCATATTTGAGATAATGGAAGCGGTGGACCGCCGCCGCCAGCGCGAAATAGAGCGCGCGCAGCCCCAGGATCGCAAAGATGTTGGAGGTATAGACCAGATAGGGATCGGTGGTGATGGCGAAGATCGCCGGCACGGAATCCACCGCGAAGATGACATCGGCAATCTCGATCATCACCAGCGCCAGGAACAGCGGCGTCGCATGGAGCAGCGGCTTGCCGCCCGGCTCGGCCGGCTGGCGCACGAAGAAATGATCGCCCTCCACCCGGTCGGTCACGCGCATGTGGCGGCGCAGGAAACCGAGCAGCCGGTTCCCCTCCATCGTCTGCTCCTTGCCCACCGTCCACAACATGCGGATGCCGGTGAAGATCAGGATCGCCGCGAAGAAATAGAGCGCCCAGGAGACATTCTGGACCAGCGCCGCGCCCAGTCCGATCATGATCGCGCGCAGGACGATGACGCCGATGATGCCCCAGAACAGCACCTCATGCTGGTAGCGGCGCGGCACATGGAAGAAGGAGAAGATCATCGCGATGACGAAGACATTGTCGAGCGCCAGCGATTTTTCGACGACGAAACCGGTCAGATAGGCGACCGCCGCCTCCTGCCCCATCTGCCAGGCGATCCAACCGCCAAAGGCAAGGCCGATGGCGATGTAGAAACCCGCCAACTTCACGCTCTCCCGCACGCCGATCTCGCGCTGCTTGCGATGCAGCACGCCCAGATCCAGCGCCAGCAGCGCGATGATGATCGTCAGGAAGAGCGCCCACATCCAGATGGGCTTGTCGAGAAAGTCGGTCGTCAGGAAATCCATGATAGGTCCGTGCTGCGAATATGCAGGTCAAGCGGACGGCATGGCTCCCGGTTCCCTCAGCGGGAATATGTCGGAAAGCGGCAATCGAACAGCAATGATCAGTGGCCCGGCCAGGTCAGGCTGCACCGGGCCACTGATGATCAGCCCGGCATCATCGTGCCGGTGTCGATGAAGCGCTGGTGCCAGGCGAAGGCCTCGGCCGGCAGCATCGGCGACTGCAGGCCATAGCTGCCCTGCATCGCCCGCCTGAAATAATCCCTCAGCATCGGGCGATAATCGGGATGGGCGCAATTGTTGATGATCAGTTCGGCCCGCTGGCGCGGCGCCAGCCCGCGCAGGTCGGCCAGCCCCTGTTCGGTGACGATCACCTGCACATCCTGGTTGATATGGTCGACATGGCTGGCATGCGGCACGATCGCCGAAATCTTGCCCTGCTTGGCGGTCGAAGGCGTCATGAAGATCGACAGATAGGCGTTGCGGGCAAAATCGCCCGATCCGCCGATGCCGTTCTGGATACGCGATCCCATAACGTGGGTGGAGTTCACATTGCCATAAATGTCCGCCTCGATCAGGCCGTTCATGGCAATGCAGCCCAGGCGGCGAACCAGTTCGGGATGGTTGCTGATTTCCTGCGGACGCAGGATCATCTTGTTGCGGAAGCGGGCCATGTCGGCATTGAGCCGCGCCGCCGCCTCGGGACTGAGCGAGAAGGCGGTGGCGCTCGCCATGCGCAGCTTGCCGGATTCCAGCAGGTCGAGCATGCCGTCCTGAATGACCTCCGTATAGGAGACCATATTGTCGAACGGCGCGTCGATCAGGCCGGTCAGCACGGCATTGGCGATATTGCCGACGCCCGACTGGAGCGGCAGCAGCGACGCCGGGATGCGGCCCATCTTCACTTCATGGCCGAGGAATTCGAGCAGATGGCCGGCAATCGCCCGCGCACTGTCATCGGGCGGGGTGAAGGGCGCGTTACGATCAGGCGAGTCGGTTTCGACCACCGCCAGCACCTTGGCGGGATCGACGCGGAAATAGGGTTCGCCGATGCGATCGTCCGCGCGGGTCAGCGGGATCGGCACGCGGCTCGGCGGCAACGCCGTGCCGTAATAAATGTCGTGCATCCCTTCGAGCGCGGCATTCTGCCAGCTATTGACCTCCAGGATGATGCCCTTGGCACGATCGAGCCAGGTCTTGTTGTTGCCGACCGAAGCGGACGGGATCAGCAGGCCGTCGGGCGTGATGCCGGTCACTTCGACCACGGCGACATCCAGTTCGCCCAAAAAGCCCTGCCATGCCATCGGCGCGACCTGGCTCAGATGCATGTCGAAATATTGCATCTCGCCGCGGTTGATCCGCTCGCGGGCGATCGGATCGCTGTTATAGGGAAGACGAAATTCGACGCCGTCGGCCTTGGCGAGCGCACCGTCCAGTTCCGGCCCGGTCGATGCGCCGGTCCACACCTTCACCCGGAACGGATCGCCGGCCGAATGGGCGGCGGTGATTCGGTCGGCGAGCGCCAGAGGGACGGCCTTGGGATAGCCCGAACCGGTGAAGCCGCTCATGCCCACGGTCATGCCGTCGGCAATCAGGGCAGCTGCGTCCTGCGCGCTGCGTCTTTTTGCCGCAAACCCTGCATGACCGATACGATCCGATGCCATCCTCTCGTCTCCATTAAATGTCTGACTGGCGTCCCTGCGCCGGCGCTTAGGTCTGGCTTTTCCGTTCTCCGCACAATAGGGATTCCCGGCACAATATCTGTGCAGGACATGTTCAAATGAGCGACCTGCTTCTTTCGATCCGCACCTTCATACGGCTCTGCGAAAAGCCCAGTTTCACGCGCGTCGCTGCCGAGATGCATGCGAGCCATACCACCATAGCGCGACGGCTCGATCAGGTGGAAGCCCATTTTGGTACCGTGCTGTTTCATCGCACCACGCGCCGGCTGGTCCCGACGCCCGAAGCCGACCAGTTGCTGGTCCATGCCCGCACGCTGGTCGACGCGCTGGAAGTGGCCGAACAGGAATTGCGCCCGGTCCAGGGCGATGTCAGCGGCACGGTGCGGATCGGCGTCACCACCGCGCTGGGCCTCTATTATCTGGGCCTGCTGAGCCTGCTGAGCGATCAGCATCCCGGCCTGCGGATCGACATGGCGATGACCGACTGGCAACGCGACCTAGTCCAGGACCGGCTCGACCTGGCGCTGCGCGTCGGCCCGGTCGGGGACGATATGCTGGTCGTGCATCGGCTGGGCGCCCTGCCCCGCATGCTGGTCGCCCATCCCGACTATGTTGCGCGCCATGGCCTGCCCGCCAGCGCGGACGATCTGCCGAGCCATCGCTGCATCGCCTATGGCTATGGCGACCTGCCGGCCAAATGGACCGTGGACGGCTGCGACCAGTTGATCAGCGGCCCGTTCCGCAGCGACAATAGCGAGGCGGTGCATCGCGCCGCGCTCGCCGGCCTCGGCATCGCGATGCTGCCCGCCGTGCGGGTGGCAGACGATCTGGAAGCGGGGCGCCTCATGCGCGTCCTCCCCGCCAGCCAGATCGACCCGATCGACATATTGGCGGTGCATCCCGCGCTGAAGCGCCTGCCCGCCCGCGCCAGGCTGGTGCTCGATTTCCTCAAGGCGAATTTCCCCGGCGACCCGCCCCAGCGCTAAGCGGCGCGCAGTTCCTCCAGCACGTTACGCACCGTTTCCTGCAATTCCTGCGAACGGCTGGACAAGGCGGTGGCCGCCGCGTCGGTTTCGCCCATGGCCGATTGCGCCTCCGCCAGGGCCAGGCTCAGCGCTTCGGCCTGGGACGCCGCTTCGGCGATATGGCGGGCCATCTACTCGGTCGCGGCCGCGATCTCGCCGGTGGCGCGTATCTGCTCCGCCACATCATCGACGATGCCGGCAGTCGACCGGTCGATCGTGTCGGCCGATTGGGTCGCGACATCGATCGCGCCCGACACGCTGTCGGCCGCGCGGCGAATATCCTGCAGATAGATGTCGATCTGGCGGGTCGCCTCGGCCGTCTGCGCGGCGAGGCTCTTCATTTCCGATGCCACGACGGCGAAGCCGCGCACTTCGCTGCCGCTCCGTGCCGCTTCGATCCCGGCATTGAGCGACAGGGTCCGGCTCTGCGCCGCGATCTGCGAAATCAGCGCGACAATCGAACTGGCGGAATCGACCGTCGCCGACAGCATGTCGACCTCCGGCGTCAGCGCACGGGTCGCCATCGCGCCGCGCAGCGCATTGTCGCGGGTGTGGCTGGCGCTGCCGCCCACGCCATTGATCGAAATGGCCAGCTTTTCCGTGTCCTGCGCCACCGCGCGGACATCGCCATCGGCGCGGGCATGGGCCTTGCGCAATTCGGCCGAGCGCTGGGTCGTGCAATCGAGCAGGTCGAACAGCCATTGCTTGCTGGCCGACAATTGCCCCGCCAGTTGGCCGAGGTCGCCGACCACCGCGCCCAGCCGAGCCTCCAGCGCATCGGCCACCAGCCGACGCCGCTCGCTTGCCTCTTCGGCCCGCCGCGCCGCTTCCTCGATCGCGCGCTGCCGCGTCGCAATCATCTGCGCGCGTTCCAGTTCGGCCAACGCGACCTCGGCCCGCTCCTTCGCCGCATCGGCTTCCTTTCGCAGACCCTCGCTCCGCTGCCGCTCCTCGGTCTGCAGGCGAATAGTCTGGGTCAGCAGCGACACGATCCACCACAGCATCAGGGTCTGGATCACCACGATCAGCGCATGCACCAGCACGCGTGGCAGATCGCCCTCGCTGGCGAACACCCAGGCGGGATAGCTATAGTTTAGGATCAGATGGTGAAGCGCCGTCACGCCGGCCGCGACCAGCAACGCCCGCCGGTCAAGCAGCACGGTCTGCGCCGCCAGCGCCGCGAAAAAGCCCATATGCATGTCCATCTGCCAGTCATGGCCGCGCAGCAGGAAGACATAGAGCGCCGGGATCGCCACCGATGTCATCGCCAACGTCATGCGCGCCGACGCCGAAATATCGCGCCGCCGCACCATGATGGTGGGCAACAACGCCAGCAATGCCGCAGCCAGCGCGCCGACTTCCGCGTCAGGTGCCTTCAGCCACCATCCGATCAATATCAATGCTGGCACATTCAGCCAGAACAGCCACATCAGCATGCGCGCGCCGGCCAGGCGGATGCTTTCCATCGGGCGTTCGACGTTCATGCCCGCCCTCCCCTGCCGGCACAGAGAAAATCGGGCGCCGCCAGCAGCAATACGCCGCGCGCCAGCATCGGCCAGGCCAGGCGATCACGGTCGCCCCGCACCACCAATGCCCCCTCGATCTGCCCCTTGCCGACCGGGATCGCGCCGACTGCAATCAACCCCGCCGCCAATCCATGGCCACTGGCCGTCGTCAGGGGAATAGCGAGCATGTCGCCACGCGCCGGCGGCGCCAGAACGCCCGCCGCCATCAGAAAAGCGACCGTCGCCAATTGCGCAGCCGCAAGCCCCCACCTGTTCCCCACTTTTGTCTCCCCCGCCTATCGGCCGGAGAAACATCGCCAGCAATTGTTAACGCGACACTTATGAGCCAGCAAAAATCATTGCGTTATCGTCACATTTTTCAGCCATGGAAATAATCATAGACCTGCTGCGCCACCGCCTTCGACACGCCGGGTGCCCGTTGCAGATCCTCCAGCGCCGCATCGCGTACCGCCCGCGCCGTGCCAAAATGCATCAGAAGCGCCTTTTTCCGGGCCGGGCCGATGCCGGGCACCTCGTCCAGCGACGACACGGTGATCGCCTTGCTCCGCTTCGCCCGATGCGCGCCGATGGCAAAGCGATGCGCTTCATCGCGCAGGCGCTGCATGTAGAAAAGCAGCGGATGATTGATCGGGAAACTTACCTCCCGCCCATCCATCAGATGGAATACCTCGCGCCCGTCGCGGCCATGATGTGGCCCCTTGGCAATGCCGATCATGCAGACATCCTCGATGCCCATATCCTCCAGCATCGCCCGCGCCGCCGACAATTGTCCCTTGCCGCCGTCGATCAGCACAAGGTCCGGCCATTCGCCGCCGTCGCGATCGGGGTCTTCGCGCGCCGCCCGGCCGAAGCGCCGCTCGAACATCTCGCGCATCATCGCGAAATCGTCGTTCGAGATGTCCGGGTTCTTCATGTTGAACTTGCGATAGGCGTTCTTGCGGAAGCCCTCCGGCCCGGCGACCACCATTGCCCCCAGCGCATGGGCGCCCTGGATATGGCTGTTGTCGTAAATCTCGATCCGGTCGGGCACGCCGTCCAGCCCGAAAGCCTCGACCATCTCGTCCAATATCTTGGCCTGCGTCGTGGTCTCGGCCAGGCGACGATCCAGCGCCTCCACCGCGTTGCGCTGCGCCTGTTTGATAAGCCGCGTGCGCTCGCCACGCTGGGGCACCTCGATCCGCACCTTGCTGCCCAGCCTTTCGCTCAGCGCCAGCGCCATCAACTCGCACTCGGCCGGCTCACGGTCGGTCAGGATCAGCTTGGGCGGCGGCACTTCCTCGTAAAATTGCGCCATGAAGCTTTCCAGCACCTCTTCGGTCGCCACATCATTGGTGTGGACCGGGAAGAAGCTGCGATGCCCCCAATTCTGGCCGCCGCGGATGAAGAAGGCCTGGATGCACATCGATCCGCCCTTCTCCGCCAATGCGAAGATGTCGGCGTCGCCCAGCCCCTCGGCGTTGATCGCCTGCGATCCCTGGATGAAGGTCA
>CAACXF010000159.1_pt1 | contig 12550 bp, 10 predicted proteins | sample 2275871 | NCBI WGS metagenome assembly CAACXF01 (sample SAMEA5312481, study PRJEB27640) | indoor metagenome | biome: indoor environment; feature: controlled; material: polymer antistatic dissipative epoxy resin | place: Italy | collected 2014-05-27
ACGGTGACGCCGGGTCTGCGTCCTGATCCTGATACGGTGACGCCGGGTCTGCGTCCTGATCCTGATACGGTGACGCCGGGCTTGCGGCCTGATCCGGATACGGTGACGCCGGGTCTGCGGCCCGATCCGGATACGGTGACGCCGGGCCTGCGTCCTGATCCGGACACGGTGACGCCGGGTCTGCGGCCTGATCCTGATACGGTGACGCCGGGTCTGCGTCCTGATCCTGATACGGTGACGCCGGGCTTGCGGCCTGATCCGGATACGGTGACACCGGGCTTGCGGCCTGACCCGGATACGGTGACACCGGGGCTTCGGCCTGATCCTGATACGGTGACGCCGGGTCTGCGTCCTGTCCTGATACGGTGACGCCGGGCTTGCGGCCTGATCCGGATACGGTGACGCCGGGTCTGCGGCCTGACCCGGATACGGTGACGCCGGGTCTGCGGCCCGATCCTGATACGGTGACGCCGGGCCTGCGTCCTGATCCGGACACGGTGACGCCGGGTCTGCGGCCTGATCCGGACACGGTGACGCCTGGTCTGCGGCCCGATCCGGACACCGTGACGCCGGGCTTGCGGCCCGATCCTGACACGGTGACGCCGGGGCTGCGTCCTGACCCGGACACGGTGACGCCGGGGCTTCGGCCTGACCCGGACACGGTGACGCCAGGACTGCGGCCTGACCCAGATGTAGGCGGGCCGACGGTGCGGCCGATACAGCGGCCGCGCCCCGAGACGTTGCCGCCGATCGCGCCGACCGGTGTCGCGCCGGGCCGTGACGAGCGGCGCCCGATGCTGATGACTGCCGATGAGGTCTGCCGGGCCGGGCGTGAAGGCCGGCTGCGGGGCGATCCGCAACTGGTCGACAAGGCCTGCCGGATTGCAGCCAATGCCCGCCGGCGCTGGACCGCCTGGGGGGAATGGAGCTATTCGACGCTGAAGGATGACCGTTCCGGCGCCCGGACCAGGGGCAGCGCGAACCAGTATAATATTGGCCTGGATCGCTGGATCGACAAGCGCACCGTCGCTGGCCTGGCCATCCAGTTCGGCAATTCGGATTATAAATCCTTCAATGGCGGCATGCGCCAGCAGGCCGATTCCATCACGGTGAAGCCCTATATGGTGCATCGGATGGCAGATTCGGACGTGGTGCTGGATGCCAGCATCGGCTTCAATTTCGGCGAATATGAACAGCATGTGCTGATGCTGTCGGGCAAGCATGACAGCTTCACCCTGTCGGGCACGATCGGGATGAGCGCGCAGCGCCCGATCGGCAGCTTCCTGCTGCGGCCCCGCCTGTCGTGGAGCTATGCCAGCATCTGGCACGACAATTATGTCCTGCAGGGGCAGGTGGGCAATATCGACCTGCGCGTGCTGCAGGGCGATGCGCGCTATGATTATGGCGCGGTGGCGACGTCGCTGGAGATCAGCCGGCCATTCCGATCGGATGACATGGTCATCACCCCCTATGTCGAGGGTGGCGTCGATTTTGCCTATCTGCGCCCCAATGGCGGCCGTGTCCTGGGGCCGGACCTGCGCCTGATCGCGACCACGCCGGCGACCGGATCGGTCCGGTTCGGCACGCGCATCCAGTTGCGCGGCAATGTCGCGCTGATCGGATCGGGCGAATATTACGGGATCGGATCGGGCGGCCTGTCGAGCTGGCAGTGGCGGGGGAATCTGTCCTTCCGCTTCTAGTGCGGCGGGACGGGGCCTCGGGCTGCGGGCGATGGGAGCGGACATGGCGGTCGCGCCGCTGATGGCGCGTATCGGCGCAAAAACACTGGTCAAGCCTGTTCGGGTGCGGCACAGGCGAGGGGCATGAGCCTGCCCGATCCTTCCACCTTCATTGCCGAGGGCGCTTCCGCCGCGGTCTATCGGCTGGACGGGGGGCGGGTGCTCAAACTATTCCATGAGGGCGTCGACGCCGGGATCATCGCCCGCGAACATGCGACGGCGCAGGCGATCCAGGCGACCGGCCTGCCGGTGCCGCGCGTGTTCGGGCGCGCGGAGGCTGGCGGGCGGCAGGGCATCATCTATAGCGAGATAGAGGGGCCGAACCTGCTCCATCATATCGTCCGCCATCCCCATCGGATCGGCTGGGCGATGGGCGCGATGGCGGCGTTGCAGCGGGCCATTCATGCGCATGACCTGCCCGAACTGCGCAGCCGCAAGGCGATATTGGCCGAGGATATCGAGATGGCGCCGATCGGCGATCGGCTGCGCGCGGCGGCCATCGACCGGCTGGACCAGTTGATCGAGGGCGACCGGCTGTCCCATGGCGACCTGCATCCGGCCAATCTGATCGTCAGCGGCGACGGGCTGGCGGTGATCGACTGGTCCAAGGCTGCGCGATCGGCCCCGGCGGCCGATGTGGTGCGCAGCGAGATGTTGATGCGCTTCGGGCCGGGGCAGTCGGCCGGGCGGCTGGAGGGCAAGCTGCGCGATGCGACGACGGCCTATTATGTCGGGCGCTATCGCAAGCTGGCGGGGATGGAGCCGGATGCGCTCAATGCCTGGCGGGGACTGGTGGGGCTGGCCTGGCTGCGGCACCGTCTGCCCGGCCGGGATGCCGCCTTTGCTGCCTATCTGGCGGACGCGTTGGCGCGCGCCGGATTGCCGCCGCTGGAAGGCTGATGTCGTTGGTGGATGGCGGTGGGCGGTTCGTCCGCGTCCGATGCCGCCCGGCGGATGCTGTGCCCCGGTTATCGAAGCGGCGTGCGCAGCGCTGGTCCTGTCGCTATTCTGACATGGAAACAGGCCAGAGAGCAGCGCGTTAAGCGACGGTTCACGGCCGATGGTGCCGTGTTGACGGTAACAGTTGAGACAAGATCTGGAGTGCCCGACAGCATCCGGATACGCCCCCGGCATTCCCTTGCGCCGGGGGCGTTTTCATGTCCGCTTTCCTTGAATCTCCGTAATTTCCCCTAGGGAATGTGCTGTCGTTTCGTGGACGAATGGCATTGGTCCGGTCGTTCGTCCTCGCCTGTCCGCGCTTGGTCGATGGATCGGTCGTTGGCCGATGCCGAGGGTTGCCGGTCGAAGCGGACGAGCGGCGAGAGGGCCGGGCGCGTACACAGGATGGGCGAACGGGATATGGCGCAACGCCCCCACAAGACCCCCGCCGAACCGTTCGCATCCGGCATGTCGATGCCCCCTGACGACGCAGGCCGGATGCCATGACAGTTTTGAGGAGACACGCCATGTTCGCCACCGCCAAGATCATCACTGCCCTGAGTGCCGCCGCCGCCCTGCTGGCCGGTTCCGGCATCGCTTCGGCCGAGGAGTTCACGTCCAACGGCCGCACCACCGAGGTCCGCTTCGGTGACCTGGACCTCACGCGCCACGCCGACCAGCAGGAACTGCGCACCCGCATCTCCCGTGCGGCCAGCCGGGTCTGCTTTAGCACCGACATCAACACCATGAGCGCGTGCCGCGCGGCGGCGATCGCCCAGGTCGAGGCGCCGATCGCGACCGCCATCGCCCGCGCCCAGACCAACGAACGCTATGCCGATGCCAAGGATGCCCGGCCGGTGGTCGGCAACTGACCATCCGCATCCCGCCAAGGGAGGGAGAGGGCCTGGCGCGAGCCGGGCCTTTTCGCGTTGGGATAACCGACGCGTCCGCCCCGGTCATTCTCGGTATTTCCCCCGATGGCGGACCTCCGGATTTGCGACGATCAGAAGGGACAGGTTCAAGGGGAAATTGGTCATGCGCGCGCGTCTTCCCGGCACTTCGCCCGTCATCATGGCAATGCTGATGGCCGGGGGGCTATATGCGCCGGACGCCTGGGCGCAGAGCACGGAATCGCTCTACGAACCGATCGGCCATCATAGCGGCGGCGACGTGCATGCGGTGGACGAGACGCCGAGCTATGTCGTCCCCGATTTCGCGCCGGCCAAGGCCGCCGACCCGAACAAGGAACTGCCCTTCTTCAAGATCCGCCTGGGCCTGTCGCTGATCGGCGACTGGACCGATTTCAGCCAGGACGCGGTCAATGAAAGCCAGATCGGCCTGCAGGAGAATGAGTTTCAGGTGCGATCGGCGCGGCTCAGCCTGATCGGATCGGTCGGTGGCGACTATCGGGTGAGCTATCAGGTCAGCGGCGAATATAAGGGGTTCGACACCAACCCCGAGCAGAAATGGAAGCTGACCGACGCGTCGCTGACCTTTCCGCTGGGCAGTCGCACCAAGATGACGCTGGGCAAGACCAAGGAGACATTCTCGTACGAAATGGTCGGGGATTCGGCGAACCTGCCGCATAGCGAGCGCGTGCTGACGCCCTTTTTCACGTCGCGCAATTTCGGCGTCCGCTTCGTCCAGGTGCTGGGCGCGAACAAGGCGGCGACCTTTTCGGCGGGCGCCTACAAGGATAGCTGGGATTTCGGCAGCTCGACCGATCGTGGCTGGGACTATTCGGCGCGCATGACCGGGCTGATCTGGGACCGGCCGGATCATAATGAATTCCTGCATGTCGGCGTGGCCTATCGCCATGCGGCGGCGGACGGCACGATCCGCTACAGCGGCCGGGCGGAAACCAATGTCGGCGACGTCGCGATCGACACCGGGAAATTCGCGGCGCAGAGCAGCGACGGCTTTGCCGGCGAGGCGCTGCTGAATGTCGGGCCGGTGTCGTTCTTGGGCGAATATATATTGAACCGGACCAATTCGCGCGAATTTCGCGATCCGGTCTTCCATGGCTGGTATGTCACCGGCAGCTGGATATTGACCGGCGAAACCCGGCCCTATGACCGCAATGTCGGCTATGCCCGGCGCGTCATACCCAAGGGCCGCTGGGGCGCGCCGGAACTGGTGGCGCGCTATTCGGAAATGGACCTGGACGATAATGGCATCGAGGGCGGCCGTTTCAAGAAGACGATGCTGGGCCTTAACTGGTGGGCGACGACGCGCTGGAAATTCGGTGCGACCTGGGGCCACACCTGGCTCGACCGGTTCGGCGAGCGCGGCGAGAGCGACACGGTGCTGACCCGCATCCAGTGGATCTACTGAGCGGGTAGCGGGCGCCTGTTTTGGAAAATGCGCGGAAGGGCGCATTTTCAGTTCGGCACCGGCCCGCACATTCCTAAAAGGATTTTCAGCGTCCAGTCATGGCCCTTGCATTGGCGAGATAGGTGCGGCCGATGCGGATCTCGTTGCCGTCGGCGAGCGCGGCGAACCAGACGCCGCTGCCGTCGTGGCGCAGCCGCGCGATATGCGGGCGGCGGACGATGTGCGAGCGATGCAGGCGGACGAACGCCTGCGGATCGAGCCGTTCCTCCAGCGAACTGATGGTCTGGTGCAGCAGATAGGAGTGGGCGCCGACATGGAGGCGCATATAGTCGCGTTCCGCCTCGATCCGGTCGATCTGGTCGGCGGCGATGCGGACCAGTTCGGAGCGGTGCGGCACCCAGAATTCCTCGGCCCATTCGGGCGCGAGTTCGGCCGGGGCGAGGGGGGCACCATCCTCGCCATCGCGGCTGCGCAGCGCCTGTTCGACGCGGTCGACCGCGCGGGTCAGGCGATCATGGGCGACGGGCTTGAGCAGATAATCGACCGCGGCGAGATCGAACGCCTCGACCGCGAAGCTTTCGAAGGCGGTGACGAAGATGATCGCCGGGCGGATGCCCATCTGACTGATCGCGCGGGCGACGCCGATGCCGTCGAGCAGCGGCATGGCGATGTCGAGCAGCAGCAGGTCGGGCTTGAGCCCTTCGACCAGGCGCAGCGCCGCCTCGCCATCATTGGCGGTGCCGACCAGCGCGATGCGCGGTTCGCGCGCGCACAGCATCTGCAATCGCTCGACCGCGAGCGGTTCATCATCGACGATCATGGTGCGGATGGACATGGGCGTCAGCACCCCCGGCGGTTGAGCGGAAGGAAGAGATTGACGGCAAAGCCGCCATCGGCCTGCGGACCATAGTCGATCCGGCCCTGATCGCCAAAGCGGGCGGACAGGCGGTCGCGCACATTGGCGAGGCCGATGCCGCTGCCGCCATCGCCGGGGCTGGGCGGCTTGTCGCCATTGTCGGTGACGGTGAGATGCAGCAGGCCATGCTCCTCGCGCGCGCGGATGGTGATGGCGACCGGGCTGGAAGTGCGCGAGACGCCATATTTGATCGCATTTTCGACCAAGGGCTGGAGGATGAGGCCCGGCACGCAGGCGGTCAGCAGGTCGGCGGGAATGTCGATCCGGGTGGCCAGCCGGTCGGGGAAGCGCACCGCCTCGATATCCAGATAGAGTTTCTGGAGATGGACTTCCTCTTCCAGTTGCACGTCATCGAGCGGATCGCCGGTGAGGCTGGTGCGGTAGAAATTGGAGAGCGACATGATCATCTGTTCGGCCTCGTCGCGCCGGTCCTTCATCACCAGGGAGGAAAGCGAGTTCAGCGTGTTGAACAGGAAATGCGGGTTCACCTGATAACGCAGCGAGCGCAGTTCGGCCTGTTGCGCGGCGCGTTCGAGGCGCGCGGCGCGGCGTTCGGTGCGATGCGCTTCGCTGGCATAGGAGAGGGCGAGATAGAGGCCGGCCCAGGCGGCGAGGAAGAAATAGCGGCTGAGCGCATCTTCCAGGATCGCGGTCAGGGCATAGCCCTGTTGGGTATATTTCTCATGATCCGCATCGGGGAACATGCTGACCGGGTCATAGATGTTGAAGACATAGAAATTGGCCGCCGCCATGGCGAGCGCGAAGGGGGCGGCGAGCGAGAAGGCGGCCACCACCCGGATCATCAGCGGCTTGCCATCGAACCGGCGCAACACCAGGTACAGCACCCAGGTGACGATGATGCCGATCAATGTCACCACCGCGCGGCGGGCCGCCATCTCGATTTGGGAATCGAAGCCGACCACCGCCGCGCGCAGGCTGATCAGCACGGCATAGAAGAACCAGAAGCCGATGATGGAATAAAGGGCGACGGCAGGCGCCACGCCGCGTGGCCCGTCTTCGGTGGGAAGTGTCATGGAGGATATCTACGCCAGCTTGCCGGCGCTGTCGCCCCCTGCGCGCGATGCTGGTCGAAGCGGCTTGGCGGTTGGTCGAAGCGGCGGCGTGGGGCACTGGCGGGGAACCGGCGCTGGCTCCTGTCGGTTGATCCGGCAGGAGAAAAGGAGACGCGCAGATGAGCGATACGAAGCGCGAGAGCGAGAAGAAGCTGGACGAGGCGCTGGAAGACAGCATGGACGCGTCGGACCCGCCCGCGACCAGCCGGCCCGACGATGACGGCGAACCGGTGCCGTCTTCGGGATTTCCCGAAAAGCCCCGGCCCGAAAAGCCTGATCGCTGACCGATAGCGGACCGCGAAAATCCATGTTATTCCAGTCGGGCAAGCGCGGCCCCGACCGCCATCAGGCGGCAGGCCGGCTTCCCGCGCGAGAGGAGCAGACGACGATGCCGACTTCCACCACCCCCGCGATCGAACGCATTGCCCGCGTGCTGGCCGGGCGCCAGCTCAGCCTGAATGGCGGCGGCCAGGATCCCCATGCGGCGGGCGCGGTGGATGCGGCCTGGCCCGACCATGTCGACGATGCCTATGCGATATTGCACACGCTGCGCGAACCCGATGCCGACATGGCGCGGGCCGGCGACGTGGCGGTGTGGCGCAGCATGATCGGCGCGGTGCTGGAGCGGCGCCCGGCCTGAGCGGGGGCGCCCCGGAGGCGAAATATTAACCCGGTCGTGGCAGGGAGCGCGCAGGAGACTGCGCCATGTACCACATCGAATTTCGCCATGATCTGAACCTGCTGGACATCAAATGGTCCAAGCTGTTCACCGCGGAGGAAGTCGCGGCCTATGCCCGCGAGTGCAAGGCCCGCTTCCTGGCCGAGGGGTTCAAGCCGGGCTATCTGCTGCGCATGGACATGAGCGCCAGCAGCGCCCAGCCGCAGGAGGCGGTCGCGTCCTTCCGCGCGAATCTGGGCGATTTCCCCAAGGCCCGGCGGATCGCCATCATCACCGGCAGCGCGATCACCCGGTTGCAGGTGAAGCGCGAAATGACGCAGCCCTATCTGCGGATATTCGATGATGCGACGGCGGGACTGGCCTGGTTGCTGGAAGCCGAAGCGGTTGAAGCGGAGGCATAATCCTCCGTCCGTCGCATTTCACAAAAATATCATGTTGCACTGCAAAACGAAATCTGGTCCCTTGTGACAATCGGTGGGACAGGTGCCCGTTAAGCCTTTGCTAACCATGTGAGGCGCATGTTCTGCTGATCGACTTCAAGTCGGAGGGCATGAGCAATGGGCACGAGTGCAAGACCGGCGGACGGGGCCATTACCCTGGCGGAATTGCGGGAATTCGCCAGTTTCCCGTCGGCCACGCAAAGATATATTCGCAGATCGCTGGACATCGGGCTGCATCGCCGCGACGCGATGAAGCTATGGTCGCGCGACATGGTCGAGGAAGCCAGCATCCGCGCCCAGGCGCGCATCTATGGCCGGCTGGACGAGATCAAGGCGCATGTTCCCGACGATAGCGGGCTGGACCAGGTGGAGCCGTTCATGGCGCCGCTGGTGACGGTGTCCGCCTTTGACCTGGGGCAGGACCGGCTGGCGAGCTTCTCGGCCTATCGCTTCCTCTATGAGCGGTTGTTGGGGGCGGGGGCGCGGCCCTGGCTGCCGGGCGCCTTCTGTGCGGCGGCGAGCCTGCCGCATCTTCACCCCGAAAAGCGCCGGCTGCTGTTGCAGTCGATCAGCGAGGCGGCCGCCACGGCGGTCGGCTGGTCCAACCGTGAGCCGACCTTCTACCCCGAATGGGTCGAGAAGGTGGACCTGTCCAAGGCCAACTGATCCGGCCTGATCCTGCCGGCGCCTTCGGGGAGGGCGCGGGCGGGATGGCGGCTTGGCTGCTGGTCAGGCGGCGTGCGGCCTGTCCTTCCTCCGCCTTCTTCATGGCGCCGCGGGCGCATGAACCGCGCGACGCTCGACCGTCCTCCATCATCTCTTGCTCTCGAAAAACAAGAAAATCACAGCCTTCACCGGGTGAGATTTGGGTGGGAAGCAGACAGGTCTTTATCCCGTCATGCCAGCGAAGGCTGGCATCTCTCTGCTCTTCTCAGAGCCCAGAAGGAAGTGAGATCCCAGCCTTCGCTGGGATGAAGGAGTTGGGTGGCTTCCCGCCATCCCTCTCCCGCCTGCGGGAGGGGGAACAGGTCTGGAATTGATCGTTCTAAGCCATCCTCCCCTGCAAGGGGAGTTCAAGGGAGACACGTGTCTCCCTTGAACTGGCCGAAGGCCAGACGGAGGGGTATCCCCTCTCGATAGGACGACACCCCTCCACTACTTCGTGGTCTCCCTCCCTTTGCAGGGGAGGAGTTTACAGCCGCAAGTGGTCTTCTGTAGACCCCAAGGCTGGCGCTCAGGGCAGAAAACGGCCGGCGCGGTTTTCTCGTTTTTCGACAGGCTCGAAACGAACGGAGGTGGGAGCGTGCGGCTTGAGGGCGTCAGTCCACCGGGCCGTGGAACTCCGCTTCGACAATGCCCAGGTGCCAGCCGGGCGGCACCGCGTCGGCGCCGGTGTCGCCGGCCTGGCGGGCGCTGGCGAGTTCCACCACCTTGCCGAAGGCGTCCTTGTCCTGCACCGGGCCGGTCTGGCGGATGCGTAATGTCTGGCCGGTCGTGGCGGGGAAGCGCAGCGTGGTGTAGCCGAGCTGCCGTTCGGTCTCGCCGCGCCAGACGCTCTTGCCGTCGATCGTCAGTTCGAGCGGATAGGCGCGCGAGCGCCAGCCGACCAGTTTCAGGTCGATTTCGCTGAGGCGCACCGGCGTGGCGAAGCGATATTCGATCCAGCCATTGTCCGGCTTGCCGTCGCTCGCCCAGCGGGTGAGTTCATTGTCGTCGACGGTGGCGCCGGCATCGGCCTGTCTTGACCCGGCGCGGATATCCTGCGCGACGAAAGTCGTGCGGTGCGGGGTGAAGCTGGGGGTGGTGGGCGTTGGCCCGCGCACCAGGCTGCCGGGCTGGAAGGCGTCGGCGAAATCGGTGGACAGGCCGCCCTTGGTGGCGGCGGGCAGCTTGGTCTGGATCGACAGGCTGGCCGTTTCCAGGCCCGGCGCGGTCGCGGTGAGTGACACCGTGCCCGCCTTCGTCCCCGCGCGGATCAGGACGCGGTTGACGCCGCCCTCCAGCGGCAGGTCGGGCGAGAGGATATAATTATCCTCCTCGCGCGCGGTGCCGGCATAGGAGGTGGTGCCGTCGGCACCATGCGCCTTGGTCACCACCGCTTCGCCCTCCGTCTGGCCGGCGCGGACCTTGCCGTGGCTGTCGCCCTGGGCAATGCCGCCGCGCCAGAGCGCCGGCCCCTTGAGGGTGAAATGGACCTTGCTGGCATCGACCGGCACGCGGTGCCCCTGGGCATCGACCGCCTCGACATCGACCAGTGCGATGTCGGCGCCGTCCATGACGAAGCCGCGCGGCGAGACATGGGGGGTGAGTTTCAGCGCGACCGCCGGGCCGGTGGTCGAGAGGCTGAACTCCGAGGTCTTGCCATCGGCGTGGGTGGCGACGGCGCGCAGCATGCCGGGGGCAAAGGCGATAGCCTTCCAGCTGAAGAGGAAGCTATCGCTGCGCTGGCCCTTGCCGAGCGAGCGGCCGTTGAGGAACAGCTCGACGCTATTCCCATTGGACACGACGCTCATGTCCTTGACCGTGCCGGGGGCGTAGTTCCAGTGGCCGATAATGTGGGTGGCGGGGGTGACGCTGTCGACCCAGTCGTCCCACATCACCTGATGCGCGAAAAAGCCCTGTTTGGGGATGCGCACGGCGTCGACTTCGCCCGAGCGGCGGTAATTATTGTCGCCGCGAAAATGGGTGTTGCTGTCCGACCAGATGATGTTGACCCCGCCCGAGCTGACGCGGGTGCCGGTGCCCGGCCGCATGACATAATAGTCGTTCCAGCGCTTCACATCCTCGATGGCGTGACTGTCCTGGTTGCGATTATAGGCGGGCGCATCCTTGTGGAAGGGCGGGGTGAAATTGTCCTGATAGGCGCGGGCGGCTTCGTCGCGGCTATATTCCATCGACCACATCGGATGCTTCGCGCTCTTGTTGATATACATCATCTCGCCGCCATATTCGGCGATGCGGCTGTCCAGCATCTCGCGCGATCCGATGGCGCGGCCGCCATGGGGATCGTACAGGTCGCGGATCGCCTTCATCTCCGCCATATGCGCTTCGCTGATATTCTCGTTCCCGCTCTCGTAGAAGAGGATCGAGGGATTGTTGCGATTATAGATGATCGCGTCGCGCATCACTTCCTTGCGCTGGTCCCAGCGGCGGCCGGTCACGTCGCTTTCGGCGTCGCCCGCCGGCATCGCCTGCATCAGCCCGACGCGATCGGCGGATTCGATATCCTGCTTGGACGGGGTGACGTGCATCCAGCGGACCAGATTGCCGCCGCTCTCCACCATCAGCGCGTTGGAAAAGTCGCTGATCCAGGGCGGGATGGAGGTGCCGACGGCGGGCCATTCGTTGGAGGTACGCTGGGCATAGCCATGGACCATGATGGTGCGGCCGTTGAGGTCGATCTTGCCATCGCCGAAGCGGGTCTGGCGGAAGCCGGTCCTGGTGTCGACGCTGTCGATGACCTTGCCCTTGTCCATTAGGCTGGTCGTGACGGTGTAGAGATAGCCATAGCCCCAGCTCCAATAATGGAGGTCGGCGACCGGTGCGGCGGCGGCGAGGGTGGCGGTCTGGCCGGGCGCAATCGAGGCGGCGGCGCTGTCGAAGCGGGCAATGCGGCGGCCGGCGGGATCGCGCACTTCGACGCGGAGCGACAAGGCGCGGGCGGCGGCGCTGTCGTTGCGGACCTGGCTTTTGGCATGGATGGTCGCGCGGCGGCCGGCGATGTCGAAACCGTCGGCCCAGATATATTGGCCGGTGGTGCCGAGCGACGAATAGAGCGGCAGCGTCTGATAGACTGGCCCGGTCAGGTGGAGCCGGACATTCTTGGTAATGCCGCCATAATTGACGTTGAAATTGTCATTGTTCCACTGGAAGCCGCTGCCGGTGGCGCGTTCCTTATATTTCCAGTCATTGTCGACGCGCACGGCGATGACATTGTCGCCGGGACGGAGCGCGGCACTGATGTCGGCGCCAAAGGCCATCACGCCATGTTCGGAGAGGGCAACCGAGCGGCCATTGACCCAGATTTCGGCGGCCTGGCGCACGCCTTCAAATTCCAGGAAGGCCCTGCCGCGTGTCGCATCGGCGGGGAGGCTGATATGCTTGCGATACCAGATGATGCCGGTGGACAGCGCCTTGATGTCGCGGGCGAAGGCCTGGGTCTCGTTGAAGGCGTTGGGCAGGGTGACGCTCTGCCATCCCTTGTCGTCAAAGCCGGGCTGCTGTGCGCCGGCCTGATCGCCGGTGGTCATCAGCCAGCCGGGATTGAGATTATAGGTCTGGCGCGGCGAGGCGGTGACGGTGGAGGCGTCATGGGCGGCGGCGGGGAGCGCGGGCAGGAGCGGCGCCAGCGCCAGCAGGGCCAGGCCGCCCCGCAACTGACGCACCCGCGCGCCGACAGCCGATTTCCGCTTCATGCCCTTGCCCTCTCC
>CAACXF010000490.1_pt1 | contig 12388 bp, 11 predicted proteins | sample 2275871 | NCBI WGS metagenome assembly CAACXF01 (sample SAMEA5312481, study PRJEB27640) | indoor metagenome | biome: indoor environment; feature: controlled; material: polymer antistatic dissipative epoxy resin | place: Italy | collected 2014-05-27
ACGGCCCAGAGCCGGCGCGTCTGCGGCTCAACTGCAAGGGCTGTCGGATTGCGGATGCCCGAGGCATAGGTGCGATGCATGCCGGACTGGCGATCAACCTCCCAGATGACGGCGCGATCTTCCTCCACCGCCATGCCGCGTTCGCCGACATTGCTGTTGGAGCCGATACCGACATAGAGTTTCGATCCGTCCGGGCCAGCTGCCAGCGACTTGGTCCAGTGATGATTGATGCGCGAGGGCAATCTGGTCACCTCAACGCCCGGTATGGTGATGCGCGTTTCGCCCTCGCGATAGGGAAAGCGCAGCAGCGCGTCCTGTGTCGCGACATAGAGCTGGCCCTCGACCAGGGCGAGGCCATAGGGTGCATTCAATCCGGTGATGAGCGTACTGCGCAATTCGGCGCGGCCATCGCCATCGGCATCGCGCAGCAGGGTGATGCGATTGCCACCCTTTACCGATGTCTTCCCCATGGCCTTGATCTGGGTCGCGATGACATCCTTGGGCCGCCGGGCGGGGGCCGATCCCCCTGACCCTTCCGCCACCAGAATGTCGCCATTGGGCAGCACCAGCATCTGGCGCGGAATGGCGAGCCCCGTGGCAAAGGCCGTCACGCTAAAGCCGGCCGGTGCCGTCGGCTTTTCATTCCCCCAGCCAGCGGGCGTCGCGATTTTCATCGGCGGCAGCAATGTCTGGCGCTGATCGGGCAGGTCCGGCCGGGCGCCGGTCTGGTCAAGGCCAGGCTGGCTGCGCCCGCAGGCGGCAAGCGCCAAGAGACTGGCGCCCAGGATGAAGGCACGCACGGTCATGGCCGAACCTCCCGATAGCTCGCAAAGGCCGTCCAGCCCGCGGCAAGGGCAGCCAGGCTGCTGAGGATGGAGAGGATAAGGCCAATGGTCCCGACCGAACTCCAGCCGTCGCGGCTATGCTGAAAGGCGTTGATGAGCCCGCAGACCCACATCAGCGCCAACAGCAGCAGATAAAGGCCATGCTGCCGACGTGCAGGCCCTTTGGCGCGCGCCAGCGCGATCAAGGCCCATAGCAATACCAGGCCTCCGCCGATCAGTGCGCCGGTGATCAGCCAGGCCGAAAAATTGCTCCACTGGATTTCCGCGCTGTTGAGATAGGTGATGTCCGACAGCAGGGCAGCGGGAAACAGGGCGACCGGCCAGGCGAGCAGCAGGCCGTGAAGCGGATGGAGCAGGGGCCGGGTGCGCGGCGGGGCGCTGGGCAAGACAGGTCTCCTTGTCGGGGGAAGAACGATCCCTCGCCAATGCGCCGGCTGGCTTTTGGTTTCGCCGACACCGGCAATTCATCCACTTGTTACGAAACAGAAATGTTTGAACCGGATGCCGCTTCGCGTGTTGGCACGAAAGACGCTGCACACCGGATGCGGCGCGAAAGGGGTGACGCGGGCGCAATGCGCAATCCATGGCTCTGGACCATTTTACTGCTCGGCCTTGGCGCCTGCAATGCGCAGCAGTCGGCCCTCCATGTCTTCGGCGCCGAAGCACGGCAGGTGCGCGAGATGGCGATCCTGTTGACCATCGGCGCGGCGATCATCGTGACGGTCATGGTCCTCATCTATGTTCGTGCGCTTCGCGCTCCGGAAGGGGCGCTCAGCCATCGTAGCGGCATGCGGATCATCCTGTGGCTGGGCGCCATCGGCCCGGCCCTGATCCTTGGCGCGCTGCTTCTCTATGCTTTGCCTGCCATGCGCCCGCGCGACACGGCGCCTGGCGACCTCACCATTCGGGTCGAGGGCGAGCAATTCTGGTGGCGGGTCGCCTATGGGGCATCACGCGCGGGGCCTGGACTTGTTTCTGCCAATGAGATCCGCCTTCCCGTGGGGCGGACGGTGATCCTTGAACTCGGCGCGCAGGACGTGATCCACAGTTTCTGGATTCCCGGTCTTGCCGGGAAGATGGACATGATACCCGGACGGACCAACAGGCTGGTTGTGCGCGCCGAAAATGCTGGCCGCTTCCGGGGCGTTTGCGCGGAGTTTTGCGGCCTGTCGCACGCGCTAATGGCCTTCGACGTGATCGCGATGGACCCGGCTGATTTCGACGCATGGCTGGCGGGCGCGCGCGGGGCCGGCAAGGGCCTGGTCCCATCGAGGGGCCAGTCTCTCTTCGATGCGCATGGCTGCGGCGCCTGCCATGCCATCCGGGGAACCGCGCATGATGCGGCGATCGGGCCTGACCTTAGCCGTTTTGGACAGAGGCGGACGCTGGGGGCCGGGATATTGCCACCGACCACCGCCAATATCGCCGCCTTCATCCGTGCGCCCCAGATCGCAAAGCCAGGCGCGCGCATGCCAGCCTATCCCCAGCTGTCCGAGCAGGAGGCCATTGCCATTGCCCATTATCTCGAGGGGCTGAAATGAGCCTCCACGATCAGGATGACCCGGCGCTCCGCGCGGCGCAGGAAGAAAGGCTGCGCGCGGTGTGGGCGCCGCCCAAGGGGATCTTCCTGCGCTGGACCGACTGCAACAATAATCGCGTCGGCGTCTGGTATGTGCTGACCGCCTTTGGCTTCATGCTCTTTGCCGGAGTGCTCGCGCTCATCATGCGCACCCAGCTTGCCGTGCCCGACAATGATCTGGTTGGGCCTGGTACCTTCAACCAGCTCTTCACCCTGCACGGCTCGATGATGATGTTTCTCTTCGCCGTGCCGATGTTCGAGGCGGTGTCGATCATCCTGCTGCCGCAATTGCTGGGCGCGCGCGACCTGCCATTTCCCCGCCTGTCGGCCTTTGGCTACTGGTCCTTCCTGATCGGCGGGCTGTTCGTCGGGGGATCGATCTTCTTCAATGCCGCCCCTGACGGCGGCTGGTTCATGTATCCTCCGCTGACCACCCGCACAGACCTGTCGGGGCTCGGAGCCGATATCTGGATGCTCGGTCTTTCCTTCATCGAGGTGTCGTCGGTCGCCGCCGCAGTCGAACTGATCGTCGGCGTGCTCAAATGTCGACCGCCGGGCATGCGGCTCAATCTCATGCCGCTATATGCCTGGTACATACTGGTTGTGGCGGTGATGATCCTCTTTGCCTTTCCGCCGCTCATCGCCGGCGACATATTGTTCGAAATGGAGAGGCTGCTCGACTGGCCCTTCTTCGATGCGCGCCGGGGCGGGGATCCGCTCCTGTGGCAGCATCTGTTCTGGATCTTCGGTCATCCCGAAGTCTACATCATATTCCTGCCCTCGATCGCGCTGTTCGCGATGCTGGTGCCGACCTTCGCCAACCGCCATCTGCTGGGCTATCCGTGGATCGTGCTGGCCGCTGTGGGTACCGCATTCCTGTCCTTCGGCCTGTGGGTCCACCACATGTTCACCACCGGGCTGCCTAAGATCAGCCTCGCCTTCTTCTCGGCTGCCTCCGAAGCCGTGGCCATTCCGACCGGCGTCCAGATCTTCGTGTTCATAGCAACGCTGTGGGCAGGGCGGGTCACCTGGTCCACACCCCTTCTCTATGCGACCGGCAGCCTCGCCATTTTCGTGATCGGCGGTCTTACCGGCGTGATGGTGGCGGTGGCACCGTTCGACTGGCAGGCGCATGACAGCTATTTCGTCGTCGCCCATCTCCATTATGTGCTGATCGGTGGTACGCTGATGCCGCTTTTTGCCGGCCTATATTATTATTGGCCTTTGGTGACGGGCAAGAAACTGTCCGACCGGCTTGGCCGGATCGCTTTCTGGATGCTGTTTGTCGGTGCCAACCTGACCTTCTTTCCGATGCATCTTTCCGGGCTGATGGGCATGCCGCGCCGCGTCTTCACCTATCCGGCCGAACTGGGGCTGGGCGGGCTCAACATGGCGTCCACCCTGGGGGCCTGGCTGTTTGCCGCGGGGGTGGCGGTGATATGCATCGATCTTAGCCTCTCGCCACGCCGGGTTCGGGCTGTCCGCAATCCCTGGAATGCGGGCACGTTGGAGTGGCTCGCCCATCCCGAGGACGAGGATTGGGGCATAAGGTCGGTGCCATTGATCGAGAGCCGCTATCCGATCTGGGACCAGGCAGATTTCGTGCGCAAGGTTGATGAGGGCCGCTTCTTCCTGCCCGATGCACAGGAAGGGCGACGCGAGACGATCGTCACGAGCGTCCTTGATGCCCGGCCACTGGCAGTGATCCGCCTGGGAACCCCGAGCATCAAGCCCATGCTGACGGCGGTCGCGCTCGGCGGGGTCTTCATCCTCACCACCTATCATCTCTACTGGGCTGCGCTCGTCAGTGGCGTTGCCACACTCGCTATGGCGTTGTGGTGGCTCTGGACCGGGACGGCCGAAATTCCCGAAAAGCCCTGCAAGCCGATCGGCCACGGCCTTGAGCTGCCGCTCTATCTCTCCGGGCCCTCTGCGCCAGGCTGGTGGGCGATGTTCATCACGATGATGGCCGATGCGACGGCTTTTTCCGGGCTCATCTTTGGCTATTTCTTCTTCTGGACCCGCCATGCCGATTTCCCGCCGGTCGCTCTGGCGGACGGTCCCGGCATGGCCTGGCCCATGCTCGCATTGTTCTTGGGCATCGCAAGCTGGCTGCTGACGCTAGGCGCGCGCGAGGTGCATGCCCGCAAGCATGTCGGCATGGCACGGCTCTGCCTCATGGTCGCGCTACTACTCAGCCTTGCCGGAGTCGGGGCAGGGCTCGCCGGACCATGGACCCGTGGCATGGACCCGCAGGCGCACAGCTATCCTGCAATCGTGTGGACGCTCGCCATCTGGGCCGCGGCCCATGCGGGCGTTGCCGTCATCATGCAGGGCTATGCACTCGCGCGCAGTCTCGCCGGGCGCATGTCCCCGGTGCATGACGCGGACCTGCGCAACGTCACCGTCTACATGCATTTCTATGCGCTGACCGCGATCGTCACCTATGCGACGATCGGCCTGTTCCCGCAGTTCACATGAGCGAGCGAGGCAAATGGCATGAGCGGCTCAAGGTCACGCTCTGGACGCTGATCGTGCCGCCAGCCATCTGGGCCGGGCATTTCCTCGCGTCCTATCTCTGGGCGGCCATCTCCTGTGCCAAGGCCGGGCGCTTTGCCAGTTTTCCGCTGCTGTTCGTCATCGGCACGATGCTTGCGCTGCTGATGATCGGGCTTTCGGGATGGATCGCCTGGGCGCAGGCACGCCTGCCGGGCAATCCGCCGCCCCATGAGGACTCGACCCGGATCGACCGGCTCCGTTTCCTGGCCAAGTCGACCTTGCTCCTGGCAGGGCTGAGCTTCGTCGGGGTGCTGTTCACGGCGCTTCCGGTCATCTTCCTGCGGGACTGCCGATGAAACGTGCCGCACTTGCCGCCGGCCTCGCGCTGGTACCGATCGGCTGGATCCTGGCTGTGCTGCCGCTTGGCATGACTGGCCACATGGCAGGCCATATGATTGCCGTGGCGATTGCAGCGCCTTTTCTTGCCCTTGGCCTTTCGCAAGGGCGGCTTGATCCTGCGCGTCTCTGCCCCGGCCTCGCAAGCCCGATGGCGATGATGTTGGTGGAACTTGTCACGGTCTGGCTCTGGCACCTGCCGGCCCTTCGCGCGGCGACAATGACGTCCCTGCCTCTGCTCGGGCTCGAGCAGTTCTGTTTCCTTGGCGCAGGTCTGCTGCTTTGGTCATCGGTGCTCCGCGCCGATCATCGGGCCGCTGGCATAGGTGCCCTGTTGCTGACATCGATGCACATGACCCTGCTTGGTGTCCTGATCGGCCTGGCGCCAAGGCCTCTCTATGCGGCGGCGGATCATCATCATCTGGCCGGCATGGACCCGCTGATCGACCAGCAACTGAGCGGTGTCCTCATGCTGCTGGTCGGCGGGGCCAGCTATTTCATCGGCGGTCTCGTCCTGTTGGCGAGCCTCCTTCGCCAGAGGGGGGCGGCATGATCCTTCGCATCAGCTTGAAGCGCGCAATTGTCGCGTTGCTCGGACTTGGGGTTCTGGGCATGCTGTTCGCCTGGTCCGGGGCCATGCAGATTTCCGCGTCGTCGGGCCATTGGCGTATTACCGACTGGTTCCTGCACTGGACGATGCGCAATTCCGTGCGGACTTATGCCTGGCTGGACGCACCGCCCGACCCGCTCGACGATGAGGGTCTGGTCAGTGCAGCGGGGCATTTCCGTCAGGCCTGCCAAGTCTGTCATGGCGCGCCGGGTGTACGGCCATCACCCGTGATGCAGCAGGCAACCCCGCCGGCGCCTGATCTTGCCCGGACGGCGGGGGAATGGCGGGATCGCGAATTATTCTGGATCATCCGGCATGGCGTCAAATTCACCGGCATGCCGGCCTGGGCGGCGGCTGATCGACCGGACGAAGTAAGGCGCATGACCGCTTTCGTCCGGCGCTTGCCGCATATGACGGCGGCGCAATATCAAGCGCTGACCCAGGCTGGCGAGGAGGGACGTCTGCCCGGCGTTGCTCCGGCAACCTTGTCGGCTTGCACAAGCTGCCATGGCGTGGATGGTCGGGGGAGGGAGCAATCCGATATTCCGGTCCTGGCTGGGCAGAGCGCGTCCTATCTGTTCGCCAGCATGCGCCAATATGTGTCGGGGAAGCGCAGCAGTGCGGTCATGCAGACGGCGCTGGCAACGACCGGGCGCGAGGACATGGCGAGGCTCGCGACCTATTTCTCTGCGATGCCGGGTCTGGCGAATATTGCGACCACACGCAGTTCACCGGGGGTGGATCGTTTCGGTCAGCCCCTGCCCGCCTGCAGCAATTGTCATGCAGTCGGCAAGGCGGCGCCCATTCTTGCCGGGCAGAAGCCAGGCTATCTTGCTGCGCGCCTGCGGCTTTGGCAGCAAGACGATAATGTCATCGACGCGCGCCTGCCGCCGGACACCATGGCGATGATAGCAAGACGTATCCCGGTCGATAAGATCGATGAACTGGCACGGACCGTGGCGCAGTCCGGTTCGGACTAAGGGGCTATCGCCCGGTCAGGCGTGCATGTTGACCCAGATGAAAGCCAGGATGGCTGCAACGATGAATGCGAAGACGAGGTAGAGCGCAAGGCGACTGGTGGCTTTGCGGGCAGGACGCTCCTTGTGATGGGGCATTATGATCCTTTCATGCTGATCTTCTCCCAACAACGCATGGCGGGGTTCATGGTGCCCGAAACGGATCATAGATCCGGCAGGGTCTGCGCAGCGAAGCCCCAGCCTTTGAGCTTCCCCGCGCGCTCCCTCAATATTTCGGCATCTCCAATGTCGTAGGGATGGGCGTCCTGCAAATCGTTCAATTCGTCCCAGTCGACCGGTATGGCTACGGGCGCGCCGGCACGCGCGCGCGCTGAGTAGGGGAGGATGGCGGTGCTGCCGCGCTGATTGCGCAGCCAGTCGATGAATATGCGATCCTTGCGCTTGGCCTTGCTCATCGTGGCAACAAAGCGATCGGGTTCTGCCGCGCTCAAGGCCTGGGCGAATCGGGCGGCGAAATCCTTATGTGCGTCCCAGTCGTGGGTGGGGCTGAGGGGGACGACGACATGGACCCCCTTCCCTCCCGACAGCATGGCGAAGGAAATCAGACCGATATCGCGTAGATGATCGCGAATATCCTTTGCCGCTTGACGCACCCGTGCAAAATCCATGCCCTCGTCGGGATCAAGATCGAAGATCATGCGATCGGGCTTCTCGACGGCATCGGCACGGCTCGCCCAGCCATGAAATTCGATCGTACCCATCTGGACGCAGGCGATCAGGCCATCGGCATCGTCGACATAGAGATAATCTTCCAAGCCGCCGTCTTTCTCGCGGATCGCAACATGGCGGACATGGTCGCCAAAGGCGCCGCTGTCATGTTTCTGGAAAAAGCATTTCTTCGCGCGGCCCTGGGGGCATCGCACAAGACTGATCGGCCGATTGGCGGCGAAAGGTAACATCAGCGGGGCGATCCGCGCGTAATAATCGGCCAACTCCCCTTTGGTCTGCCCGCTCTCCGGGAAAATCACGCGCGCGCGATTGCTGATCTTGATGGCTGTGGCCGAAGGAGGCGTTGGGGCCGCTTTTTCGGGCTTGACCATCTTTGCCAACTTGTCGCTTCGTAGCCCCAGAAAACTGCCATGTCGCACGAGACCCTCCCTTGTGAACTCGGCAAAACCGACTTCCGCAACGAGCTTGGGTTTGACCCATTGGACGCCGCGCGCTTGGGCGGCGGAAATGATGATCTGCGACGTGCCGGTCGCAATCGGACTCATGGCCTCGGCCAGGTCGGTCATTGTGGCGGCATCGAAACCAGTGCCGACCTTGCCCTTATAGACCAGTTCACCGCCTTCATGCTGCCCCAGTAGCAGGGAGGAGAAGGCACGCCCTTTTACCTTGCTACGGGTCCAGCCTACGATCACAAACTCCTGCCGACGAGTGCATTTGACCTTCACCCAGGCGCGTGTCCGTCCACTGCGATAGGGCGCATCGACGCGCTTTGCGATAATGCCTTCCTGCCCGGCCTGACAAAGCGATCGGTAGAGCTTCTCGCCCGAGCCGATCAGGTGATCAGCAACGTGGATCGGTTGTTCTGCATCCGCCAATAAGGCTTCGAGCCGCTCCTTTCGCTCGATTGCGGGGAGAGACTTCAAATCCATGCCGTCAAGGGAAAGAAGATCAAAAGCGAAGAAATGGAACGGCGTGTCGGCTCGCTCCGCGCCATGGCCCCGTTTCAACACCTCCTGCAGCGCCGAAAAACTGGGATTGCCGTCAGCGTCAAAGGCGATGATCTCGCCGTCGATCAATGCAGGCGGGAGGTCGAGCGCTTTTATGGCACCGGCCAAAGCACCAAATTTGTCCGTCCAGTCCAGGCCGCTGCGCGTATATATTTTTATCGCTTCGCCACTGACTGCAACGAGCGCGCGATATCCGTCATATTTGATCTCGTGCAGCCATTCGTTGCCGACCGGTACATGGTCGACCAAAGTTGCAAGCTGCGGCTTGATGAAGCGCGGCATAGCCTCCGTTCTGGCCTTCGCCTTCATCTTCGTCCTGCCGATCTTTGCATTATGCGCGTTTGCCGCCTGCATCCTATCCGTGAATGTCTTGCCCCTCGCGCCTTTCAACGACTGCGTGCCGGCGATGTCCCCGGCGATTTGCGCCATTGAGCGGTCAGTCAGAACACTTGTCAGCGCGCGCTCGACCAGATCGCCATTCCGGCGGGCTTCGCCATCCTCAATCTTGCGGAGCAACCAATTCTCGCGCTTTTCGCCCGCGCGCCCCTTCATCCGTACCAGCAGCCATTCCCCCTTCATCCGTTCGCCATGCAGGATGAAATGGAGATGGCCATCCTCTATATCCTTCGCGCTCTTTCCCGGGATCGGTTCCCACCAACCGCGGTCCCAGAGCATCACACTGCCGCCGCCATATTCGCCCTTGGGAATATTACCTTCGAAACTGCCATAGCTCAGAGGATGATCTTCGGTGCGGACAGCAAGCCGCTTGTCATCGGGATCCAGGCTCGGCCCCTTGGTGACGGCCCAGCTCTTGAGCACGCCATCGACTTCCAGCCGGAAGTCCCAATGCAGCCTTGTGGCGGCATGTTTCTGGACAACGAAACTGTTACCGCCCTTCTTTGCCATCTTGCCTTCAGGCTCGCTGGTGCGATTGAAGTCCCGTTTGGCATTATAGGAGGCAAGGGGATGGAGCCGGCTCATTCGCCCGGTCGCTCCTCGGACGCGAGCCAGCGCCGTTCCACAAATCCCAGCAGGCTGAGCATGAGGATCGCGACGAGAGTGGCACTGGCGACCAGGGGCCAGAGGGCAGCGCCGGAAGCGATTCCGATCATCGACGCCAGCCAGATATGGGCTGCCGTGGTCAGATTCTTGATCTCACCCTTGCTGAATATGATGAGGCCAGTCGCTATGATGCCCGAAAATGCGGCAGAAGCTTCGAAGACTCGCAGGGGATCTATATTCCCCTGGCCTTGCAACTGATTGTGCAGCGCGATTGCACAGACAGTCATGAGGGCGCTGGTGAAGCAGATGAGGCCATGGGTGCGTAGCCCCGCTGCATGGCCGCGTAACTGTCGATCGAGCCCCAAAAGCAGGCCGAGCAGAGCAGCAATGCTCAGGCGCAGCATGACCGGCCCGTCGATAAGGTGGAGCGGGGTATCGGGATTCAGTGTCATCACGCACTTTTGCGCTTGGCTGCAGTCGCACGCCTATTGCCAGTGGCTGTCGCCGAACCGCTTTTCGACCTCTTCTTCGTCGTTGGGGTGCGAGCCGTTTCCCCCGCTGACTTCTTGAGCGCCGCCATCAGGTCGATGACATTGCCGCCCTTGCGCGCCGGCTCATCGTCCACCTCTTCTATTATGCGCTTCCCCTTGGACTTTTTCTTCTTTTCGATCAGGCGATGGAGCGCATCGACATAGCGATCGCGAAACTCTTCCGGCTTGAAGGGCGCCGTTCGCTTGTCGATGATGCTGGTAGCAAGATCGAGCATGTCCTCATCCGCCGTATCGGCAGGCAAACCTCGGAAATATGTCTGCGCCTTGGTTACCTCGTCGGCATAGCGCAGAACTTCCATGACCAGCCCCCGTCCACAGGGTTTGATCGATACCAGCTGTTCCCGTCCACGGACCGACAATTGGCCAAGTCCGACCTTCTTTGCCTTTCGCAGCGCATCCCGCAGCACGGCATAGGCCTCTTCTGCGAGGTCATCGGCGGGTACGACGAAATAGGGCTTCTCATAATAAAGAACGTCGATCGCATCGGCCTCGACGAACTGGACGAGGTCGAGGGTCTTGCGGCTCTCAATCTTGACCGCTTCGATTTCCTCCTGTTCGAGCAGCACATAATTGCCTTTTGAAAGCTCGAACCCCTTGAGGATCTCATCTCGGTCGACGGGCCCCACGCCGCTCACGACCTTTTCATAATGAATGGGTTTGCCGGTTGGCTCGTGAATCTGACGAAAGCTGACCGCCGCACCCGATTTGGTTGCGGGATAGACTTCGACCGGGATGGACACCAGTGCCAGCTTGATCTGGCCCTGCCAAAATGCGCGTGCAGCCATGTGCGACCTCCCCGATGAGAGCGTGCAATCGGCAAGTTGGTTCCGTGATAGCCTCCAACAGAAAGCCGACAGCACAGTTTCGCCATTCCCATGGGGTGGCAAGGCAAATCACTCATCTTCATGTTGCTACCATCTGGCACCGGCACCTGATCGGGGCGTGTCGCTGAACTTTCGTGCACGCGGAAGTTGCACAGCAGCGGCGTCGCTCAGCCAATTCTCCCTCGATCCGCAGAACCCATTACGCGCCCAGGTGTTCTTTCCGCGAAGAAGGGATGGGCGCGTTCTGCTGATCCTGGCCCCTCGAGGAGATGACACATGCCGCTCAAGGCGCTGGCGCTTAACTGCACGCTCAAGGCGGACTCCCGCCAGGAGAGTTCGACCGACGCGATGATCGCCGTGTTGACGAGGGCCTTCAGCAAGAATGATGTGACGGTCAGCGAAACGGTCCGGGTTGCAGCCCTTGACATCAGGCCAGGCGTTAGCTCCGACGAAGGGGATGGCGATGCGTGGCCTGGACTGCGCGAGAAGATACTCGCTCATGACATTGTGATCTTCGGAGGACCGATCTGGATGGGGCAGATCAGCAGCATCGCCAAACGCGTCCTGGAACGGATGGATGCTTTCCTCTCCGAGACCGACGATGAGGGTCGGATGCCGAGCTATGGGAAGGTCGCTGTCGCAGCAATCGTGGGTAATGAAGATGGCGCCCACTTCTGCTCCGCTCAGCTGTTCCAGGCTTTGAACGATGTGGGCTGGACGATCCCCGCTGTTGCGGCCTGCTATTGGGTCGGCGAAGCGATGGGGGCGGTCGATTTCAAGGATCTCGGCGAGACGCCGGAGGCGGTAATGAAGACGGCGAAAATGGTCGCCGGCAATGCCGCGCATCTCGCAAGCCTGCTTCAGTCCAGCCCTTATCCAGGCTGAACGCGATGGCCGGTCTGTCACGCCAAATCCGCGAGAATATCGTCCTCTATGGCGCGCTTTTCGCCAATGTCGGGATAGCGGTCGCCAAGTTCGTGGCGGCGGCGATCAGTGGCTCTTCTTCCATGCTGACCGAGGGTGTCCACTCGCTGGTCGACAGCGGAAATCAGGTTCTGCTGCTCTATGGTCAGGCAAAGGCCAGACGTCCCGCCGACGCCACCCATCCCTTCGGCTATGGCCGCGAACTCTATTTCTGGGCCTTCGTCGTCGCGATCCTGATCTTTGCCGTCGGCGCGGGCGTTTCGGTCTACGAGGGCTGGTTGCACATCGCCGAACCTGAGCCCTTGCGTGATCCGACGATCAATTATGTGGTGCTGGGTGTTGCTGTGCTGCTTGAAGGAACAAGCTGGTTCATCGCGGTGCGCGAATTCAACGGCAAGCGCGGTGCCAGCAGTTGGTGGCAATCGATCCGCCGATCCAAGGATCC
>CAACXF010000480.1_pt1 | contig 12112 bp, 13 predicted proteins | sample 2275871 | NCBI WGS metagenome assembly CAACXF01 (sample SAMEA5312481, study PRJEB27640) | indoor metagenome | biome: indoor environment; feature: controlled; material: polymer antistatic dissipative epoxy resin | place: Italy | collected 2014-05-27
TCGAGCGTCGATTGCATGGTGAAGGTGTCGACATCCTGGCTGAAGATGCGCGGGCCGCCCTCGACGAAGCGACGGGCGATCAGCGAATAGGTTGCCGGCTCGCCATTGGCACCCGACGACAAGGTGAAGCCGAACGGGTTGTAGGGATTGGTCGCATCGATGCTGATCGTGTCGAGCAGATTGCCGTTGCCCGCATCCGGGCCGACGAACAGCGGCAGCGGCGCGGCCTGGGTGGTCGAACTGCGATGCTGATAGACCAGCCGCGTGCGCAGGCTGACATTGTCGGAAAATTCGAATTTGGCGTTGAGGAAGCCGCCATAGCGTTCCGATGGCGTCAGCAGATAATTTTCCGGCGCGAAATTATAGCGGTCGGCGGAGGTGAAATCCTTGAAGTCCCCCGGATAGGTCGGGCGCCCGCTGACCGGCGCGATCAGCGTCAGATCATCATCGCCGATCATGAAGCGGCCGTTGGGCGTCGCACCGGAACAGCCACCGATCGGGTCGGCGCAGCTCGTCTGGCCCGGATTGGGGAAGCGGGAGATGGAACGATCGGCGGTGCGGACGCTCTGCTGCTTCACATAATTGCCGCCAAAGACGATCGACACCCGATCGGACTGCAGGCCATAGCTGGCGTTGAGGTCATAGGTTTCGCCATCGCCCTGTTCATAGGTGCCGAACTGGGCGGACAGGTCGAGCCCCTTCTGCGACTGTTTGGTGATGATGTTGACGACGCCGGCAACCGCGTCGGAGCCATAGAGAGGGGAGGCGCCCGACTGCAGCACCTCGACCCGTTCGATCATGCTGGCAGGGATGGAGTTCAAGTCGACCGATGCGGGAATGCCGCCGGCCGCCGATCCGTTCACATAGCGCATGCCGTCGACCAGGATCAGCGTGCGCTTGGCGCCCAGGTAACGCAGGTCGATTTCGGCCGATCCGGAGCTGACGCCGGTGCCGTCGGGCGGACCGCCGATATTGCCGGCATTGTTGACCTTGGTGTTGAGGCCGCCGCCGGCGCTCGGGATGCGCTGCAGCACGTCGGCGATGGAGGACAGGCCGGTCCGCGCGATCGCTTCCTGATCGACCGTGACGATCGGCTTGTCTTGGTCCAGCGGGCTCTGGCGGATGCGCGATCCGGTGACGATGATGGCCCCGGCATCCTCGGCCTGCGGCGCGGCAGATTGTGCGAAAGACGGTGCATTATAAAGGAAGGCGGACAGCAGAACGCCGGTTTTCAGGACATTTTTCAAGCGCATATTCTACCCCTCAAAAATCAGACCTGAGGGGGAGTGTTGCCATTCTATGACAGCAAGGCAATTGGTCGCATGCTGCGCTGCACCGTTGGTAGCACGAATTTTGCCTTATATTGCTGTGACGCAACAAACATGTTCGGTCAGTCGCTGATTTGAACCTATTGATCGTCGGGGCGGGGCGTGGCGCCGGTTTCTTCCACGATCTCGATGATGCAGTCGCCGGTCTGAAGCCGCTTTGCGCCTTCCTCCCAGAAGCCGATCGGATGGTCGCCGCGATAGATGCGCACGCCAAGCCCGGTCCCGATCGCGGACAGGGGCTGACCGATTTCCTGCGGCAGGACTGGTCGTTCGTGCAGCTTCACCCGGCCGCCCGATGCGGCGAGATCGGCCATATAGTCGGCGATATGCTTGCCGCTGGTGCTGCCGGCCAGCAGCAGCCCGGCAAAGCTGACCGGGTTGATGACGGTGGTGGCGCCGGCCTGGCGCGCGGGCACTTCATTATCCTCGTTGCGCACGACGATGCTGATCGGCAGGCGCGGGGCCAGATGGCGCGCGGTCAAGGTGATCAGGATCGACGTGTCGTCGCGCCCGGCCGACACGATCATCGTGCGGGCACGGTGGATGGCGACATCCTTCAGCGTCTTGTCGCGCGTGCTGTCGCCGCACAGCACGTTGCAGCCCAGCGCCTCGGCATGGTCCAGCGCCTTCTCGCTGCCGTCGATCACCACGATCTCGCGCGGGTCGGTGCCACGCGCCAGCAGTTCGTTCACCGCCTCCTGGCCGCTGGTGCCGAAACCGGTGACGACGATATGATTGTGCAGATCGGCCTGAATACGTGCCATGCGCCACCTGTAGAGGATGTTGCGGAAGAAGAGATTATAGGCGGTGCCGAGGAAAATGATCCAGACGAACAGCCGGATCGGCGTGACGAAGATGGATTCGAACAGGCGCGCTTCGGGTGAGACCGGCACGATATCGCCATAGCCGACCGTGGTGACGGTGACCGTGGTGAAATAGAGCACGTCGATGAAGCTGATCTGGTTGTCATAATTGTCCTTGAGACCATCGCGCCCGAACCAGTGGAGCGCCAGCACGATTGCGATCAGGCCAAAGACCAGCACCACCCGCCAGGCGAGGTCCGCCCACACCGGCAGCGCTGACCGCCGCCGCAGAAAGCCGGCCATGGGCGATGCCGAAGGCGGCGGCGCGATCTTCATGGGGTGGGCAGCTGGGTCATGGGATTGATCGGCACCCGGTCCTTGCGCAGCTCGAAATGCAGCTTCGGCTTGCTGGCATAGCCTGTGTCACCGCTGAGGCCAATCACCTGGCCCTTCGTCACCTTCTGCCCGCGCACCACGTCGATCCGGTTGGCATGGCCATAGGCGCTGACCCAGCCGCTGCCATGGGTGATGAGGATGAGGCCGCCGAACACGGCGATACTGTCGCCGGCATAGGCGACGACGCCGTCCGCTGCCGCACGGATCGGCGTGCCGATCGGCGCGGCAATGTCGATGCCGTTATTCTTGGCGCCGCTCTCGCCGGGGCCGAAGCGGGACAGGATATTACCCTTGAGCGGCCAGGCGAACTGGCCGGAAAAGCCGCCGGGCTGGGCGATCGCCACATTGGAGGGCAGGGGGCGGGGCTGGGCCTTGGCCACCGTGCGGGGCTTCTCCTCCGCGACGGCGGGCTGGCCGCCGGTCAGCACGTCGTCGATATCGATGCGGAAGGCGGCGGCGCGCTGTTCCAGGCTGGATGCGGGCGCCTGGACCGGCTGCGCCGCCACCGGGGCGGCCGGCATCTCGCCGCCGGGCAGCAGCAGCCGCTGCCCGCGCCGCAGCACATAGGGTTCGGACAGGCCGTTGCTGTCGACAATGTCGCTCCACCGCACGCCATAGGCCACGGCGATGGCGATGCCGGTCTCCCCCTCCGCCACTGCATGATAGCGCCCGCCGGGGATCGACAGGCTCTGCCCCGGCCGCAGCGCATAGGGCGGGGCCAGCCCGTTGGCCCGCGCGATCGCGTCCGACCCCGCGCCGGTGCGGTTGCCGATGCCGCGCAGCGTGTCGCCCGGCTGCACGCTATAGGTGCTGGCGGCCACCGTCCGCGCATTCGCCGTCACCTGCTGTGCGGTCCAGACCGGTTTGCGCTCGATCATCTGCGGTTCGGACGAGGGGCGCTGGGCCGGCTGCGGCGGCATGCTGGGCGATGGCGGAATGGTGGGCGCCGGCTGGGCAGGGGGCAGGGGTGCGGCATAGGGCGCGCTGTCCTGCACCGGGGCAGGGATACAGCCCGCCAGCAGCAGCGGCAGCGGCGCCATGGGCAGCCAGCGCCGCCCCCTTGAATGTCCAGCCATATGGTCTCCCCCCGGAGCGTAAGTCAGTCCGAAAATGCCTGCGCCGTTGCCGCCAGCGCGCCATCCTGCGTCAGATCATAATGGAGCGGCGTCACCGCGATATAGTCTTCTGCGATCGCCGCCAGATCACTGCCCTCGGGCGCGGAATCGCTGCGGCCTAGGCCGAACCAATAATAGCGATAGCCGCGCGGATCGGTGCCCTCGATGATCTTCGTCCGGTCGATATCATGGAAGCCCTGCCGCACCACGCGCACGCCCTTCACCTTGTCCGGGTCGATCGCGGGAAAATTGACGTTGAACAACAGGCGCGGGCTGGCCGGCATCGCGATCAGCGGGCGCAGCACCCGTTCGCCCCAGGCTTCGGCGGCGGCAAAGGGCACCGCGTCGCCCATCGCCTCGCGGGCATAGACCTGGCTCAGCGCGATCGACTTGATGCCGGAAATCGCGCCCTCCATCGCGGCGGCGACGGTGCCCGAATAGGTCACGTCCTCGGCCAGGTTGGCGCCGCGATTGACGCCCGACAGGACCAGGTCCGGTTTCGCGTCCTTCATCAGATGGCCGACCGCCATCATTACCGCGTCGGTCGGGGTGCCGGTGACGCTATAATGCTTCTCGCCATGCTTGCGAATGCGCAGCGGGCGGGTCAGCGTCAGGCTGTGGCCCGCGCCCGACTGTTCCTCGCTGGGCGCGACGATCCAGATATCGTCGGACAGGGTGCGGGCGATCGCCTCCAGCACCTTCAGCCCCGGCGCATGAACGCCATCGTCATTGGTGAGGAGGATGCGCATCGCCCTTAAGTCCCTTGCTTATTGCGGCTCCAGCTTGGTGATGCCGCCCATATAGGGCGCCAGCGCCTCGGGCACGATCACGCTGCCATCGGCCTGCTGGTAATTTTCCAGCACCGCCACCAGCGTGCGACCGACCGCCAGGCCGGAGCCGTTGAGGGTATGGAGGAAGCGGGTCGCCTTCTCCCCCTCCGGCTTGTAGCGGGCGTTCATCCGCCGCGCCTGGAAATCGCCGCAGTTGGAGACGGAACTGATCTCGCGATAGGTCGCCTGGCTCGGCAGCCAGACTTCCAGGTCATAGGTCTTGCGCGCGCCAAAACCCATGTCGCCGCTGCACAGCAGCATCTTGCGATAGGGCAGGTTCAGCGCCTGCAGTATGCCCTCGGCCGCCTGCACCATCCGCTCATGCTCGGCGTCCGAATCCTCGGGCGCGCAGATCGCGACCAGCTCGACCTTCTCGAACTGGTGCTGGCGGATGAAACCGCGCGTGTCGCGTCCGGCGGAACCGGCTTCGGACCGGAAGCAGGCGGTCAGCGCGGTCAGCCGCACCGGCAGCGCGTCGGTCGGCACGATCTGCTCGGCGACCAGATTGGTCAGCGATACCTCGGCGGTCGGGATCAGCCAGCGGCCATCGGTGGTGCGGAACAGATCCTCGGCGAATTTGGGCAGCTGGCCCGTGCCGAACAGCGCCTCGTCGCGCACCAGCAACGGCGGATTGGTTTCCTCATAGCCGTTGGTGTCGGTCTGGGTGTCGAGCATATATTGCGCCAGCGCGCGATGCAGCCGCGCCATCTGGCCACGCAGCGCGGTGAAGCGCGCGCCCGACAGCGCCGCGCCACCCTCGAAATCCAGCCCCAGCGCCGGGCCGAAATCGGCATGGTCCTGCGGCGCGAAATCGAACTCGCGGACATTGCCCCAGCGGCTCAGCTCGACATTGCCGGCTTCATCCTCACCCTGCGGCACGTCGTCGGCGGGCAGATTGGGGATCGCCGCCAGCATGGCATTGAGCGCCGCACCGACCTCGGCCTCTTCGGCTTCCAGCGCCGGCGTGCCTTCCTTCAGCGCCGCGACCTCGGCCTTCAGCGCCTCGGCCTTTGCCATGTCCTTGGCCGCCATCGCCTGGCCGATCGCCTTGCTCGCCTCGTTGCGGCGGGCCTGCCCCTGCTGCAACTCCGTCTTGAGCGCGCGGCTCTTCTCGTCCAGCGCCAATATGTCGGCGGACAGCGGGGCCAGGCCACGGCGCGCCAGGGCGGCGTCGAAAGCGGCGGGATTTTCGCGGATGAAGCGGATGTCGTGCATCGCTGCCCTATGCCGTCGCGAACGAGGCCACGCAACCCTGTGCGCCTTCGCCCGTTGGTGATGCGTCCACAAAATGAAGGAGAAGGCGATGCAGATCGATCATGATGCGATGGTGCTGGTGGCGGACGGGCGCAAATTGCTCTTCTTCCGCAACAAGGGCGACCGCGCCTTTCCCCAGCTGGAGGCGGAAGAGGTGAAGGTGCAGGACAATCCGGCCGACCGGGACCAGGCATCGGACGCGCCCGGCCGCGCCTTCAATTCGGTTGGCAGCCATCGCAGCAGCATGGAACAGACCGATTTCCATGAACTGGAAGAGGCACGCTTCGCGGCGGAGGCGGCCGACCTGCTCAAGCGCCGCGCCTTCGCGCAGGATTATGAGAAGCTGATCATCGTCGCCCCGCCCACGGCATTGGGCGAGATGCGCAAACATTATCACAAGGAAGTGCAGGACCGGCTGGTCGGCGAGATCGCCAAGGATCTGGCCAATCATCCGGTCGGTGAGATCGAGAAGATCATCGCCCGCAGTTGAGCGGGAGAGCTTATCGGTAAAAGAAAAGGGCGGCCCCAGGGCCGCCCTTTTTTCTATCAGATGTCGCCGGTGCGGATGATCGGGATCGGCTTGGCCGGGCCATGGCCCTCGATCGACAGCTCCGTGTTGCGATCGGCCAGGCGCTTGCGCATCAGCAGCGCGGCGGCGCCGGCACCGAACAGCAGTACCATAGGCGGCGCCGGCACATCGGTCGGCGGCGGCGGTGCGGGAGGCGGCGGCGTGCCCGAAGAGGTGCCCGACGATGTCGAGGTCGACGTCGAACTGCTGGTCGAGCTGCTCGACGACGTGCTGCCGAAGCTCGACGATCCGGTCGAGGTCGAACTGGACGTGGAAGTCGATGTCGCGCCCGACGAGGAAGAGGTAGACGTCGATGTGGACGTAGAGGTCGATGTCGATGTGGAGGTCGACGTCGACGTCGAGGTCGTCGTGGTCGACGTCGTGCCGCTGGAGGTCGACGTCGGCGGGGTCGGCGAATCCGAACCGCTGGTCGTCGATGTCGGCGGCGTGGGCGAGTTGGAGCCGCTCGAACCGGTTGAGCCCGTCGAACCGGTGGTGGAGATCACCACCGTGCCGCCACCGCTGCTACCGCCACCAAAGAAGCCGCCAATGAAACCGCTGCTGCCGCCAAAGCCGCTGCTGCCGCCGATCGGCGCTGCGGTCGGGGTCGGCCCGCCAGCCATCAGCGGCAAAGCGGCCTGCACCGGCGGCGGCGGCAGGGGGATGGGCGGCGACGGCGTGGTCACGGTCACGCGGATCGGGGCGGGCTTCTTGGCCGGCGGGCGCTTGGCCGTGGCCAGGACGCGCTGGCGCGGCTTGGCCTTCACACTCTTGGTGCTGTAGACCGTTGCCGGACGCGCATTTTCCGCCACATGGACGGCGCCCCCGCCAATGATGGCGCCGCCACAAGTGCAGGCGCACAATTTTGCCAAAGCCATCCGAACCGACATAGGATCTTCTCTAGTCCTGTTTACCCATTCGCGCCATCGGACCCTTCCGTAGCGTGAACCCTGCCATTCCCTACTGCATACCAACGCAAAATAAAGCGTTAACTGCAAGGGCATTAACCATCTTTGCGCCGTAAAAGGTCCGAAAAACCGGGCGTTTGAGTCAATCGCAATGGTTAACGTGTCATTGTGGAACGTTAAGGATGGGCTGCATGAACATCCGGATGGCGAGATCGGGGAAAACCCTGATGGAGTCGCGCTGTCCGTTCCGGGTGCGTCAGTTGGTCTAGGGGATGCGCCGGAGTGCGCATTGTCCGCTTGTATCGCCTCGTCGCGGTGGCTATGAGGCCCGCTCAAACAAAAGTCATGGGCGCCCGGAACTTACAGCGCCGGGGCCTCTCGAGTCGGAGAGCCAGATGGCATCGGTACTGAATTCCGATAAAGACGGTGTGAAGCCGCCAAAATCGACCGTAACACTCCCGGACGATTATCGTCCGTCGGCTGACGAAGAATTCATGAACCCCCTGCAGCAGGAATATTTCCGGCAGCGTCTCTGGGACTGGAAGAAACAGATCCTGTCCGAAGCGGAAGGCACGCTCGCCGTGCTGCAGAATGAGCCGCTGCGCGAACCCGACCTCAACGACCGCGCATCGAGCGAGACCGACTGGTCGATCGAACTGCGCACTCGCGACCGCCAGCGCAAGCTGATCTCCAAGATCGACGCGGCGCTCCGCCGTATCGACGAAGGCGAATATGGCTATTGCGAAGTCACCGGCGAGCCGATCTCGCTGGGCCGGCTGGAAGCACGTCCGATCGCGACCATGACGGTCGAGGCGCAGGAGCGGCACGAGCGTCAGGAAAAAGTCTCCCGCGACGATTAACCCCCTGCGGCGGTTAACCCTTTCTCCACGTCGCATGACTATCCTTTTGGCCAAGTGTCATTTTGCGGGAATAGTCATGGACAAGGAAACGGGAAATTCTGATCGGGGACCGGCTCGTTCCGCGCCGCGCGACAGCCTGTTCCTGCTCACCAGCCTCAGCACGATCGATGGCGTCGATCTGGGCAAGGCGCGCGTGCGCAATCTGTCGGCCACCGGCCTGATGGCGGATTGCGAACGCGCCATTCCCGCCGGCACGCGGCTTCGTCTCGAACTGCGCGGCGTTGGTCCGGTCGAGGGTTCGGTCGCCTGGTCGCGCGATGACAAGATCGGCTTCGCCTTCGACGCGCCGATCGATCCGCAACTGGCGCGCAAGCCGGTTGCCAATGGCGTGTCGCGGCAGGCCCTGCCGGACTATCTGCGTTCGGCGACGATCACGCGCCGCTGATATCGATGATATAAATGGGTTGGCAAAAGGCCCCGCCGGTTCGCCGCGCGGGGCTTTTTCATATGCGGCCTGTTCCATGCCGCCGCGACGCCTCCACTTGGGGCGAGCGTTAGGCGAAGGCTGCCATGCCCAACGCATGTCATCGCCAGGTCATCTTCCCCGGCTAGGCGTCATCCGTCGCACTATGTCGAAAATCTGGCCGGGGTTCCGGCCGGATCGATGCTCTGTGTCCCGCTGGCAGGAAAATGGCCGGTCCGGTGATCCGGCCCCGGCCTTTTCCGTGCGGAACGGGCTTAATGTCGGCCCTGCATCTCTTCCTTGACCCGCAATTTCTGCTTCTTCAGCGAGGCGACGAGAATGTCGTCGGGCATCGGCCGACTCGACTCGGCCTTGATCCGGGCTTCGAGCCCGGCATGCTTTGCGGAAAGAGCTGAAACGTGGGAATTTTCCATGACATTCTCCTTACGAGGGTGATGGATGACGAAGTAGATCATGATTCGGCGGACCTGTCTCGCGATGATTCGCGCTTTGCGATGGGCCGTCGGTAAAATTGCGATGGCCCGCGCGCCTGCGCCGGGCTATCAGGAGAGGCTATGTTGGGTTCGGAAGGCGGGGGCTTGGTGAGCCGCGAAGACATTATGCGCCGGTTGGCGCTGCTGCGGGTCGAGCATCGCGATCTCGACGCCGCGATCGCGGCGCTGGTCGATGGCGGGGTGGGTGATCAGATGCAGGTCGCGCGCCTCAAGAAACGCAAGCTGCGGCTGCGCGACGAGATCGTCGCGCTCGAAGATGCGCTGGTCCCGGACATCATCGCCTGATGCGTCCGCCGCGTCGCAAAATTGCGGGACTGCGGCGTAAAGCGATCCCAAATGGGACAGGCGGGCTTCCGGCGCCATCCACGGCCCTGACAATCGCCCCGCGATATGTCAGCTAGGCCTATGCGCAACGCAGCCGCCCTTGATCCCGGTCTTCATCGCCGCCTTGTCGATGGCCTCTATATGGAGGCGATGGTGATGGCGGATGAGGCGCGCTCCTATTTCGACGCGGACGAGGCCGGGCAGTTTGCCGCCGACGATCCGCTGCGCCGCGTGTCCTTCGCCTGTGAATCGCTCAAGGTGACGACCCGGCTGATGCACATCATTGCCTGGCTGCTCAGCCAGCGCGCCTGGCAGCGCGGCGAGATTGGCGACGCGGATGTGGCCGATGAGAAATATCGGCTCGGCCGCGCCACCGCCACCGATCCGGGCATTGCCGGCGACTTCCCCTTCGCCGCCCGTTCGCTGATCGAGGCGAGCCAGGAGCTTTATGGCCGGGTCGCGCGGCTGGAGGAACGGATGCTGTCGCCGGACGCGCCGCTGGCCGACAGTCCGGCCCGCGCACTCATGGATCGGCTCAACACCGCCTTCTGACCATTGCGCCATCGCCATCTCTTGGCTGGCATAATCGCCCCGACTTGGTCTAGACCGGTCGCATGACCCATGGCTTGCGGACAGGGCGCCGCTTTCCCGTTGATCCGCGCGCCGCAGGGCTATGTCTCTTGTCCCTGGCGTTCTGCACCGCCGGCACTGCGTTCGCGCAGGCGGCCCAGCCTGTGCCCAATCCCGCTGCCGATCCCGCCAGCCCGCCGGTCGATCTCTCCGCATCGCTCGATGCCATGCCCGACATCGGCATAGACTGGCCCGACATGGGCCAACCCGATACGGTCGCCCCGCTGCCGGAGGATCCGGTTGCAGCCAGCGAACCCGATACCCCCGATCAGCCGGCGCAACAGGCCGCCGACGCCGCCGATACCGGCCCGGCCGAGGAGGTCGTCACCTTCACCGACGCCGGGGAGGAGCGCAAATATGGCGTCACCCTGCGCGGTATCGACGCGATCGGCGACAATCAGGTCGCGACCCGTTTCGACAGTCTCTCGGTGCTGCACCAGTCGGAGGGGAAGGCCGCCAATCTCGCCCAGATCAACCGCCGGGTGAAGGAAGACAGCGACCTGCTCGACCGGCTGCTGCGTGCCGACGGCTATTATGCCGCGCGCGTGCGCGGCAGCGTCGCGCCGCCGCCCGCCGGCAGCGACAAGCTGTCCGTCATCTTCGATGTCACGCCGGGCCCCCTCTATCTCCTCGACACGGTGGAGATTGCCGGCCTCGCCGAAACCGGCCCACGGGAGGAGACGCTGCGCGGCGCCTTCTCGATGAAGTCGGGCGATCCGATCAACGCCGACCGCATCCTTGCGGGGCAGACCGCGCTGGCGACGGCGCTGGGCGAAAATGGCTATCCCTTTGCCAGGGTGGACGAACCCGAAGTGCGGATCGACCATGAAGCGCGCAATGGCGATCTCGACATCATCGTCACGCCCGGCGGCTATCGCAGCTTCGGCCAGATATTGCTCGACAATGATGATGTGTTCAGCACCCGCCATCTCCAGCGCATGGCCCGGTTCGAACCCGGCGAAACCTACCGCGCCACCGATGTGGAGGATCTGCGCCGCGCCATCGTCACCACCGGCCTCGTCTCGTCCGTCACCCTGACGCCGAAGGATGCGGGCGATGGCGAACATGTCGACCTGGATGTCGATCTGCGCCCGGCGCCGATGCGCACCATTGCGGGCGAACTGGGCTATGGCACGGGCGAAGGCTATCGCGCGGAGGTCAGCTGGCAGCATCGCAATCTCTTCCCGCCCGAAGGGTCGCTCACCCTGCGCGGCGTTCTCGGCACCCAGGAACAGACGGCGCAGGCGACCTATCGCCGCAACAATTTCCGCGAGCGCGACCATGTGCTGACCGGGCTTGTTTCCTACAGCAATATACGCCGCGACGCCTATGACGCGCGCACCATCACCCTGTCAGGCGGGCTGGAGCGGCAGACCAACATCCTGTTCCAGAAACATTGGGTCTGGCGCGTCGGTGCCGAACTCATCGCCTCGGACGAAGCCGACGCCTTTTCCGGCGGCAGCCGCCGTACCTTCTTCATCGGCGCGGTGCCGCTCAGCCTGACCTATGATGGCAGCGACGACCTGCTCAACCCCAGCAAGGGCTTCCGCCTCGGCGGCCGCCTCAGCCCCGAACTCTCCTTTCAGGGGTCGACCTTCGGCTATGCCAAGGCGCAGGTCGACGCCAGCGCCTATCAGCCGATCAATGATCGTGTCGTGCTCGCCGGGCGCACCCGGCTCGGCACCATCCTCGGCTCCACGGTCGATCGTATCGCGCCGTCGCGGCGCTTCTATGCCGGCGGCGGCGCGTCGGTACGCGGCTATGGCTATCAGGCGATCGGCCCGCGCTACGGCCCGGACGATGATCCGGTCGGCGGCAAGAGCCTGATCGAATTTTCGGCCGAAGCACGCATCCGCTTCGGCAATTTCGGCGTCGTGCCCTTCCTCGACGCGGGCAATATCTCCACCACCTTCCTGCCGCGCTTCCGCGACCTGCGCGTCGGCACGGGGCTTGGCGTGCGCTATTATAGCAGCTTCGGCCCGATCCGCGTCGATGTCGGCACGCCGATCAATCCGCAGCCGGGCGATGCCAAGGTCGCCGTCTATGTCTCGCTGGGGCAGGCCTTCTGATGGCCACGCCGCCGCCCGACAGCCAGCCGCCCGTGCCGCCGCCGCCCGC